>Ga0068855_100001324_pt1 | contig 30667 bp, 31 predicted proteins | sample KBSCornC52_FD_66592 | JGI IMG/M metagenome (GOLD analysis project Ga0068855, IMG submission 66592) | Corn rhizosphere microbial communities from Kellogg Biological Station, Michigan, USA - KBS Corn C5-2 | ecosystem: Host-associated > Plants > Roots > Rhizosphere > Soil ... | reverse complement strand
CTCGGGATTAGTTACAAGAAGGATGGCAAGATTATCCACAATCCCGACCGCCCGCAGGTTGAAGATCTGGACGCGATGCCTTGGGCGACGAAGATCTACAAGCGCGACGTGGACGTGACGAAGTACAACGTGCCGTTCCTGCTGCATCCGTACATTGCGCTCTATTCGACGCGCGGATGTCCGGCGCAGTGCACCTTCTGCTTGTGGCCGCAGACGCTAAGCGGACACGCCTGGCGGAAGCGCTCGACGGATGACGTTGCGGCCGAGTTGAAGTGGGCAAAGGAAAACTTCCCGCATGTGAAGGAGTTCTTCTTCGACGACGATACCTTCAACATCCAGAAGGCGCGAACCATCGAGCTTTGCGAGAAGCTGAAGCCGTTGAACCTGACCTGGAGCTGCACTTCGCGCGTGACGACCGATCGCGAGACGCTGAAGACGATGAAGGATGCGGGATGCCGGCTGCTGATCGTGGGCTTTGAATCGGGCGATCCGCAGATTCTGAAGAACATCAAGAAGGGCGCAACGGTTGAACGTGCTCGGGCGTTTGCGAAGGACTGCAACGACCTCGGACTGGTGATTCACGGCGACTTCATTCTCGGACTGCCGGGCGAGACGAAGGAGTCGATTCGGAACACGATCAACTTTGCAAAGACACTGGATTGCGAGACGATCCAGGTTTCGATTGCACATGCGTATCCAGGGACGGAATTCTACGAGTTTGCCAAGGCCGGCGGGTTCATCACGAACGAGAAGATGGAAGACGGCGGCGGGCACCAGATGGCGCACATCGAGTATCCGGGGCTGCCGGTCGACTACGTGATGGAGATGGTGCACCGGTTCTACGACGAGTACTACTTCCGTCCGAAGGCGGCGTTCCGGGTGGTGTGGAAGGCCATTGTGAACCGCGACGTTCCGCGATTATATGTTGAGGCGAAAGCCTTCATGAAGCTTCGCGCGGAGCGCAACAAAGCAGTGAGAGCGACGCGCAAACAGCAGGCAGAAGCCGGCGCGGCGGCCAGCGCATAGGAACGGTTGGATCGAACGACTGAGGGCGGGACCGCCGGCGCGGATTCCGCCCTTCTTCATGTGGTTTTGATTGATCTTCTATTTTGGAAGCTAATGACGCCTATTCGACCCACCTCGCGACAAAATCTCATTCTGGGCCTCGTCGCTTTATGCGCGCCGCTGGGGGATACATGTCTTTCGCGGGGAATGACTACCCTGCCTGCCATTTCGCTCGCGCATCCAATGTCGCTTTTGGGCGCCGTATTCACGCCGTGGATCGGCGCAGGCATCGCGCTCCTGATTGGATTCTTTGCAAGCTATCTCACGGCGCTTTCGTGGGCCGACCTGACATACGTGCTGCCGGCGACGGCTTTCGGAAATGTGATCGTGGCGCTGCTGTCGAAATATTGGCTGCATGAATCGATTTCGTGGCAACGCTGGGCGGGGATCGTGCTGATTACAGTTGGAGTAGGATTCGTGGCTCATGGGCCTTCGCTTACGGAGCGTCCCGCTGCGGAGGCCCATGCCTCTGCGGGCCCGGCGCAAGAGGCCGGTGGAGGTCAAGTTCGATGACCGCAACGCATCCAGGCGTGTGGGCAGCTGCAGCAATGATCGCGACGATTGTGCTCACATCCACCGCTGGCGAAGTATTGACCGCGGCGGCGATGAAGTCGATCGGCAATCTGGATGAGATTCGCGCACAATCAGGGCTGAAAGGGGCGATCCGCGCAGTGGTGACATGTCCGCTGTTCTTTGCCGGAGTCTTTTTTTTAGCACTTGCCTTCTTTGCGCTGTTGTTCGCCCTGAACCACCTAAACTTGAGCCTTGTGGCGCCGGCTTCGGCCTCGCTCACCCTCGTGACCAATGCCATTGCCGGCAAGTTCTTCCTGAAGGAAAACGTGGACCGGCGGCGGTGGGCTTCTGCGGTGCTGGTTTGCGTGGGTGTGTATTTGTTAGCGCACTGAGGCGGCTCGTAGCCAGTAGCCTGTACCTCCGTAGATGAAGCTAAAAGCGAACAGCTAGAAGCTTCATCAGTCCCTGCGGCTTCAGGTCCGGTTCTAGGAACTTGCGCATGTCACCTGATTGGGCGCGCAGTTCGTCGGCTGCGATGTGGCCGGCCCTTGCAGCGCTCTCCATGGTGGAGGGCCAGCCGGTGGCGATCCAGTCGCCGGCAAGGAAGCAGTTAGGCCACGGAGCGATGCTGCCGGGACGAAGCTTGTCGATGCCGGGCGGCACTCCGAAGGTGGCTCGTACTTCTTTCACCAGCGCGGCTTTTTCGAGCTTCGCTTCCTTGACTTGCGGGAAAAATTCGGCGAGTTCTGCAAGACCCTGATTGATGGCTTCCTGCCGGTCAAGGGCTGCGAAGGCGCGCGATGCGGACTGGACGAGTTCGAGATAACTGCCTTTGTGGCGGCGCCCCGGCTGGAGGACGCTCTTGTTGTACATCCAGTGAATTTCGCGATCGAGCAGGACGGCGTGCGGAAGATCGGTGATCTGCCGATCGAACCAGAGGTGCACGCTGCAGATGGGCCAGTGTGTGAAGGCGTCAATTTGACGGGCGAGTTCTTCGCCGTGGGGTGCTTGCGGCATGTGTGGCAGGAGTTTCTGCATGGCCTCGAATGGAAGCGCAATCACCAGGAACTCGGAGACGAGCGTGCCGGTACGCGTGTGTACCGACCACTCGGAGACGGCTTCGTCCCACTCGGCGGAATCAACGCGGGTGTTCAGATGGACGGTGGATCCGTGCTCTTCCAGGAAAGTACTTGCGGAACCGTATAGTTCGCTAAGAGGAACCGAACTCATGCCCATGGCTCCGGCCTCGGCCGAGTTCATGAAGAGCTCTCGTATCACCTTTGCGGCGTAGGGTACGGCGATGGCGTCGAGATCGGCATTCAGTGCGCTGGCGATGACGAGGCGCCAGAAGCGCTCTGTGGCTCCGGGCGTCTGCTTATTGCGGCGGAGCCACTCTGCGAGCGACTCGGTGCTGTCAGGCGGAATGGGTCTCATCATGGCGCGAAAAGCGCGGGCGAGTGCCATCTTATCGGCGCGTGTGAAGGCATTTGCAGAGAGCAGCTTCGGAAGACCATGCAAGGGGGCCGGAAACGGTGAAGGACCGAGGCGGGAGCGGCGGCCACCGGGCTCAATCATAGTCATCTCGCTGGTCCAATGAATCTTCTTTTCAGCGCCGATGCGACGATAAAACGCGAGCAGATTTGTACAGCAGCCGAAGAGCACGTGCTGGCAGTTGTCGATGACTTCATTGACGCCCGGATGGTGGTAGGAGGACGCGCGTCCGCCGAGGTAGCCGCGGCGTTCGACCAGTTGCACGCGATAGCCTGCTTCGGCAAGAACGCAAGCGGCGCTCAAGCCGGCGACTCCGCCTCCGACGACGGTCACAGTGCGTGGTTCGACTTGTTGCGGCTTCTGCAAGCTTCTCTCAGGAGCGAAAGCCCCGATTCATTTTTGTACAGCGCTTCAGACTGACGGAAATCATGCCTGACGCGAATTGATGAACACCTGGTATGGAATAGAGTCATCCTTTTAGCCGCGCCACAGCGAGACGCGCCATAGCCGCGCCCAGTATTCCCACCTTTTGCGCCGTCGGAACGCTTGCGCGATTTGAGAACACGTTGAAGCTTGCGCGTTCGATGCGGCGGAGCAACGCGTGATAAATCGAGACCAGAACCCACAACGCGGGGCGGCTCTCTCGGTTGATCAGGGGGAGCAGTTTCTCGGCCGATGCGTAATAAGTATCGGCCCTGCGGCCAATTTCAGCGAGCAATGCACGTTCGTTGAGGGTTGGGGGTGCGCCTTTGGGCCTGTGCAACATTGAGTCGAGTGTCACCCCGTGCGCTAGAAGGTCTTCGAGCGGCAGGTATACGCGTCCGCGCTCTGCGTCTTCAGCTACGTCGCGCAGGATGTTGGTGAGTTGGAAGGCGACGCCGGTCTCTTCAGCAAGTTTTTCGGCGGCGGGATCGCTGTATCCGAAAATGCGAATGCAGACGAGACCGACGACTGAGGCCACGAGATAGCAGTAGCGATACAGATCAGCGAAGGTGGCGTAGGTGTCAGGCGAGTCGCCCGGGGTTGTTTTCAAGTCCGATGTGGTGCCGGCAATCAGTTCGTCGAGGAGGCTGAGCGGAATCGAATAGCGTTGGATGGCATCCCGCACGGCTATGAAAACTGGATCGTCCGTCGGGAATCCCGCGGCGGCGCTGTCCCATGCCGCTTGCCACTGCTCCAGATTGCGGCGGCGTTCTCCGCGCGGAATGGTTTCATCATCGGAGAGATCATCTGCCTTGCGCATGAATGCGTAAATAGCGCAGATTGCATTTCGGCGCGGCTCGGGGAGGGCGACGAATGCATAATAAAAGTTTTTGGCTTCGCGTTTGGCGATGGCCCGGCAGCTTGCATAGGCCTCATCCAGTGTGATCGCTTCCGTCAAGCAGCCTTACCCCTCGATCCTGAGCCCAGGCGCAGAAACGGCAGAAACTTGCCGCTGAGTGCGCGCAGTGCAAGCTGCAGTTTAGTACGCTTGGAGATCGACGGCCGTGAGCTGAGAACGTCGAAATCCTGGCGCTTGATGGCATTGAGAATCTCAAGACCGCCACGGCTGAAGAGATCTAGATCGACGGCGAGGTCGCGATCGACCATGCCGAGGAGCGGCAGCCCCTGGTGGAAGAGGCTGCGGGCGTAATCGACTTCGTATTTGAGGAGAGCACGGAACTCGGAAGTGATAATTCCCTGTTCGATGGTGGCGTCGCTCACGCCGAAACGTTGCATGTCGTCCTGCGGCAGGTACACACGGTTTTTTGCCCAATCCACGCGGACATCCTGCCAGAAGTTAGCAAGCTGGAGGGCGGAGCATGTTGCGTCGGAAAGGCGGAAGCGCTCCTCATCTGTATAGCCGCAGGTGTAGAGAACAAGGCGGCCGACGGGGTTGGCGGAGTAGCGGCAATATCCGAGCACATCCTGCATTGTTCCGTAGCGCGTGACGAGTTGATCCTGGCGGAAGGCTGTGAGCAAATCGGAAAACGGCTTCTTCGGGATGGAGCAGGCGCGAATTGTTTCCGCGAGGGCCACAAAAACCGGATGGCGCGCGCGGCCTAAATAGCATGAGTCAAGTTCACGCCCCCATAGGTCGAGGAGCGCGAGGGATTGCGCGGTATCGCCAACTTCGTCGCCGAGATCATCGGAGACTCTGCAGTAAGCATAGACGGCATGGAAATGTGGGCGCAGTTTTTCGGGCAAAAACCACGTAGCTACATGAAAGTTTTCGTAGTGCGTCTCGGCGAGGTGTTTGCACCAGGCGCGTGCCTCTTCGAGAGTCGGGGCCTTCTCGGGTATCCGGTAGCTCTCAGGCAGAGCATCCCACCCTCTCGCTATGAGTCGCTCACGGACGGAGTCGCTCTCTGGGTGCAGGGCTGCGGTGCTCATTTCGAACCTCAGGGTACAATCGCGGTCTTGATTTCGCTCGAGCGATTCATCAGTTTTTCAAACACGCGATTGAGCTCATACAGGTGAGCGTGGCCGGTGATGAAAGCGCCGGCCTGAAAGCGGCCGCCCGCGATGAGATCGAGTGCTTTGCGGCACATGGCCGGAGTGTGATGGAAGGTTGCACGCAGGGTGATGTCGCTGTAATGGATTCGGTTTGTGTCGAGCGCCACGTGAGTCCCGACCGCACAGCCGCCGAAGAAATTAACTGTGCCGCCCTTGCGAACCATCTCTACGGCTTCCTCCCATGCCTCCGGAACACCAACAGCCTCGATTGCAATATCGACCCCGCGGTCCTTGGGCGTGAGCGCACGTGTTTCGCGGATCGCCTTGCGAATACTGCCGGTTTGCACAACGTGCGCGGCGCCCAACTGGCGTGCGGCTTCGACCTGGCCGTCGTGCTTCACGATGGCGATGACCTCGCATCCGGCCAGCGCGGCCACGTGCAGAATCATCAGGCCGAGGGGGCCGCCACCGATGATGGCAACAGTCGCCCCGGGGTACGGCCTTGAATCTTCAAACCCGTGAACTGCACAGGCGAGAGGCTCGGTGAGCGCCGCGTGCTCCAGCGGCACATGATCCGGAATGCGGAGGGTGTTTTTCGAGACGATCCGCGATGGAATTCGGATGAACTCCGCATACGCGCCATTATTGAAGAGAAGGTCGTCGCAGAGGTTCTCCTGCCCATGCTGGCAGAAATAGCAACTGCCACAGGGTGCGGAATTGAGAGCCACGACGCGATCGCCGTTTGCGAAATCGGTTACGGCTTGGCCGGCTTCCACCACGGTACCGGCCAATTCATGTCCAAACAATGCCGGAGGAACGATCATCCTCGCGTGATAACCGCGACGAAAAACTTTCAGATCGGTGCCACAGGTGAGTGCCGCGCCAACGCGCACGATGAGTTCACCTGCTTCGGCCTTTGGCACGGGAACGCTCTCGATGCGGATGTCTTCGCGTCCGTGAAGGATTGCGGCTTGCATGGTGGCTCGGCCATGCTCTATCGCAGTTTCGACCGTTGCACGACTGTGATGGATTGCGCTCTCGACCGTTGCGCGGCCGTGATGGAGTGCGTCTTCAACCGTGGCTCGGCCGTGCTCTATCGCTGTTTCGACCGTTGCGCGTCCGTGCTCGAGCGCAGTTTCAACCGTGGATCGGCCGCGCTTGATGACGTCTTTTACCGAGCCTGGCACCAGATTCCCCCTACTCTGACCCCGAACCGGAAGCAGGCTCAATCATAATCTTCATTGAGTCGGCTTTGGGGTGCGAGGCGATATCGATTGCCGCAACGGCCTGGTCCAGCGGAAAGCGGTGCGAAATAAGTTGAGTCAGGTCAAATCCGTTGCGGTAGCCGCCAAACACCAGGTCAGTTACCTCGTTGAGAATCGCAAAGGAGGAGGAGTAGGACCCCATCAAGGTCTTCTCATCCATACAAACCACGCCCGGATCAAAAGTTGCATCTCCGCGTTGCGTCTGGGCAAAGAGCAGCACCTTACCCCCGCACCGAGTGGCATCCATTGCGGTTTTGATGAGCGCGTTTCCGCCCACTGCCAGGATGACTGCGTCGGCGCCTCTCCCTTCTGTCTCCTGAAGCACGCGCTCCACGACATTTTCGGTGCCTGCGTTAATAGGATTTTCGAGTCCAAAACGCGCAGCGATTGCATGGCGCTCAGCATAGAGGTCAGACGTGAGGACGCGAGCACCGGTGCGACGAGCCAGCACGGCATGCATCAGGCCAATAGGACCCTGGCCGATGACCAGCACCGTATCATCTGGCAGAAGGTTGAGCATTTTCACGCCTTTGAGCACTGTATTGACCGGCTCAACAAAGGCGGCCTGCTCAAACGGCACGCCGTCGGGGATCGGAACCACACCGCAACTCGAGGCCACCCAATCCATCACGCGAATATACTCCGCGAAGCCCCCACCGGATGCCTCAAATCCCGCAGTCGCACCAACCTTCTTATAAAGGGGGCATTGCGCCGGAGTTCCTTTACGACAGTAGTAGCACTCGCCGCACGGCACGTGATGGTGGACGACGACACGCTCGCCGCCCTTGTAGCGGGTCACGCCCTCTCCAACCGCGACCACGGTGCCGGCCATCTCGTGCCCGAATATGCGTGGAGCGGAATGGGAGCCAGTGTGAATCTTCTTTAAGTCCGTGCCGCAAACGCCACAAGTACCGATTTTTACAAGCAACTCGCCGGGGCCGATTGTGGGCACAGGGACGCTCTCCACACGCATGTCGTTGATGCCGCGATACACGACAGCGCGCATAGTGGAGGGAATCCGGTGTGCGACATGGCTTTCTGCATTAGTGGTCTGGGTAGCCATTCGTTGAGTCGTGACCTCACTCATCTAAAAGTTCGTGGAGTCGCTCCGCGATGCTTTGGGAAGCCTTTCTACTATTTTCGCCCATTTGGATGAGTGAGGGCCATATCCATGGCCGCAGGAGAGCAAAAAGAACAAACTTCGGGGTCCGGAACTGACCGTTGGGGTCGATGAAGCGATTGAAATCAGGGAGCTTGGCGTCGAGGGGGTCGCTGACGCCCTTGATGCAGTAGAAAGGGAGACCACGCATCGTGGCGAGACGGGCAATGCCAGCAGCTTCCATGTCGACAAGGGCGGCTTTGTAGGTGGAGGCAAGGCGGCGCTTCTCGGCTTCGTCGGCCACGCGAGGGCTGGTGACGAGCCATTCAGTGCCAGCTCCGGCATCGCAATTGAAGCGCTCGCCAGTGCAAGCGTCGTAAACTCCGGCACAGTTATAGGCTTGGCCGGCTGCGCACTCGGAAGTGAGGGCTCCGGCCCAGCCGATGGACAGAATGAGATCGATGGGGCCGCCGTCTTCGATACCGGCAAAGGCCCGCATTGCAGCATCACGACCAGCCCCGGCGCACGCGGCAATCCACTCCTCTTCCTCGTTGCGAAGCGCCCAGAAGCGGATGCTGCCCCGCCTCGAGTGAGGCCAGCCGCGGACGAGTGGCTTGAGTTCGCCGGGCATCGCGGCAATGATGGCGACGCGAGTCATCTGCTATCTGATGCCGCGTGCTGCTGGATGATCCTGAAAAGCCGCGATCGGTGGCACATGGACTCATCCTTACAGAAGCAGCCGATGCTGACGGGCGTGCGCTCAGCGATCTTCGCGATGAGTTCGACCGTCTGACGGCCAGTAGCGTCGGAGAGAAGTTGACGCTCATAGCGGTCGAAGAGCTTTTCCCGTTCCTTCGTCTTTTCGGGATTGAGATTGAGAATCGCCGAGACGAGTTTGCCCTCGGGCGCAAGGGTTGGTAGCCAGACGTCGAAGTAGCCGTCAACTGCCCAGCGGTCCTTGGAAACTCCGCGAGGCGGGTGGCGGGTTACGCCTATGCGGAGGCCTTGGTCGCGAGTGGCGGGGGTGCCGATTTGGAAGGTGGAGAGGTGGAGTCTCATTCTCATGGCGTGTTGTTTTTGGTTCGGCGTGAATCGCTCATTTCGAAAATCAACGGCACATCTTTCGACTCACCACCCCCAAGCTGAAGAATACGCTTGCTCAGGATGAAGCGTCCGGCGTGGGCGTTGGTCAAGGCGCGTAGCCGTTGGCGCGGAACCATTCAATCGCGGCGCGCATTGCGGGGTAGACGGGGAGGATTTTAAATCCAAGTTCCTGCTGCGCCCGAGCGCTGGATGCGAACATCTTTTTGCGACCCATGCGCACCTCTTCCAATGTGGCGCGAGGCTCCTTGCCGCGAATCCGGCCGGTGATCCACTCCTCGAAGAAAGCGTAGGTCCCGGCGACGGCGAATGGAATCTTCGTGCTCGGTGAGGGAATGCCGGTGATGGCTGACATCTTGTCGAGGATCTGTTTGAGAGTCAGATTTTCGCCGCCTAGAATATAGCGGCGGCCCGGCTTGCCGATCTGAAGCGCGGCGACGTGAGTGCGAGCGATCTCCGCAACATCTACCAGGTTCAGGCCCGTATCGACGTAAGCTGGAAATTTGCGATTGAGAAAATCGACGAAGATGCGGCCGGTGGGAGTCGGCTTGGAGTCGTTGGGTCCAATGGGGGTAGTGGGGTTCAGAATGATGACCTGCTGGCCATCCTGCGCGGCCGCAATCGCCTGCTGCTCGGCGAGAAACTTCGAGCGCTTGTAGTGGCCAACCATGTCGTCGATGGATACCGGCGTGTCCTCGTTAACGACAATGCCATCGGTACGGAAGGCCATGGTCGCAACGGATGACGTATAAACGACGCGGCGGACGCGAGCGTCGCGAGCAAGCTTGAGCAAGTCACGGGTGCCGTCTACGTTTGCGCGGTACATCGTCTCGGGGTCGCGGATCCACAGGCGGTAATCGGCGGCCACGTGCATCACGGCGTCGCAGCCTTCCAGCGCCGGCGCGTAGGACTCGGGCTTTGCAAGGTCGCCAACGACGGTGTCGCCGGAGATGCCCTCGAGATTCGAAAGCTTGCTGGATCCGCGAACAAGCAGGCGCAAATCCGCACCCTGATCGGCAAGGGCTTTGGCCACGTGATGCCCGACGAACCCGGTTGCGCCTGTGACGAAAATCTTCATGGGTAGATGTGCGAGTCCCATTCTACGGCGTTTGGGTACCGCACACGTCGAAGGCGAGCACAGTGACTGGGGCTAGCGGGAGGAGGCTTGGACTTGCTGCTCCCCGAGCGTTCTCATGTGCTTGCGTACGGCAGCTTCTCCCTGGGCGTCGCCAGCGGAATGGAAGAGCGCAAGCGCGTGCTGGAAGCTGAGGCTGGACATTTCGGACTTGCCCATGTTGTGCCACGCTACACCCATCTTGTCGAGTGCGGCGGCTTCGGCGTCAGAATCGTCCAGCAGTTCCAATTTTGTGATCGCTTCCTGGAGAAATCCGACAGCCTTCATCGGATCGTTCACAAGAAAGAGGTAGGCGGCGCCGAGATTGACGAGAGCCAGTGCCTCGCCGCGGCGATCTCCAAGCTCGCGGAAGATTGTAAGCGCCTCGTCGAGGCTCTCCACGCATTTCTTTCTGTTATTGAGCGAGAAGTAGGTCAGGCTCAGGTTGTTGAGCGTGGCGCCACGACCGGCTTTGTCTGTTGCTGGGTAGAGACCAAGCGCATCGCGGTAATAGCGATTGGCCTGATCGGGGAAGCCCCAGTCCCGATAGACATCGCCGATGTGCGCAACGATGGTAGCCTCGTGTTCCCTATCGCCGAGTTCGCGCCAGATGTCACGCGCCGCCTGGAATTGCTCAATTGCTTTCTGCTGCTGATGAAGCGCGTTGCAGGAGTTGGCCATGACGCTGAGGGTGCTCGCCTCAGCTTTGCGGTCTCCAGCTTTGCGGGATTGCTCAAGAAGAATCTGGAGCGCGGCGAGAGCGTCCTGGATGCGCGATGTTTCGGCGGTGGCGGATCGCATGCGATCGGGCTCATTCGTCGCAGGCTCTTGCGCCTGAACCAACTTCGCTGTGGCGAAGAGCGATGCAAGGAACAGAAAGAGTGAGCCGGCGAGAACTGACCTGCGCATGCGGTGACCTCCGGGGAGTGCAGCGGCTTGACGGTCAGCGAGGATGGGGAGCGGGACCGAAAAGCCCAGCGGTTGAGCGGGTGAGAGGGGAACAGGGGAAGCGAGCGCTCTCGGAGCGGGCCGCAGAATTTCATTCTGAGACACCGGTGGCTTTACCATCAATGGAAATGTGTCCTCTTGCACCACAAAAACAAGCGGTTGTGCTTTTGAGCGGTGGGCTGGATTCGGCGACCGTCGCAGCTATCGCCTCCAGCGAAGGGTTCGCGGTCAATGCGCTGTCGTTTTCGTATGGGCAGCGGCATAGCTTTGAGCTGCAGGCGGCGCAGCGGGTTGCGAGTTCGTTAAATGTGGATCAACACCGGGTGGCGAATATTGATTTACGCGCCTTTGGCGGTTCGGCATTGACGGACGATATCGAAGTACCGAAGGCCCGGACCAGCGACGAAATGGAGCACGGGATTCCAATAACGTATGTGCCGGCGCGGAACACGATCTTCCTTTCGTTTGCGCTTGCGTGGGCGGAAGTGCTGGGATCACAAGACATATTCATCGGGGTGAATGCGTTGGATTACAGCGGATATCCCGATTGTCGGCCGGAGTTCATCCACGCTTATGAGTTGATGGCAAACCTGGCAACGAAGGCTGGGGTCGAAGGACGCCAGAAACTCACGATCCATGCGCCACTGATGCATCTGAGCAAGGCCCAGATCATCAAAAAAGGGATAGAACTCGGAGTTGACTACAGCCTGACGAGCAGTTGTTACGATCCTGCCTCGGACGGCAGGCCGTGCGGGCAGTGTGACTCGTGTTTACTGAGGAGAAAGGGATTCAGGGAAAACGGAATCGACGATCCCCTGCCCTATCGGAGCGAATGAGCTACGCCGTCAAAGAAGTTTTTTATACGCTGCAAGGTGAGGGAACGCAGGCGGGGCGCGCCGCGGTCTTCTGCCGCTTTGCGGGGTGCAATCTCTGGTCGGGACGGGAGAGCGATCGTGCTTCGGCGATCTGCCAGTTCTGCGATACGGATTTTGTTGGCGTGAATGGGCCGGGTGGCGGTCAATTTGAAACAGCCGAGGATTTGGCGACGGCGATCGCCGCTCAATGGCCCCCGGATCGACCGCCGGGCGCCCGCTTTGTGGTTTGCACCGGTGGAGAGCCGTTGCTGCAGTTGGATCGGGAACTAATCGATGCGCTTCACGTGCATGAATTTGAAATCGCGGTCGAAACCAACGGGACGGTTGCAGCTCCCGCTGGGCTTGATTGGATTTGCGTGAGCCCGAAGGCCGGGGCTCCTCTAGTGCAGACGTCAGGCGATGAGTTGAAGCTTGTGTTCCCACAGGCGAATGCGCATCCTGATGAGTTTGAGAGCTTGGAGTTCAGCAATTTCTTCTTGCAACCGATGGACGGACCGGAGCGGGAAGCGAATACGCAACTCGCCGTGCAGTATTGCATGGCGCACCCCAAGTGGCGGCTGAGTCTGCAGACCCACAAGCTGCTGGGAATTCCGTGAAATAGGGCACGAGGGGACAAGAACGACGGAACTGAAGGACTTACGTGGACTTCCTTTACCGTCTGACTGTGAGAAACTGGAAGTGCAGCAGTTCTTGAGGGGCCAGGCTGATTCGCGTGCCCCGCAACTCTGAGCCATTTTTAGGATTGATCCGGGCCGATGGCGCCGTTGATGGCGTGCGGTCCGCGCACAGGAAATAGATGCTGAGTGTTAGCAATGTAGAAATGCGTTACGGCTCGAAGGTGTTATTTGAGGACGTCTCAGTGACCTTTACGCCAGGACGGCGGTATGGCCTGACAGGGCCCAATGGTGCCGGCAAGTCCACTTTCATGAAGATCCTGACCGGCGAGCTCGATCCCCAGAAAGGGACGGTGGTGCGTCCGCGCAAGCTGGGAGTGCTGCGCCAGGACCAGTTCGCCTTTGACAGCTATCGTGTGATCGACACCGTAATTATGGGCAATAAGCCGCTCTGGGCCGCTCTCGAAGAGCGCGACCGGATCTACGAGAAGTCCGAAATGACCGACGAAGACGGCATGCGCCTGGGCGAGTTGGAAGGGGTTATCGGTGACGAAGACGGCTATACGGCCGAGAGCGACGCGGCGGTGTTACTGGATGGCCTCGACATCCGCGAAGATCTGCACGAGCGCAAGATGGGCGAGTTGCAGGGCGGCCAGAAGGTGCGTGTGCTGCTTGCGCAGGCCCTCTTCGGGAAGCCCGAAGCGCTGCTGCTTGACGAGCCGACCAACTACCTCGATCTCGAGTCGGTGCACTGGCTGCAGGACTTTCTGAACGGATACGATGGCACGCTCATCGCCATCTCGCACGACCGGCACTTCTTGAACAGCGTTACTACGCATACCGCCGATATCGATTACCAGACCATCATCACTTACACAGGCGGATACGACGAGATGGTGATGGCGAAAACGCAAATTCGATCCACGCTTGAATCACAGAATGCCCAGCGCGACAAAAAGATTGCGCAGCTCAATGAGTTCATTGCGCGGTTCGCGGCAGGAACGCGATCCTCGCAGGTGACCAGCCGACGCAAGGAAGTAGAGCGGCTGCAGACAAACGAACTGGCGCGGTCGAATATTCAGCGTCCGTACATCAAATTTGACCAGGTTCGACCGAGCGGAAAGCATGTGCTCGAGTTCAAGCACCTGACGAAATTCTATGACGACCAGAAGGTGATCGACGGATTCACGGCCAACGTGCTGCGCGGTGAAAAGATTTGCCTGATGGGCCGCAACGGCGCTGGAAAAACGACCCTGCTGAAGTCGCTGCTTGCCAATTATCCCGGGTTGGCGGAGAAGGATTTCGCACTCGATTCAGGGGCCGTGTTCTGGGGACACGAGGCGCAGATCGGCTACTTCCCTCAGGACGTAGGCTCGCTGATTGAGCACGGTCTGACAGTGGCCGAGTGGCTGCATCGCTGGAATCCGGCGGCGCACGTAGAGGAAATCCGCGGAATTCTCGGCCAGATGCTGTTCTCCGGTGAAGAGGGGGAGAAGCAGACGAAAGCTTTGTCCGGTGGCGAGCAGGCGCGGCTCGTTTTCTGTAAGCTGATCCTGACCAAGCCGAACATCCTTATATTCGACGAACCTACGAATCACCTCGATCTCGAAGCGATCAACGCGTTGAACATCGCTCTGCAGAGGTACGAGGGCACGGTACTGCTGGTGACGCACGATCACGACCTGATCGACGAGGTAGCGACGCGGCTCTGGAACTTCCAACCTGAAGGGATTGAGGATTTCCAGGGCCCATATTCGGAGTGGAAGGGCAAGCACAACTAGCTTCCCGGTCCGCCGCGCGCTGCTGGAAGGTGCTCCTGACTGAGCAAAGACAGGTACTCCGGGTCATCGGAGATCGTGTTGTGCCCGGCGTTCGGAATTACGATGAGCGAGACGTTGCCCGCCTTGAACCGTGTCCTCAACCGCTGTGTCGTTGCAGCGGGAATGATTTCATCCTTTCCCGCCACGATGATCGTTGTCGGCGCGGTGACCTGCGGCGCGTACTTCCATGAATCGTATTTGTCCGACAGAAGCCAGCGCACCGGGATGAACGGATAGTGCGCAGCGGCAACGTCGGTAAGGCTGTCAAAGGGAGTGACGAGAACCAGGCGCACAATGGGACGTGCAGCGGCAACCTGAACTGCGACTCCAGTCCCTAAGCTTCGGCCAATAACCACGACATCGGGGTGCATAGCATGCACCGTATCGAAGAGAGCGAATGCAGCCGCCATGATGCTTTTTTCTGAGGGACTGCCGGCACCGCCTCCGTAACCTGGGTAATGAAGCAGGTAGATGGCGTGACTCGGGAAAGTTTGGGAGAAATCGGGTAGGTTCAGAGAAACATCTTCAGCGTTGCCGCCGAAGTAGACGAGTGCCTCGGATCCACCGGCAGGACGAGTGGATACGAGCACCGGACCCGCAGGTGAGGGCAGCTGCATCATGACCGCCCTTTGGTTGGACCGTGGTCGGGGAAAATAAATCAACGACCGCTGGGTCATGAGCAGCATCCCGCAAAGACCGAGCGAAAGAAGCATCATCACGATCAACACGTAGGCAAAAAGCCGACCGGCACCTTGCATTGGCCTTCGAATTCCCCTTGCAAAGACAGTAGCAGATCGGATCTGACCTCAACGAGCTAACTACATTCACGGTCGGTGCGCACGGAGGCCGGCGTATCGAGATTAGAATTGCCATCAATGGATCCTGTTCTCTCGCACGCTCCCTGGTTTGATGTCGCCGATCCGGCTTCCCCAGAACTGGATGAACTGGCGCAGCGGTTCGGACTGCACGAGTTGCAGATCGAGGACTGCAGGCACCGTCCGCAGCGGCCGAAGACCGAGGAACACGATCACTACATCTTTACGGTGCTGAAGCACATTCACGACGCCGGAGAGCTTGATTTCGATGACATCGATCTGTTCCTTGGTCCCGACTTCCTGATCTCCGTTCGCAGCGCGGACGCTGTCGTTATTGAGAGCGTGCGTGCGCGCGCGGCTCAGGAGAAAGTTGAACGCCTCGACAGGCTGTTCTACATGATCGTGGATCAGATCGTAGATGGGTACCAGCCCGTGCTGGATAAGCTTGCGGACGAAACTTCAGAGATCGAGGATCTGGTGCTGGACCATCCTGATCCCGAAACGCTCGCGCGTATTTTCTCTCTGAAACGGAAGCTGATCGAATTTCGCCGCGTGGCCGGAAGTATGCGGGAAGTGGTGAACGCTCTCATTCGGCGAGAGAAAGGTCTGCTAGGCGATGACCTCGACCCGTACTTCCGTGATATTTACGACCATGTCGTTCGGACTGTCGACATGATCGAGACCTATCGCGATCTGCTGTCAGGCGCGCTGGACATCTATCTTTCCGCAGTTGCCAATCGCACGAATGAAGTGATGAAGGTACTTACCATCTGGGGAACGGTTGCGTTACCCCTGGTCATCATCACAGGATTCTTCGGCATGAACCTGAAGCTGCCTTGGGCCAGCGATCCTCACGGCACCGATTATGCGGTGGCCTTGATGGCGGTGTCAACGATCTCGATTCTCGTTTACTTCAAGATCAAGCGTTGGTTCTGAGCCCGAAAGAACGAAGCCCCGCGCCGGGATCAGGCGACGCGAGACATCGAGAACAGGAGAATCTCTACTCTTCCTGTACTTTCAATTGTTCGCATGTGACCTTATTGTTCCAATCGACGAACGCACCGTTCGGATTGTCGCGCCAGGCCCAGACGTGGAGTTCGAAGAAGTCGGGAAGTTGAAAACGATTCGGCGCGGCGACAAACTGGAAGTCCTGGCCATCGAGTGTCGGCGGTGCGGGATTGTTTTTCATCCAGGTTGCTGCGTCCACGATGTATTCAACCCCAACAAGTTTGCGCGCATTGCCTACCGGCTCGTAGATCAATGCCTCAGGGTACTCAAGTTCGATTTTTCCATCGCCGACGAGCTGACCATTGACGTAGTGAATGCCCATGGCCCCGTGGTCGGGTCCGGTGACACAGCCGAACGCCGGCCCGTATCCCGCAGGACCGGCGTTGTTGACATCGATGAACCTTTCCGTCGCCTTGCGAACATCCTGGACGAGTTGCGCCGAGGCGTGATGAGCTTCGTGTGAAAGTTCCTGCGCTGTGGCATGCGATGCACGGGTGAAGCAGATGAGAACCGGTAACGCAAGTACGACCTTAGCGGCACCGCATAGCATGTAGTTGAGACGTGACATCTTGTTTTCTCCTTCTTCTGTTGACTTTTGTGATTGCGGACGTTTCTTCTCACCCTGTTTTAGAGCGGCCACACGTGTCATGCGATAGCTCGCGACATGCGCTCGCGTGCGAGCATCCGACGCTGGGAGAGGACTTGTGAAAGCTAGAGTCGTTCAGCTGTGAATGAAACGGGCACTCCGTTGGTCACCGACTCGAAGACAGGCGAGTGCCTAGGCCCAAGCTGAGCGATCATCTGTAACTGTGCATCGGGGACATCGGCCTTGACCTTGAAGTTGACGCGGATGCCCTGGAATCCCTTTCGCACCGTGTTATCTAGATCAAGAAAGCCGTGCACGTCGATGTCGCCCTCGAACGACGACTCAACTGCTTCGATGTGAACTCCGCGGGCGGCAGCGTGATAAACCATCGCGCTCGTGACGCAGGCTGCGAGCGCGTGCAGCAGGTATTCGGCGGGGTTGGCTGCGCTGTCTTTGCCGAGCAGAATTGCGGGTTCGTCTGCCTCGAGAACAAATGACTGCGATCGCGACTGTTGCTGTCCGGCGCCGTAGAACTCGTTCACCGTAGAAGAGTTTTGACCGGCGTCCTTCCACTTGTTTTTGATGTTGAATCTGAACTTTGCAATTGCTGGAGTGGCTTTGACTGCTTCGATGGTCGCATTGAGACCATCTACGTTGACGCCGTTAATCAGCGTGCAAGCTTCCTGCGCTGTTGCCATTTGAACGTACCTCTCTTGCAGAATCTGCTGGCGCAGATCCGGGGGATGATTCAAGATTGCGCCACAAACGGGCTTGCAGCAAGATGGCACATATGCCATTGTAAGTAGGTTCTTAGGCCATTCCCTGCTGAACCCATCCCGCGCCTTCGTTCACCCAACTGAGGTCGACCGAACATGAAAGAGATCACCGTTCTCCTGCTGGACCAGATGTTTTCCTCGACTGCGATCGGGCCGATGGAGGTGTTTCGGCACGCCGGCTGGTTGTGGAATACATTGACCGGCGCCAAAGTCGCTCCCGCCTTTCGCGTCACGACTGCGACGGCCGATGGCGGTCCGGTGACCTGCGACGGCGGCATTCGAATCTCGCCTAACGTCGCGCTGAAAGACGTGGGCAAGACCGATCTGATTTTCGTTCCAACCACTGGTGTCAGCGTCGATGACGTGCTGGAGCGCAACGCGGCGATCGTTCCCTGGCTCAAACGGCGAAGCACGTACGGAGTGGCCATCGCCAGCGTATGCTCAGGTGTCGGCCTTGTCGCGGCAGCGGGATTGCTCGATGGCAAACGCGCCACGACACACTGGGGACTAGCGGAGCGATTCCGCGAGAAGTATCCGCGCGTGAAATGGATGCCCGAACTGATGGTGACTGAGGATCGCGGATTCTATTGCGGCGGGGGCGTAAATGCGTCACTCGATCTTGCCATCTATCTGGTGGAAAGATTCTGCGGGCATGAGGTCGCGATGCAGACGTCAAAGGCATTGCTGATTGAGATGCCCCGCGCATGGCAGGCGGGATTTGCCATCGTGCCCCTGAAGACGGATCACGCAGATGACGTTATCTCCAAAGCACAGGACTGGATTCATAAGAACTTCGCCAAGACATTCGCACTTGAAGATCCAGCAGAGCGGGTGGGCATGAGCGTACGCAATTTTGTACGGCGGTTCAAGCAGGCTACGGGTGACAGTCCGCTGATCTATTTGCAGAAGCTGCGCGTCGCCGCGGCAAAGAGAATGCTGGAGAGCAATCATCGCTCCATGCAGGAGATCAGCTTCGCGGTCGGCTACCAGGATGTTGCGTTCTTCCGCTCGCTGTTTCAGCGGCACACGGGTATCACGCCAAGCGAGTACCGGGAGCGATTCGGCGTCTAGGGGTCAGAGCGTCCGCCCGTTCAAATCTCATCTGTCTATTGGGAGGATTAGTGAGCAAAGAAGCCGTCGATATCAGGTCGTTGCAGAAGCCATTCAAAGCGCAGTATCGCGCCGATCCGCAGAGTTCGCGCATCACACTCACGGCGAAAGGTGGCGAGACCGACACACCCCTGTCATGTTCCGTCGATATCGGGCGTGCGATCTACCAGGCAGAAGCGCACAAGGGAGTGGGTGGGTCCGGCGCTGCCGCCTGTTCGGGTGATCTCCTCCTGGGTGCTCTGGCTGCCTGTGCACAGCTCACATGCCAGCTTGTGGCGACGGCGATGGGAATCGAAACACGGCATATCGCAGTAACGGTGGACGGCGACATGGACCTGAGTGGAACGCTGGGCATTTCGAAGGAGGTACCGGTTGGTTTCAGTGCCATGCGGGTGAAGGTCGACATCGAGGCGCCGGCTGCCAGCCCCGAGCAGTTACAGGTGCTGCGGGAGAAGACGGAGCAGTATTGCGTGGTTCTGCAGACTTTACTGCACCCACCCAAAGTTGAATCTGAATGGATTAGTGCCTGTTAAGTCGCGAGCGATGTTGTTTTCTGGCAGGAATCGCCGAATCTAATTGCCACAAATGTCGTGGGTTACGTGAGCAATCCCGCAATGCAGTACATGGCTGGTTTACCAGTTCGGTAATGGGTGGGGTGTGAAGCGCATCACATCAAAGCAGTAGACACGAACCTAACATTCGAAGCATGACAGCCGTAACCCTGATTCTGGTTGCGCCGTGCTCGTTGCTTTTGGGTGCCATCCTTCAGCTTCTGGTAGCGCGCCTCTGCTCCGCAAAAGCCAAGGGTATTCTCGCTTTTCTTTTCTGTCTTCCCTCTTTGCTTGCCGTCGTCGCCACCGCGCCGCTTGTGTTCGCGGGACAAGCGATTGACTTCAACCTGCGCCAATGGGATGGCCCGCTGTCATTGGCGATTCATGTGGATGCGTTGAGTATTCTGTTTGCCCTGATGGGAGCGGGCATCGGCGGTTTCGTGCTGCTCTACTCCATCAGCTATATGGCGCACGACAAGTCAGCCACACGCTTCTACGCAACCATGCTCGTGTTTATCAGCGGTTTCATAGGGCTTGTGTACAGCGCGAACCTGTTCATCTTCTATCTGTGCTGGGAAGTTGTCGGGCTATGTTCCTTCTCGCTGGTCGGCTTCTGGTACACGAACCCGGAGGCGGTGAACGGCGCACGGAAAGTCCTGCTGATGACGCACATCGCCGGCTACGGACTGCTTGCCGCGATCCTGATGATCTATCACAGGACAGGCAGCGCGCTGTGGACGGATCCGAACGTGGCGCATGCATTCACCAGCGGCGTCTTCATCCTGATGCTGGTAGCGCTGGTCGCGAAGTCGGTACAGGTGCCACTGCATACGTGGATTCCAGAAGCCATGGCCGCTCCCACTCCCGTCAGTGCCCTGCTACACGCGGCGTGCTATGTGAAGGCCGGCGTTTATCTAGCGGCACGCATGCACAGCTTCGGTGCATGGCCGGCGGCATGGGGCGGCACGATGGTCTGGGTCGGCACAATCACGATGGCGGTGGGCGTGATGTATGCGATGGTGCAGAGCGAATTGAAACGTATGCTGGCCTACTCCACCGTGAGCCAGATCGGTTACATGATGATGGGGTTGGGCATCGGAACTCCGCTGGCGATTACGGCCGGGCTGCTGCACTGCCTCAACCACGGATTTTTTAAGGGCGGGCTCTTCCTCACCGCTGGTTCGGTACAGCACGCAACCGGCACGCGCGATATGAATCAGCTCGGCGGACTTGCCTCGCGCATGCCGCGGACGACTCTGAGCTGGCTTATCGGCGTGGGCAGCATGATGGGAATTCCGCTGATGAGCGGCTTCGCCAGCAAATGGATGCTGTACGCGGCCGCCCTGCAATCGGGCTGGGCGATTCCGGCGATGATTGCGTGGGCGGCAAGCCTGGGCACGGTCTTCATGGGCGTGAAGGCTACGAGCGCTGTGTTTCTGGGGCCGGCGACCGAGAATACGACTGATGCGCACGAATCGCCCGCATCGATGGTTTGGGGAATGGGGCTGCTGGCCGCCGGGAGCATCGTGTTGGGCGTAGCTCCGCAGCTTGCGGTCAATTACCTGCTGAATCCTATTCTTCGCGCGCTCGCCTTAGGCGCGGGAGTGCACGTCACCTGGCTCGGACTTTCGTCCGATGCAGGAAGCTTTTCAACAACGGGGGGTCTGATGCTCGCGCTGGTGAGCGTGGTCGTTGGCGGCGCGATTTACGTTCTCGCCTATGCGGCACGCCCAGCGGCGGCAACTACCGGCGGCACGGTGTTGGCAAGCGCCGGTGGCGGCGTCTTCACGGGAGGCGAACCGCTTTCGAGCCGTGCACGAATGACGGCCGGGGACTTTTCTGACATTTTCCTTCAGAACTGGCGCACGTTTTTCCGGTGGACCAATGTTGATCGGGTCTACCTGGCCATTTGGGCCGTGATTGAGGCTATGTCAGGAGCGCTGGGCACTGTAATCGCATGGATGGAGCGGCGGAGGCTGATTCTGCTTCTGTTGATCGTTCCCGCAACGTTTGCTCTTCTGCAGTGGGCGTGGCCGGGCACGCAGGCCATCGCACACCAGGGTTCTCCGCTTATGGAGGCAAATCGGGCACCGCTAATACTTATCACTTCCATTGCCATCGCTGCTGCCGGGCTGTTTCTCGCCGCACTTAAGAAAATTGCCGCGCACGGTCCGACTCTCTGGCTGTGCATGCTTGTTGTTGGCGCGCTGTCAGCGGTCGGCCTTGCCATGTCGAACCCGTGGCTGCGGCTGTGCTTGCTTGAGTTTGGCGCTTTGCTGACGGTTGTGCGTGTGTGGCTCACCGCGCCATCCAGGGCAGCGAAATTCACCTACCTGGGGGTGGTGCTGCTGTCTGGCGCATCGGTCTTTGCGAGCGAGTTGCTCATCAACACACCGGATCAGGCGTGGTCGCGGGCGCTGCTGCTTACCGGGATTTTGGTCAAACTCGCCGCAGTCCCGCTGTTGTTCTGGCTTCTCTCGCTTGCGGATGAGTTGCCTGCCCTGGTGCTGGGCCTGGTGATCGCGGTTGTCGACATGGCTGCATTCGGCGAGTTCTGGATGGCGTCAAAGACGAATCCTTCTCTGTTGGTCCCGTCGACCCTGATGCTTGGAACCGCAGCTGCAACCTCTCTGATAGCCGCGCTGCTGATGCTTTCCCAGCGCAGCCTCAAGCGCCTGCTGGTCCTTTCGACGATTGAGGACGCGGGATTTCTGCTGCTGGGTCTTGCTTGTGCAACTGAACTCGGTGCAACCGGTGCAATTCTCGCGGCCTGTACACATGCAATTGCCAAGACACTGCTCTTTGCCTGCCTGAGTGCGCCGGAAGCCGACGGTGCCCTCGGGGACGCTCCTGTCGCATTAGCCGCGCGCTACCCGGTAAGCGCGTTTGGATTCCTCTTCGGAATGCTGGCGATGCTCGGAATTCCACCGACGCTTGGATTCCTCGGGCGATGGAGACTCTATCAGTCTGCGCTGGAAGTTTCCCCGCTTTTGCTTGGAGTTTTCGTGCTTTCGTCGATTCTCGCGTTGATCGCCTATGTCCTGTCGCTCACGCGCAGCTGGTGGGGTTCTCCACAAAGCACAGAGCCGCCACAACGAGGGTCGGAGTCGCTCGCGTTGCGAGGAGCGATCATCGGGCTGGTAGCGACTCTGCTGATTACCGGAATCTGGCCGCACGTTCTCGAACTGCTGCAATGGGGGCGCTTATGAAGCTCTGGAATCGATTGATGTGCTACTGCCGGCGCCGCAGCCCATGGCTCTTTCACCTGAACTCCGGTAGCTGCAACGGATGTGACATCGAGATAGTGGCTGCTCTGACACCGCGCTACGATGCCGAACAACTGGGCGTCCGTCTTGAAGGAAGCCCGCGGCACGCTGACATTCTCTGCGTCACAGGGCCAGTTACAAAGAACGCCGTGTGCGCGATCAAGACCGTGTACGGCCAGGTGTGCGGACCCAAAGCGGTGGTCGCTATCGGCTCGTGCCCGGCAACAACCAATGTATTTATTGATAGCCGAACGCTTGATGGACCGCTGAACAAACACATTCCGGTAGACGTCTTCGTGCCCGGCTGCCCGCCACGGCCGGATGCCATCATCCAGGGTGTCGCGAAGGCAGCTGAGATCCTGTCCGAACGTGGTAACAGGGCTGTTCAGGCTGCGGCATCGGCTGAACAAGCGCCAGCGGAGGTGCAGGCATGAGTCTGCTCACCGCACTCGCACGTCTGTTGGTTTTTCCCGGACTTCTCTTCGCGGTTCCGACCGCATGGTTCTTCCTCTGGGTGGAACGCAAATCCGTAGCCATGATGCAAGGCCGCGTCGGGCCGCCTTTCATGCAGCCGTTCTACGACTTCATCAAGCTTCTCGGCAAGGACACCCCTCCACGCACCGGAGTAGCCGGCGGCTTGATGCGCGCCTGGCCGCTCATCGCGGTCTCGACCGCTGCAGGCGCGGTTGGCCTGCTCCCGGTCCTTCCCTCTTCCGGCGGATTTCAGGGAGACCTTATCCTGCTGCTGGCCTTGCTCGAAGTACCGTCAATTTGCATTATTGCGGCGGGGTTCTCATCGCGGTCGATCTTCGGCGAGATCGGATCGGCCCGTGAAGCCGTGCTCAGCGTTTCGTACAACGTTGTCTTCCTGCTCGCGATCATCTCCGTTGCGGCATCGCAGCATACGTTTCGCCTTGAAGCTTTGGCACAATTGCCCTCGACACCGTTGCGTTGGATCGGAATTCTGGCCATCCTCGTATGTCTCCCTGCGAAGCTGCACCTGAACCCCTTCTCGCTACCAAATGCGGAGCAGGAAATCTACTCCGGCCCAATGGTTGAATTCGCCGGACCTGAGCTTGCAATGTGGGAGCTTTCGCATGGATTGGAGTGGGTAGCGGCGACGGGTCTGGTGGCAACGTTGATCGCGCCGCAGATGGCTTTCTGGGGATTATCCGCGCTGGTCTTCGTAGCGCTCTCGTTCGGCATCGTGCTTCTACTTTCAGCACTGGCCGCGGCCACGGCGCGATTGGCCATCGACACAACGGTTCGCTTCTATTGGCAATGCACCATCATCTTCGCGGTTCTGGCAGTCTCCTCCGCGCTCTTCATGAGGCTTAGATCATGAGTATCCTGACCATGCTGTGGAAGAACTTCTGGGGCGGCTCGCGCACACTGCTTTTCCCTGCTCGCCCCAAGGTCACCCAGCGCTTTCGCGGGCTCGTTCAATTTGATCCCGAGCTCTGCACAGGCTGCGCTATCTGCAAATTCCGATGCACCTCGCGCGCCATCACGTATCAGGCGGGCAAGGGCGAGTTCACCTGGGGTTACGACCCTGGCCAGTGCACCTTCTGCGGACGCTGCGTTGAAGGGTGCGCGGAACACGCTTTGAAAGAGGGACGCATCGAGCACGCGCTTAGCCAGGAATCCGCCTGCCCGCCAATTTACCTGGAGCAGGGCGAACTGAAGAAGGTCTACACCGTGAAGCGCAAGTCGCCTGCTCCCAAACCGGCCGCGCCCGCCGCCCCCAAAGTGCCCGCCCAGCAACCGAACGCGTAACTGGAGGTCCGCAATGAGTACCGTCGAATCAATCCCCACCGCTCCGGCCAAAACCGAGGGCTTCTCGGAAAAAGGCGGAGTCTTCTGGTACAGCGATTCCGGCCTGAACGTGCGCGATGTCGCACGCTCTATGAATGCTGTTGGCGCGCGATTCATCACCGCCACGACCTATGAATTGCCGGGGAATGGCGCGTTCCGCCTGGAGTATCACTGGGACCTTATGGGTCGTCTGCTCGGTTTCAATTTCCCGCTTGCCGAAAACACCATCGAGAGCATCTACGATCTGTGCGAAGCGGCCGATTGGATCGAGCGCGAAATCCACGAGGAGTACCGCATCGATTTCACCGGGCGGGAATACGAGCCGCTGCTGCTGCGTGAGGGCAATGTCTGCGGAGTAAACCTGCAGAAGGAGGTCGTGCAATGAGCTACGAGATCCCCATGGGGCCCTACCACCCCGGCCTTGAAGAGCCTTACAAACTCAACATGATCTGCGAAGGCGAGACCGTCAAGGATGCAAGGCTGCATATCGGTTTCAACTTCCGGGGCATCGAGCATCTGGCCGAGACCCGTAACTACATTCAGGTGATCGCGCTGATGGAGCGCGTGTGCGGCATCTGCTCCTTCATCCATACGCTTACGTTGTGCCAGGCCATCGAGAAGCTGACCGGTCTTAATCCGCCGCCGCGCGCGCAATACATCCGCGTCGTGCTAGGTGAGTTGGAACGGCTGCACTCACACGTGCTCTGGGCGGGAATTGCCGCCAAGCTGATGGGCTTCAAGACCATGTTCATGACATGCTTCGAGATTCGCGAGAAGGTGATGGACGTGCTCCAGGCGATCTCGGGCAATCGTGTGAACTACGCAATGAACCGCATCGGCGGGGTCAATCGGGATATCGAAGATCCCCAATCAATTCTCGGCATGGTCGAAGCCCTAGAAAAGGAGATGACCCGGACTATCATACCCATCTTCACCACGAGCAAGACGGCAACCTCGCGTTGCGCCGACATTGGGGTTCTGACAACTGAGAAGGCCAGATCGTTAGGCGTGGTTGGACCCGTGGCTCGAGCCTCTGGAGTTGGACAGGATCTAAGAAAAGATGCTCCCTACGCGGCCTATGCCGAAATGGATTTTACGGTTCCCGTTGTACCTGACGGAGACGTTCGCGCGCGACTGCTGGTGCGCGCACTCGAGATCATGGAGAGCTGCAAGATTCTGCGCCAGGCGCTTACCACAATGCCAGCCGGCGAGATTGCACCTCCCGGAGACGGCAGCAAGTTCAGCTTCATCACTGGAACCGCGACGGCACGTGTCGAAGCTCCTCGCGGCGAGGTCATGTACTCCGTCTCGTGGAAAGAAAACGCCCGGACGCCGAGCCGTGTGCATGTTCGAACGCCAACCTACGTGAACATGCCCTCAGTGCGATTCATGGTCCAAGGCGCTCGGCTGGCCGATACGCCGCTGATCCAGGCGTCGGTTGACCCGTGCTATTCATGCACCGACAGATAGCCTCAAAGGGTAGTGCCCTCGAACCTCACTTGACATCGAATTGCGGCCGATACTCTAATGAAGGTAGTGGTAGCGGTGATGGAGTTCACCGCGCAAGGTTGTTTGCACCTTGTTAACCGCTGTTCCGACCCTCCCAATCCTGTGCGACAGATTGTTGTCGCTGGGATAGAAGAGCTGGGCAGATGATGACTCCTGACAGGAGATCCTGTCGCGGAGTCATGCCTCGGCGCGATCCCTGCAAATTCAGGCGAGAACGAAAAACGATGGTAGTCGTGTGCAACATCTTCGACGCCCTCGTGCATGATTTTGTTGTCTGCACTGGAGGAAGGAACATTGCAGAAGTATCTCTTCATTGCAATTGGTGGAGCGCTCGGCTCGATCGCGCGCTATGGGGTCGCCTCGTGGGTCGCGAGCAGGATGGGTATTCGCTTCCCCTACGGAACACTCGTCGTGAACATTACGGCGTGCGTCATCATTGGGTTCACCATGACCTACCTCGGCCGGCACGGCGATGTCAGTCCGGCTTTGCGATTTCTTGTTCCCGTAGGCTTTATCGGCGCTTACAGCACCTTCTCCACCTACCAGTGGGAGACGCTGGTCGATCTTCGCGCAGGCTCTTTCGGAGTCGCTGCTCTCTACTCAGTGGGCAGCTTCGCGGCCGGCCTTCTTGCAGTGTGGGGTGGGTCAGTGCTTGGTGATCTGTTCAATTGAGCGAAGTACTCGATAGATTTTGGCCCCGTGGCGCCTCAACCGGCGAAGTACAGGGATGCCGCTGGGCACGACGCAATTCAACGTACCGTGATATCCGTTACTAAAATGCGAGCGAATGGTGACCAGCAACGTGATCTAAATCACGGACTGAACCGAAGTACATTCCTACACTTGGACCATAGTTCAGTTAAGAAAGTAGAACGACTATGGTTGCTATCGAGAATGAAAATGGAATCAGCAATTTGCTTGCGGCCTATGAGGGCGAGATCAACTCACACGCCCGATACAAAGCGTACGCGGCTAAGGCCGAGTCTGAGGGCTTGAACGGAGCTGCCAGCCTATTCCGCGCCGCAGCCCGGGCGGAACAGATCCATGCCGGCAACCACGCACGGGTGATCCGGCACATGGGAGGGTCGATCGAGGCGGAAATCCAGCCATTCCGCGTCAGGTCGACTATTGAGAACCTCAGGGCGGCCCTCGGCGGCGAGCAGCACGAAATCGATTCGCTGTATCCGGAGTTCCTGGTTCACGCGACTTCACAACTGGATACACACGCGATGAGATCATTCCACTGGGCAATCGAATCGGAAAAGACCCACGCTCGGCTCTATCAAGACGCGGTTACCACGACCGAATCGGGCCGGGGATGGACCCAGGAGCAACTCGACTTTTACGTGTGCACGCTTTGCGGTTACACAGCTAAGAATCAGGAAGCAGACAACTGTCCCGCATGCAATTTCGTGTGGGATCGTTTCGAAGTCATACGATAATGTTCCCCGGACCCTGCTCTGAATCGGTTCACCGGCAGGAGAGCTTCCGCGATTTAGTATGTCGTCTAATCCTGCGCCTTGCATCTAATTGAACTGGGGGCAGGCGATGGCTGCAGGTCCGGTTCTGAGTCGCGTGATCGGCATCGAAGATCTGGCGGTCATCAGACATCTGGAAACTGCCTTCGAAGAAGAAACCAAAATCAGCACTACCTATCGTGCCTACGCGGCCCGAGCAGATGAAGAGGACTATCACGGGATAGCCAGCCTCTTTCGCGCGATTGCCCGAGCCGAGCAGATCCATGCAGCCAACCACGCCCGCGTGCTCCGCCACATGAACGGACTCACAGGTGCGGAGATTTCGAGGCCCCGCGTCGAGAGTTCAATTGAGAATCTGCGGACTGCCCTCGTAGACCAGAGATTCGAAGTTGACTATTTCTACCCAGCTTTTCTCACGGCGGCGGTTCCACTCGTCGATTCGACGGCTATTCGCACTTTTCACTGGGCTCTCGAAGCTGACAAGTCGCATGTTCGCCTGTTCTGGCAAATAATGCCGCGCATCGGCGACGATAAAGCAGGATGGGCGTTCACTCCCCACCATTTCTTCGTATGCGCGCTTTGCGGCTATGCGGCCCAAGATCCCGAGTCAGAAAACTGCCCAAGTTGCAACTACCTCTGGGAGAGGTTCGAAACCATCCAGTAGCGTGCAGCCTCCTACATTCGTGACAGTGGCGCTTGCGACCACGAACGCACTCGCGCAAGCGAGTGCGCTCGCAATCTGATGAGGGAAAAACTATCGACCGCTTCTCTGCCCCGAGCGGGATGAACCGGACCGGGACGACCGGGATGCATTGGATTTCCAAGAGGTTTTAGACGAACCCCGAGAACTTGTGCGCCTGCCGGAACCATTGCTGCTGCTCCCGTTCTCTTCTTCTTCCGAGCCTTCTTCCTCACTGCCTTCGCTTAAAGCTTCAGAATTCACAGACTGGGCGACTTCGGTCAGTCGCTCATCCGTTTCCTTCTCTTCCTGAAGCGTTTCTCCCAGCAATTCCTTCACTTCTTCCTGGCCCATGGCTTCGGCTAGTGTAGCTACCGTGCCGTAGGCTGCGATTTCATAGTGCTCTATACGCTGAAGAGCGCCGATGATCGCGCAATCGAGCACCGGGCCTTTTTCAATTTCTTCCAATTGCGACTGGGCCTCTGTGACCAGGCCCTTCATTCCTTCGCACGTTTTGCCGCTGGAGCGCTTCTCCAGGATTTCGAAGATGCGATCAAGCCGCTCGACCTGACCCTTTGTCTGCTCGAGGTGATCCTGCATCGCCTGTTTTAGTTCTTCCGACTGCACGGCTTTCGCAAGTCGAGGGAAGGCCTTGACCGCCTGTTTCTCGGCCGAATAAATATCTTTCAGTTCGTCGACGAATAGCTCTTCGGCTGTTGCGACACTCATGTATATTTCCTCCGCTGACGCGATCGTTCCCGATCACGTTTCGACGGCTTAGATGCACGAAGTCACGCCGCGCCTGCCTGCACTTTCACGAATTCCCAACGAGTCCCCGAAGGGCGGGGGCACAAAACCTCCACCCCAGTTTGCAGGTGCGCTACTGTTCCGAGATGAATGGAGAAGCGGGGAGGCCCTCACCGTTGAACAGGTTGCATTGTGGACTGTTGGCCCAGCCATACCGGACGTAGACCGGCACGGGCACGTCTGGGCTCATTGCAACCACGGTATTGCCGTCGATGGTCGCTGTGGCAGGCACGTATTTGCCGTCCCGGCCTGCAACTTCGAATCCAGTGACAGTGCCGCCTTTGGCGTTCAAACGTTTTGCGTGATCAAACCAGGCGCGGATCGAGCTTGACTCGGTTGTAACTTGGCGAAACATCGGACCGGAGTACTCAACTGCCTCTCCGTAGGCGAGGGCGCGGGCTGCCCGGGCGAGGCGCAGACCCACGTCCAGCTTGTCAGTTGGGTGAACATCCTCCGGGTTGCCGATGTCGATGGTGACTGCCATCGCTGTGTTGCGCATCGCGAGCGTTTGTACTTGCTGCTCGCGAAGTTCGGCCCAGTCCTCCAATGGAGTCGATTTGTAGTTCGAGATCTGCACGTAAAGGAAAGGGAAACCGCCTACTCCCCATTCCCGGCGCCAATCTTCGATAAGCGTACGCATGACGCGATCGTACGAATGCACACGCGCCAGGGCGCTATTGCTCTCGCCCTGATACCAAATGGCGCCGCGGATGGGCAGCGGCGTCAGCGGGGCAATCATCCCGTTCCACAGGAGGCCCGGTCCCCAACTGTTCAGTGGCGGATGCCACGGGAACTGGGGAATCGGCTTGCCTGCGGCTTTGGCTTCGTCCTGCTGCCGTTTCTCGTCCTGCTCGTCCGCGACCGCATCGGCAGCCTTGTCCGTCATCTTCCCGCGCGCTACGAAGATCGGCGCCAGCGAAGCGTCCTCTCCCAACGCTGTGAGACGTACCCAGGACTCCCCAACGGTTCCACCCCAGGTGGCGTCAATCAGCCCGATGGTGACGTGTTGGCGTGCAGCGATATCTCGCCCGAAGTACCATGCCACCGCAGAAAATTCTTTAGCGGTATCGGGATTCGAGAGGGTCCATCCGTCCGTGTCCGCATCTCGCATGGCGTAATCCGCGCTGCGCTTGCGGATCATCAGCAGCCGAATCTGCGGATTCGTGGCGTTGGGCAGATCCTGTGCTGCCGTATTGGCTCGGCTCAGGGGAAACTCCATATTTGACTGACCTGATGCGACCCACACGTCACCCACCATGACGTCGTCAAGCGTGATCGCCGGCTGATTCGCAGACTCAGTCGGCGCCGAACCGGGCGTCACGGTTAGCGAGAATGGACCGCCTGCCGCTCCGGGCTTGAGGTATGCATCCCAGTGCCCGAGCGGGTCGGCAGCCACGCTTCGCGATTCTCCCCTGAACGCTACAGCTACGCTCTGGCCGGGGGCTGCTGTTCCCCACACATGCACTGGCAGGTCGCGCTGCATCACCATGTGGCTGGAAAGAATTTTCGGCAGGGTGACCTGCGAGGACAGAATCGTGGAACAGGCAAGAATGATCGCTGATAAAAACGAAACGCGCACGAATGCCTCACTTAACAAAGAATGGCCGAAACTGCGAACGCACAGGCGCTCACTTTTTTCGGAAGGAGAACGTTATCAGAGTGAAGACCAGAACGCCACCTGCGTACAGGAGCTAGATCACTCAGCTCTGCGCAACATTTCCGCGCGCGAAGTGTCTGCTCAGTAAACCGCTTCAAAATGGTGCAGGGTCGATTCCAAAGGTTCACAATCTGAAACATTCCGTAGGTGTTACCGGTGATTGGGACAGAATCAGTATGTGACACAATTTGGCTCCATTTTGGTCGAATTTGCCGCATACTTTTGAAACATTCTGAATCTCTGGAGTTGAAGCACCCGATGATGCGCGT
>Ga0068855_100001323_pt1 | contig 30684 bp, 33 predicted proteins | sample KBSCornC52_FD_66592 | JGI IMG/M metagenome (GOLD analysis project Ga0068855, IMG submission 66592) | Corn rhizosphere microbial communities from Kellogg Biological Station, Michigan, USA - KBS Corn C5-2 | ecosystem: Host-associated > Plants > Roots > Rhizosphere > Soil ... | reverse complement strand
TGAACAGCCGCTTGATCGGATCGTAGTAGCGGTCGACCACCCGTTCCTTCAGCGGAATGATGGCGTTGTCCGTGATCGTGATGCTCTCCGGACAGACCTTGGTGCAGCACTTGGTGATGTTGCAGTAGCCGACGCCGTACGCCTTGCGCAGCTCCGGGATGCGGTCCTCGGTGTCCAGCGGATGCATCTCCAGCGCCGCCGTGTGCACCAGGAAGCGCGGGCCGATGAACTCGTCGTGCTTGTGGTGGTCGCGCAGCACGTGACAGACGTCCTGGCACAGGAAGCACTCGATGCACTTGCGGAACTCCTGCACGCGCTCGATGTCTTCCTGCTGCATGCGCCAGGTGCCGTCGGGCGCGTCGGGCTTGCGCGGCTTGAAGGGCTTGATCTCCTTCTTCACGCGGAAGTTCCACGACACGTCGGTGACCAGGTCGCGGATCGACGGGAACGCCTGCAGCGGCTGGATGGTGACCGGGGCCTCCAGCGGCAGGTCCGACAGGCGCGTCATGCACATCAGCTTGGGCATGCCGTTCACCTCGGCCGAGCACGAGCCGCACTTGCCGGCCTTGCAGTTCCAGCGCACGGCCAGATCGTTGGCCTGCTCGGCCTGGATCTGGTGAACGGCGTCCAGGACCACCATCCCCTCCGAGACCTCGGTCGCGTAGTCGCGGTACTCGCCCTGCCCCTTCTCGCCGCGCCAGATCCGGAACGTGGCTTTCGAAGCGGCCATTATTTGTTCTCCTCGATGACCTGCTTCAGGTCGTCACGCAGCGGCGGGATGGGCTCGCGCCGCAGCTCGGGCCGCCCCCCGGGCCCCTTGCGGACGACGTGGTTGAAGCTGCCGAAGGTCGCGTCCTTGTCGGGGAAGTCCTCGCGGAAATGCCCGCCGCGGCTCTCCTTGCGCGCCAGCGCGCAGACCGCGATCGCCTCGGAACAGGCCAGCATGTTGTGCAGGTCCAGCGCCGTGTGCCAGCCCGGGTTGTACTCGCGGTTCCCGACCGCGCCCACCTTGCCCGCGCGCGCCCTCAGCCCCTGGATGGCGTCGATGGCCTTCTTCATGTCGCCTTCGTTGCGGACGATGCCGACGTTGCTCTGCATGACGTCCTGCAGCTCGTACTGGATCTTGTACGGGCCCTCGGCGTCGCCGCCGGCCGCGCCGCGCTCGAACGGCGCCAGCGCCGCCCGCTCGGCCCCGTCGATCTGCGTGGCGTCGATCTGCACCTGGGGCCGCTCCTTGGCGAACTTGGCCGCGTACTCGCCGGCCCGCTTGCCGAACACCAGCAGGTCGGACAGCGAGTTGCCGCCCAGCCGGTTGGCGCCGTGCAGCCCGGCCGCGCACTCGCCGGCCGCGAACAGCCCCGGCACGGTCGACATCTGGGTGTCGCCGTCGACGCGGATGCCCCCCATGATGTAGTGGGTGGTCGGCCCCACCTCCATCGGCACCTCGGTGATGTCGATGTCCGCCAGCTGCTTGAACTGGTGGTACATGCTGGGGAGCTTCTTCTTGATGTGCTCGGCGCCGCCCGGGACGCGCGACTTGATCCAGGCGATGTCCAGGAACACGCCGCCGTGCGGGCTGCCGCGCCCCTCGCGCACCTCTTTCATGATCTTGCGCGCCACGTGGTCGCGGGTCAGCAGCTCGGGCGGCCGCCGCGAGGACTTGTCGCCCTGCGTGTACTTCCAGCCCTCTTCCTCGCTGTCGGCCGTCTGCGCTTTGTAGTTGTCCGGGATGTCGTCGAACATGAAGCGCTTGCCGTCCTTGTTCCGCAGGACGCCGCCCTCGCCGCGCACGCCCTCCGTCACCAGGATCCCCTTCACCGACGGCGGCCAGACCATGCCGGTCGGGTGGAACTGCACGAACTCCATGTCCATCAGGTCGGCGCCGGCCTCGTAGGCCAGCGCGTGCCCGTCGCCGGTGTACTCCCAGCTGTTGCTGGTGATCTTGAAGGCGCGCCCCACCCCGCCGGTGGCCAGCACGATGGCCTTGGCCTTGAACACCCGCAGCCGGCCGCGCTCGCGGTCGTAGCCGAACGCGCCGGCGATCCGGCCGGCGTCGACGAACAGCTTGCTGATGGTGTGCTCCATGTAGACGGTGAAGCCCTGGTGGACCCCGTGATCCTGGAGCGTGCGGATCATCTCGAGCCCGGTGCGGTCACCGACGTGCGCCAGCCGCGGGTAGCGGTGGCCGCCGAAGTTCCGCTGCAGGATGCGTCCGTCCTTGGTGCGGTCGAAGACGGCGCCCCAGGCCTCCAGCTCGCGCACGCGATCGGGCGCCTCCTTGGCGTGGAGCTCGGCCATCCGCCAGTTGTTCAGGTACTGGCCGCCGCGCATCGTGTCCGAGAAGTGGACCTTCCAGTTGTCGCGGTCGTCGACGTGCCCCATCGACGCCGCCATGCCGCCCTCGGCCATGACGGTGTGGGCCTTGCCCAGCAGGGACTTGCAGACCAGCCCCACCGACACGCCGGCCGCGGAGGCCTCGATGGCGGCCCGCAGGCCGGCGCCACCCGCGCCGATGACCAGGACGTCGTGCTCGTGAAGTTCGGGACTGGGCATTCAGATGATCCTCAGGTCGGTGATCACGCCCGTCGCGCACAGGCGGATGTAGATGTCGGTGAAGGCCACCCAGAGCAGGCTGCACCAGGCCCACTTGGGGTGGTGCCGGTTCAGGCAGCTCGCGCAGTCATAGGCCTTCTTGCGCACCGGGTGCCGCGAGATGGTGTCGTAGAGGCCGCCCACCAGGTGCCGGAACGAGTGGCAGCCCAGCGTGTAGCCGGCGATCAGGATGACGTTCAGAAGCAGCACCAGCGACCCGATCCCGACGCCGAACGTCGTGTGGCCGGTCTTGGGATCGTTGAACATGAAGCCCTTCACCGCGTCGCTGCCCAGGATCACGATGAAGAGAAGCGCGAAGTAGAGCGCGTAGCGGTGCAGGTTCTGGATCAAGAGCGGCCACTTGGCCTCGCCGCGGTACTCGTTGCGCGGCTCGCCGACGGCGCAGGCGGGCGGGTCGGCCCAGAACGCCTTGTAGTAGGCGCCGCGGTAGTAGTAACAGGTCATCCGGAAGGCCAGCGGGAAGATCAGGATCAGCATGGCCGGCGAGTAGGCGACGAACGGCAGCCAGGGCCAGCGCCAGGGGCCGAACCAGGCGTGCGGCGAGCCGCCGAACAGCTCGGGCGAGTAGAACGGCGACAGGTAGTTTCCGTACCAGTAGTTCTCGCCCTGGAACAGCGCCCAGGTCGTGTAGATGACGAACGCGGAGAACACGACGAAGGTCGTGAGGGGCATCGCCCACCACCCGTCCTTGCGGGCGGTCTGTCCGAACTTCAGCCTCTTCAGTGGAACGTCGACGGTGGCCATGGACCGCCGCGCAGCATAGTCGGACGGCGGGAACTTTCCAATCGTGTCTGAACCCCTGGAGGGTTCCAGGCCTCCGGCGCGTTCAGGCGGCGGCGTTCGAGCCGGTGGTGCCCGTCCGCGTCCGGCGCGGAAGCGCGAGGATCTTGGCGTTGATCGGCACCTCGTGAAGGAAGCGTTGCCGCCAGCCGAGGTCGGCGATCCGCTCGGCCTGGGCCAGCAGGCGCTGCCGCGCCACCAGCAGCGCGGCGCCGGCCGCTTCTTCGTCGCCCGCCGCGCGCAGCGCTTCGGCGTACGTCCAGCGGACGGCCGACTCCCCCTCTTCGATCTCACCCAGCCGCTCCAGCGCCTCGTGCGCCTGGCGCGCCGCCGCCACGCCGTCCCCGACGTCACCGGCCGCCAGCCGCGCGCGCGCGAGCGCCGCCAGCGCCGCCACCTGCAGCGACGGCGCGACCGCCAGGGTCTCCACCGCGGTCCCCGCCTCACGCGCCGCCCCGTCGAGATCGCCGGCGTTGGTCAGGATGTCCGCCAGGTAGATGCGGGCCGCGCCCTCCAGCCGGCGCTCGCCCTGCCGGCAGAACGCCTCGACCGCGGCGCGCTCGAGCCGCTCCGCTTCCGCCAGCTCCTTGCCGAAGCCCAGCACGCGGCCCAGGTTGTGCAACACGCCCGCCGACACCTCGTGCAGCCCCATGCGCTCGCTGGCCAGCAACGCGTGCCGCAGCGCCGCCTCGGCGCGCTGGAAGTCGCCCAGCTCGCAGTAGACGTAGCCCAGGTTCGTCCGGACGGTGCAGGCGTTGCGGACGTCGCCGGCCTGCTCGAAGGCCTGCAACGCCGACTCGAGCCCGGTCAGGCAGCGCCCCAGATCGCCCGCCGACGAGGCGCGCAACGCGCGCACCTGCTGCAGCAGCGCCAGCGCCTGCGGATCCAGCACCGCGTCGGCCTCGGCCAGCTTGCCGATGGTCGCCATCAGCGGATCCGCCACGGCGTAGCGCGCGCCGAAGATGAGGTAGCTGGCAGCCCAGCACAGGCAGATGATCCGCGCGCTGCGGACGTCCGGGTCCTCGCTGCTGGTCGCCGACTCGACCTGCCGGACCTGCTCCTCGACGACGTCCAGGCTCCCGCGTTTGGCGGCGGCGATGATGGCCTGCCCGCGCGCGCGCAACCAGTCCGCCCCGCCCCACGGCAGCGCGACCGCCGCCTGCAGCGCCCGCGCCTCGGCTTGCGCCAGCTCGCCCCGCCAGACGTGGCTCTCGGCCTGGATCAAACGCATCCGTCCGACCGTCTGCTCCACCCCGCCTCCCTGGATTCCCATCTCGGCGCGATCGATGGCCGCGCCGAGATCATTGGCGGCCAGCGCCTGCGCGGCGGCCCGCTCGTACCAGGGGACGGCGCGCGCCGGCTCCCCGCCGCGCCGGAAGTGGTCGGCCAGGACCATCGCGTCGCCCGCGCCCGCCTGCTCGAGCCAGTCGCCCGCCAGACGATGCCCGAGCTGCCGGTCCTCGTCGGTCAGCATCGCGTAGGCCGCCTCTCGCACCAGGGCGTGCGCGAAGACGTACTCGACGTCGTCCTGCCGCAACGGCGGCGCGGCGCGCGCGATGAGCTCGTGCGCCGCCAGCCGCTCGACCGCGTCGACGATGCTCTCGTCGTCCGACGTGTTGCCCAGCAGCGCCGCGATCCCGGCCCGCGAGAATCGCTCGCCGAACACGGCGGCGGCGCGCAGGACGCGCTTGCCCTCGGGCCCTTCGTCGTCGAGGCGCGCCTGGACCATGGCCAGCACCGAGTCGGGCATCCCGTCGGCGCGGCCCGCGGCCATGGCGCGAATCAACTCTTCCAGATAGAAGGCGTTGCCGTCGGCGCGCTCGACGATCCGGGCCACCAGGTCGTCGGCGATGCCGGTCAACGCCTGCTTGACCAGCTGCTCGGCCGCCCGGCGCGACAGCGGCCCCAGCCGGATGGTCTGCCGGTGGCGCGCGGTCCACAGATCGGGGAAGCGCTCTTCCACTTCCGGGCGCCCCATGGCGAGCACCATGAAGGGCTGGTCCTGCAGGTTGCGGAGCGCGCTGTCCAGGAAGCTGACGGTGCCGAGGTCGCCCCAGTGCAGGTCCTCCAGCACCAGCAGCACCGGGTGCGCGGCGCACTCGGCCATCAGCCAGTCCTCGAAGGCGCGCCGCATGCCGTCGCCCATCAGCTGCGGATTGGCGCGGGCGGCACGCAACGCCTCGCGCTGGGCGTCGTCGAACCGCACGTCGGCGATCTCGCCCAGGAACTCGGTCACGCGCTCGCGGATCTCGCGCGCCACGTGCTGCCCGACCCGCGCGGCCAGCTTCTCGCGGCGGGTCTCGATCGGCTCGCCGTCGAGGATCCCCGACGCGCGCCGGATCATCCGGGCCAGCATCGCGAACGGCGACCCCGCGCCGACCGAGTCGACCCCGCCGAAGAACACCTCGGCGCGCTCGGGCTGCCGCTGCACCCAGTCGATCAGCTCTTGCCGCAGGCGCGACTTGCCGACGCCCGCCGCGCCGACCACCAGCAGCGCCGTCGCGGTCGACTCGGCGGCCGTGGCGGCGTAGAGGTTGGTCAACATCGACATCTCGCGGCCGCGCCCCAGGAACGGGGTGGCCTTTCCGAGCAGCTGGCGCTGGACGCCGAACGCGTCCCGCTCGGCCCGCAGGTAGGCCGCGGTGCCGTCGCGGAACACTTCGAACCGCGCGTCCAGCAGGCCGGCCGCCACGTCGTCCAGCCGGATCGCGCCGGGCGCCGTCCCGCGCAGCAGCAGCGCGCCGTTGTCGATGACGTCGCCGACCGCCGACCAGGTCGAGAACCGACCGTGACCGGTGGAGACCACCAGCGGCACGTCGGGCAGGATGCCGCGCATCGCCAGCGCGCAGCGCGCCGCCCGCGCCGCCTGATCGGTCGCGCGCTCGGCGTCCGGCAGCGACACCACCACCGATCCGTCCGGCAGCGCGTGGATGCGCGCGCCGTACTGGCGGGTCAGGTCCTCCTCGATGGCCAGCAGGCGCCGCAGTCGGCCGGCAATCCCCGCCTCTTCCTGCGACGGCGCGGGCCCGCTCCAGAGCTTTTCGCCGGTCGGCGACGCCCCGGCGATGACCACGCAGGCGATGCGACGCTCGCTGGCGGTCAGCGACACCGTGGCGGAGGTGCGCGGACCGCGCCCGGGGCGCCCCCGCTCGTCCCCGTACGCGGCCGCCAGCCCGTCCAGCGCTTCCAGGACCGCGATGGCGTCGGGCGTCCGCTGCTCGGGGTCCTTGGCCAGCATGTGGGCCAGCACCTCGTCGATCTCGGCCGGAATGTGCGGCGCCACGTCGCGGACGCGCGGCGGCTCGACCAGCAGGATCTTCGCCAGCAGCGCGGTGACCGCCTCCGCCTCGAACACCGGCCGGCCGGTCAGGCACTGGAACAGAACGCACCCCAGCGAGAAGACGTCCGCGCTGGGTTTGATGTCGCGCGCGCCGCGAACCAGCTCGGGCGCCATGTAGCCCGGCGTCCCGATCACCGAGCCGGTGCGGGTCAGCTTGCGCGCCCCGCTGGTGAGCCGCGCGATGCCGAAGTCCAGCACCTTGAGGCGCTGGACTTCGCCGGCCGGCAGGAACAGGTTACCGGGCTTGATGTCGCGGTGAACGACGCCCTTGGCGTGCGCGTGCGCCAGCGCCTCGGCGGTCCGCCGGCCGAGCGCGATCGTCTGGTCGATGCTGGGCAGCTCGCGATCCAGCCTGGCGGCCAGATCCTCCCCGTCCAGCCACTCCATCACGATGTAGCGGGCGCCGTTCTCGGCCACCCCGTGGCTGATGTACCGGACGATGGCGGGGTGAACCAGCCCGGCCATGATCGTCGCCTCTTGATCGAAGCGATCGGCGAGCCGGACGTCGCGGCCCGCCAGGATCTTGACGGCGACGGTCGCCCCGGACAGCAAATCCCGGGCGCGGTAGACCGCTCCCATCCCCCCGGCCCCGGCTTGGGCAAGGAGTTGGAAGCGGCCGGCGAGGACCCGGTCGATCACATCGCGGACTTCGGCAGAAAGACCGTGACACTTTCGAAGTAAGTGTTGCCCGACAGCCGCTTGCCGCTGTCGCTGCACAGGTCGTACTCACCGAACGGCCCCTGGAACAGGCAGTCGTTCGCGCACGAGCTCAGCACGGTCATGGGGCAGTTGCTCATGGAGTCCCCGCAGACACGCTGGTCGCTGGTGGCGCCCGGCGGCAGGCAGAGGAACCGGGGCTGCCCCGGCGCAAACACGTTTCCGAAGTAGGTCGCCTCGCGCTGGGTGTAGGTGGCCAGCTCGGTCCGGCTGGGGAGAAGCGCCGGGTGAAGGCCGCGGACCGAGATCTCGCGCTCGACCCCGGCCGCGTCGATCCGCGCCAGCATGCAGCCGCTGACCCACCGCTGGCACGACCCGTCACACGATCCGCCGGTCATCCCCCATTGCGGGGCCAGCCCGACCCCGCCGGGGAAGTGGTAGTCCTCGCCGTTGATCGTCAGGTCCAGGCTCTGTTTGGAGTCCAGCGCGCAGGAGACCAGGTACTTCATGAATTGAGGCGTGCTGGGATCCCCGCTTTGCAAGGCGTTGGCCATCAGCGCGTTCGCCATCAGCGCGTTCGCCATCAGGGCGTTGGCCATCAGCGCGTTCGCCATCAGCGCGTTCGCCATCAAGGCGTTGGCCATCAGCGCGTTCGCCATCAGCGCATTCTCGGTGACGGCCGCGACCTGGATCGGCACGCTGGCGGCCGGTGGCGCTTCGCCGCCACAGGCCCCCGTGCCCGCCGCGACCGCCAGTGACAAGCTCAGAGCGCGCGCAAGGCGTTTTGACCCCATGCTGGGGACATCGGAGCCCCCGCGCTAGTGCTTTAGCCTATTTACAGAGTTTTTGATTACTCATTTAAGTAATCAAAATTACGCTATTTTTCTGGTCCAGCTTCCCGCGACGTCCTGCGCCAAGCTGCGGATCTCGTCGTCGGTGATCCCCTTCTTGGTGTCGGCCAGGGCAGAAAACCGGGTGTAGAGCTGGTCCAGTTGCTCCTTGTCCAGCGACAGGCCCAGATCGGAGACCCGCACCTTCAACGCGTGACGGCCGCTGTGCTTGCCGAGCACCAGGCGGCTCTCGGGGACCCCCACCGACTGGGGGTCGATGATCTCGTACGTCGTCCGCTCTTTCAGGTAGCCGTCCTGGTGGATGCCGGCCTCGTGGGCGAAGGCGTTCCGCCCCACGATGGCCTTGTTGGGCTGGACGCCCACGCCGATGATCTCGGTCAAGAGCTGGCTGGCCGGGAACAGCTGCTCGGTCTTGACGCCGGTGGCGTACGGCAGGCGGTCGGCGCGGGTCTTCAGCACCATCACGATCTCTTCCAGCGAGCAGTTGCCGGCGCGCTCGCCGATGCCGTTGATCGTGCACTCGACCTGACGGGCGCCGTTTTGCACGGCGGCCAGCGAATTGGCGACCGCCAGCCCCAGGTCGTTGTGGCAGTGGACGCTGACGATGGCCGACGAGCCCAGCGCGCGCGCCACCTGCCCGATCAACGCGCCGTACTCCTCCGGGATGCCGTACCCGACGGTGTCGGGAATGTTGACGGTCGACGCGCCCGCCGCGACGACGGCCTGGGCCACCTGGATCAGATAGTCGGACGGCGTGCGCCCGCCGTCCTCGGCCGAGAACTCGACGTCGTCGACGTACTTGCGCGCCAGCGCCACGCCGGCCGCCGCGTCCTCCAGCACCTGCTCGCGCGTCTTCTTCAATTTGTACTTGAGGTGAATGTCGCTGGTGGCCAGGAAGACGTGAATGCGCGGCGGCTTTCCCGCCCCCTCCAGCGCCTTGGCGGCGCGCTCGATGTCGAGCGCCGTCGACCGGGCCAGCGCGGCCACGCGCACCGGCACCTCGCGCCCCACCTTCTGAACGGCCTCGAAGTCACCCACCGACGCGATCGGGAACCCCGCCTCCAGCAGGTCCACGCCCAGCTCGGCCAGCTTGTGCGCCATGCGCAGCTTCTCGGGGATGTTCATGCTGCAGCCGGGGGCCTGCTCGCCGTCGCGCAGCGTCGTGTCGAAGATGTGGACCTTCTCTGGGTGAGAGGAAGACGAGGGCATCGCTCAACCATGGTGCGCGGCCCTCAATTTGGCAAATTTATAATTATTCTGCGTTCTATAAGTCAATCTTATGCTCTACCATCCCCCGCCATGGAGCTGCACGCGTTGCAGGTGTTCGAGACCGTGGTGGCGGAGCGCAGTTTCTCGCGGGCGGCCGAGAAGCTGTTCCGGACGCAGCCGGCCGTGTCGCTGGCCATCCAGCGGCTCGAGAACGAGCTGGGCGACAAGCTGATCGATCGCGCCGCCAAGGACCTGGTGCCGACCGACACCGGGCGGACGGTCCTGGACTTCGCGCGGCGCTTTCGGAACCTCGAGGATGAGCTGGCGGGCGCCCTGGCCGAGCTGCGCGACAAGTCGGCCGGCCGGCTGGTCATCGGCGCCAACGAATCGTCGACGCTGTACCTCTTGCCGCACATCCAGCGCTACCGCGCCAAGTTCCCCAAGATCAAGGTGCAGGTCCGCCGCAGCCAGTCGAGCCGCATTCCCGTCGAGCTGCTGGAGGGCGACCTCGAGCTCGGGGTCGCCAGCTACGATCCCGGAGACGACCGCCTGGCCACCCAGGTCATCTACACGGACGCCCTGGCGTTCATCGTGTCGCCGCGGCACCGATTCGCGCGGCGCCGCTCGGTCTCCATCGCCGAGCTGGGCGAAGAGACGTTCGTCGCCCACAACGTGGTCTCGCCCTATCGCGAGGTGGTCTTGCGCGAGTTCCGGCGCCACAAGGTGCCGCTGCGGATGGACGTGGAGATGCCCACGCTGGAAACCATCCGCAGCCTGGTCGCCAGCGGCGAAGGGGTGGCGTTCCTGCCCCGCATGGCGGTGCGGCAGGACGTCGAGAGCGGCGCCCTCCGGGAGATCCACGTCAAAGAGCTGCACGTCGAGCGCAAGGTGCGGCTCCTCTACGCGAAAGCCCGCACGCTCAGCCACGCAGCCCGGGCCTTCCTCGAGCTGGTGTAGGGAAATCAGCGTCGGGTTGCCGCAAAAATCCGGCTGATTTGGGCTGCAGCCGGGCTCACGGCGCTTATACTCAGGTGTACCGTGAGAGAGGAGCCTCCGTCCGCCGCGGCGCCGACCGCTCCTGCCAGTGAAGAAGATCCTGTCTGGGCGGCGCGCATGGCCGTCCGCCGCGCGCACGCCAGCTGGCGGCCCTCGCGGGCGGCGCGGCGCTACGGGATGCAGCTCCGGCGCTTCGCCGGTCCGGCCGTCTACCGGCAGCAGGTCAGTCACCTCCGCATCGCGCACCTGACCGACCTGCACGTCGGGCGCATCACGCCGTTCGACGTGCAGCGCACGGCGGTGGAGATGACCAACGCCGAAAAGCCGGACCTGGTGGTCATCTCGGGCGACTTCGTCTGCCACAGCCAGCTTTACCTGGATCAACTCACGGAGGTGATCCGGCTGTTCCAGGCGCCGGTGGTCACGGTGCTCGGCAACCACGACTACTGGTCGGGCGCCGACGAGGTCCGGCGCGCGCTGGAACGGGCCGGGGCAGAGGTGCTGCGCAACCGCAACACCATCATCACGCTGGGCTCGCAGCGCCTGCAGCTCGTCGGGCTCGACGACGCCTACACCGGCCACGCCCGCCGCGACGAAGCGGTGAAGGGGCTCCGCAAGGACATTCCGACCCTCGGGATCTCGCACATCGCCGAGGAGGCCGACGGCCTCTGGCGCTACGGCGTGCCGCTGGTCCTCTCCGGCCACACGCACGGCGGGCAGGTCACGCTGGCGCGGCTCCACGAGCTGGCGGTCGGGATCGTCGCCGGACACAAGTACGTGCACGGCCTTTACGGCTCGCGCCACCACGGGCCGGACGATCAGCCGACCGGCGCGGTTTACGTCGGCGCCGGCATCGGCGCGGCCGTCGTTCCGTTCCGCCTCGGCGAGCGCGGCAAGCGCGAGGTCACCATGTTCGAGCTGGGCTGCGCGCCCGGCGACTTCGTCGAGCACCACAGCGAGCAAGAGCCGATGAAGGGACGAAAGCCGACGCCCGAGACGATCCAGCGTCGGGCCGCCGCCGTCCTTCGCAAGCGGCTGCGCCGCGAAAAGCGCCAGCTGGGCGGCTGAACGCGCTCAGGAGCCGGCTGTATTTTGCCGGCGCGCCCCCGGTCCACGACTGATTTTGGGCGCCTCGGGAGTGGACGCGATATGACACAAAGCTCTTGCGTAAAGACGCGTTGTTGCCATATTCGCGCCCATGCCAAAGTACACCCTTCCCGATCTGGCCTACGACTACGGTGCCCTCGAGCCGCACGTGTCGGGCAAGATCATGCAGCTTCACCACGACAAGCATCACTTGGCGTACGTGAACGGCGCCAACACCGCGACCGATCAACTGGCCGAGGCGCGTGAGAAGAACGACTTTGCCAAGATCGCCGCGCTCGAGAAGGCGCTGGCCTTCCACACGTCGGGGCACGTGCTGCACTCGCTGTTCTGGCAGAACCTGGCGCCCAAGGCCGGCGGCGAGCCGACCGGCGCGCTGGCCGAGCAGATCAAGCAGGACCTGGGCGGCTTCGCGGCCTTCAAGGGCCAGCTGACCCAGGCCGCCATGACGATCATGGGCTCGGGCTGGGCGGCCCTGGCCTGGGAGCCGCTCGCGCAGCGGCTGGTGACCACGCAGATCTACGACCACCAGAGCAACATCACCCAGGGCGGCATTCCGATCCTGGTGCTCGACGCCTGGGAGCACGCCTTCTACCTGCAGTACGGGCCCGACAAGAAGAGCTTCTTCGACGCCGTCTGGAACATCTGGAACTGGCTGGACGTCGGCCAACGTTTCGAAAAGGTCCGCACGCTGGACCTGTCCATTCGTGGTGCGACGGACCGCTGATCGTCGACGATCTCCCCCCCGCGGCCCGCACACCACCTGTCCTTAAATCAGGAGACCCCATGTTCAAGAAGCTTGCAGTTCCCGCTCTCGTGCTCGCGATGGCGGGCTTCGGTTGCTCCAGCAGCACGACCAGCACCACCACCGGCTCGGGCGGCACGGCCGGCAAAGGCACCGGCGGCGGCGCCGTCGCCGGCAGCAGCGGCGGCGGTCATCCCGGCGGCGGCTCCTCGGTGGCCGGCACGTCGGGTGGCGGCACCGCCGGTGGCGGTACCTCCGGCGGCGGCACGGCCGGCGGCGGCACCTCGGGCGGCGGCACGGCCGGCGGCGGCACCTCGGGCGGCGGCCATCCCGGCGGCGGTCATCCGGGCGGCGGTCATCCTGGTGGCGGCACGTCCGGCGGCGGCACGGCTGGCGGCGGCACCTCGGGCGGTGGCACCTCGGGCGGCGGCACCTCGGGCGGTGGCGCCGGTGGCGCCGGCGGTGTCCAGGTGATGGCGAACTGCAACACGACGGACGCGGCGCAGACGACCGCGCTCTCCGCCGAGGTCTTTTGCATGAACCTCATTCCCAACTGCGCGGGAACCAACCCGCCGGCCGATTACGCCGACATGACCAGCTGCGTGAACTCGTACAACATGGGCGTCGCGGCCCGCAAGAACTGCCAGTCGTACCACCTCTGCTGGGGTGTCGAAGGCCAGACCAACCCGGCCGGCGCCAGCCCGGCCACGCACTGCCCGCACGCCGAGGCGGTCAGCAACTGCGTCCAGACGCAGTAGACGAACCACCTCATAGGCAACAACGAAGGCGCCCGTCCCGTCAGGGATCGGGCGCCTTTTGTTTTGTTCGGCCCGGCGCGCGCGACCTGGTCTAAGATCGAGGCCGTGCGGCGACTCGCGTTGATGGCGGCCCTGGCGTTGGTGGGCGGCGCGCTGGTGGTGATCGCGTGCGAGGACGACTCGTTCTACAAGTCCGGGCCGTCGACGTTCCAGAACGACACGGTCGACGGGGCCGCGGGGGCGCCCGGGGCAGCCGGTGCCGGCGGCACGGCCGCCGCGACGGACGCCGGTCCCTGACCAAGCACCGGGAACTGTAAGCCGGGAACTTGCCGCACCCGGCCGAGGTGGCGTACTCTGCTGGGCGGCCCATTTCGGCCCAGGAGAGAATCCGAATGGATCGATTCCGAAAGTCGCTGGTCGCCGGCCTGCTGGCGGCGGGACTGCTGGCCGCGGGCTGCACCAACAGCGAAGGATCGAACCTGGCGCCGAAGCGCCCGTTTGCGGACGACGGCGGCGCCGGCGCATCGGGAGCGGCCGGCACGCCCGGAACGGCCGGCGCGGGTGGCGAAGCGGCGGCCGGCGCTGCGGGCGGTGAGGGAACGGCGGGCGCGGGCGGCGGCGGAGGCGTGGGCGGCGTGGCCGGAACCGCGGGCACGGCCGGCGCCGCCGGCGGTGGCGGCACGGGCCTGGGCGGCATCCCCGGCCTCGGTGGGACCGGTACCGCGGGCGCCGGCGGTTCCTGATCGGCCGCCCGGCGCGATCGGGGCTCCGCTCGCGCCGCGCTCGCGGTAGGTTCGGGCGATGCCGCAGCCGCCGCCGTCTCTCACCGGGCCTCTGGTCGTCGGCGTCGCGGACAGCCCGGCCATCCTGACCGCCTGCGCGGCGCAGGCGCCCCGCCAGCGCCCCTTCGATCTGGTCGAAGCACGCATCGATCTGTTCGCGAGCCAATCGCTGGACCGGGAAACGGAGGCCGCCTGCGCGCGCCTGGAAGCGAGCGGCACGCCCGTTCTCGTCACCATCCGGTCGACCGCCCAGGGCGGCCGCTACGCCGGCTCCGAACCGGCCCGGCTGGCCCTGTTCCGCGAATCGCTGCGGGTCGCCTCCTGGCTCGACGTCGAGGACGACGCCGCCATCGCGGGCGACGTCGCGCGGCTGGTCGGCGCGCGACCGGGCGGACAGCTGATCGTCTCGCACCACGACTTCCACCGCACGCCGCCGCTCGACGACCTCCTGGGCGTGGTCGACCGCGCGCAGGCGCTGGCGCCGGCCGCCGTCGCCAAGGTGGCCACCGCCGTGAAGACAGACGCGGACCGGGCGGTCCTGCGCGCGCTGTTGGCGCAACGCCCGGCGCGCACCGCCGTCATCGGGATGGGCGACGACGCCTTCCGGATCGAGCTCGCCGCCGCCGGCTCGCTGCTCGCCTACGGGTTCGTCGGATCGTCGACGGCGCCGGGCCAGACGTCCGCCGAGACGCTGCACGCCCGGCTGCTGGAGGCCGCACCCGCCTACGCCGCGCGCCGGGCGATCGCTACCTGACGAAGCAGCTGCCCAGCAGCGGGGCGCCCATCAGGCCGCCGCGCCCGACGCACAGGAGCGACACGGACTGCCCCTTGGTCAGCGCGTTCACCGCCGGGTCGGTCCGCGTCGCCAGCGTGGCGTTCACGGTCTCCAGCGGGTCGGGCGTGGCCAGGCGGACCACCATGTCCCCCTCGAAGTTGCGGTCCACCGAGCGGATCGTCCCGGTGACCAGCAGGGATCGGTCCCGATACAGCCGGTCGGTCGCCGCGCGGTCGTGGGTGTACGCCGCCCAGAGGTCGGTGGCGTTCAGGTCAGGCGTCTGCCCCTTCACCAGGCGCGCCAGCGGCGCAGCCGGCGCGGCCGCCGCCACGGATCGCTCGACCGGACGCGTGGTGGTCCCGCTCCCCACGATCGCGACCCCGAACATGCCAACCATGAGCAGGCCGGCCATGACCAGCAGGATGGTCCGCGGGCGCATCCGCTGCGCCTTGCCACAGCGGCGGCAGGAATAGGCGCCGCGTGACACGAGCTTGCCGCACTTGCCGCACCGCCGTTGCTGCACCCGGACCGGATAGGGAGGCTGACGCACGGCCGCCACGCTCATGGCGGTTGCATCGTCCGATTTCGTGCGAATCTTGACCGGTTTCGGGGTCTCGCCCCTTGACGCGCCGGGGCCGCCTGCGAATCTTGGTTTCACGGTGCCTGGCCCCAAGCACACGGTCCTGGTGATTGAAGACGACCCCGACGTCCGCAACGCCCTCACCGAATTGCTGACCGGCGAAGGCTACGAGGTGACCCCGGCGTCGGACGGCGGCGAAGCCCTGGACGTGCTGCGGGCCGGCCTGCGCCCGTCCGTCATCTTGCTGGATCTGATGATGCCCAAGGTGGACGGCTGGGACTTCCGCCGCGCCCAGCTGGAGGATCCGGCGCTGGCCGACCTGCCCGTCGTGCTTCTGACGGCCAGCGGCTTCCGGCCGGACTCGATGCGCAGCGACCACGGCCAGCTCGAGATGCTGCCCAAGCCGGTCCAGGCTCACGTGCTGCTGGACACCCTGGCGCGGGTGGCGGGCGCGCCGCCCGCCGCGCCGACCTCTCGCGAGCGACCCAGCCGGATATAGTCCCGGCATGGCCGAACCGGTCACGCCCGCCGCCCGGATCAACTTCGGGTGGCTGATCCGGTTGCGGTTCGCCACCATCGCCGGACAGGCGATCACGGTGGTGGTGGTGCGGCTGGGGATGGGCGTGCCGATCCCGGTGGCGGCGCTGACGGCCATCATCGCGCTGGAAGCGGCGTCGAACCTGGCCGGCCTGGCGCTGGCCCGGATTCGCCCGCCGCAGGAAGCCTGGCTCTTGGCCGTGATGGCGTTCGACGTGCTGGCGTTCTCGGGCCTGCTCTACTTCACGGGCGGCCCCGAGAACCCCTTCAGCTTCCTTTACCTGGTGCCCATCGCCATCGCCGCCATCACGCTGCGCTCGGCCTGGACCTGGGCGCTGGTGTTCCTGTCGCTGGCGTCCTCGGCGGTGCTGTTCGCGCAGCATCGCCCGCTGCCCACCACCGGCGATCACGCCTCGCACATGGCGCTGCACCTGCGCGGCATGTGGGTCGCCTTCGGGGTGGCCGCCGCCTTCATCGTGTACTTCTTGCTGCGCGTGCGGCGGGCGCTGGCCGCGGGCGACGCCCAGCTGGAGGCCTCGCGCAGCCTGGCCGCGCGCCAGCAGCGCCTGGCCTCGCTGGCCACGCTGGCCGCCGGCGCCGCTCACGAGCTGGCCACCCCGCTGTCGACCATCGCGGTGGTCGCCAAGGAGCTGGAACGCCAGGCGGCCGCCGCCGGGCTGGACCCGGCGGACGTGCGCCTGATGCGCGACGAGGTCGAACGCTGCCGGCGCATCCTGGCCCGCATGCGCACCGACGCGGGCGAGCCGGCCGGCGAGCGGTTCGCCCAGGTGTCGGTCCGCGAGCTGCTGGCCGACTACCTGAAAGGTCCGGCGGCCGATCGCGTGGCGCTGTCGGTCGACGACACGGCGGCCGAAGCGGCGGCCGCCCTGCCCCGCCACGCCTTCGCGCAGGCGCTGCGCGGCCTGGTCGACAACGCCCGCCAGGCCTCGCCCGCGGGGGCGCCCGTGTCGCTGCGGGTGGCCAGCGACGCGCAGCGCGGGGGCGTGGTGTTCGAGATCGCCGACCGGGGCGCGGGAATCCCGGCCTCGGTGCTGGACCGGGTGGGTGAGCCCTTTTTCACGACCAAGCCGGCCGGCCACGGCATGGGTCTGGGCGTGTTCCTGGCGCGCGCCGTCGTCGAGCGCGCCGGCGGCGAGCTGTCGATCGCGTCGGTGCCCGGCCGGGGAACCACCGCGCGGCTGTGGGTCCCCCGCTGCCCGGAGCGACCCGAATGACCGCCGCTTCCACCATCCTGCTGGTCGACGACGACGAGGTGTTTCGCGAGCGGATGGCGCGCGCGCTGCGGGATCGCGGCCACGCCGTCGTGACGGCGCCCGACGTCCCGGCCGCGCTGGTGGCGGCCAGCACCCACAAACCCGCCTACGCGGTGGTCGACCTGCGCATGGCGGGCCCGTCGGGGATCGCGCTCATCGGACCGCTGCTGGAGATCTCGCCGGGCGCGCGGATCGTCATGCTGACCGGCTACGGCAGCATCACGTCGGCCGTCGAGGCGCTGCGCGCCGGCGCGCACGATTACCTGAGCAAGCCGGTGGACGCCGACCAGGTGGTGGCCGCCTTGACCGGTGAGCCGGTGCACCCCGCCGCGACCGCCGCCCCGTCGCTGGCGCGCGCCGAGTGGGAGCACATCCAGCGCGTGCTGGCCGACTGCAACCACAACATCTCTGAAGCGTCGCGCCGCCTGGGCATCACGCGCCGCACGTTGCAGCTGAAGTTGAAGAAGTACCCGCCGCGCGTCTAGCGCTTGCGAAAATATTATCCATGGGCGGCCGGGCGGCCTCGTCTTAGTCTTGCCGCATGCGAATCCCCTCTCGGTCCGCCGTGGTGGTCGGTCTTGCCGCGCTGCTGGCCAGCGCCTGTGACGGCAGCGGCAAGCAGAGCAACGACGCGGCCTCCGGCGATTCGCCCAGCGGCGTGGTGGTGGGGCCGCTGGATCATCATTGCGGCGTCGCCGACGGCGGCCAGCGCATGCAGCCCGTCGGCGCCTGCCTGGTCGACAGCCCGTCGTCCGTGCCGGCCAACGCCGCCGCCTGCGCCGTGTCGTTCACCCAGGACGCCGGCACCTCGCACCCGCCGGCCGATGCCGGGGCCGACAACGCGGAGCCGTACGGCGAGACCATGTACGGCTCCGCCGGCAACGACGACGACTGCAAGTACTACCTGAGCTGGGTGGCCACGCCCATTCAAGAGAACGCAGACACCTATTTCACGCTGACGGCCATCCGGCTCGCCGACGGCAAGCCGGCCACCTGCGCGGGCGTGCGTCCCGACGTGTTCCTCTCCACCATCCACGGCGCGGCCCCGCCGCAGAACGTGGCGCCCGAGATCGCCGCCGGCGTCTACAAGGTGGGGCCGATCCGGTTCGACGCGCGCGGCCGCTGGACCGTCCGGTTCCACCTCTACGAGGACTGCAACGACACGGCGGAGGACTCGCCCCACGGCCACGCCGCCTTCTACGTCAACGTCCCCTGACTCAGTTGTCGGGCGCGCCGCAGGCGAGCCAGTCGAGCAGCGTCTGTCGCTGGACGTCGGTCAGCATCTGGGCCGCGCCCGCCGGCGGCATCGCGCAGGACTCGAACACCTGGTTGTGGATCTCGCCCGCCCAGACCGACACTTGCTGATAGCTGGTGAAGGGGATCTTCGACTCTTCACCGGCCGGGTTGTGGCAGGGCACGCACGAGACCTGGAACACCTGCGGGTCGACCACCGCGGCGAAGCTGGGCGCCGCGTCGGGGCAGGTCGGGTCGCTGGCCGCGGGCGGACATCGCCCGGCCGAGGAGGCGCTGCAGCCGGCGGCCAGGGCCAGACAGGCGGCCCAGACAGCCACGGTCGAGGCACCTGCCGGGCGCACGTCTGGATTGTGACATGGGGCCCAGTCGAGACATACTCCGACGTTCATGGTTCAGCGTGGCCTGCTCGTCGCGTTGCTGCTGGCCGTGTCCGCGGCCGCCGGGTGCGGCGGCGGGTCGCCCGCGGCCACGCTGAGCCCTCAGGCGCTGATGGATTCCACCATCTGTCAGACCTGCCACCCCGCCCAGTACCAGCAGTGGGAGCAGAGCATGCACGCCTACGCCACCGACGATCCGGTGTTTCGCGCCATGAACGCGCGCGCCCAGCGCGAGACCAGCGGCGCGCTGGGCACCTTTTGTTTGAACTGCCACGCGCCGGTGGCGGTGAAGAACCAGCTGACCGACGGCAGCAACCTGGACAGCATCCCGGCGGCCGCCAAAGGGGTCACCTGCTACTTCTGTCACTCCGTGACCGACGTTACCGACACGCACAACAACCCGCTGCAGCTGGCGGGCGACGGACGGCTGTTCGGCCCGTTCAGCGATCCGGCGCCGGGCTCGCCGCACAACGTCTCGTACGGGCGGTTCCTGGACGGCGCGACGCCCGAGTCGGCCAGCGCCTGCGGCAGCTGTCACGACATCGTCAACCTGCAGGGCGCGCACGTCGAGCGGACCTTCGCCGAGTGGAAGGCCACGACGTTGTCGCAGCTGCCGAACGGCGAGAGCTGCGCCCAGTGCCACATGCCGGCCACCAGCGCCGCCGCCGCGTCGACCACGCCCGACCGGATCCGCCGCGTGCACGATCACGGCTTCCCGGCGGTGGACCTGCAGGCCAGCGACGCGCCGGCTCAGCGCGCCGCCGCGCAGGCGTTGCTGGACACCACGCTGCAAGAGACGCTGTGCCTGAACCCGGCCACGCGTCGGCTGCAGCTCACCATCGACAACACGGGCGCCTCGGGGCACGCCTGGCCCAGCGGCGCCACGCCCGACCGGCGCGCCTGGGTCGAGCTGACCGCCTACGCGGGCGGCCAGGTGATCTACGCCAGCGGCAACCCGCAGCCGGCCGGCGCCTTCCCCAGCGCGCTGCCGCTGGAAGACGGCTCGCCCGATCCCGACCTGTGGCTGATCCGCGACTGTCTCTACGACGGCGCTGGCAAGCCGCTGACGATGTTCTGGCAGGCGGTGCAGCTGGCGCGCAGCAACCAGCTGCCCGGCCTCTTGATCCAGACGGTCACCGATCCGACCACCTATCAGACCCACTTCATGCGCGAGTTCCCCAGCGCCGGCGCGCTCAGCGCGCTGCCGGACCACGTCACCGTCCAGATCCACCTGCAGGCCATCGGCGACGACGTGCTGGACGACCTGGTCGCCACCGGCGACCTGGACCCGTCGGTGCCGCCGCAGATCGCGCGCTACACGCTGGGTGGAGGGGCGGTGGTCGACTGGACGCCGACCGCCAGCAACGCCTTCCAGGCCACCGACACCAACGGCACGGTCATGACCTGCGTGGCGACCGGGGCCTACAAGAGCAACACCACCCCGGCCGTCAGCCACGCCCGCTGCGACGGGCTGGCCGCGCCGTAGCGCGCTCAGGCCAGCGACCAGGCCTCGGGATCGGCGCCGAACGCGCGCAGGGTCTTGCGGCCGAACGACTGCGCGCCGGCGCGCAGCAGCGCCGCGTCGCGCGTGAGCCGGTCGACCACCTCGCCCGCGTCGGTGCAGATGGTGGCCAGGTTCACGCCGGGCGGCAGCGGCGCGCGCCCGAACGCCAGGTCGCGCTGGCGGGCGTCGGCCTGGTGTCGGACGGCCAGCGCGCGGGCCAGCGCGGCGTTGCCGGCCGCGTGGCAGCGACCGAACAGCCAGCGCATCAGCCGCCCGGCCGGACGCCGCTGATAACCGACCGGCCGGGTGAGCATCACCAGGATGTCGGTGCACCCCGCCGCGACCGCATCCTCGACGGGGAACGCGTTGACCACCCCCGCGTCCATGCAGCGCAGCCCGTCGACGGACAGGCGCCCGTGATAAAGCAGCGGCGCCGCCGTCGCCGCCCGCAGCGCCCCCAGCACCTTGTCGGGGCTTCCCAGCGCCTGCGCGTCGAACAGGCGGCCGGCGCCGCTGGCCACCTCCAGCGTGGCGATGAACAGCCGCGACCGCGACGCCAGCAGCGCCCCGACGTCCAGGCGCTTGTTTCCCAGGATCGCGCGCTCGAACAGGCGGTCCAGGTCCAGGATCTTCCAGAGCCGCCACGGGTTCACGATCTCGCGGCGGTTCATGTCCTCGTAGTAGATGCGGATCCCCAGCCGAGCCTGACCGGCCACGAAGTAGCTGGCGTTCATCACGCCGGCCGACGTGCCGTAGACGTGATCGAAGACGTCCGTCATCCGCAGGTCCTCGAGCGCGACCACGCCGCCGGCCGAGCAGACGCCCCGCAGCGCCCCGCCCTCGACCACCAGCGCCAGCTTGCGCCCGTCGGGCGAGCGGTCGCCGGCCCGGAAACGCGCCGCCCGCTCCCGAATGGCGGCGATGGCCGCCGCCGCGTTCACCCCGTGCAGGTCCAACGTCAATCGTTCGGGATGCAGATCTCGAAGGTGACCCGATCGGCCGCCGTGGCGCCGGCCGGCAGCAGGTCCAGGTAGAGCTGCCAGTAGCCGCCCATGAAGAAATCGATGTCGGCCACCGTGAACAGACCGGCCCCCTGCGACGTGATGGTGGGGCTGAACGAGGCGCCGTGCTTGTGCACCGGCATGTAGGGATCGGCGGGCACCTGCGACGGAGACGGCGGGATGCTCATGGTCAGGCCGTCCGTCGGCGCGGCCGCCCCGCCGTCGCTGCCCGCGGACACGGCCACGGTGAAGGTGGCCTTGCCGATGCCGGCCGTGGCCGTCGAGCCGCCGGCGTTGTCGACGGTGACGGCGGTCTGCACGGCCGCGCGGTAGGTCCCCGACGCCGAGACCACCGACATCCCCGGCGCGTAGGGCACGGCGGGCGTCCCCGAGCAAACCGAGAAATCGGCGTCGTGCATGCTGGCCGCCCCGTCCGGCTTGGCCGCGCCGCCCGATCCGCAGCCGGCCAGAGCCAGTGCCGGCAACCAGGCGATCCAGACGGCGCCCCGCAGCGTCATGGGCCCCATTCTAGCGCACGCCCGTCAGACGCGGTTCCGCAATTGGACCTCGTCGCCATGCGGATGAAGGTACGTCTGATCCAGCAAGTACCGGGTCTGAAGCCGGCGGGCGTGCTGCGCGATCAAGGTCAGCGGCACCACCAGCGGCAGGCGCCCGGTGCGGTGCGCCTCGATGGCCTCCAGGAGCTCGTGCCGGTCGCCGGCGTCGATCTGGTCGGTCAGGTGCCCCAGCATGTGGGTCAGGACGTTCGCGTGGCGGCCCGGGGTGGTCGGCCGCGCCAGCGTCTTCATGAACCCGGCCTCATACCGCTCGCGCAGCTCGGCGCGCGGCAGCGCCTTGCCTTCGCCCAGCAGACGCCCCAGCGCGCGATAGCCCTCGGTCGCGTGCGCCAGCAGCGCCATCTTGTGCGCGGTGTGGAACGCGATCAGCGCACCCATCGTCCAGCGGGTGCGCCACAGGCGCCGCAGCCGGGCGTACGCGAACAGCCGCTCGATGAAGTTCTCGCGCAGGCGGGCGTCGCACAGGCGCCCCTCTTCCTCGACGGGCAAGTTGGGGAAGCGCGCCATCAGCGCCGCCGCGAACAGGCCGACCCCCGCGGGCTCCGGCGCGCGGGCCGGCCGACCGCCGTCGTACAGCTTGACCCGGGCCATCCCGCAGCTCGGCGACCTGGACTTCAGGATGAAGCCGGCCAGCTCGTCACCCTCCAGCGCCCGCACGCGCGCGGCGGCGAACCGCTCCATGCGCGCCGTCCAGTCGTCGCCGCTGGTCACGCCCACCATCCGCGGCGGCTCGCGGTCGCGCGCCCGCAGCAGCCGGACCGGCTCGCGCGGGACGCCCATGCCCACCTCCACCTCCGGGCAGACCGGCACCCACTCGACGTGCGGTCCCAGCTCGTCGACCAGGAATCCATCGCGCTTGTGCTGCCCGTCGAACCGCACCTGCTGTCCCAGGAGACACGCGGAGACGCCCACGCGAATGCGGTCGGTTTCCATGGGGCGGCTACGATGACATGGACGGGGTTCCGCCACCCGCTCAGGGGCCGGTGATGCCGCCGCTGCGCACGTCGATCGAGGGCAGGCTGCCGCGCGGGTCGTCGCGCGACAGCAGCAGCCCGGCCGCCACGCCGCCCGCCACCACGCCGGCCACGCCGACCCAGAACCAGGTGCGGCGATACACCGGGCGGCCCCCCGCGTCCGCCGGCCGGGAATCCGCAGCTTGCAAGCCGGGCGCGAACGAAGCCGGCGCGCCCGACGCGGCCGCGGGATCGCGCGCGGCCAGGTCGGTCCGGGCGCCTTGCTGCTGCAGGCGCTCCGACATCAGGTCGATCAGCCGCTCGGTCTCGCGCCGGTTCGGGCTGCGCGGATCCAGCGTCAGGTAGCGGCGGTAGAAGAACCGGGCCCGTTCGTAGTTGCCCAGGTTGCGGTAGCACTGCCCGACGTCGAACAGCAGCGCCGGCCGGTGATCCAGCTCGTACGCGGCCTGATAGTCCGCCGCCGCCGCCTCGAAGTTGCCCAGGTTGAACTTCACCTCCGCCCGGTCGAACAGCGCACGCGCCGCGCCCGGGTCGGCGACGGCCAGCAGCACCAGCAACGGAGCGGCCGCCATCATTGGAACGGATCCAGCGTGGTCGCCTCGTCCAGCAGGCGAACGCTGCGGGCGGGCCGCCGCGCGCGGCTGGCGCGCTTTGGCTGATCGTGCGCCTCATCGGCGACAGGCTCGATCGCGCGGGCGGGCGGGTCGGCCGGCGGGGTCAGGTGGGGCGCCACCACCGCCGTCGGAACGCCGCCGGCGTCGGCCGAAATCTGCACCGCCGGGTGCGCGTGATGGCGCGCGGCCAGCAGCAACCCGACCAGGCCCAGCGCCACCGTCGACGCCGCCAGCGCGCCCCGCCGGCGCAGGAGGCGGCGATGCGCCCGGGGCCGCGGGAACGCCAGCGCGCCGTCTTCGCCGCTGGCCATGCGCCGAAACGTCTCGGCCAGCTGCTTGGCCGAAAACAGCCGCTGGGCGGGGTCCTTGGCCAGGCAGGTCTGCAGGAGGCCATCCAGCGTCCGACCGAGCTCGGTGGCCAGGATCTCCGGCGGCAGATGCGGCGGCGCCGCCGTCATGTGCTTCATCAGCACCTCGCGGAACCCGTCCGCCATGAACAGCAGCTCGCCGGTCACCAGCTCGTACGCCATCGCGCCCAGCGAGTAGATGTCGGACCGGAGATCGACGCTCTTGCCGGCCGCCTGTTCGGGCGAGGCGTAGGCCGGCGACCCCAGGAACGTCCCCTCCACCGTCGCGCAGCCGGACCGCGCGCCCCCTTCGCCGACCGGCTTCACCAGGCCGAAGTCCAGCAGCTTCACGAAATCCGGGTTCCCGTCGCGTTCGACGACGAACACATTCTCGGGCTTGAGGTCGCGGTGCACGAACCCGGCGGCGTGCACGGCCGCCAGCCCCTCACAGACGTGCGCCAGGATGCGCAGCACCCGGTCCACGGGCAGCTTCTCGTCCGCGGCGATGAGGTCGGCCAGCGACTGGCCCTGCAGCAGCTCCATCACCAGCGCCAGCGGGCGCCCGTCGGGTGATTCCAGGATGTCGGTGACCTCCACGACGTGGGGATCCTTGATCACGTTCACGGCCTGCGCTTCGACGACGAAGCGATCGAGCACGTTCGGGACCGGCACCATCGGCGACAGGACCTTCATGGCGGCGCGCCGGCCGATGCGCTGGTGCTCGACCTCGAACACCGTCGCCGTGGTCCCGGCGCCCAGCCGCCGCAGCAGCCGATAGGGGCCGAGGACGTCGCCCACCTCGGGAACTTTCAGCCAACCGCCGCCCCGCTCTTCCCGCATCGCCGCGTCCATGGCGCTCTCCTGGCAATGTAAGCGTCGCCGGACCGGAAGGGATTCCACTTGTCCGGCACAGCACTAACTTTCAGCGGCGTGGCAAGGTGGCGGTGGTGCGTGCTGGGCCTGGCGCTGCTGGCGAGCGCGTGCCACGACTCGACCGGCCTGCACGTCTTCGCGCACCTCGGTGACCTGCCGTACGACGCCCTGGCCCTGCAAATCACGCGGCCCGCGACGGCGGGGGCCACCACCGACCCGGAGGTCCTGGTGGATCCGGCGACCACCGGCCGCTACCCGGGGCCGTTCCAGGGCGGTGACCAGGACGTCTACGTGTATCTGCCCGACGCCCTGGACGGCGTGCGCCTGCAGTGCACGATGACGGCGCTGCTCAGCTCGGCCGCCGTCGCCCAGGGTGAGGCCGACGCCACCGTCCACCGGCAGGCCATCGAGGACGTGCGGATCGAGATGGTCGCGCCCGGCTCGACCACCGGGACGGGGGGGACGCCGCCCGCCGCCACGGGCGGCACCGGCGGTTCGGCGTCCGCGGGCACGGGGGGAACGGCCGGTGCGCCGATGGCCGCCAACGGAAGCGCGTGCAACACCACGGCGGACTGCGCCAGCGGCCACTGTGTCGACGGCGTCTGCTGCGAGTCGGATTGCAGCAGCGCCTGCAGCTCGTGCGCGACGCCGGGCGCCGAGGGGCTCTGCCGCCCGGCGCCGGCCGGCGTGCCCGACCCGCGCGGCCTGTGCGCCGACATGGGCGCGGCGACCTGCGGAACCAATGGCCTCTGCGACGTGTCGGGCCACTGCGCGAAGTACCCGGCCGGCACCCTGTGCGCGCCGGCCTCGTGCAAGAACACCGAGATGATGAAGGGCGCGTCCACCTGCGATGGCGCCGGCGCCTGCCACGATGGCGCCACCACGAAGTGCTCGGGCCACTGCACCGGCGACGCCTGCGGGTGACTGCGGCCGATCAGGCCGCGTGACAGAACTTCGCGAGCGTCTCGGTCAGGTGATCGAAGTTCACCGGCTTGCGCATGATCTCGGTGAAGCCCAGGTTCTGCAGCCCCTCCAGGTCGCGCGTGGCCGTCAGCGCGATGGTCGGCAGGTCGCGCAGCAGCGGGTTGCGCAGCTGCGCCTGGCGGAACGAGATCCCGTCCATCCGCGGCAGCATGATGTCGACCAGGATCAACGACGGCAGAGGTTCGTGCTCCAGCCGGCGCAGCGCCTCGGCCCCGTCGGCGGCGCAGGTCACCGAGTACCCCTCGAGCATCAGCAGCTCGGCCAGATGCGCCCGCAAGATGAAGTCGTCGTCGATCAGCAACAGCCGCGGCGCGGTCTCGGGCCCGAAGGACGCCGTCCGGCGCAACTGAGCCATGGCGTCCGGCGGCAGCGGCGGCAACTCTGCCGCGGACGGTCCAACTTCCCCGTCGGGCGCAGCGTCGAAAGCGGGCCGTGGCTCGGGCATGTTCCGAATTTCCTGGAGCGACCTCTCCCTACACAACCTTTGGCTGCGGGCGGCTCTGTCAAGCTGCCCCGCGGCACCCACATGCACCTTCAGGAGTCGCCGCAGCCCTCGCGCGCGATCAGATCCGCCACCCGCGCGCGGATCTCGTCGCGGATCTCGCGCACGCGTTCGACGGACTTTCCTTTCGGATCCTCCAGCGGCCAGTCCTCGCGGCGGAGCCCCGGCACCACCGGGCAGGCCTCGCCGCAGCCCATCGTGATCAGCAGGGCCGAGGCGCGCGCCAGGTCGTCGGTCAGCTTGCGCGGCACGGCGGCGGCCAGGTCGATCCCCACCTCGCGCATCGCGGCCAGCACCTCGGGGTGGACGCGCGCGCCCGGCTCCGTGCCGGCCGAGACGCCGCGGGCCTTCGCCGGGTCGGCCAGATGGTTGAACCAGGCGGCGGCCATCTGCGATCGGCCGGCGTTGTGGATGCACGCGAACAGGTAGCTCTTCATCATGAGGGGTCCTTGGTCGGCGAGAGGTGCGGGACCACCACGTCGCGCGCGACGGCCGGTGGAATCGGAAGCAGCCAGCGGAACAGTCCCGTGGCGGCCGCCGCGCCCACCACCTGCGCGGCCACGAACGCCGGCGCGTCCGCCGGGCGGATGCCGGCGAAGGTGTCGGTCAGCGTTCGGGCCACCGTGACGGCCGGGTTGGCGAACGAGGTCGACGCCGTGAACCAGTAGGCGGCCGTGATGTAAGCGGCCACGCCGAACGGCGCCGCGGTCGGGCGCCGCCGCGCGCAGGCCCAGATCACCGCCAGCAGCCCGAAGGTGGCGACCAGCTCGCTGACCACCTGCCCCAGCCCGGCGCGCGCGTGCGACGAGGCGACGATCAGCGGGTGGTCGAACATGACGTGGGCCAGCAGGACGCCGGCCACCGCGCCCGCGAACTGCGCCGCCAGATACACCGGCACGTCGCGCCAGGGCAGGCCCCCCTGGGCGGCGTCGGCCAGCGTGACGACCGGGTTGAAGTGAGCGCCGGAGATCGGCCCGAAGGCCAGGATCAGCGCCAGCAGCCCCGCGCCGGTCGCGAGCGAATTGGCTAGCAAGGCGAGCGCCACGTTCCCGGCCGACAGGCGCTCGGCCATGATCCCCGACCCGACCACCACGGCCAGCAGCAGACAGGTCCCCAGGAATTCGGCTACGGCTCGTCTCGCCCGCGTCGATGTCATCGTCCCCTCAGCAACAGGCGGTGAGCAGGCGCACCAGGTCCGTCACCATGGGACCGACCGAATAATAGACGAACCGCTCTTGGCGCCGCGACCGCACCAGCCCCGCCCGCCGGAGCTGGTCCAGGTGATGCGACAGCGTCGGCGCGGGGATCCCCAGCGCCGCCTGCACGTCCCCCGCGGCCATCTCGCCCCGGGCCTTCACCAGCGTGAAGAACACCTCCAGGCGCCCGGGATGCGCGAGCGCCTTGAAGGCCTCCACGTGCTCGGGCGAGGCGACCAGGGTCGCCAGCGGCAGCCGTTTCACCACAGTTTCGAAATCATGAAACTATTCCGGCCGCCGGTCAATCGGGGTCGCATTTAACCTGCGCCGCCGCTCGTGCGTCTTCCGTCGGAATGTCGGGACGTCGGAACGTCGGAGGAGATGTCATGCGAAGGTTTTCGAGCGGGACCCGCACCCGTGTCGCAGCGATCGTCGCCTGCCTGTGTGTCGGATTGCTGGCGCGATCGGCCGGCGCGCACCCGGCGCCGGCGGCGGCCGACATTCCGGAGCACCTGGTCGCCGGTGACCAGTACTTCGATGCCACGCCGTTCGGGTTCCAGGCCTACTTGCAGAGCATCAAGACCACCCGCCCGGATCTCTTCGCGCAGCTGGCGCCGGAGGCCGACCGGCTCGCCGACCGGTCCGTGACCGCCATCACTCTGATGATCGCGGGGATCGGCGCCGGCGTCGCGTCGACCCTTTACGGCATCGCCTCGCGCAGCGACTGCACGGCGCCACCCGTGACGGACCCCAACTTCGCGGCCGATTCCGCCGCCTGGAGTCGATGCGATGACAACAACATGAAACACATGACGACCTTCGGCCTCATCGGCGCCGGGCTGGCGGTGGCCGGGCTGGTCGGCGCCATCGCGGTCGCCCCCTCGCGCGGGGCTCTGCTGGACCTGGTCAACAAGCACAATCGCCTGAGCCCCCAGCCGCTGCAGCTTCAGCTCGGCTACGATCCGATCGGCCGCCTGGCCAGCGCCGGGGCCACGCTGTCGTTTTGAGGCGCCCGCCCGTCGCGCTTCAGAATTCCAGGCCGGCGGGCGTCAACCTGATGGCCGTGCGGCGGCCGCGCGGCGACGCCTGCGAGAACGAGGCCCCGCTGCTGGTGCTGACGTGGGTGTTGGCCGTGAAGATCATCACCAGCCCCACCGTACCGACCACCACGCCCGAGAGGAGCATGCCGACCGCGACCTCCTTGCCGTGCGAGCTTGACGAGGCGTTGTTCGCGTTGAATTCGAATGACGCCACGGACTCGCCGATCAGGGCCGTGGCATAACCGACGACCCCCAGCGCGATCCCGGCCCAACGCCGGCCGTTCGATCCGCTGCTGACCTTCAATTGCAGGTCGGGCCGATCCGCCGGAACGCTGAACCGGCTCGTCCGCACCACCCCGTCGCCGGCGATCTGGTACTGGCCCTGCCGCGGAACGATCACGCCGCACGGCGGCCCGCAGATCACGGTTTCGCGATCGCCGTCCACGCGCACCAGACGGACGTCCGGCGAATCGGCGGCGATGTCGACCCGCACGCCGTCCGCGGCCGGCGGCGGCAACTGGCCGACCGGCTGCCCGTCGACGAACACCTGCGGCGCGGCGTCGGCCGGCGGCGCGTCCTGCGCGTGCGCCGGCGCGGCGGGGAGCTGCGCCGCTCCGATCGCGGCAATCAGGGCGATGACCCAGGCTCGGCTCATGGGCGCCCATTATCGGCGGCATCGCGCCCCGTACCAACTGGAAGATGCGGCGCCGCCCGCGCCCATGGTCGCGAACGCCGGCCGTGCTTACCTTGCCCGGCAGCAGAGTGCCACGCTCGCATCACCGACCGACGGTCAGGCGCAGGATCGCCCCTGCCGCGCACGTCCTTGCCCGCATCGGCTGCGTCTCGATCGGGACCGTGTACGTGCTGATTGGCGTCTGGGCCATGCTCGCCCTTCTGCGCATCGCCGATCCGGCGGCCGACGAGCAGCGGGTCTTGCACCGCATCCAGCAGCTGCCGCTGGGCAGCGTGTTCATCGCGGCCATCGCCGCCGGCACCAGCGGCTACATCCTCTGGTTGATCTTCGAGGCCGTCTTCGATCCGTACAAGTTCGGCAACACGCTGAAGGGCGCCGTCGAACGGATCGGCATCGGGCTGAGCACCTGCGCCTACGGCACCATCGTGGCCGCCGCGGTGCGGGTGTTGCTGGGCGACGGCGCGAGCAGCCAGCCGCGCGAGCAGCATCTGGTCGCCACCGTCCTGCACTGGCCGGCCGGGCGATGGCTGATCGCCGCCGCCGGCCTGGTCGCGGCCTTCACCGGCCTTTATCAGCTGAAGTACGTCTACGACGGTGACCACGCGCGCCGCCTGGACATGGACCACCACACGCCTCGCGCCCGCGGGCTGGTCAACGCCCTGGGGTGGGCCGGATACGGCGGCCGGTGCGCGATCCTGATGGTGTTCGCCGAGTTCCTGCTCCGCGCCGCCTACTCTTTCAATCCACGCGCCGTCGGCGACACCGACGCGGCCTTCAACACTCTTGGCCTGAGCGGCGGCCCCCTGGGCGACGCGCTCTTCTCCGCCGTCGCCCTGGGCACCATCGCCTACGGCGCCGTCATGTACATCAACGCCGTCTACTTCGACTTCGGCGAACAGTAGCCGTGCCCGTCTTCGATCCGGCAGCGCTCCACCACGGCGCGCCGCCGCGTCCTTCCACCCGGCCAGTTCCCGGCAGAACAGCGCTCAGGTCGGCCGGGCGGCACGAACGGCCGCCACCAGGCCCGCCTTCGCGCCGTCCGGGTCGCCGCCGCACCGGGTGATGGTCCCGGCCGCCCCAGCGCAATCGGAGTCCACCGCGCACGCTTCACCGGGCTGATGGGGCCCGCTCGCCACGAACAGGGCCTGGTCGCACGGAACAGACAGGTCGACGGTGTCGCGCACGCAGGTCGGCGCGCCCGACAGCGATCGCATCTCCGCCAGACAGGCCGCCCGCACGGATGGATCCGCGCTCACGCCTCCCCTCACGAGCCCTTTCCTGCAGGCGGTCTCGGCCTCGCTCTGGACGAATCCGTCGCTGGCACAGCACGCGGCGGCCAGGGTGCAATACCCCGAGATGAACGACTGCTCATCCGACGTCGGCAGCCAGCAGTTGCCGTCGCATGGCTGGGCGCCGCCCAGGGACTCGCCGCACCCACCGACGACCAGGATTCCGCCCGGCAAAACAGCAACCCCGGAACGAGCGCCCGTAGGGTACCGCGGACAGAAGCTGGTTGAGACGAGATCCCGAATGACGAGCTTCACATCGCCGGCGCGCCGGAAGCACCGCATGGATGGTCGTCCGTCACTAATTCGCGGGGACGGCCCCCTCCAGCATCTCACCCTGCCGGGAGTGGGGCTCGAACCCATGCAACTTCAAGAGGCCGTCCAGGGAGTCGGAACGAGACGCTCGAGTGCCTGCAGTCAGAGATCGCACCGCGGGCCGCCCGCGAATCCGCAGCCACA
>Ga0068855_100001322_pt1 | contig 30704 bp, 25 predicted proteins | sample KBSCornC52_FD_66592 | JGI IMG/M metagenome (GOLD analysis project Ga0068855, IMG submission 66592) | Corn rhizosphere microbial communities from Kellogg Biological Station, Michigan, USA - KBS Corn C5-2 | ecosystem: Host-associated > Plants > Roots > Rhizosphere > Soil ... | reverse complement strand
TCGACCGCCCGCCGGTCGGGCGGCCTCGTTGGTGGCGTCTCAGGCGGCCTGCGCGCCCGCCGCTGCCGGTCGATCGACGGCCGCCGGCGCGAAGCGGCGCGCGAGCACGAACACGGCCAGGCCGATGGGCACGTTGGTCCAGGCATACGCGGCGAGCGCATACCCGCAACGCGCGCCGATGCGGTTGTGCAGCTCCAGCCCGATGGCCAGGCACGCGCAATAGAGCAGGCTCAGCAGCGCCGAGGCCAGCCGGGTCGAGCTGCCCGAGGCGACCATCGTCATGCGCAGCAGGGCGCCGTTGAACAGACCCAGGGCGGCCGAGAACGCTGCCATGCCGAGCACGAACAGCCACGCCGTGGTCACGCCCGCCGCGGCGACGAGCAGCCCGGCAAGCGCGGCGGCCGCGCCGCGCCGCACCAGCGCCTCCATGCGCACGCGGTCGGCCAGCCGTTGTACCCACAGGCTGCTGGCGACAAAGCCCGCAAATATCGCGACCTGGAATTCGACATACTCCGGGCGGCTGCGACCCATATTCCCCATGACGATGGCCGGAGATAATCCGATCCAGGCCGTCAGGGGCACCAGGGCAAGGCCGGCCACGAATATCCCGAGCAGGAATCGGCGATTCCTGAGGAGATGCGCCGTCGCGCGTGCGAGTTCGCGCGCCGACGGCGGCCGGGCGGGCGCTCGCGGGTGCGGCGCGAACCGCGCCAGCCCGGCCAGGGACGCCGCGGCCAGGGCCGCCGCCAGCAGGAAGACCGCCTGCCACGGCGCGACCCCCAGCAACGCGCTCCCGACGACCGGGCCCACGAGCGGCGCGAAGATGCCCAGGTTGGCCAGCAGGCTGGCCGCCTTGACCGCGGCGACGTCGTCCAGCGCCTCGTGCAGCACCGAATACCCCACGAACACGAAGCAGGTGCCCATGCCCTGGAGGAAGCGCACGGCCAGGAACTGCGTCATCGTGTGGCACAGCGGCACCGCCAGCGTGGCCAGCAGGAACAGCGCGTTGCCGGCCAGCAGCACCCGGCGTTCCCCGTGGCGTTCGGCGAGCGGCCCCAGCACGCCCTGCAGCAGGCTGCCGCCCACGATGTACAGGCTCAGCGACAGGCCCGCGTCGGCAGGCCGGCCGTGGAAGTCGCGCACGACGTCCAGCATCGCCGGCATCGCCATGTCGTTGGTCAGGTAGACCGTGATTTCATAGAGGGCAAAGAACCACAGGAATCCTGCCAGGTTTCGATTCATTTTCATTTTGCGATTCCACGGAGTACTGGATATGTCGTGGAATCGTAGTGGTATTGAATATTGTGGTGTCTTTTATTGCATTGCGATTTGAAATGTTTTATTGCCGGCGATATGGAAAGGTAATTTCAGTCGAAATTAAATCCAGGCGCGGGCCAGCATCGGGGTTTGGCGGCGAGTTTGATGCGGCAGCCTGGGGAGTGCGCGGCGCTGATGAGCAGGATGCACGGCGCTGCCGGGCGCGCGTGATGCGCTTCGGCCGGGGTGGATCCTGCGACTTCGCTTCGCTGCGCGCAGGATGACGGCTAGGCGGCGAGCCGTGGCGGCGCTGCGGCGCATCGGTCGCTTGGCAGTGAGGGCGCTGCGGCGCTTCGACGTACGGCGCACCGGGCACAGCGCAACGCGTCGCCGACCCCGCCAACCCGCCAACCGGCCGACTGAGCCGGCACGCCGACACGCCGACACGCCGACATGCCGACACGCCGACACGCCGACACGCCGACACGCCGACACGCCGACAGGCCGACAGGCCGACAGGCCGACAGGCCGACAGGCCGACAGGCCGACACGCCGACCCGCCAAGCGGCCAACCGGCCGAAAGCCGAACAGCCGACTCGCCGAACGGCGGAACACTGCCACGCACGCCGACACAACCGCCGCGCAGCGCCAACCCAGTGTCATCCTGCGCGCAGTCGCAGGATCCACGCGTGCCGATCCGTTGGCCCTGGCGTTCGCGCGCTACGCCGCCGTGGCCGTTGCCCGCCCGCGATTCCGCCGTCGTGCGCGCGCCCGGGCCGAGGCCGGGCCGTCCGCTACGCCGAGCGGCGCAGGCGGAACGTGCGCCCGCCGTTGACGGTCACGTACTCGCCGGGCACCTCCGTCGGGCGCAGCCGCTCGCCGGTGGCGAGCGTCCAGGTCTCGACGGTCTGCCCGTTCGGCGCGGGGGTGCGCCGCATGAGGATGATGCAGGCCTCGCCGCGCTGGCCAATGGCTTCGTACTTCTCGCTGTCCATGCGCGCATTCTGCTGTGTCGGTATTGTCGAGCAGCCGGGACAATGCCTTCATTCATGGGGCATGCGCGTTGCTGGCCGCTGCACGCCGCGGCCTGCAGCCTGGCCGCGGGGACGAGGGACGCAATGCGCGCGCATCGACAAGGAGCGGAGATGGACACCCACCAACATGGCCTTCACGACGCCGTCGCGAAGGTGCCTGCCGTCACGCTCGGCTTCTGGCTGGTGAAGATCGCGGCCACGACGCTGGGCGAGACGGGCGGCGACTGGGTGACGATGTCGCTGGGCCTGGGCTACCTGGTGGGCACGGGCATCTTCGCCGCGCTGTTCGTGGCGCTGGTCCACCTGCAGGTCAAGGCGGCGCGATTCCACCCGTCCGTGTACTGGGCCACCATCGTCGCGACGACCACGCTGGGCACCACGATGGCCGACTTCTTCGACCGCTCGATCGGCGTGGGCTATCCGGGTGGCGTCGCCCTCGTCGGCCTGCTGCTGCTCGCCAGCCTGTTCACATGGCATCGCGTGGAGGGAACCGTGTCCGTCGAGAGCGTGCACGCGCCGCGCGCCGAATGGTTCTACTGGTGCACGATCCTGTTCTCGCAGACCCTGGGCACGGCGCTGGGCGACTGGAGCGCGGGCGACGACCGCGGCGGCCTGGGGCTGGGCTACGGGAACGCGGCGCTGATCTTCGGCGCGGCACTGGGCGTGGCGGCCGCGCTCTTCGCGTGGACGCGCCTCTCGCGCACGCTGCTGTTCTGGCTGGCCTTCGTGCTCACGCGGCCGCTGGGCGCCACGGTGGGCGACTTCCTCGACAAGCCGCATGCGGCGGGCGGTCTCCAGATGAGTCGCCTGGTCGCATCGCTGGCGCTGCTCGCGCTCATGGTGGCGTGCGTCCTGCTGTTTCCGCAGCGGCCCGCGCGCGCCGGGCAGGGCGCCTGAGCCGCGGCCGCGGGCACGCCTTCAGCGGCGGCCCGCGGCTGCCAGCACCTTCCTGCCCGTTGCCAGGGTCTGCCGCTTCGTCCAGTAGCCCGCCCACGGATCGACGGACTGGAAGCTCATGTACTCGCGCGCCGTCGCCACCGTCCACTGTGCGGAGGCCTTGAGCTCGCCGAGCTGGTCCCAGCCCACCGGCATCGACACCCCGAGGCCGGGCCGCGCGCGCGCACTGAACGCGCACGCGGTGGTCTGCCCCTGGCCGTTGCGCAGGTAGTCGATGAACACCTTGCCGACGCGATGGCCGCCGCCGGCCACGGCGACGAAGCGCGAGGGGATCACCTTGGCCATGTGCCGCACGACCGCCTGGCTGAAGTCCTTGACGGTCTCGTAGTCGTCCTTGGGCGTCAGCGGCACGACGACATGCAGCCCCTTGCCGCCGGAGGTCTTGAGCCAGCTCTCCAGGCCCAGCTCCGCGAGCATCGCGCGCGTCAGCAGCGCCGCCTCCTGCAGCAGCGGCCAGGCGACCCCGTCGCCCGGATCGAGGTCGAGGATGAAGCGATCGGGCAGGGCGATGCGCCGGGTCGTGCTGTTCCAGGTGTGCAATTCGATGGTGTTCAACTGCGCCGCCGCCACCAGCGACTCCGCGGAATTGACCGCCAGCAGCGCCGGCTGGCCCGGCCAGAGGGCCGGGTCGAGTTCGGTGAGGCCGGGCACCTTGGACTCGGGGTGCTTCTGGAAGAACAGCTCGCCCTGGACGCCCTGCGGCGCGCGCACCAGCGACACCGGGCGGTTGGCCAGGTGCGGCAGCATCCACGGCGCGATGCTCGCGTAGTAGCGCACCAGGTCGATCTTGCGCAGGCCGGTCGACGTGTCGATGACGCGCTCGGGATGCGTGATCTTCAGGCCGGGCACCGGCTTGGCGTCGACCACGGCCGGCGGCGCGGCGTCCCGCGCGGCCGCCGGCGCGCGCGTCTCGCGCCCGACCTCGCGCGCCGGCTTGTCCTCGCGCACGCCGCAAAAGACGGCGTGGCGGATGTGGCCGTCGGGCGTCCAGTCCGAAAAGCGGATCTCGACGACGGTCGTCGGCCGCACCCAGCGTTCCGCGCCCGGGCCGCGGCGCGACCACTTGCCCACGTTGATCGTCCCGGGATCGATCGCGGGCTGGTCGGTGGCGAGCGACGACAGGCGGCGGTGCAGATCGGATCCGGCGGCGGCGTCCCAGCCCGCGCCGACCGAGCCGGCGAAATGCAGCGCGTCGCCCTCGTGGTAGGCCAGCAGCAGGCTGCCGACCTCCGTCGTCCGGTCGCTGCGATCCGTGAAACCGATGACCACGAACTCCTGCCGCTGCTGGCACTTGAGCTTCAGCCACGTGGCCGTGCGGCACTCCTCGTAGGGCGAGTCCGCCCGCTTGACCATCACGCCCTCGAGACCGAGCTGGCGTGCGGCCGCCAGCATGTCCATCGGCGCGGCCTCGAAGGATTGGCTGAAGCGGATCCCCTCGACCGGGTGCGCCGCGAGCCACGCCTCGAGCACCGAGCGCCGGCCGCGCAGCGGCACGCGCCGCAGGTCCTTGCCTTCGAAGTACGGTGCGTCGAACAGGAAATACTGCACCTGCGCCGTGCGCGCGTTGTCGATGGCGTTCTGCAGGCGATTGAAGTCGGGAATGCCGCGCTCGTTCATCACCACGATCTCGCCGTCGAGCCATGTCTTCGTCAATCCGAGGGCCCGCAGCGCCTGCACGACGGGCTTGAACTTGGTCGTCCAGTCGTTGCCGGCGCGCGTGAACAGGCGGATGGACGTGCCCTCGATGCGCGCCAGCAGGCGATAGCCGTCCAGCTTGGTCTCGCACAGCCACGCGCCCGCGGGCACGCTGGCGGCGGCGGTGGCCAGCTGCGGCGCGAGGCGGGCCGGCAGGTCGGCGTCGACGGCGCGCGCGAGATCGTCGGCCGGCGACCCGCCCGCGGCCGCGGGCGGCGGGCGCGCCTCGGCCCGAGCCGTCGGTGGCGCGAGGATGCTGTCCGGCAGCGCGGTGATGACGTCGTAGTCGCCGCCGGGCCGCGCCCACGCGTCGCCGCGCTTCTTGAGCAGCAGCCATTCGTCCTGCCTGGCGGCGCCCGCCTTGGAGATGCGCACGAGCTCCCACAGCCCCGCGAGCTTCTGGCCATGCAGCCGGAACACGAGCTTGCCCGCCGCCAGGCCGGCGCGCGGATCGTTTACGGGTTCCCAGCCGCCGCGGTCCCACACGATGACCCGGCCCGCGCCGTACTGGCCTTTCGGGATCGTGCCCTCGAAGTCGGCGTAGGCCAGGGGATGGTCCTCGACCTGGATCGCGATCGGCCTGGCCGCCGGATCCAGCGACGGGCCCTTCGGGATCGCCCAGGACGCCAGCACGCCATCGAGCTCCAGCCGCAAGTCGTAGTGCAGCCGGCTCGCCCAATGCTTCTGCACGACGAAACAGGGCCGCTCGCCCGCCGCCGCGCGTGCGGGGGCGCGCTCGCCCGCGGGCTCGGGCGTCTGCGCGAAATCGCGCCTGGCGCGGTAGCGCGCCAGCGGGTCCGGCGCGGCGGCTGTCTTGCGCGGGGCGCCGGGTCGCACGGGTTGCGGCGCGGAGATGGCGATCCGGGCCCAGGCCGGCGCATGGTCGCTCGGGTTGTCGGCGCCGCGCTCGTCGCGGTCGACCCCGGCATCGGCGATCGCCAGCCGCCCGTTGACGAGGATGTGGTCGATGCGCAGGCCGGCGTCGCGCTGCCAGCGGTTGCGGCGGTAGTCCCAGAAGGTGAACAGCCGGGCCTGCGGATGCGCGTGCGCCAGCGCGTCCGTCCAGCCCTGGGCCAGCAGCCGGGCGAACGCCGCGCGCGGCTCGGGTTGCAGGAGGGCGTTGTCGCGCCAGGTGTCGGGCTTGTAGATGTCGGCGTCGGTCGGCACGACGTTCCAGTCGCCCAGCAGCACGACCGGCTGGCCAGACGCCTGCAACTGCGCGGCGCGCGCCTGCAGCCGCTCGAACCAGCGCAGCTTGTAGTCGAACTTGGGGCCCGGGCACGGGTTGCCGTTGGGCAGGTAAAGGCACGCGAACAGCACGCCGTCGATGGCGGCCTCGGCGTAGCGCGCCTCCTTGTCCTTCGGGTCGCCGGGCAGCGCGGTGGAGACGGCCAGGGGCTCCTGGCCGCGCGCGAGCAGGGCCACGCCGTTCCACGTGCGCTGTCCCACCACGAGGGCGGCGTAGCCGGCGGCCGCCAGCGCGGCCACGGGGAAGTCCGCGGTCGGCGTCTTCAGCTCCTGCAGCGCGACGACGTCGGGCGCCGTGCGCTGCAGCCAGTCGAGCAGCTGGGGCAGCCGCTTGCGGATGTCGTTGACGTTCCAGGTCGCGACGCGCACGCCTCGATGCTCCTGTCGGTGGTCGATGTCGTCGTGGCCGTCGGGCGACGGTGTGTGCGTGAACGGCGTCACGGCGCGGGCCAGGCCGGCGCCCGGGAGTCTGCTTGGTCAGCCCATCCTTGGCAAGCCGGCGGCTTCTGCGCTAATCTCCACTCCCCCATCTGCCTCGGGAGACCCCATGGCCGCTCGCTCGATTGCCTCGCTGACCGTCTCTTTCGGCCTCGTCAGTATCCCGGTCAAGCTCTATTCGGCGACGGAATCGTCCGGCGGTGCGGTCAAGTTCAACCTGCTGTCCAAGGAGGGCCATCGCCTCAAGCAGCAGTACGTGGACGAGCAGACCGGCCAGGTCGTGCCGCGGGCCGAGATGAGCAAGGGCTACGAATTCGAGAAGGACCGCTTCGTGCTGTTCACGCCCGAGGAGCTCAAGGCGCTGGAGGACAGCGGCAGCCACCTGATCGAGATCGTGAGCTTCATCCCCGCCAAGTCGATCGACCCGACCTACTACGACAAGGCCTACCTGCTGGCGCCGGACAAGCGCGGCGGCAAGCCCTACCGGCTGCTGCAGCAGGCCTTGCAGGAGGCGGGGCGCTGCGCACTCGCCAAGTGGGCCTGGAAGGCGCGCCAGTACGTCGTGCAGATCCGCGCCACGGACGACGGCCTGGTGCTCCAGCAGCTGCTCTACGCCGACGAGGTGCGTTCGCTCAAGGACCTCGACATCCCCGAGGAACCCGTCACCCAGGCGGAGCTGAAGCTCGCGATGCAGCTGGTCGACCAGAGCGCCGTCGACGAGTACGACCCGTCCGAATTCAAGGACGAGGAGCGCGCGCGCGTCCTCGCCGCCATCGACGAGAAGATCGCGGGCGGCAAGGTCGTGGCCTCCACCCATCCGGAAGACGCCGAGGTGGGCAGCGGCCAGGTCATCGACCTGATGGCCGCGCTGCAGGCCAGCCTCGGCAAGGGCAAGGCGGCGCCCGCCAGGACGGCCAAGGCCGCGCCGGCGCCCGCGCCCGTGGCCGTGCCGACCAATGTCACGGCCATGGTCGAGGCCAAGGAGCGCAAGGCCGTCAAGCGCACGCCCAAGGCCGCCGAGCCCGTGGCCGTGCCGGCCACCGCGACCCGAGCCCGCGCGAAGAAGTGACGCCGCCGGTCGACGCGCCGTACACGCTCAAGCGGGTGCAGGACCTGATCGGGCTGACGCCGACGGTCGTGCGGGCGCTGGTCACCAACCAGTTCGTGACGCCGTCGCGTGGGCCGCGCAACGAACTGCGCTTCACGTTCCAGGACCTGCTCCTGATGAAGACCGCCGAGGCCCTGCGCAAGGCGCGGGTGCCCACGCGGCGCATCGTCGCATCGCTGGAATCGCTGCGGGCCAGCCTGCCGGCCGACGTGCCGCTGACCGGCCTGCGCATCACCTCGGCGGGCACGGACGTCGCGGTGCGCGACGCCGGCGGCGTCCGCGAGGCGACCACGGGGCAGCTGCTGCTGGACTTCGAGGTGCAGGTCTCGCCCGACGCCGTCGTGCAGGTCGCCGACCGGCTGCCCGCGCCGGCGCAGGCAGCGCCGGACTGGTTCGGACTCGGCCAGGAGCTGGAGGCCTCCGACGCCACCCGGGCCGAGCAGGCCTACCGCAACGCGCTGGCCCGGCAGCCCGATCACGTCGACGCCCTCGTCAACCTCGGCGCGCTGCTGTGCGAGACGCAGCGCTGCGAGGAGGCGGTCTCGCTTTTCGAGGATGCGGTGGCACAGGGCATCGCCAACGCGCTGCTGCACTTCAACCGCGCGGTCGCGCTCGAGGACCTGGGCGAGCGCGAGCGTGCGATGCAGGCCTACGAAGCCGCCCTCGAACTCGATCCGTCCATGGCCGACGCGCACTACAACCTCGGCCTGCTGCTCGAAGGCGCCGGCGACGGCAAGGGCGCGCTGCGGCACTTCAGCGCGTTTCGGCGGCTGTCGAACCCTTAGGCGGCCTCCAGCGCCGATCTGCGGGCCACCCACTCGCCGAACTTGGCGGCGTCCATCGGGCGCGAGATCTTGTAGCCCTGCGCCACCTGGTAGCCCTGGCCGGCGAGCAGCGCCATCTGCGCGTCCGTCTCGACGCCCTCGGCGACCACGGTCAGGCCCAGGCTCTGGCCGATCTGCACCACGGCGCGGCTGAGGGCCTGGGCCGTGGTGTCGGTCTCCAGGTCGCTCACGAACGAGCGATCGAGCTTGAGCTCGTGGATCGGCAGGCGGCGCAGGTAGCTCAGGCTCGAATAGCCGGTGCCGAAGTCGTCGACCGACAGCCGCACGCCCATGCGATGGATCTCGCCGATGGTGCGGTGCGTGGCCGGGTGGTCGTCGATCAGCGTGCCCTCGGTGATCTCGACGACGAGGTCGGTCGGCGCCAGGCTGCGCTCGGCCAGCATCTGGGCGAGCCGCTGCGGCAGGCCCAGGTCATGGAAGCTGGTGGACGACAGGTTGACCGACACCGAGGGCACCACCATGCCCGCCGTGCGCCAGGCGGCGAGCTGGTCGCACGCCGTGCGCAGCGCCCAGTTGCCGAGCGAGGCGATCAGGCCGCAGTCCTCGGCCAGCGGGATGAAGCGTGCGGGCGGCACGTTGCCCAGCTGCGGGTGCGTCCAGCGCGCCAGCGCCTCCGCGCCACACAGCTCGCCGGTCCGCAGGTCGACCTGCGGCTGGTAGTGCAGCGAGAGGCCGCCGCCCTGCAAGGCGGCGCGCAGCGCGCTCTCGAGGGCCATGCGCTCCTGCGCGAGCGCATTCATGTCCGCGCTGAAGAAGCAGTAGCTGCCGCGGCTGTCCGACTTGGCCTGGTACATCGCCATGTCGGCGCGCATCAGCAGCGTCTCGATCTCGACGCCGTCCGTGGGGAACAGCGCGATGCCGCAGCTCGCGGACGCGTTGAGCATCTGGCCCGCGATCGCGTGCGGCTCGGCGATGCGGGCCTGCAGCCGTTCCACGACGTTGGCCGAGTCCTCGGCGTCGCAATCGGGAAGCACGAGCACGAACTCGTCGCCGGACAGCCGACCGGCGATGTCGACGGCGCGCTTGTCGCACGTGATCTGGCGTGCCACGTGGCACAGCAGCTCGTCGCCGGCCGCGTGGCCCAGCGAATCGTTGATCTGCTTGAAGCGGTCCAGGTCGATGAAGACGACCGCGGCCGAGCCGCCGGAGCGCGCGGCCGCCGCCAGCGCCTGGTCGGCCTTGGCCAGCAGCAGGCTGCGGTTGGGCAGCGCGGTCAGCGCGTCGTAGAAGGCGAGCTGGCTGATGCGGGCCTTCGAGCGTTCGCGCTCCAGGGCGAGCGCGCACAGGTGCACGCAGGCGGCCATCAACCGACGGTGGAACGCCGACGGGGCGTGGGCATGCGTGTAGTGGAACGTGACGGTGCCCAGGCGAGCGTGGTCCGCCGCGTTGACGGGCATCGTCCAGCAGGCGGCGTAGCCCATGTCGAGCAGCGCGCCGCGGAACTCGGGCCAGGGGAAATCCGGGTCGCCGGCGATGTCGGCGCACACCAGGCCGTCGACGGCCCACCGGGCCTCCTGCTCCGGCGAGCCGAGCGGCCAGCGCGCCTGGTCGGCCACCCGCAGGCGGTAGGCTTCGGGCATGCTGGGCGCCGCCAGGGGCATGAGGCGCCCGTTCGCGTCGGCTTCGGTGATGAAGGTCGCGATGCCGGGCAGGATGCCTTCCACCTCGGCGCACACCGCCTCCATGATCTCCACCAGCGGCCGATCTCGCGCGATGGCCTCGAGCACGCGGTGCTGCAGCACCTCCTGCATCTTCGACTGCGTGATGTCGGTCAGCAGCGTCACCGTGTTGATCATGCGGCCGTCGACGTCGAACACCGGGTCGCTGGCGATGGCGCACCAGTAGCGCTCGCCGTCGCGTCCGCGCAGGAGCTCCTCGTTGCGTCGCGACTTGCCGGCGCGCAGGCTCTCGAGCACGGCCATCTCCGCATCCTCCAGGTGCGGCGCGAGCAGTGCACTCGGCCGGCGGCCGTCGATCTCCGCCAGGCTCCAGCCGAACTTGCGCGTGAAGCCCTCGTTGACGTAGGTGATCCGGCGGTCGGCGTCGGTGATCAGCACGGCATTGTCGGTGACGCCCGCCACCATCGACAGGCGCCGGATCTCCTCGGTGGCCTGGCGTTCGCGGTGGACGCGCTCGGTGACGTCGCTGGCCATCTTGACGATGCGCAGCACCTGCCCCTGCGCGCCGAGCACGGGCGCGTAGGTGGCCTCCAGCCAGCAGGGCTGCCCGTCGCTGCGCCTGCGCTGGCACAGGTCGGTGCAGGCCTGGCCGGCGCGCAGGCGCTGCCAGAGCGCCTCGTACTCGGGCGACGCGACGTAGGCGGGATCGCAGAACTTGCGATGGTGCGCGCCCTGGATCTCGGACAGCTCGTAGCCGAAGATCTCCAGGTAGTGGCGGTTCGCGTGCAGCAACTCGCCTTCGGGCGAGAACTCCGCGAACGCCTTGACCGCGTCCAGCGTGGCCAGGTTGCGATCCAGCAGGTGGTCCGACGGCGATGGGATTTGCATTCTGGTGGTTCGGCTCGGTGCGGCGACGGCGATGCGAAGCAGGCGCCCGCACCCGGGCCGCTGCCACTGGTCGTCTTGTCGGCGCTTGTCGAGACTACTTGATGCCGCCGCGGCCGGGAACGACGTCCGTCACGAACTCCCCGCACGATTCGTGCGGTCTTCGAGGAAAACCGGGCCAGCCGATCCGGCCTGGCGCCTGGACGGGCGCTCAGCAGCGCAGCGTGCGCAGGTGGTGGATGCGAACCCGCACGTCGCGCGACGTCAGGCCCCGCACGATGGCGAAGCCGCGCGCCTGCGTGTCGCGCCGCGCCGGTTGCATCAACAGGCCGCCGTCGGCGCGCCGCAGCGCCGCCACGATGGGCGTGTGGGCCTTCGAGCCGCGCGCGATCACGATGCCTGTTTCGCCGTTGGCCAGGCTCACCCACGTGCCGGGCGGGTACAGGCCCAGCACGCGCAGCAGCGTCGCGCCGATGCTGTCGGGGTAGCCGGCGCGCCCGAGGCAGGCGTCGCGCGCGGCCAGGGCGGGTGTGGTCGCGCTGCGGCTGCGGCGCCGGCTGAGCTTGGCCGTGTAGACATCGATGCGGCGCAGGAGCTCGGCCAGCCGGGCTGGCGGCGGCATGGCGTCGATCTCGCCGTCGTCGCAACCCGCGGCGTGCCGGCGCACCACGTCGATCCACAACGCGTCCTGGACACCGGCTTCCTCGAGGAAGGCCGCGCTCGCCTCGGCGTGGCCCGCGATCTCGCTGCGCTGGCGTTCGTCCGGGGCCTGCGCCTGCTGCGCGAGGGCGTCCTGGGTGCGCGTCATCGACACGTTCATCGACAGTGCGGCATGCACCAGGGCCGCCACGTCGTCGTCGCTCCAGCCGTGCCAGCGTCCGATGAGCTCGCCGATCACCGCGCAGGCCATGGCGTGCACGGCGCTGTAGTGATCCAGCTCCTGCCCGGCCGCATGGATGAGGTAGTACAGCGCCACGTCGGCGTCCTGCGCCGCGAGGTCGCGCAGCTGGGTCGCGTGGCCCTGCAGCTGTGTGCGCCAGTCGGCGCCGGGCTGCTCGGCCTTCAGCAGCGACGACAGCTTGCGGCGCAGTGTCTCCCAGGCGTCCAGCAGGACGTCCGCGGCCGGCTTGGCGGTCGGCGGGGCGACGGCCTCCGGCGGGCGCACCGGCGCCTCCGGCGGCGCGGTGGCGTCGTCGGCTTCGGAAACGGAAAGGGCGTCGGTCATCAGCGGCAGGGGAGGGGGAAGGCGCGGTCCAGGCACTGTTATCGGCCGGACGGGCGCGATCCGGATCGCTCGTCCTGTGGGGAGAGCTTGTCGCTGCGGCCTGGTCGATGGATCGAACGATCGGTCGCCGGGCCGTCGCGAGGCGTGCAGGAGTTCCTTCAGAAGATCGGTGGGCAACCGAAGAAATGGAGGTCCTTTCGACCCGTCCCATGCCGAAGATCCCGTTCCTGCGTCCCTGCCTGTGCTGTTTGCTGGGCCTGTCCGCCTCCGTTGCACCCGCCGCGTCGCCGAGCACCGCCGACCTCGCGTCGCTGCCGCTCGACCAGTTGCTGGGCATGGAGGTGTCGGGCGCCTCGAAGTTCTCGTCGACGCTGGCCGACACCGCCGCTGCCGTGACGGTGGTGGGCGCTGCGGAGATCCGCGCGCTCGGCTGCCGCACGCTCGCGGACGTGCTCGCCACGGTCAAGGGCGTGACGATCAGCACCGATCGCTCGTACAGCTACATCGGCGTGCGCGGGTTCTACGCGCCCGGCGACTACAACACCCGCGTGCTGCTGCTCATCGACGGCAACCGGGTCAACGACGCGCTGTATGACCAGGCGTACATCGGCAGCGAACTGCCCATCGACCTCGCGCTGCTGGAACGCGTGGAATTCATCCCGGGCCAGGCCTCGGCGATCTACGGCGCGAATGCGCTGTTCGGCGTCATCAACCTCGTGACCCGTCGGCCCGAGGCCGGCGCGGCGGCGGTCGCGGAGGCGACGATCGGCACGCACGGGGATCGCCGCGTGCGCCTCGAGGACACGTTCGCGAGCACCGGCGGCACGGTGATCCGGCTGTCCGGGTCATCGGGCGGCGTGCAGGGACAGGACGTCCAGGCGCTGGGCGCCGTCACGCGACACGGCGACTTCGAGCAGCGCAGCGCGTTCTCGCTCGAAGCCCGGCAGGGCGGATGGGCGCTGTCGCTGGTGCAGTCGCATCGCACCCGCGGCAACCCCGCGATCCTCGACACGGTGCCCGGTGATGGACGCACGCGCAACATCGACAACCAGGGCCTCTACGACCTGTCGTGGAACGGGACGACGCCCGCGGGCGACCAGGCCGCCGCGCGCGTGTACGCCGGCAGCTACCACTTCATCGGGCGCTACGTGCTCGACGAGTCCCCGGTGACGGTCAACCAGGACACCGACACCGCGCACTGGGGCGGGGCCGAGGTCCACGTCACGACGAGCCGCGTCGACGGCCACCGGCTCACCGCGGGCGCGGAGTTCCAGGTGTCGCCGCGCCTGTGGTCGTACAACGCGGACGTCGCACCCGCGAGCGCGGCCTACCTCGACCGCAACGACCCGTCGCGCCGCATCGCCGCGTTCGCGGAGGACGTGGTCCGCATCACCGACGCGCTGGCGCTCGACGCGGGCGTGCGGCTCGATGCCACGCGCGGCTACCAGGCCCAGGCCAGCGGCCGTTTCGCGCTCGTGTGGAAGCCGGCCGACAACGTCGTGGCCAAGGCCATCGTCGGTACCGCATACCGGCCGCCCAACGACTACGAGGCGCACTACCAGGTGGCGGGGCCGGGCGGCTACGAGGTGAATCCGCGGCTGCGGCCGGAGGCCGTGCGCGGCAGCGAGCTGAACCTCGAATGGCACCCCGACGCGAACGACAGCTTCAGCGGATCGATCTACGAGAACGTCGCGCGCCGGCTCGTCGTGCAGGCACGCGACGACGATGCGGACTCCTACACGTTCGTGAACCAGGGCACGGTCGTCGCGCGCGGCGCGGAGGTGGAGTGGCAGCACGCGTGGGCCGCCGGCTGGCGCGTGCGTGCCAACGCCAGCACCTCGCTGGCCGTCGACCGCGACACGGGGACGCCGATCGCCGTGTACGCGCCGCACTACGTGGCCAACCTGACGGCGATCGCGCCCGTGGCGGGCGACGTGCAGGCCGGCCTGCAATGGCGCGCGGTGGCCCGCCGCGGCGGCGCGGGCGCGTACACGCTGGCGAACCTGTCGCTCGCGTCGGGCGTGTCGGACACGGGCTGGTCATGGTCGGCGAACGTCCAGAACCTGTTCGATCGCCGCTACGGCGATCCGGGGGCCGACCTGTCCGCCCAGCCGTCGATCCGGCAGGCCGGGCGCAGCGCCGAGTTCACCCTGTCGAAGGCGTTCCGATGACGCGCCTGCCCCGCCGGCGGCGCAGGCCGGCCGCCTGGCCCTGGGCGCTGGCGCTGCTGTGCCTGCCGGCGCGCGAGGCGACGGCCGTCGAGCGCGGCGCGCTCGAGGCGGCGATCGTCTTCAACGTGCTGCAGTTCGTGGAATGGCCCGGCGAGGTCGCGCAGCCCGATGGCGCGCCTCTGACCCTCTGCTTCAAGGGCAGCAGCCCCTTGCTGCCGTCGGCGCTGCAGCTGGACGGGCGACCGATACGCCGGATGACGCTGCACGTCATCAAGCTGGACGGCGTGCAGCACCAGTGCCAGGCCGTCTACCTCGACTCGACGCAGGGCGAAGCCGATGCGCGCACGGCGATCCGCGAACCCGCGCTGGTGATCGGCGCCAGCGACTATCGCCCCGCAGCCTCGCCGTCGATCCAGCTGCTGTTCCTGGATGGCCGGCTCGCGTTCGACATCGACAAGCGCAAGGCGCAGCTGGCCGGGCTCGTGATCAGTTCGCGGCTGCTGCGGCTGGCCAGGACGGTCATCGAATGATGCGGCGCCACCTCCTGCAGCTGGGCCAGCGCCTCGCCGGGACGCGCTCGCTGGCGGGGCGCCTCACGCGCGCCGCGCTCGAATCCACCGCGCTCGCCCTGCTGGTGGCCTGCCTGGCGATGAATGTCCTCGTCTACGGCTGGTCGCGCGCGACGCTGCGCGGCCAGGCGCAGGTGCAGGCCGCCATCGCGTCCGACGGCGTGGCACCGGCACTGCTGTTCGGCGACGCGAAGGCCGCCGGCGAAACGCTGCGCCTGCTGGCGAGCTCGCCCGACATCCTCCAGGCGTCCGTGTTCGACGGCAAGGGCCACCTGTTCGCCGAGTACGACGTGCGCAGCCGCCTGCCCGCTGCGGCATCCCGGCCCGCGGCAGGCGACCCGGGCGTGCTCGACCTGCGCACGCCCATCGTGCAGGGGCGCGACCGCCTGGGCGAGCTGCGGCTGCTCGTCTCGCAGGAGCCCTTGATGCGGCAGACGACCCTGCTGGCGGGCGCGTCCATCCTGTCGGCGCTGCTGGGGTTGGTGGTCTCGTTCACGCGGGTGCGGCGCGTGCGGCGCGCCGTCGCCCGCGCGGAGGACGACCTCAACCAGCTCGCCTTCTTCGACCAGGTGACGGGCCTGCGCAACCGGCATGCCGCGATGGAGATGCTGTCGGAGCTCGCGCTGGACCCCGACACCCGCTTCTCGTTGCTGCTGCTGGACCTGGACGACTTCAAGCTGGTCAACGACACCATGGGCCACGCCGCCGGCGACGCGCTGCTGGGCCAGCTCGGCGCGGCGCTGCAGGAGGCGTTCAAGGCGACCGGCACGGTATTCCGCCTCGGGGGCGACGAGTTCGTGGCCGTGGTCCGCAGCCGCCGCGCCGACGAGACGGCGGTGCACCTCGGGCGGCACACGGTGGCCTGCTTCGACCGGCCGCTGCTGTTCCGCGGCCGCCTGATGCCCGTCCACGCGAGCGTGGGCATCGCGGAATTCCCCGACCACGGGCGCACCGCCCAGGACCTGCTGCGCGCCGCCGACACCGCCATGTACCGCGCGAAGGCCTCCGGCAAGAACGCGTTCGCGGTGTACGACGAGAGCATGGACCGGGAGGTGGTCGCCCGCATGCAGCTCAACGAGGAACTCGCCGCGGCGCTGCAGCGCGACCAGCTGGTGCTGCACTACCAGCCCATCCTCGACCTGGCCACCGAAGCGATGATCGGCGTCGAGGCGCTGGTCCGCTGGAACCATCCGACCCGCGGCCTGCTCGCACCCGGCGCCTTCATCGACGTGGCGGAGGGCTCCGGACTGATCGTGGAGCTGGGCGGCTGGGTGCTGAACGCGGCCGCGCGGCAGCAGGCGGCATGGCAGGCGCAGGGGCTGGGGCACCTGTTCATCGCGGTCAACGTGTCGGCGCAGCAGCTGTCGCGGCGCAGCCTCGTCGACCAGGTGGATGCCGCGCTCAGCCACAGCGGCGCCGATCCGCGCCACCTGCAGATCGAGCTGACGGAGCACGCGCTGGTCGAGGACGTCGCCGCCAACGTGCAGATGCTCGCCACCTTGCGGCTGCGCGGCATGAAGGTCGCCATCGATGATTTCGGCACCGGACTGTCCTCGCTCGCGTATCTCAAGCGGCTGCCCATCGACAAGATCAAGATCGACCGCAGCTTCGTCGGCGACCTGGGCGGCTGCAGCGAGGACCTGGCCATCGTGGAGGCGATCGTCGGCCTGGCCAGGGCGTTGAACAAGGAAGTCGTCGCCGAAGGCATCGAGTCGCGCCAGCAACTGGCCGTGCTCAGGACGCTGCACACGCAGCACGGGCAGGGCTTCCTGTTCAGCCGGCCGGTGCCGCCCGACGAGATCGCGGGCTTCGTCCTGGCCGCGGATCGACGCGCGCGCGCCGACATCCCCCTGGCCTGAGCGGCCTTCGGCGCGCCGGCGGCGCCCGTCGGAGGGTCGCGGCGGGTTTGCGAAGACTGCGCGTGCGCTTCTTCAATGGGCAATGCAGGGTTGCGCAGCGGCAAACGGCCAGCGGCGTTCCGGGCCGACGCCGGCGCGGCGGCGATCTGGGAAAATCAATGCACGCGTGCACCACGCGGACCTGGGCGCCCGCTCCCGCGGCGCGTCAGGGCGCGCGCGCGTCCGGGCGAACGAGGCCGTTCGCGCGCGGGCACCGGGCGGTGGTGTCGCCATGTCGTGTTCGCTTCCGCGCGGAGGCCCCCTTGGAAATGGAATGAAGACCGTGGACGATTCATCAGTTCGATTGCTCAGCCCCTCGGGGGCGATCGTCTCCGTCGACAAGACGGTCCTGTCTCGCCTGGGCGCAAGCGACGTGCTGATCCCGTCGCCGGGCGGCGATGTGCTGATCCTCGGTGCGGCCGAACGCGAGGCGGTCGGGGCCTGCGTGGCGCGCAGCCTTGCCGCGTTCCGCGACATGCTGTCGGTCACCGACGACCAGATCGTCGCCTTCTTCGCCCATGCGGCCGGGCATCTCGCGGACCAAGGCGTCTGGGACGCCATCCGCCAGGCCAACGATGCCGATGTCGCCGCGGCGGAGGCGGCCGGGCGGCATGTGTCGAGGCTGCGGCTGTCGGAGAAGGTGCGGCAGGACATGATCGCCGGCCTGCAGACCTGGGGGGCCTCGGCCAGCATCCGCGGCAAGGTGATCGACACGAAGGAGCACGAGGCCTTCCGCGTGGAGCTGATCCAGGAGCCCCTGGGCATCGTCGGCTTCGTGTTCGAGGGCCGGCCCAACGTCGTCGTCGATGCGTGCGGCGTGCTGCGCGGGGGCAACACCGCTGTGCTGCGCATCGGGCGCGACGCGCTGGGAACGGCCAAGGTCATCGAGGCCCTGGCGATCCGCCCGGCCCTCGCCCAGGCGGGGCTGCCCCCCGACGCGTTCCTGATCCTCGACTCCAAGAGCCACGAGGCGGCCTGGGCGCTGTTCCTGGACAAGCGCGTCTCGCTCGCCGTCGCGCGCGGCTCCGGGCCGTCCGTCGAACTCCTGGGCTCGCTGGCGCGCGGGGCCGGCACGCCCGTCAGCCTGCACGGCACGGGTGGCGGCTGGATGTTCGCGTCGGCGGCCACGGACGGGGCCAGCCTCGAGCGCGCCGTCGCGCGATCGCTCGATCGCAAGGTCTGCAACACGCTCAACACGCTGTGCATCCCGGCAGCGCGCGCCGGGGACCTGTTGCCGCGGTTCGCCGCCGGCCTGAAGCAGGCGCTGGAGACCGGCAACCGGCCGCGCGCCAGCGTGCACGTCGCGCTCGAGGACGGCTGCGACGATGCCTTCGGCGACCTGCGCGGCCTGCTCGATCGGGCCCTGGGCGGGCGGCACACGGCCACCATGCAGGCGCTGCCCGTCGACCAGCTGGGAACGGAGTGGGAGTGGGACGCGACGCCCGAACTGAGTGTCGTGCTCGTGCACTCCCTCGATTCGGCCGTCGACCTGTTCAACCGCCTGAGCCCGCGGCTGGTCGCGACGCTGGTCAGCGACGACGAGTCGGAACACCGGGGTTTCTGGCAACGCGTCGAGGCGCCGTTCGTCGGCGATGCGCTCACCCGCTGGGTCGACGGGGCGTTCGCGCTCCGCAAGCCCGAGCTCGGCATCTCGGGCTGGGGCGATGGGCGACTGTTCGGCCGCGCCGGCATCCTGTGCGGCGACGACGTGTTCACCATCCGCACGCGCTACACCTCCAAGTGACGCGCGGCGGGCGGCGGCCAGCGCCGCGCCGCGCCGGCACGTCAGCGGCCGTCGAGCCAGGGTGACAGCGAGACCGACCACAGGTGGCTGTTGCCGTTGTCCCAGAGCCGCGCGCGTTCCAGGTCCTGCTCGGTCTGCGCGCGGGTGCGCGGGAACGGCGCGACGAACGTGGCGGTGCTGTCGAAGAAGATCGTGCGTCCGTCGGGGCCCAGGTGCGGGCCTTCGGCGCCATCGTGGTTGACGCCGTCCCCCAGGTCGATCGGGGCGCCCCAATGGCCCTCGGTGCGCAGCGAGATCACCAGGCGCGATTCACCCTGCCTGGACGGCTGTTTCGTGCTGAAGACGATGAAGGACTCGTCGGGCGCGACCGCGGGGTCGCGCTCGTCGGCGTCACGCGGGCCGATCGTGACGGCTTCCGGCGGCAGGTAGCGGCCGCCGGCGAACTTCGCGCGCATCAGGTGATAGGTGCGGGACGTGGCGTCCGGATGCTGGTAGTACACGCTGCCGTCGCGGACGACGCTGGGCGAGTACACGCGGTTGTCATCGTTGACTTGCGGCGGCAGCGGAGTCGGCTCGCCCCAGCCGTTCGCCAGGCGGTCGACGCGCCAGAGGTGGCTGCCGTACCCGACGCGGACGTGGCCGTCGAACGTGGTCGCGTCCAGGGCCTTGCCGCCGGCCGCGACGGGACGGTTCGAGCAGAAGACCAGGAACGAGCCATCGGGCGCCATCGCGGGATCGAGGTCGCGCCATTCCCCCGAGAACGATGCCACGCGCGGCGTCGTCCATCCACCGGCCACCCGGTGGGATTCCATGATCGTGGAGCCACCGCCGGCCACCGCGTCGAACCAGGCGGTGGCGCCATCGGGCGCGAAGGTGATGGCGTCGACATTCCCGGTGGCCGAAATGGTGCCGGGCGCGAACACCTGCGCCTGCGGGGCGGCGGCCGCGGCCGCGTCCCGCGCCGGCTGGACGAAGACGCCGGCCAGCAGGGCCAGGCCCAAGCGAGCAAGGCGATGCTCCGGGAATCGAAGTCGCATCATGAACATCCTCCTGCCGGGCACCGGCCCGATGCCCCCGATCTTGGCCGGAGCGCCGCCCGACGGGCGCCGCCCGGCCCCCCGGAACCGACGTTCGTCGCAAAGGGCACCAAGCCGTGCTGCTGCGCGACTTCGAGAAGCCTCGCGGAGGATCGTGGCCCGGCTCCGCGCGAACGCGCCGGTGGGAGTCGCCTGCGCCGCGCGCGAGCTCGTGCGCGGGGGCCTGCTCGGCGGGGACCCGGCATCGAGCCGATGATCCAGCTGTGGCGCGACATCAGGGTTTTTACTAGGTTTTTCGGGGCTTGAAACAGTCAACCGAGCGCCTAGCTGGTGCGTCGTAGGACCCGCCATCAACCGATTCGGAGAGGACTGAATCATGGCCAACACACGCACTGCCCCCCACGGCCGACGCGCAAGGCGTTCGGCCACGACACCCGGCCTGGCCTGGGTGAGCGAGCTGCAGCTCGATGCCTATCTCGAGGCCCGCGACGCGCTTCGCCGCGCCCGCGCCGGCGCGGCACTGACGAGTTGCCAGCGACCCTCGCCATCACGGCCCGCGGCTTCCTGAACCCGACGTTCGGAGTCGACCTGCCTGCGGCAGCCCGAGGCTGCGCCTCGCGCGGCGCGCTGCCGCGCCCTTCCTGCCCGGACAGGAAACCTTTCCACCACTCGAAGGAGCTTCAACATGCGTGACCACATGCTTTCGCGGCCCCAGGGCCTGTTCGACCAGCTCGAGACGATCCACCGCCTGCTGTCGCGGGCCAGCGGCGTCGACGGCGCGCCAGGTGGCATCCGTGCCGTCGCGTACGGCGCGTTCCCGGAACTCAATGTCGGCCGCACGCCGACCAGCGTCGAGGTGTTCGCGTTCGCGCCCGGCATGGACGCCAAGTCGCTGGAGGTCACCATCGAGCGCAACGTGCTCAAGATCTCGGGCGTGCGCAGCGCCACCGTCCCCCGGGGCGATGCGAAGGTGCAGCTGTATGCCAACGAACGCCCGGAGGGCCGCTTCTCGCGCGCCATCTCGCTGCCCGACGACGTCGACCCGCTCAAGGTCGAGGCCCGGTACCGCGACGGCATCCTGCGTGTCACGGTCGGGCTCAGCGTGGCGGCACAGCCGCAGCGCATCTCGGTCCAGTAATCGCCACCGCTTCATCCCAAGGAGAAAAGACATGGCTGAACGTTCCGAACTCACGTCCGGCAAGGGATTCGACTTCAACGAGCATCCCGTATCGCCCGCAGTGGACATCTTCGAGGACGCCGCCGGCATCACGGTGCTGGCCGACATGCCCGGCGTGGCGAAGGATCGGCTCGACGTCAGGCTGGACGGCGACACCTTGTCCATCGAAGGCCGCGTGGAACTCGAGGGCCTGCAGGACATGCGTGCGCTGTGGGCCGAGGTGAACGTGCCGCGGTTCCGGCGCACGTTCACGCTGAGCCGGGAGCTGGATGCGTCGCGCGTCGAGGCGAACCTCAAGGATGGCGTCCTGACGCTGCGGGTGCCCAAGCAGGCCCATGCGCAACCGCGCCGCATCGAGGTGAACGCGTCTTGATGGCGAGCGCGCGGCGGGCCGATGCGCATCGGTCCGCCGCGCATTCCTGGAGACATGGGAATGGTCAGTTATCGCGTCGAGATTCCTGACGGCGTGAAGGTGCCCGGCGTGACGGCCGACGGCTGCGTCGCGACCGTCCTGCCGGGGGAGTACCTGGTTCACCAGCTTCCTCGAAAACCACCGCTGGCCCCGGCGCTCTTTCGCTTCGTCGGCGCGGATGCGAGCGGGCGCGATGTCCACGTCCCGCTGGGCGCGTTCCGGCGGTTGCTGGCGGCGGACCCGCTGCGGCCCCTGGAGCCTGCGGAGTCCGCCTGAGAGGGCTGCGGCGTGCCCGTGCGACCGCCGACGAAGTCGGCGGGGCAGGGTCGTGCCCTGCCGGACCGTCAGACCGTGTCAGTACGGTAGCGGCTGCCGACGCGTTCCCAGGCATCGCGCGCGGCCGGGCTGGCTTCGCCCCAGGCCAGCGTCGAATTGCCCCGTGCGCCCATCCAGCCTTCCGCGAGTTCCGGTTCCAGGTCTTCGAACGAGCGGTCGCGATCGTAGCGGCTCACTCCGTAGCCATAGGCCGGACCGTAGTCGTCGTACGAACGACCCGCGTCCACGTAGTCGCGCGAGGCATAGTTCTCCCGCCAGTAGGCATCTTCGACGGTGGGATCGATGGCCTCCGCCACGCCCTTGCCCGCCAGTCCCCCCACGACGGCGCCGACCGCGGCACCGACGGCGGTGCCGAGCGGGCCTGCGACCGTTCCGACGGCCGCGCCGGCCGCCATGCCCCCCGCCGTGGCGCCCACGCCGACCCCCACGGGGTGTGCGCCTGGCGCGCCCGACAGCGGGTCCCGGTTGGCAGAGGCTTCCTGGTCTTGAACAGTTTTCTGGCCGAGCATGTCATCTCCTTGATTTGGTTGAACGATTGATCAGGATGCGGCGGCCGCATCGCATGCCACTACGGCAACGGCTGTTCCATCGTCCGCCCGCCGGGGGTGCTGCCTGGTCGCGAGCGCCCGGACCGACATTCCTGTACGATGGAAGCGCTGATATGCACAAGGCTGTCCGCTCTTGGGCCTTCTTCCGCTGCCGGCGTCCTGCCGGTCGCACGTCGATCTTCCAGTCGTGACCATCCTGGCGTCTCTCCGCCGTGGCCCGCTCCTGTGCCATCGCAACTCTCCAAAGGAAATCGACATGACGACTCAAACCGGAACCGTGAAGTGGTTCAACGATGGCAAAGGCTTCGGCTTCATCACGCCTGACGATGGCGGCAAGGACTTGTTCGCGCATTTCAAGGAAATCCAGGGCGGCGGATTCAAGACGCTGACCGAGAACCAGCGCGTGCAGTTCGAAGTGACGCAAGGCCAGAAGGGCCCGCAGGCCTCGAACATTCGCGACGTGGGCTGAGGCCTGGTCGACGATCGATGCCGCTGTCGGCATCGCGATCTCGAAAGCGCGGCACTGCCGCGCTTTTTCATTCTGGAAGGCGTCACTCATGAAGAACCTGCAAGAAGCCACGGAGCGCATCTGCGAGCTCAAGGGCAGCCTGATCGCGCTGGATTCGCTGCTGCCGGCGTTGATCGAGCAGTCGTCCGCCGCGGTCCGTGCCAGCATGAGGCGGTCGCTGGAAGTGCATGCCGAAGCGGCCAGGACGGTCATGCTGCATGCGGACATCTCCGAGCTCGCCCTGGCGAGCTTCGAGCGCGACATCGCACGCAATCTCGCCTTGCTCGAGCGTCGGGCAGCGCCTCGCGCGCCCGCGGCCGTGCCGCCGGTCGAAGCCTTGCTCATGGCGACCAGTCGGGTCACGACGTTCTTCGGGCCGAACGTGCTGACCAGCGCGAGCGGCTTCTTCTTCCAGCGCGACGAACGCCTGTTCATCATCACCAACCGCCATGTCTTCATCGATGCCGACAACGGGCACCTGCCGGATCGCATCGAGCTGGGGGTGCACACCGACGCGCGCGACCTGACCCGGCATGCCACCGTGTCGCTGCCGCTGTACCGGGATCGCCTGAGCCTGTGGCGCGATGCGAAGGACTCGGGCGGCCAGGTCGACGTCGCCGCCTTGGAGATCCCCGCGGCGGCATTGCCCGCGGATGCCGTGTTGCAGGCCTTCGACACGAGCCATCTCGAGCAGGGCGACGAGATCGTTCAGATGGGCGACGCGCTCGCCATCGTCGGCTTCCCGCTCGGGTTCCACGACACGATCCATCACCTGGCGGTGTCGCGGAGCGCGTCCGTCGCTTCCGCCTTCGGCGTGCGCTTCCAGCAGCAGGGCTGGTTCCTGACCGACGCACGGACGCACCGCGGAAGCAGCGGTGCCCCCGTCGTCAGGCGTCGCACCCAGCCTGACGGGCGGCCCGGCGCGTTGCCCTGGCAACTCCTGGGCATCCACTCGACGCGGATGGACATGACGTCCAGGGACAAGGACGAAGACGAGTCGCTGGGCTTGAATTGCGCGTGGTACGCGGACGTGCTGCTGGCCCTGACTGCCTCGCGCTGAGGCCGGCGTCCCCGCGGCCGCCTGCCAGGCCGGCGTCACTGCGCGATCTGCCTGTCGGTCCTGTCCCGCCTTCGCGTCAGACACGGCCGACAGGGTACGGCGGTTGCTCTACCGCCCCTGCTTGCGAGGGCGAAATCCGTCGCTCCCGCAGTCGCACCACATGGATGGTCCAGGCGGTTGCCCGCGCGGGAGGTGACGATATATGGCTGAAGCTGTCGAAGTTGGCATCGATCGGGTCTCGACGGGCGTCGCGGGGCTCGATGCCATCCTGCGCGGCGGCCTGACGCCATCGCGCATGTACCTGCTCGAAGGCGCGCCCGGCACCGGCAAGACCACGTTCGGCCTGAAGTTCCTCATGGCCGGCGTCGCCGTGGGCGAGGCGGGCCTGTACGTCACGCTGTCGGAAACCGCTGCGGAACTGGGTGCCGTGGTCCGATCGCACGGCTGGACGCTCGCTGGCATCGACGTGCAGGAGCTGGGCAACGACATCGGTCTCATGAGAGGGACCGAGCAGACCATCCTGCACCCGTCCGAGATCGAGCTGGGCGAGACGATCCGCGCGATGACGGAGGTCGTGGAGAGGCTGGAACCGAAGCGCGTGGTGTTCGACAGCCTGTCGGAGATGCGGCTTCTCGCCCAGGATCCGTTGCGCTACCGGCGCCAGATCCTGGCATTGAAGCAGTTCTTCTCGGGGCGCCAATGCACGGTGCTGCTGCTGGATGACAAGACTTCGGAGCCCACGGACCTGCAACTGCACAGCATCGCCCACGGCGTCATTTCCCTGGAACAGAAGGCCGCGGAGTTCGGGGCCGAACGCCGGGCCTTGCGCGTGGTCAAGATGCGGGGGCTCAAGTTCGAGGGTGGATGGCACGACTTCATGGTGGACACTGGGTTGCTGGAAGTCTTTCCCCGCCTGATCGCTGCGCGGCACCACACGCCCTTCGCCGCCCCGCTGCTCTCGACCGGCCTCGACTCCCTGGATGCGATGCTGGGCGGCGGCCTCATGGCGGGGACCAACCTGTTGCTGCTCGGCCCCTCCGGGGCGGGCAAGACCACCACCGCCATCCGATGCATGTTGTCGGCGCTGCAACGCGGCGAGCGGGCCGACTACTTCCTCTTCGACGAGGGCGCGGCGACGCTGCTCACCCGAAGCAGCAGCCTGGGCATGGCGCTCGACGCCTATGTCGAATCGGGCCAGTTGGTCGTGCACCAGATCGACCCGGCGTCGCTGTCGCCGGGCGAGTTCGCCGCGCGCGTCGTCGAAGGCGTCACGAAGCGCCATGTCAGGTTCGTCGGGATCGACAGCCTGAACGCCTACCTGCACGCGATGCCGGGGCAGAGCTTTCTCATGCTGCACATGCACGAATTGCTCACGTTCCTGAACCAGCAGGGCGTGCTGACCATGCTGATCGTCGGCCAGCACGGGCTGGTCGGCGAGGTGCGGTCCGACATCGACCTGAGCTACCTGAGCGACGCCATCCTGCTGTACCGTTTCTTCGAGGCCAGGAGCCAGGTGCGTACGGCCATCGCGGTGCTCAAGAGCCGCACCGCGCAGAACCAGCGCTCGATCCGCGAGCTTCGGCTTGGCCTGCCCGGTGGGGTCCAGGTCGGAGAGGAATTGACCGGATTCGACGGCGTCCTCGCCGGGGCCGTGGCCTACACCGGCGCCACACCCCTGTTGGCGGACTCGCAAGGCTGATCGTGCAGCACCTGGACAAGGACAAACGGCTGGTGCTGATCCTCGCGCCGCGGGGACGCGACGCCGCGGTCATCGAGCAGGCGCTCGCCCCCCTGGAAGCGCGGTTCCTGTGCTGCGCGGACCTGGGGCGTCTGACCGAGAACCTGTGCGAGGAGGCGACGGCGGCGATCCTCACCGAGGAGTCCCTCCAGCACGCGGCGCTGCCCGCGTTGCAGGCGTGGATCGGGAACCAGCCGCCCTGGTCCGATTTTCCGTTCGTCGTGCTCGCGAACCGCCAGGTCGGGCGCCGTTCGCCGGAGGCCATCGCTGCCCTGGCGAGCCTGGGCAACGACCTGTTGCTGGAGCGCCCGCTCAATGCGGACACGCTCATCAAGGGCGTCAGCGCGGCCATGCGATCGAGGCGGCGCCAGTACGAGGCGCGCGGCCAGTTGCAGCAGTACGAGGCGATCGGCCTGGAAAACCGCCGGCTGTACGAGTCGGAGCGCCAGGCACGGGCCGAGGCGGAGGCGGCCAACCGGGCCAAGGACGAGTTCCTGGCCACGTTGTCCCATGAGCTCAGGACGCCGCTGAGTGCCATCCTGGGGTGGACGCATGTGTTGCAGCAACGCAGGTCCGAGCTCGGGGACCTCGCGCGGGGCGTCGACACGATCCAGCGCAACGCGATGTCGCAAGCCCGGTTGATCGAGGACCTGCTGGACATGAGTCGCATCGTCGCAGGCAAGGTGCACCTCGAAGTGCAGACGGTGGTTCCTGCCATGCTCGTCGACCAGGTGCTGGCCTCGTTGCTGCCGGCCGCGCAGGCCAGGAACATCGAGATGCTGACCGACCTCGAGGCCGCGATGACACCGGTCAGCGGCGATGCGCAGCGGCTGCTCCAGGTCTTCCGGAACCTGCTGGTCAACGCGCTCAAGTTCACGCCCGATGGCGGTCGCGTGGCGGTCGAGGCGGTGGCGGACGGGGCGGACCTGGTCGTGCGCATCAGCGACAACGGGGCAGGCATCGCCGCGGAGTTCCTGCCCCATGTCTTCGAGCGCTTCCGCCAGGCCGACGGCTCCACCACCCGCTCGCAAGGGGGACTGGGGCTCGGGTTGGCGATCGTGCGTCGCCTGGTCGAACTCCACGGGGGGACGGTCGCCGCGTTCAGCGACGGACTGGGCAAGGGGGCGACCTTCGAAGTGCGCCTGCCGCTGGCCGCGGCCGAGCCGGACGGCGATGCGGCGTCGCTCGCCTGGCGGCACGCTCGCGCCGCGGTCCCTCCCGGCGAGTCGGCCGTTGCCGGCCTGCGCATCCTGCACGTCGAGGATGACCCGGATGGACGCGACATGATCGAGCAGCTGCTTCGCGACCACGGGGCGCAGGTCACCGCCGTGTCGTCTGCGGAGGAAGCCTTGCACGCATTGCGCGAGCACGAGTTCGACGTGCTGGTCAGCGACATCGGGATGCCGCTGCTCGACGGCTACGAACTGCTGCGTCGGGTGCGGGCCGGGGGGAACCCGATCGCCGCCATTGCCTTGACCGCCTTCGCGCGTCCGGAAGACAAGGCCAAGGCGGCGGAGGTGGGCTACGTGCTCCACGTCAGCAAGCCGGTGGATCCCGGCACCCTGATCGAGGCGATCAGGACGGTCTGCCAGTGCACCGACGCGGCTTGACCGGCGGGCGGGCGGCTCGCAGCGTCCGCATCCAGCCGGGCGGCCCGGCGCGATCCTTGCGGGCAACGGCAAGGGATGCCGCGCCGCTCCCGTCCGCGCAGCGTCGACGCTTGAGCAGGCTCAAGCCGCCCACGTGCTGCGCGGACGACGATGGGACGTTCGCACGCAGGCAGCCGCGAGCGGACGTCCTTCCGGGGCTGCCGTACAGGAGAGTTCGCATGTACGCACGCATCCTCGTGCCATTCGATGGCAGCCCCACCGCCGAGCGCGGCCTGATCGAAGGCGTCAACATCGCGGCGACGATGAAGAGCCGGGTGGTCGTGTTGATCGTCTCCGCCGGATTCTTCGGTGCCGTGGAGATGGCCTCCGTCCGTTCCTACGATGAAACGGCCGCGCAGGCGCTGGCCGAGTGCACCGCGCTGGTCGATGCCGCGGTGTCCCGCGCCACCGAGGTCGGCGTCGAGTGCGAGCGGGCGGTCGTCGACGGCCGCACCCGTTCCGTCGCGCAGGTGATCCTCGAGGAGGCGTCGGCGCGCAAATGCGACCTGATCGTGATGGGAACCCACGGCCGCAAGGGCGTGTCGCGGCTGGTGCTGGGCAGCGATGCCGAAGCGGTGGTCCGGGGCGCCCAGGTGCCCGTGATGCTCGTTCGTCTTCCGGGCTAGTCGGGGTTGCCATGCCTTGGCGGGTGGCGCCGCGTGGCCACCTCCCGTGGGCTGCGTTGATCCCGAGCAATGCCCGCACGCGTGTTGGCGGGGACGATGGGGCGATCACAACTTCCGGATCACCGACATGACCTCCAGGCAAGCCATCATCCGTCTCGACCACGCCCAGGCCGAGTTGCAAGGGCTGGGCAGCGATTCTCCTGCGCCCGTCCACCTGCATGCGCAGCGCCATGACACGCGACAGCACCACAGCGCGGTGCGGGACGGGCACGAGTTCTTCGGCGCCGTGTGCGGCGCCATCGACGACTTCGACGAGGTCCTCCTGGTCGGCGCGCAGCAGGCGACCGCGGACTTCGAGCGCTACATGCGCAAGCACCACCCGGAAACGGTGCGCCGCGTGGTCGGGCGCGAGACCGTGGATCGGCCGACGCCAGGCGAGCTCGCCGCCTTCGGTCGCGGCTTCTTCGAGCGGCGCACGCGCCTCGGGGGCGTGTTCGAACAGGCGGATTGAGCAGGCGCGGCGAGGCTCCCGGGTTCCTGCACGGCCCCGGGGCCCTCAATGCCCGAGCACGTAGCGCCCGGGGGCGTCCTCGAGGGGTTCGGCGCCTCGGCTTCCCATCCCGGGCGGCGCGACCTTGCGCCGCGCGCCGTGGGCTGCCAGCCAGTCGTGCCAGGCGGGCCACCAGGAGCCGTCGTGGGCCGTTGCGGCCGCTTGCCACTCGTCGGCGCTGACGCAGGGCGCGCCCTCGGGTCGCGTCGCGACGCGGTAGTGACGCCGCGGATGGCCGGGTTCGTTGACGATGCCGGCGTTGTGCCCGCCATTGCAGAGCACGAAGGTGAGCGCGCTCTCGGTGAGGTAGTGCAGCTTGTAGACCGAACGCCACGGCGCGACGTGATCCGTCTCGGTGCCGACCGCGAAGATCGGCAGGCGCAGGTTCTGCAGGGCGACGGGATGGCCGTCCACGAGATAGCGGCCCGACGCCAGGTCGTTGGCCAGGTACAGATGATGCAGGTACTCCGAATGCATGCGGGCCGGCATGCGCGTCGTGTCGGCGTTCCAGGCCATCAGGTCGCTGGGCTCGGTGCGTTCGCCCATCAGGTAGTCGTGCACCGCGCGGGACCAGACGAGGTCGTTCGAGCGCAGCATCTGGAACGCCCCGGCCATCTGCGCCGCGGTGAGCACCCCGCGCTGCGTCATCATGGCGTCCAGCATGTGCACCTGCGCCGGGTCGATGAACAGGCCCAGTTCCCCCGGCTCGGTGAAGTCGGTCTGCGCGGCCAGCAGCGTGAGGCTGGCGAGGCGCTCGTCGCCGGCGCGGGCCATGGCCGCCGCCGCGATGGCCAGCAGCGTCCCGCCCAGGCAATAGCCGGTGGCGTGGACGCGCCGGCCCGGGACGATCCGGGCGATGGCATCGAGCGCCGCCGTGACGCCCAGTTCGCGATAGTCGTCCATGCCCAGGTCGCGATCCTCGGGCCCGACATTGCGCCACGACAGGCAGAACACCGTGTGCCCCTGGTCGACGAGCCAGCGCACGAGGGAGTTGCCCGGCGACAGGTCGAGGATGTAGTACTTCATGATCCAGGCCGGCACGATCAGGATCGGTTCGGCGTGCACCCGCGGCGTCGTGGGGCCGTACTGGATCAGCTCGGCCAGGCGGTTGCGCATCACCACCTTGCCCGGGGTCGCGGCTACGTCGCGTCCCACGACGAAGGGCGTCGCGCCGCCCCCGTCCGGCGTGTCCACGGTGCCCAGGACGTCCTCGCACCAATGCGCCGCCCCGATCGCGAGGTTGCGGCCGCCCTGCGCGAAGGTGCGCGACAGCACGAGGGGATTCGCCCACCACAGGTTCGCGGGCGACCAGACGTCCAGCAGCTGGCGAGCGGCGAACGACACGACGGTTTCGGCGTGCGGCGACATGCCCGGCACGTCATGCGTCGCGTCGCGCCACCAGTCCTCGACGCGCAGGAAGCCTTCAGCCAGTTGCCGGAAGGGCGATTGCTGCCACGCCGGGTCGCGAAAGCGCGGATCGGCGGCGATGTCGTCGGGCCGGCTCCAGTCGCGCAGCACCAGGCCGAGGCGCTTGCCGGGCGCCGCCGCCAGATGCATCGCCCAGTCCGCCCAGGCGAGCGTGAGGGATTCCGGCGACAGGCCCAGCGTCAGGCGCGCGAGCTGCGCTTCGCGCAGGCTGTCCAGCGCGCGCCAGCCGTCGGGCGACGTCCCGGACGCCGGCGTGCCGGGTGGAGACGGCGTCACCGGTCGGGCCTCGTGGCCGCCGCGCACGACGATGCGGCGGTCGATGCCACCCCTGCGCCTCGGTCGAGCACCGTGTCGATGTCAGCGTGCCGGCAGTGTTGCCCGATGTTCATGTTGCGTGTGTCCGGGCGTCGTGGCGCGTCCGGAACGTGGTGGCCCGTGGCAGGCAGTCTGCCGGCGCGCCTCGCCCGAGGACTTGCGCCCGGTCAATGCCGGCGCGCCTGGGCCGGACGACCCGATTGAGGGGACGCAATCCGCCGGCCGGGGGCCGGCCGGACACTCTGCGCATGACGACGTTCGAAGGAGCTGACATGCCCGATGTCTTGGTGGTCTTCCATTCGCGTACCGGCCATTGCCGCGACCTGGCGCGTCTCATGAGCGAGCAGCGCGGATGGGCGCTCGCGGAAGTCGCGTGGCCCGGCGGGCAGCCGAGCTACGCGCAGTGCGCCAAGGAGGCGATCCTGCGTGGGCATCCGGCCATCCGCTATCAAGGGCCGGATCCCACGGCGTACGACGTGGTCGTGCTGGTCTCGCCCGTGTGGTGCTGGCGGCTGTGCCCGCCGATGCGCAGCTTCATCCGGTCGATGCAAGGCAAGCTGGGCGGCGTCGCCGTCCTGTCGTGCATGGGCGGCAGCGGCGCGAGCAATGCGGTCGCGGAGGTGGAGC
>Ga0068855_100001320_pt1 | contig 30717 bp, 28 predicted proteins | sample KBSCornC52_FD_66592 | JGI IMG/M metagenome (GOLD analysis project Ga0068855, IMG submission 66592) | Corn rhizosphere microbial communities from Kellogg Biological Station, Michigan, USA - KBS Corn C5-2 | ecosystem: Host-associated > Plants > Roots > Rhizosphere > Soil ... | reverse complement strand
GATGAAGTCTGACCTGCGCAACATGGCGACCTACGAAGAGCAGTACGCCGCGGACAACAACGGCGCGTACTTTGGTGGAACCGCCACCAGCCTGGCGCCTCTGCAGGGTTTCAGCCCGTCCCAGAACGTCACTGTCGTCATCGTGAACGTTGCCGGCCCGCCGGGTTCGTGGAGTGGCACCGCTACGCATTCGCAGTCTGCCAAAGTTTGCAGCATGGCAAACGGTGTGATCGCCTGCGTGTAATGATTGTCTAGAGCGGCGGCGCCAATCGCTGCCTGGTAAATAGAAAGGAGCCCGGGAAGATTCCCGGGCTCCTTTCGCATCCAGTTACTTCGCCGAAACCGGCGCTTTCCAGCGGCGAAGGGCACAATCAAACCGATCGTCGATTGTCTTCTTCTCAGCTTCCGGGAAGCTGGGCCCAGGACCCCGGCTGCACAGCGGTTTTGTTCGACGCCTGTCTGGCGAGGGCTGCATCGTAGTGGTATTTGCCGCCACCCTGAGCGTAATAGATCGAAGCGACCACGGCGCCGTAGAAGTCACCCGCCCCAAGCTCATAGACGATGTGGTTCGGCGCGTAGACCGAAAAATACGAGGCCGTGCCACCGGAACTGAGTGCCCAGTAGGCTGGAGTCGCGGACGTCCCGCACGACGCGAACGACAGTGTTGTCGCATTCAGCGAGCTGTTGACGATCGTGCTGGTGCCCACGTTGAGTGAATCACGCAAGACGACATTTGCGTGCGAGGTTCCTGGAAACGCGAGCTTGGTGGCACCCCCCGTCATCACGATCGAAGAAAAAAAGTAAGAGGTGTCGGTGAGAGTGAGAGTCCCGCTGGAAATCTTGAGGACCCCGGTCGTCGAGCTGTAGGTGACGCCGGGCTGTGTCGGCACCTTCGCCGTCGGTGTGAAGCCGCCCGCGGGACAGGGAATGATGTCCATCGGCGTGAGCGCGGTTGCCGCCGAGGCCGTGCCGCCCGTAACGACTCCACCAGTGCCCAAGGTGATGCTTCCAGTCGCGCTCGCGCTGCCTTTGACGGTTGTGCCAATAACCGTCATGTCTCCCTGCGCCCAGAGGTTGGCGATCGTATCCGCGGTTGCCACGGAGTACGGCCCATTGTCGGAATCGAATGCGTCGAACAGTCCGCCGTTATTCAGATAGAGTATTCCTTCAGTACGAACGGCGTACTTGAAGATCGGAACACCCCCCGCAGCGCCGACGATGGTGATGATGCCCGCCGTTGGATCGGTGCGACGTCCCTGCACGACAACGTTGTATTCCTGCAGCCCGCCCTTGTCGACGCGATGAATCACAGACCGGTAGGCGGCCTTGTTGGGAAGCGTCTGCCAGCCCAGATCGAGACTATCGCCTGGCTTGAGGCTGTTGACGGAAGCTGTCGGCCAAGCGCCATAAGTCTGACGAAGTCCGGACTCGGCGGCATACATCGCTAGCGTCGATTCTCTTGTCGCCCGTGACGCACGACTTTCATCTGATGCTGTGCTGAGAGAGACCACCGCGATCAGGCTCATGACCGTGATCGCAAGGATTACCGCTGGAAGCACGAAACCCTTTCGATCGACGCCGGTCAGATCACGCGATTCGTGGTGGACCGCTTTCAAGCTGGTTGCGGCTACCCTGTGCAGCACTCGATCTCCTTAGCGGCGGAGAGCAACTTTCGTCGTCAGCGAGTCGCGCTGATAGACAAAGGTCGTTCCCACGTAGGTATTCTTGAAGCTCTCCGTGCGGAGGGTAAATGCGATGCTTCCGACGGCGGCTGGATTGGCTGTTACGGCGCCGAGCGTGTCGTAATACGTGAACGTCAGGCCATTTGCCGGTGCGACAAGAGGACCGGTGAGCTGCTCGTATGAGGTCGCCGCGCCGATCTTTCTCCCGAGCCACCAGCGATTATTGAGCTGGTATTCCGCGTACTGGATGCGACGGAAGCTCCGGAATGGTGCACCAATCTTTATGTACGATGTGTCGGTCTTGGTACCGACTCCAAATTCAACGACTACGTCGGGCGGCCGAGCTCCGGGCCACGCACACGCGGTGACACCCATCGCTGCCGGAGTGCCCACGGCGGTGACCTTGAGAACAGTCCATTTGTCGCGTCCGAGCTGGTACACAAGCGCGCTGTCGTCGACTCCGGCGACGATATTGCCACCTGTCTTCCAGAGGCCATAGCGCGCGAGTGTCGGGTGCTTCGCGCAGATCGTCCCCATCCCACGTGGCGAGCGCAGGGCAACCGTGCCGGCGCCCATAGTCGCGAGAGGACTCCCTCCGATCACCGATTGCCTCAGATCCCACGAGAGCAGTGCGACGGCCTCGCGGGCCGTCTCACGAACGTCGATCATCTCACGCTGTTTGCGATAGCCCCTGCCCTGCACGATCAGCATCTGAACGACGCCAGTCATCACTATTGCTCCGAGGACCATCCCAACGAGCACCTCGATCAGCGTGAACCCACGCCGATTGGTGCCCTGTCGGGCGAAACGCGGCGTTCTCACTGTAGCTGCGACTTCGCGACGTACAGCGTGACCGTATCCTGATAGACGCTCGTCAGATTTGCCTGTCCGCGACGCTGGACCAGAAGGTCGACCCTCTGTGAGTTCGCGTTTGCGGTGCTGACCGTCCAGCTGACGGGTCGGCCACGAATAGTCGCGGATCCGTTGGAGACATGATTCCAGCCCGCACTAACGAGGCTATCGGCTACCTGCTGCACGTCGGCCGAGTACTGGAGATCCTGGCGCGCTTTGCCCATTTGCGAGAGGCCGAGAGCAGCCGCCCCGGCGAGGCTCATCATGGCAACGCCCAGGAGCGTCATCGAAATCATGACCTCCACCAGAGAGAACCCTTCCTTGTTACTGCCGACGGCTGCGGTGGAGTTCATCTCAGCACCTTGCCCAGGATCGTCGTCGAGACCGTATCGGCCACGACGCCATCTGAGAAAATCACTTTGGCGTCACCCGATTCACACGAGCCCGCGGTAGACGCGATGCCACGAGCATCGAAGCAAAGGAGCGCCCGGGTGCTTGTCATCTGAAGGCCAGCATCACTGACGTAGCGGATATTGGCGATTGTCGCGCGTTGGCCGATCCCGTTAGCGCTCGTATCGACGTCGATCCAGAAGCGCTGGGCGGTGGCGTCGACATGGAGCTGAGCGATGCGCCCGTAACGAATCGCCGTTGAACGCGTGAGGGACTGCGCCGCGACAAACTGGTCGGCGGCCGATGAGGTCGTGCGGCGCTGAAGGGCTGAGGAGACCCTGGGGCCTCCAATTGTCGCGACGACGCCGATAATGGTGACTACCATTATAGACTCGATCATCGTGAAGCCCGGCCGATTCATCTGAAGCATCACAAGAACCCTCACTGGGAAGAGCTACTGCTGTGCTTGTGCGTAAAAGACTGTTTCATTCTTGAAAAACGTCACCAAATTTTCAAACCTGTCCCGGCTCGCGTGACGGCTGCTCCCTAAGTCATTGCCGTTATGGTGGTTACGTGTCATCGCAATCAACAACCAGAGTCATCTGGCCCGGTCTCCATTTCACTCGCCAGTTTCGATGACCGGTCAATAAACCGGGTTTTATATCTTGTGACGCGCACCGGGCCTTCCATAGTCATTGACTTGTGAAAGGATCCACAGATGCAGAACTGATCGCTGCCGTCCTGGCCGGGAACGTTGAAGCGTTTTCCGACCTCATTCGGCGCCACGAGGATACATGTGCCCGTTTTGCGGTGCGAATGCTGGGATCGCGTGCGGACGCAGACGATGCGCTGCAGTCGGCTTTCATGCGCGCGTTTCGGGGCCTCAGTACGTGCAGGGACCGCGATCGATTTGGAGCATGGCTTTATCACATCGTAATCAACGAGTGCCGGACCTACGCAACGCGACGCCGGCAGAGGGAGCTTCGCTTTACTCCCGCGCCGAGCATAATCGACCGAGCGGTAGCACCGGGTTCCGAGCCTGAGCAGGATGCGGACATCGGGGGGCATATCGAGAACGCGCTGGGCATGCTTCCCGCCGATCAGCGAGAAGCCTTCCTGCTCAAGCATGTGGAAGAGATGAGTTACGACGAGATGGCGGGGATAACAGGCATCAGCATATCGGCGCTGAAAATGAGAGTGAAGCGGGCGTGTGATACGCTCCGAGACCTACTGGAAGGGGTTTACAATGGTTGACGATTACGACGACAGCGCGATGGCGAAAGACGCCGAATTCGCAGAGCGAATTGCGGCGCCACTCCGCACTCCTGAACACGTTCACCCCTCCTTCGAGAAGCGATTGATGCAGAAGGTACGGGCCGAAGGTAGCGCTCTGTATCCGCAAGTTGTGAATCCAGCGCGCCCGTGGTGGCGGACCGAGCGAGAGTTCCGGATTGCCCCACTTACCGGACTCGCCCTCGCTGCCGGCATCGCCGGGATTATCGCGGTCTCGGGCATCGTGATCGGTTCGCACATCTCGAGGGTGGCCCCAGTAACTGCCAGCGCGAGTACGACGGTAGGTCGTGACACCGTCCAGGTCGTACGCTTTGTCTTCGTTGACCAGAACGCCAAGCGGGTAGAGCTCGTCGGCGACTTCAATGAATGGGCAAAAGGAACCACCCAATTGAGTCATTCCGGAGCACCCGGCGTATGGACCGTATCAGTTCCCCTCTCGCCGGGACGCCACGAGTATGCTTTTATTATCAATGGCTCGCGCTGGGTGGCGGATCCGTTCGCTCCGAAGAGCTCCGATGATTTTGGAACCGAGAGCTCGGTGATTCGAGTAGGCACCCCAGCCAACAGCGCGACGTAGAAAACTCGACGCACCTGTCACCCGCGGTGATTTGAAAGCTGGACGAGCACCAAATTTTGCAGCCCTCAAAGGAGCCTTCACCGCGCTCCTCTTTGTCGCGCGAGCGAGTCAGGCGCAAAGAGTGGAAACCAGTCTTGATGTCGGCGCAGCCGCGCTTCGCTACGCTGACACGCTTTCCACCGGCGCCGCCACGGTAACTCCGCACGTACTGGCTGATTGGGGCTCCGCGATCGTTGAGGCGTCGGGCACCTACTCGCAGTTCACTTCCGGCGGAGGCAGCAGTAGCCAGGGAACGCTCTCAGCCTCTCAGTTCATTTCCACCGAGCGCCGATTCTTTTTCGAGCTGGGAGGGTTCGCCGGCGGAAGCACGCACAGTGATGGCACGCGAACCGGCGAAGTACTCGCAAATGGACGGATTCATGTTCCGCGCGACAACAAGGAGATATTCCTGGGTGTGGGTGGAGGTCGAACCTGGGATGGCGTCGCGTGGAGAAACGTGCTCCTCGGTGAGGCTGGCGCTTCCATCGACGTGGGATCGTCGAACGCGCTGGTTACGATCAGTCCGACGATCGTAAATGATTCGATCAAGTACGCCGACACGCAGGCGTCGCTGTCACATAAGGGAAGAGTAGCCGACGTCGGATTGCTGGTGGGATTTCGCGCTGGCGATCAGCTCACGACGCTGAACGCCAATGTAAGAGCATGGGCCAGTGCGAGCGCAGTCATGTGGATGACACCGCGAATCGGCTTGGTGGTGGCTGCGGGAAACTATCCTGTTGACCCCACTCAGGGATTTCCCGGTGGTCGATTCGCCTCGGTCAGTCTCCGGCTCGCGCAGCAACGGCGTCCCAGCCCGATACCAATCGAACCGGCGACGTCCGTTTCTCTGCCGGAAGTGACCGCGGGCCCGGCGGTGGCCGGGTTTGCAACACTACGTGGCGCCGGTGACGAGGTGACGGTGCGCGTCAACGCTCCTGACGTGCGCACGGTGGAGATAAATGGCGACTTCACGAACTGGAATCCCGTCAAGCTCGATCCAGTGGGTGGTGGCTGGTGGGCATCCACCTTCCAGCTGAAGCGGGGTAAGTATCAAATGAATCTGAGAGTAAACGGAGGCGGCTGGATCGTGCCACCGGGACTCTTGTCCCTGATCGACGAGTTTGGAGGAACGGTTGGCTTGTTGGTCATCGAATAATCAGAATGTGACTTCCCGGTCGGTTTCCGGAGTCTATTTGGTGAGGCGCCGAGAGCCTGCACCGCAACGACCATCTTCTTGCGGCAGATTGAACGTCACTCCCCAGGGGAGATGATACATATATGAACCCAATTCGAATCTTCGCCGCGTTGATGTTTGCGCTGGCACTGGCCCCGCAGTTGTCGGACGCACAAGTGCCGGCGAGCGATCCATCGGCCCGCCTGCGAGCGGTGCTGCCGGCTCAGGTCGCGGAACGCGTACTGGCACGAATCGCCGAAGCGCGTGCGCATCAACTGCCTGCCGAAGCCCTCGAGAATCGCGCGCTGAAGTTCGCGGCGAAAGGTGTAGATCCGGTCAATATCGAGCGGTCCGTCAACGAACAGGCATCGCGAATGGAAGTCGCCAAAGCGGCGATCTCGAGTGCTCGCGCGTCGGCACCGGCGGGCGATGAGATCGACGCGGGCGCGGAAGCGATCCGCAAAGGCGTCGATGGACAGTCGATCAGCTTTCTCGCGAAGAACGCGCCATCCGGGCGCTCGCTTGCAGTCCCGCTCTTCGTAATCGGGAGTCTGACCGATCGCGGCTTGAGCTCAGACGACGCATTGAAGCGCGTCCTTGCGCGCCTCAAAGCGCGCGCGTCGGATACTGATTTGGAGAGCATGCCTGGCGATTTACCCGCTCAGGCATCCAACGGTCAGGGAAATCGGCCGGCCTCTACGGGCCGCGATTTCGGGCAGAGCCACAAACCCGCGACGGCTGGTCCTCCGGCGGGAGTGCCGGGGAATGCGGGAAAGAAATCGAACCCTGGCCAGAGTCATCGGCCCCCGCCTAAAGCCTGACACGCGCGAAGTAGTCATCGTCGGTACAACGAAGGGAGCCGCAATCAGCAGCTCCCTTTTTTTATTCTCCTTACGGATGAGCTGTGACGCCGGAACGCGATCGGCGAGTCAAGCAATATGGGACGCCGATCTGCACCGCTCCCAACTCAGCTTTCAGAAAGACAACTCACCACTGCTGGAGATAAGAACAATGAGCAGGACCCTTCGAATTTCCGCCGCAATCGCGTTCGCAACTCTCGGCCTTGCTGCGTGCAGTGATTCCTCAGGCACCGGGACAACCGGTGTTCTCACCGTGCGTATGACAGACGCACCGTTCCCATTCTCCGACGTCGCAAGCGTGGACATTTTCGTCGTGCGCGTCGATGCCAGAACATCCGACCCGACTGACGCGGAAGCGACCGACGAAACCAACCAGGATGGATGGACGACGATCGCGACACCGAACGCGTCGTTCAACCTGCTCGATCTCGCTGGTGGCCGAACCACTAATCTCGGCGCCGCCACGCTTGCAACGGGCACGTACGACGGCTTCCGCCTCATCATCGATCCGAGTAAATCCACAATGACGCTGAAGGATGGAACGCACCCGGCAATCATGTTCCCGAGTGCCGGCCATTCGGGTATCAAGGTCAACCTCTCTCAACCGATTTCGCTGACGGCAGACGGGTCGGTCATGACTCTCGACTTCGACGTTGGTAGCAGCTTCGTGATGCGCGGCAACGAAGCGAGGAATGGCTTCATCTTCAAACCGGTCGTCCAGGCAGTGGCACAGGACATCACCGGGAGCGTGTCTGGATCTGTTCATGCCAACAGCGCGACAGGTGCCGCCGTTCCGAATGCCACCGTCGAGGTTCTCACGGCCGGCTCGCTGGTCACCGATGCCGATCCGACGCACGTTGTCCGCAGCACCAGCACGGATACCAACGGGAACTATAAGGTCGCCTTTCTCCTTCCGGGAACCTACGTAGTGCGCGCAACTCCGCCCGCCGCGAGCGGATTCAAGCCCGCCCTTCTCCCCGGCGGACTCACGATCACGACCGGAACGGAAGTTCAGAATCAGATCATCGTCGTAGCTCCGTAACGCTGGAGCCATTTTCGAGAGGTAAGAAGAGCCCGGGGAGAGAATCCGCGGGCTCTTTCGCGTACAACCAGATGATCGCGACTCCCTCTAACGCGGCAGTTGTCCTGCTCACAATGGAGCCAGCAATTCGCGGCTCAGCAAGAGCTCGAATCGGCTGAAAAACAAGACTATCTACTGGTACGCTCCGTGCCTAACATCAATGCATATCCAACCCACGGACGGGCACATGGCACTGCGCAATCTGTTCCCTGAATCGATCTTCGGCCGCAAGCTGAATCCAAATGCTGAGCGGCGGCTGCGCCTGTCCCAGGCGCGGGCGGAAGAGACGATCATTCGTGGTCACGTTGACAACGCGCTGATGTTCGTCGACACCCTGGCGGAAGACCTCTCGTTCGACCGCGCCATCGACACCTATATCCGTGTCATGGGGATTCCGGAGCCGCTTGCGAGCACGGTGGCCACGCGCGCGTTGGTGCATCTGGGCCGCGACCTGGTGCCGTTCCGCCGGCGCATGCAGCGCGAGGGCGAGGATGTTGCGGCGGAGAAACCACGTCTCAGACTCGACGAGGCGTCGCGCTCTCAGGATATCAAGAGAGGGGCGTAGCGGGCAGCGACTGGCGTCTGCAATACTAAAGCGGGGAGCGGTCAGCGTTGCAGCTGATCGCTTAGAGCTTTCATACTGGCGCTAGAGATGCGCGAGATTCGGAATCGCGCGAATCAGGGGATGTCGAGGAGTCCGTTGAAGTGAGCCTTTAAAGTTCTATACGCCGACTGAAGAAGCTCCCAGCGATCAGCTTGAAAGCTGAGAGCTCCCCGCTTCAGTACCGAGAGTGCCGGCGATTGCCCGCACCTCCCTCAAATCCGCAACGGTAGTAATGAGGATTAACGTCACAATAGCGGCTGACGTGACGCACCAGATGCAGATCGCGTGGATTACGCCAAGCTCCAGGTACGTCAGCCACGCGGAGAACAGCACGCCGATTGCGGCCTCTCCAACCAGCACGAATGAGATCACTGGCTCGAACTCGAAACGCCGCATGGTTCCTACGAGCGCAACCGCAAAGACATCGAGATAGAAGAGCAGTCCCCAGGCGGCGACAGGGAGCCCAAGAAACCTCGACCACTTGCTCGTATTGACCGTTTCGCACGAGCCAATGCTGCAGCTCAGCTCACCGATGACGCCGATCTTGTAGAGTGTGAGGTAAAGGCTGATGAAGATCCCGGCCAGCGCGAGCGCGGCCACGATCATTCGCTTCGTCACTTCTTGGGCGCTGGCGCTGTTGTACCGACCGCGACAGGCGGAACCGGCGCAGCCTTCGCTGCCGAGTCGACCAGCTTTTTCAGCTCATCGTAGTTCCGCATCCCCGGGTACATCTTGTTGCCGATGATGAACGTTGGAGTGGAGTTCACTCCGCGTCTCAGACCATCGGCGAGATTGGCGCTGATGCGCTTTTGATATTTACGCGCGTCGTAGCAGCTCTCCCATTTGGCGACGTCGAGGCCGACCTCGCCGGCGTAGCGCTTGAAGAATGGCTTCGGGACATCGGTGGCCTCGCCATTCCATTCGTCCTGCCCCTGGAAGATGCGATCGTGCATCGGCCAGAACTTTCCCTGCTCATCCGCGCACGCAGCGGCATTCGAAGCCGCCAGAGTGTTGCGGTGCTGGGTCAGAGGGAAATCGTAGTACGTGAGATTGGCCAGACCCGGGTCGATGATTCTCGTCCGCACATCGGGCTCCGTCACCGTCGCGAATCCGCCGCATGACGGGCACTCGAAATCGGCGAATTCCATGATCTTGACCGGGGCATCGACCTTGCCTATCAGATAGCCCTGTGCGGGTCCTGCGTTCGTGGTGTCGACGACATTGTTGACATCAGCAACCCGCGACTTGGGTTTGCTCGCGACGTACCCCAGCGCGGCAACACCGATGAGAGCGATGAGGCCAAGCACCCAAAGAAAGGCTTTTGGCCGATTTGATGCACGGACCTCCCTGACAATCTTTTTCGGGGGTACGTTCCTGTCTCTCGGTGGTTCGTTGGTTTGAGGCATCTTCGTGGTCGATTTCGTGCGTTGACGGCTGAGTACGCTGTGACGCGAAAGCTAAGAGAGGGGTAAGTAGATGCAAGCTGATGTCTTGAGAGCTCCAGTCGGTCCCGGAGCGATGCACGTCGAGCGGTACGGGCATGGCGGAACCGCCGTCATCCTTCTGCACGGGTTCGGGACCTGCAATTTTCTGTGGCGCGCTATCGCTCCGGCGATCACGGCCGCAGGGCACACTGCCTATTCGGTCGATCTACTCGGTCACGGGCAGTCGGACCGACCGCTGGACGCCGACTTCGGCATCGCGGCGCAGGCAGAGTATCTCGACGCTGCGATGACGGTCCTGCGGGTCTCGCGCGCTGTCATCGTCGGCGTGGACCTGGGAGGGGACGTCGGAATGAAACTGGCCGCGAACCGTCCCGACCGCGTCGAGAAGCTGGTGCTGATCAACACTCCAGCATTCGATGAGCTGCCCGCCAAGGAGATCACGCAGATGCAGCGCCGGACAGCGCGCTTTGCGTTCAGTCTCACCCGCGGCGTCATGGGCGCCGCACCTCTTCTGGAGGGTGTGCTCAAGGGCAGCGTCGCCGATCAGGAGCACATGCCGATGAAGCTCATCGCGCGATACCTCGCTCCGTTCGTCGGAAAGGACGGCGCCAAGCATCTGCTGACGCTGGCGAGCGCGGTGAACAAGGCCGACCTGGACGAGGACGAGTACGGCGTGATCAAGGCGCCGACGCTGATCATCTGGGGCGACGAGGACAAGTGGGTCGAGCCGAAGCTGGCCGACAGGCTCGTCAACGCCATCCCTGACGCCAGGTTGGTGAGGCTGGCGGGAGTCGCGCGCCTGGTTCCAGAGGAAAACCCCGAGCATCTCTCGGAATTGCTGCTCGATTTCATAAAAAGAAGGGCTGCCGCGTGAAGCGGGAGGCGGGAGGGGGAAGCGGGAGGGGGGAAGCGGGAGGCGGGCCTCGATGTTCATCGCAAAAAAAAAACGCGAATGCCTGAACCTTTCTTCTATGAAATGGTGTCTAATACTCGTAGATTGAAGATCACGATTTCATAGACGTTTTCACTTCAACTGAATTGATGAACACTCAGAAAAACAGATTCCGGAAGGAGCCAGTCCGAGTGGCGACTCCGTTTGCGGAGGCCCGGGACGAGCTGTTCCAGCAGATCATGCGTTGTGGCGTAGTCGGCTCGGCGCCAGAAGATCAGAAGGATTGGTTCGACAACACGATGGATTACCTGGCGGAGCGGTACCACGAGCTGACGCCGGAGGAAGTAGGGGAGCTTCGGGTGCTGGGAGAGCGATTCGCTCAACCGCCGAAGGTCAGACAAGCGGTTTAAAACGAAGGGCGTCCTTGGGCGCCCTTTCTTTTTTCCTCAACGCCGGGCGTTGATCCCCCGCCGGAGTATCACCGCGAGCCTCGCCCCTCCCCCGAGACCGAGCTCGAAGGCCGGGACGATCCCTGAGGTCGCACCGGGGCTCAGAGGCCCTTCGACGCCAAGGAAGATCATCAGGTACGCATGCGAGCCGCCGTCGAGCTTCGCACGATACCGGCCCGACACCCCAGCTCCGGCGTACGGGGCCCAACGACTCTGCCGGAAGGGGTCCAGGCTGAACCTCGAGATCAGATCGGTTCGGCCTTCAACGCCGTGGCGACCTGCGCCGATGCCCGCCACGAGGCCCGTCCGCATGTAAATCCCCGAGGGCGCACTCAAGCCGAGTCCCGCCTCGACGCCGGTGGTGCGGGCAACGATGGCATCGACCCTTCCCTCAGCCTGGAGTGCTTGCTCCGGGGTTTGCGAGAGTGCCGACGCGGGGACGACCACGGTCAGCCCTAACGCCAGTCGCAAAACGAGTGAATGCAGTGTTTGCATTCGATGGCCGTTAGGCGACGCTCGAGCGGGCGCGTCCCCGCCAGAGCGCGATAGTGTAGTCCACGATCGATGCGGCTGAGACGATTCCAATCGCCGCCACGAGGTACCCGGTCAGCTCCGGCACCAGAATGATTGCCACCAGTGTGATCAGCTGGATGACGGTGACAATCTTGCCTAGCATTCTTGCCCTGAACACGGCCGGGCGCAGCGTTGGAATAATTTTGGCGACTAGGAACCCGACGGCTGTGGCCAAATCGCGTGTAAGGAAGATGAAATACTGCGCGGTTGTGAGCTGGCCCTCAACGAGGTAGGTCGATATCGCGACGAAGACGAAGATGCGGTCGGCGATCGGATCCAGGAGCGCACCGGCGTTGCTCTCCGATTTTTCGCGGCGTGCGAGCCAGCCGTCCATGAAATCCGTCAGTCCCGCGACCGCTATGAGGGCAATGCGATCCCACGGTTCCGACACGAGCACGAATGCGAGCGCCAACACCACTCGCGACAGCGACATCGTATTGGGAAGATTGAACAACGCGCGACGACCCATGCGAGCGAAAAGTACGACCGCGTCGGAGCGCTTGCCAGCGCGCGCGGGCCTGTCTAGCTTCGCTCGATGATCTCGCACAGGCTGCTCGGGGCGATATACCTCGCCCTCTCCATCGCGATGATCGCGTGGGACATCCTGATGGCGGGAAGAATCGCCAACCTTCGGCGCATCCCGCGCGCCTTCCAGATGATCACTGGAATCGGCGGACTGCTGATCGTCCCTGCACTGGTCGTCGCGTACACGTCACAGTCGCTGTTATATGGTCGCGCGATCATTCTCGTGGACTGGCTGTGGCCTTTCACCGCCTTGCTGTTCGTGGTGCAGACGGTGTACGCCCTTTTCCGTCGGTTGGTGACGCCACTCCTCGGATTACCGCTGCTCGTCTACAACCTCGTCATCGCCACCGTCGCAGTGACGAAGTTCGTCATCACGAGGGGTGGCTCGCCCGCGGACTTCGGTCTTATGCTCAACGCGGCGCAGGCGAGCATGCTCGGGACTTTCTTCTTTGGAACGCCCGCACTGTGGAACGCGATCTACATCCAGGTTCCGCTTTTTGCGCCTTCTCTCCCCGCGCGCTGGAGCTTTACACGCCTGGTTCGCGTGGCGGTGGCTGGTTCAGCTATCGCGATGACGGCGCTGGTGCTGGTCGAACTCCCCGGTGCGTACGCTGCCATCAGAACCTATGCGTCACACGCCAACGATCAGCTGCAGGAGCATCCCGACGGAGATTTTCGGATCGGCCTCAAAATCTTTCCCGATCTGAGGAGCGGGCCGCCACCGCTCGCGATCAGGTACGATCTCGAGCTTGCCGATACTCTGGATGTCGATGCGATCAGCGTCGTGATAGATCCTGAAGCAGCGCGCGGGGTCGCTTTGGATTCGCTGGCGCGCTCGATCGAACAGGCTCGTGCTGACAGCACTCTCCTCATCGTCACACTCGGCTACCCGAAGAAGGGCGAGGAGGAATTCAAACAATCGCGTGAGGCGTACACGGTCGCGCGTCTCAAGGACATCGATCGAATCGCGCGACGGCTCAAGCCGGATTACCTGATTCCCGCGGTGGATCCACTGGAGGAGGGCACGCGCATCCTCGGCGAAAAGTCGCCGCAATACTGGATCGACTATTTCTCGCGGGCGTCTCGCGTAGCGCACTACATCTTTCCGCGCATAAAGGTCGGCGTCCCGATCAGCAGCTACGGAACGCGCGACAGCACGCTCTACGCGTGGGCTGCGCGGCCGGGCTCGCCGATCGATGTGATCGGCTTCTCGCTGTTCCCCGACTTCGAGGGCGCCAAGTGGCTCAACACCTACCTCGGCGTGGCGCAGCGATGGATGCAGCAGTTCCCGAAGCCGAAGGAACATTGGGTGTTCGCCGCAGGTGCCTACCCGCTCGCTCACGGCGAGGAAAACCAGCTGCGATGGATCTGGGGCGTGCTGGCGTGGGCGACAGCGCAGGCGCCGATAAAGGGCCTCGTTGTGTACGAGGGCGGGGATTACAACTCGGTTCGGGGACTACGCGCGCCGGGTGGGCGGCTAAGGCCGGTGACGGATGCGATTCTGCGAGCCGAGAAAGGGTTGAGGCCGACCTCACAGTAGGTGCCGCAGAAACCGTATCGGCTGAGACCCGTCGCATCACTGATAATCGCCACTGATGCCAGCTTCGAGCTAGAAGTCATCGGCTAAACTGTCCGGCCAATACCGCGAACGATACCTTCAACTCTTCGCTCCGGATCGAAGTACTTCCGCGCGACATCGCGCATCTGATCCGCCGTCACGGCGCGTATTCGCGTGTCGTACTCGAGCAGCTCGTGCAGCCCCTCCCCGAGCATCCACGCGTCCAGCATCTCGCCGAGCTGGGCGCCACCGCTCTCCTGACTGATCGCGTGCGAGCCGACCACGTACTCCTTGGCACGTGTCATCTCCTCTTCCGACACCAGCTGGTCGCGCAGCTTCGCGAACTCGGCGAGCAGTCCAGCGCGCGCTATTCCCTCCTTCTCGGGCGAGGTCGCGATGTACGACACAAACATCCCGGCGAGTCGTCTTTCACTCACGGCTGCCTGCACGGTGTAGGCGAGCGACTGTTTGTCACGCAGCTCGTCGAAAAAGCGACCGCCGAGTCCGCTCGTGACGGTGGCAATGAGACTCGCGGCGAAACGGGACTCGTCGTTACGCGGCGGCGCGGGAAAGGCGAGGGCAATCGCCGTTTGCGCCTTGTCGCGGGACTCGGCGGCAATCTTCACGCTCTTGGGCCAGCGAGGCTTTGCGACCTTGGGATCCTTCCGCAGCTGTAACGAGCCGAGCTCGCGCGCGACGATGTCGGCGACCTCCTTTGGATCTGCATCGGCGACGACGCCGATCACTATCGCGGATTCGAGGATCCGCGACTTGTGCCACTCCCTGGCCTGCTCCGCGGTGATCGTGCGCAGAGATTCTTCGGTTCCCATGGCGGGCATCCCATACGGATGCTTCGCAAACGCCACCGAGCTCGCGAGACGCATGGGGTAGCGGTACATGTCGTCGCGCAGCATCGCCACGTTCGAGAGCGCGACAGTTCTCTCGGTCTCGAATGCCTCGTCGGGAATTGTCGGTCGAAGTATTACGTCTCCCAGCAACTCCACCGCCTCCGCCAGACGACTCGTCGGCACCGAGATGGACCATCCGAAGCTGTCGCTGCCCGCGCTGGCCGATATCGATCCGCCGAGCATCTCTGAGTCTTCGGCGATCTGCGCGGCGCTTCGGGTGGTGGTTCCCTTGAGCATGCTGCGGGCGGTGAGGAGCGTGAGCCCTGCATGCTCGGGCTCTTCTTCCACCGCGCCACCGACGATGTAAATCCCGATGCTGGCCATGGGGGTGCCGAATTTTCTACGCACGAGCACTGGAACTTCGTCGGCCCGGAATACGGAGACACCAGCTTCTTCTTTTTCGAGCTTCGCGGGTTTCGCTTCCGGCGGCGTAATCTTGGCGTGGCGCGGAATCGCCGGAAGTCGCTCCGTTCCACCCTCGCCCAGAATGCGCTTCATGTCGGCGGCGTCGTGCGCGACAAGCGGCGCGGTCTCCGGACGATAGATCAAAGCCGCGGCTCTTTCATCGGACAGATACTTGCGCGCGACGCGTTGAATGTCGTCGGCCGACGCCGACATGAAGCGCCTGAAGTATTCGTCGCCCAATCGCCAACCTCCCAGCGCTTCCCATTCGGCGAGGTAATTCGCGCGGCCTTCGGCGGTCTCGAAGCGCCGAACCCAGCGCGCCTCGAAGATGCGGCGCACCCGAACCAGCTCGTCCTCCTCGATTTCGCCGACTCGCAGCTGGTGCATCTGGTCCCAGATGACGCGCGCGGCTTCCGGGGTCGACTCGGGCGCGGTCTCGGCGTGAACGACGAACACGCCCAGCTCGGTGGGGGTGTAATCATACGCAGTGATGGACGACGCCAGCTTCTTCTCGCGAACCGCGCGGTACAATCGCGACGCGCGTCCAGTCGCGAGAACGGAAGCAGCCGCGTCGAGAATCGCCGAGTCAGGATCGAGCGTGCCCGGAGTTCGCCATCCGAGGACGAGCTGGCTCTGAGCGATGTCTCCGGCGAGCTCACGGTAGCGGAAATCATCGTGCTTCGGCTCGGCGGACCCGGGATGTCGTACCGGGTCGAGTGATTCGAGACCTCCGTAGAGCTCCGTCACCCGACGCAGTGCATCCGCGGGGTCCACGTCGCCCGAGATGCTGAGGATCGTGTTACCCGGCCGGTAGAAGTTGCGATAGAAGTTGTTCATCAGGTCCCGCGTGAATGCGCGGAGGCCCGGCTCCCGGCCGATGCGCCACCGTCTCATGCGGTGCGCATCGTGAAGCAGCTCGTACAGCGTTTCGGTGGCTACGGCAGATGGATTGTCCGATTTGCGCTTGGCTTCCTGGATGATGACTTCCATTTCCCGGGCCAGCTCTCGTGCATCGATTGCGGAATTCGCGTAGGCGTCAGCCTGAATCTCGAGCCCTTTTGCGAATCCTGTCGACGGCAGCACGGTGTAGTAGGTCGTGTTGTCGTAGATTGTGTGGGCGTTGAGATACCCGCCGCTCGCTTTTGTCTCCTTCGCGATGTCGCCTACGCCGCGCTTCTGGGTTCCCTTGAAGAACATGTGCTCGAGCGCGTGAGCGAGACCGTTCTCCTGATCGGTCTCGTCGAAGTACCCCGCTTTGACGTAGGTCACGATCGCCACGACAGGGGCAGAATGATCCTCTTGAATGAGGAGGGTCAGGCCATTCGGAAGGACAGTGCGGTTGATGCTATTGGGATCCATTGTAGGGAAAGATGTACAAAAGGTGAGGCGAGAGGTCTCCATCGAGGGCCAGCGGTTAATCGGCCAGCGATCCCCAACGAAGTGCCGCTAATCCCAGCGCGAAGAACAATGCGCCGTAACCAAGCAACCACATCACGTCAGCCATGTGCGCGCTTCCCGTTCCGATCAACGAGTTCGCCACATCGTCCAGCCTGTGCACGGGTGGCAGCAGCTGGACCAACTTGCTCCGCCAGTCGTTCCCTGGCCCGTAGATGCCTCGCAGAACCCGCGCCCCCAGCCACACCGCCGCGAGCGTGAGCCAATCGTAGCGCGTCGCTACGGAAAGAAAGAAACCGATCCCGCCCATCGCGATATAGACGAGCGCTGTGTAGAGCAGAAAGTGCGGAATGCTGAATGCCGGGAGAATCCGGTGCAGCAGGCTCGACAGCACGAGCATCGCAGCGAGGACGCCGACCATGTACACGAAAAAGAGCTGCGCGTAGAAGAGAACCGGGTTCACCGGTTTCGAGAACAGGAAGCGATAGTATCCCGCCTTCCGATCGGCGGAGACGATGCCGTTCAACGCGATGAGCACCGACAACGAGACGATCGCCGACGAAATCTGCATGGCAACCAACCACAGCGGCGACGCTGTGCCCGGCAGCGAAGTTCCGACGGCGCGCCGAATGGGCTCGATCAACGCGTAGCCCCACAGAAACCCGATGATCAGGATCGCGACTCCGCGCTCAATCGCGAAATCACGCAGCTGCCAAAATGAGTATCTCGCCAGACTCGACGCTCGGCTCATTGCGATTCTCCCACGGCTTCCCTGAACTGCTGCTCGAGTACTGATCTTTCGGGGATAACGCTCGCCACGAGCGCGCCCTTGCCGATCAGATCGGCGAGCGCCGCGTTGAGCTCGGGAAGGCTGTGAACTGTCACATCGTACTCGCCGCGGCCGGCGTCTTCCGCCTGGGGAAACACGGCGCGAATGAGCTCGTGACCGCTGGCGAGCGTTATTCTGAACCGTGTGGCGACCGGCTGAGTTGTGCTCCCGTCGCCCGTGTTTTCGTATGTGGTGCTCACGACGCGTTGGAGCCTGCCGCGATCGATGATCGCTACTCGATCCGCGAGACGCTGCAGCTCATCGAGATTGTGGGAGGCGATGAGTATCGTTCGGTCCGGCCTTCGCAGCTCCCCGACGATGTCGCGAAAGTGCTGAGTCCACACCGGGTCCAGTCCGTGCGTCGGCTCGTCGAGGACGAGTATCTGCTCGTCACGGAGAAGGGCCTGGGCGAGACCGAGACGCTGCAGGTTTCCCTTCGATAGCGCCTTCACTTTCTTGTCACGATGTTCGGCCAGTCCGAGGAGATCGACGACGTAGCCCACGCGCCGCGGGATCTCGGATTGCGCTATTCCAGCCAAAGTCGCGAAGCGCACCAGCGCCGTCTCGGCGCGCCATTTGGGATTGATGGCGATCAGCTCGGAGAGGTACCCGATCCCATGCCGCTCGACATAATGCCGCGCCGACACTCTGTTGATTTCGACGGTGCCCGTCGTCGGACGCAGGTAGCCGAGCATCATCGCAATCAATGTGGTCTTGCCCGCACCGTTTGGTCCGGCAATGCCGAGTATCTCACCCTCGGCGACCACCAACGAAAACTCCTCGACCGCTTTGACTGAGTTGCCGAGGAGTGATCTGTAAGTCTTCCCGACGTTCCTGAATTCGATCACAAGGGCGGCGGTGCTGTCGTCGGTGTCGCCGGGCGGAGACAGTTTTGCCACGGTCCTGTGCCAGCGCCGCTGATCCATTTGGTTCCTTCGGGAATCCGATTGAGCCGCATCATCGCGCAACCGAGATACCCCTGCGCGGCACGATCCTGAGGATTTGCTGTCACCGCGCGGATGAAGAAGCGACGCGCCAGATCGTACTGGCGACTCGCGAACAGAACGAGTCCCATCTCGCGGAGCGCGACCGCGTTCTTCGGTTCCAACCGCAAGGCGGTGTCGAGCTCAGCGCGCGCCGTGGCGAGGTCGCTGTCCTCGCGCGCGATTCTCGCAAGAAAGACGTGCGGAGTTGCCGCATTGGGATCACTGTTGACGGCTTTGGCGAATTCGCCGCGCGCTCTTTCGCGCTGGCCGTTCTGCATCGCATCGATGCCAGCGGTCAACGAGCTGCCACTCGATCCACGTGCGAAGAAGAAATATCCTCCGGCTCCGAGCAACACGACGACCAGAATTCCGATCCATACCGGAAGCGAGAACCAGGGGAAGCCGCGTCCCCCTGAGTCCGCGGCGGCAATTGCGTTCTGGACCATGGTGCGCCCAACTCCGGCACTTATCCCTGAACCCTTCCCGCTTCCGCTGGCAGTGCCGCCTGCGGCTGCCGCCTCCGCCGACGCGAACGAACCCGGCATCTCTATCGTTGGAGGGCCAGCCATCCTTTTGCCAGCGTACGCCGGAGGCTGGCGGTAGCCGCCGCCCGCCGACGGTGGCGCATATGGTGATACTGGTGGTGGCGGCGGTTGTGGCTTTACCGGAGCGGGTGTGCGCGGCGTGTACACAGCCCTGGCCGGAGCGGCCGGTGACGCCTGCTTTGTCGGACCCGTTGCACCAAACCCTGCCTCGAGAGCCTTGAACCCATCGACCGCTGCCTCGCCGTCTGCCTGTGTCGGTTTATAGCTGGTGCGATTGGCGCGGTCTCGCGCGGCAAGAAACTCGAGGAGGGAGTGCGCCTGGTCGATCGTAATTACCTCGGCCTGGCGCGCCGCGCGAATGAGCTGTTGTCCAGTGAGTGCGGACGTGCCGATCAGCGCCTGTAGTGACCTCTCGGCGCCTGTCCATAGATCGATGATGTCGGCGGCGAGGTCCTCGGCCGAGCGCGGCTTGTCGAAGTGAGCGAGAACCGGGCGCACGCCGTTGAGCGCGGCGAGCGCCGCCTGGTTGTTCTGTGGACTCATCTCAGGATGCGCAAAAGCCCTGCATCCGCGCTACGTCGAATGAAGCTCTCTGCATCCTGCTCCGGTTTTGGACTTTCCTTGAGGCAATTCGCATTGCGCATCTTATCGACGATTTCTTCCCATGTACCTTCAAATGTGTTGCCATCGTCGAGCTTGATGCGGTGGGACTCGGGCGTGGTTTTCACTTCAGCGAAGCTGGAAAGGAGCGCGCCGAACAGCTCGAGCTGCCCTTTCGCCTCGCTTTGCGCCGCGTCGATGAACTTCGCCTCGATTTCCGCCAGCATTTCGTCGATGTCGTCGAGGTCGCCGGCCAGATCGCGCAGCCTGTCCTCCCACGGACGCAGCTCCGGATCGTTGTCGCGCAGCCGATAGATCATCTTTTTCAGCTCGATCAGCCTCCAGATTCCCAGCTCGTCCCAGTGATCCTCGGGAGTGGAGCGGTCGAGATGATAGAGTGCCGCCTCGTAATCGCCGCGATCGTAGAAGATATTGCCGAGGTAGATCCGGGCTTCGGTGTGATCCGGATCCATCTGGAGCGCGCGACGGAGCGTCGAGATAGCCGTCTCGTCATTTCCAAGCCTGTGCTCGGCGTAGCCGATGCACGACACTGCTTCCGCAGCATCTGGTGTCTGTTGCGCGGCGATCTCGAAAAACTGTTTGGACTCGTCGATGAGGCCTTCGCGGAAAAGCGCGCGGCCGATCTGGAGCATCAGCTCGACATCGTCCTGGTATCCTAGTTCCAAGGTATGGCGGAAACTCTTGAGCGCGTTATCCTGTTGGCCGAACTTGAGGAGGGTCTCTCCCAGGCCGGCCAGGGCGTCCTCGTGATCTGGGTCGAGAACGAGCGCTTCCTCGAAGCTGCGCCTGGCCCACGCGTAGTCCTCGCGGGCGTGGTGTGCGTAGCCAACTCCAATATGGAGCTCCACCGAATTCGGATAGAGACCGAGTCCTTCTCTAAGTACGTCCAGAGCTTCGTCATACTGTCCTTCATTGTACAGCTGATGCGCTCTCTCGTCGTACTCTTCAGAACTCAAAAAAGGTGTTGGCATACCTACGCACCCTCCGAGGAGTCGAGTATAAGTCTATTGTACTCTTTAGACACTGCATTGTTCAAGGTAGTAACATCCCGCCTGAACGGCTCAGGTGACGACAGCAATTTTCTCCGAGAAACGTTGCCAGCTCCCACTCTCGAGAGCCTTGTCGATCTCCGAAACGGCTTCGTCCAATTCGTCCTCCCTGGTGAAGAAGTGAGGGGCAATCCTGATACCAGCACCTACGCGATAGTCGACCAGTATGTTCCGGGACAACAGGTGCTGTGTGACCTCATATCCGTGGGGAACATCGATTGCCACCGTTCCGCCGCGTCGCGCGGGGTCGCGCGGCGCATTCACGGTATAGCCCCTGGCATCTGCGAGATCGATCAAATGCGAGGTGAGCCGAACGCTTTTCTCCCGGATCGAGCCAACTCCGGCGCGCCGGAGAATCTTCGGACCCTCGGCGGCGGCGTAGAGAGCTGGGATTACCGGCGTCCCATTCAGCCAGCGAAAGGCGCCTGAGGTGAACTCCATGGTCTCTTCGAACGCGAATGGGCGCGCATGCGCTTGCCAGCCGGTGAGGGCGGGCTTGAGTTTGTCGCGGACGCTCGGACTCACGTAAAGGAAGCAGGCACCAGGTCCGCCACAGAGCCATTTGAGTACGCCACCCGTAAGAAAATCCGTCTTGCTTCGTTTCACGTCAACCGGCACGACGCCAACCGCGTGAAAAGAATCGAGCGAAACGAGCGCGCCGACCTGGTGAGCGCGGGCACAGATCGCGTCGACATCCATGAAAAAGGAGCTGCGAAAGAGCACGTGTGACACCGCCACGAGGCGGGTCCGGTCGTCGATTGCAGCCAACAGCCTGTCGCGATCGATCGTCAGTCCGTCGTCCGACCGCACCACCACGACGCGGGCGCCGAGCTTTTCCGCCATCTCCGCGAAGGCGTAGCGGACGGATGGGAAGTCGAGCTCAGTCATCACGACGGTGTCGCGCTCCTTCGTGAAGTCGATCGACGAGAGGACGGCAGTTTGCGCGATGGTCACGTTCGGCATCATCGCAATCTCGCCGGCGTCGGCGTTGATCAGGGGCGCGATCTCATTGCCGACGTCGACGGGCAACTCCCACCAGCCCCGATTCCACGCCTTCACGCCAAGGTCCCCCCAGTCGCGCGCGTATTCGGCGAGCTTCGCGGGAACGGTGCGCGGCATCGGACCCAGCGAGTTGGAGACGAGGTAGGTCGTCTTCTCGAGGATCGGAAACTCCTCGCGGAAGGCGAGCAACGGATCGTGCTGACGCCCCGAGGCGGATTTCACACCCGACTCATTTTGCGTCGCGCTCACTGACCCTTTCGAGAAGCGTTGCGCGCCGCCCGGAATTCCGCGTCGGCATTCCAGGTTGGAACGGTTCGCGCATTTCCGAGAGAGAGTCCGAACCGGTAGACGATGTCGGCGAGCTGCGCGACGCCAGTAAGATCCAGACCGGGGCGATACTCGTCCGAGGGTTGGTGGTACCTGTGCGCCGTGTAGTCGTCGCGCTGGGCCTTGCCCCATCCAAGTGGATGACCGACGTAGTCGTAGCCGCCCTTCACATCGACGGCGGGAATGCCGACCTTGGCGAATGAAAAGTGATCGGAACGGTAGAAGTGTCCTTGCTCCGGGTGCTCGTCAGGGACGATCCTGATTCCCTCGGGCTTGACGAGCGCTGCCAGCTGCGGCCCAAGTGAGCTCTTCGTATCGCCGAGGACCTCGAGATCGCGAAACCGTCCGATCAGCGCCGGATTGTCGATGTTCAGATCCGCGACGATCTTCGATGCGGGCACCGTCGGATGAGCACCGAAGTATTCCGAGCCGAGCAATCCCGATTCCTCAGCGGTGACAAAGACGAACAACTGTGAGCGCCGCGGCTTCACACCCTCGGCGGCCGCGTGGGCAATCGCGAGAATCGCCGCGACGCCCGAAGCGTTGTCGGCCGCACCATTATAGATCGAGTCGCCGTTGACGACCGGACCGATGCCGAAGTGATCCCAATGCGCGCTGTAGGCGATGTACTCGTCACGCGCCGTGGGATCTATCCCACGTACCACTCCGACGACGTTGTTGGCGGCCATGTGCTGGAGTCGGTTCGTCATGGACGCGTCGATGATGATCCCGGTCGCCACCGGCCGGAAATCACGCGACTCGGCGCGGCGGCGAAGGTCGGTCATGCTGAAGCCGGCCTGCGCGAGCAATGAGGTCGCCGCGCTGTCGGTGATCCAGCCGCGAACACCGATCGGAGCCGGCAGCGACGCATCGCGCGGGAGCAAGCGGTGCTCGGTGGAGTTGGAGTTCACGACGACGTGCCAGGGATATCCGGCGCGCTCGGTCGTGTGCACGATGAGCATTCCGGCGGCTCCTCGCCGCTCGGCCTCTTCGTATTTGTAGGTCCAGCGACCGTAGTACGTCATCGCCTTTCCACCGAACAGATTCGGCTCGGCGGCTGTGGCAGGCGGGTCGTTTACGAGGACGAGAAGGATCTTTCCGCGGACGTCCGTGCCCTTGAAGTCATCCCATTTGTATTCGGGCGCGCTCGCGCCATAGCCGACGAATACCAGCTCGCCTTTCGCAGAGCTTGCATCGGTCGCGGAGCCGGGCCAGACGACGACATCATCCGTGAAACGGAGATTGGCGTTGGCCTTGCCCGATGCAGTGACCTTGATGGTGCTCGGATCGGCCTTTACGACGTCGATCGGAACGCGCTGGAAGTACGAGCTGTCTCCTACGCCGGGTTTTACGCCGAACGCCTGCAGCTCGGTCGCGATGTATTCCTCCGCGATTCGCCCACCGCGGGTGGCGGGTGCGCGCCCTTCCAGAAGGTCCGAGGAGAGAAAGCGGAGGTGCGCATCTATCTCCTGGGGAGTGATACGACTTGGTTCGCGATCAGTTTGCGCGCCAACTCCTGGAGCGGTGGACAGCGTCAGGAGGGCTGCTGCAACCAGAACGGTGGCACGAGTCATTCGATTACTCGGTGTGTGTGATGTACGTCAGATACATTATAGCTTCCCGCACCAGACCTTAGCATGCCCCGGCCGAGTCCAAAAATTCTGAAGAAAGCAACCCCGTCGAGGCCTCGACCCAAGGCGCTCAAGATAGCGCTCGTCCTGGGTGGCGGAGGTCTCAAGGGATTTGCCCACATCGGCGTCTTTCGCGCGCTCGCGGAGCTGGGAATCGAGCCAACGGTGGTCGCGGGCACGAGCATCGGGGCGTTGATCGCAGCCGCGTACGCGCGCGGAATGCCACTCCCGGAGATGGTCGATCGCGCACGCGCTCTCAAGCGCCGCGATCTGTTCCGCCTCAACCGAATGGGGATGCTGCTCGAGCGGCAGCACTCCCCTGCCATTTATCTCGAGGAGCCCCTCAGGGAAATCGCGAAATCGATTTCGACCGAGAAGCGTTTCGATCAGCTGAAAAGAACGCTACTCGTCAACACCGTGGACATCACGCGTGGCTCGCAGGTCGTGTGGGGACTGCCGGGGCTGCGCGATGTGAGCGTTGCCGACGCTGTTTACGCGTCGTGCGCGTTGCCCGGGTTTTATCCTCCCGGCGCGGTCGGCGGGCGGCTGTGCGTCGATGGCGGCGTACTCGACAATCTTCCGGTATCGATCGCCGGACTGGGGATGGATGCGGTGATCGCGGTGGACACGGGCTCGAGCGATCTCGAACCTGAGAATGACATCGCGACCGCGGGATTCGCATCGATCTACGTCCGCGCGGCGACGACGATGATGCACGCGTTGCAACTCGCACCGTTCGCCAACTGGACGCGGCCTCCGATGATTCTGATCAGACCGAAGGTCAATCACATCGGCTGGTTCAGCTTCTCGCACACCGACGAGCTGCTCGAAGCCGGTTACACGGCTGCGATAGAGGCGTGCAAGCACTACGAGGAGTGCATCAGCTGGGGAATTGGCGTCTTTCCGCGCCGGGCGATGCAAATCGCGGTCGACCGCGCCAAGTGCATCGGTTGCACGCTGTGCACCGCGCTTGCGCCGGATGTGATGGGGATGGACGCGCAACAGAAGGCGTACCCGCTGACGCCGATCGTCGAGTGGTCGCCGGCGGACGGGGATTTCGTGCATCACTGCCCCACGCTCGCCATCTCGGCGACACGGCTCGAGATAGGCGGGGGCAGTCATGAAGACAAAACCACCGTCGATCCTACTAGTGAGCCGACTACCAAAACTGGCTAGGTGGCGGCGACTGAGATCTACAACTGAATAAGCGAGAGGTCTCAGTAGGTAAGTTGCCAGCGATTTAGTTCACGACGCCCTGACTTGCCTCTGTGGCGTGCTGGGCACCAGCTGTCGCCACGAATGCCACCGAGGTAGGTCGGGCCGTAGTGAACTAGTCAACTCGCAGCTTACCTACTTGGACCTCTCGCCTATTCAGTTGCACGACCTCTCTCATCCCGCGGTGAATTGAATTAAATTGAATCAGCCTGCCGAGCATCGAAAATCAGCCCGGCAGTGGCTCCGCGCACTACGGCCAGCGCACTGTCGCGGCCAAGACCGGAAAAACAAAAATGACACACCCGAATTCCTTCGGTAGCCGATCAACGCTGGACGTTGCTGGTCGGCAGTACGTGATCTTTCGGCTGGATTCCCTCTCCCAGCTCGGAGGAGGGAATGCAGATCGACTCCCCTTCAGCCTGAAAGTTCTCCTCGAAAACCTCCTCAGAAACGAAGACGGCAAGTTCGTCAAGGCCGACGACGTCCGCGCGCTCGCGACCTGGGACATGAAGGGGAAAGTTGAAAAAGAGATCGCATTCCGCACGGCGCGAGTGCTTCTCCAGGATTTCACCGGAGTCCCCGCGGTCGTCGACCTCGCCGCCATGCGCGACGCGCTCGCCCGACTCGGCGGCGACGCCCGACTCATCAACCCGCTGCAGCCAGTGGATCTCGTCATCGATCACTCCGTGCAGGTCGACGAGTACGGCTCCGAAGCGGCCCTGCTGATCAACGCCGATTTCGAGTTCGCCCGCAACCAGGAGCGCTACGCGTTCCTTCGCTGGGGACAAAAAGCGCTGCACAACTTCCGCGTCGTGCCTCCCGACACCGGGATTGTCCACCAGATCAATCTCGAGTATCTCGCGCAGGGAGTCTTCACCGAGGTCGTCGGCAAGCAGACCTACGCGTACCCCGACTCGCTCGTCGGCACCGACTCCCACACCACCATGATCAACGGACTCGGCGTGCTCGGCTGGGGCGTCGGAGGAATCGAGGCGGAGGCGGCGATGCTTGGTCAGCCGGTCTCGATGCTGATTCCAGAGGTCGTCGGCTTCAAGATGCACGGCCGCTTGCAACCTGGTGCCACCGCGACGGATCTCGTGTTGACCGTGACAGAAATGCTGCGGAAGAAAAAGGTCGTCGGAAAGTTCGTCGAGTTTTATGGCGCCGGCCTGTCGAGTCTCTCGCTGGCCGACCGGGCGACCATCGGTAACATGGCACCCGAATACGGCGCGACGATGGGATTCTTCCCGATCGACGCCGAGACGATCAAGTATCTGAGATTCACGGGTCGGGACGAAGCGCAGGTGCAACTGGTCGAGGCGTACACCAAGGCGCAGGGGATTTTCCGCACCGACTCGACTCCGGACCCGCTGTTCAGCGACACTTTGGAGCTGGATCTAAGCACGGTCGAGCCGAGTCTCGCCGGTCCGAAGCGTCCGCAGGACAGAGTCCCCTTGCACCTGTCGAAGAAAATGTTCCGCGAGGCGTTGACCGCCGATCTGGAGAGAACGGGGACGGTCGCCGCGGTAGCCGCCGCAAAGCAGGCGATGCAGGTCGCGGCGTCTCCACAGCTTTCGCCATCGGTCGTGGCAACTGATCCCGACGAGCAGGCCGCGGCGAACTCGAGTGTTCCGGTCGAGATGAATGGCGAGAAGTTCTCGATTCGACACGGCTCGGTGGTGATCGCAGCGATCACGAGCTGCACGAACACCTCTAATCCGAGCGTGATGCTCGCGGCTGGGCTGCTCGCGCGCAACGCCGTGGCGAAGGGCCTGACCTCGAAGCCCTGGGTAAAAACCAGTCTCGCGCCAGGCTCGAAGGTCGTCACCGACTACTTCAAGAAGGCGGGCGTGATGGGAGCGCTCGAGCAGCTGCGATTCAACGTCGTTGGATTCGGCTGCACAACGTGCATCGGAAACTCCGGCCCGCTGCCGCAGCCGGTCGCGGATGCGGTCGAAGCCAACAAGCTTGTCGTCGCTGCCGTTTTGTCCGGCAATCGCAACTTCGAGGGGCGAATCAACCCGCTCACGCGCTTCAACTACCTGGCGTCGCCGCCGCTCGTCGTCGCGTACGCGCTGGCGGGAAGGATGGACATCGACTTCAACACCGAGCCGCTCGGTGTCGGCAAGGGCGGCCCTGTCTTTCTGCGTGACATTTGGCCCGCGCCCAAGGAAGTCGAAGAAGAGATTCTTCGCTCCGTGAAGGCGGAAATGTTCAAGGCGCAATACTCGAACGTGTTTCATGGGGATGACAACTGGCGGAGCCTGCCTGTGCCCGAGGGCGACCTCTACGCGTGGGATCCCGATTCGACGTACGTAAAGAATCCGCCATTCTTCGATGGGATGACGCTCACACCGCCCGGAATCCGGCCGATCCTCGGCGCCCGGGTTCTCGGAATGTTCGGCGATTCCATCACGACCGATCACATTTCGCCAGCGGGCTCGATTCCGGCATCGAGTCCCGCCGGAAAGTGGCTGATCGCGCAGGGCGTGAAAACCGCCGACTTCAACTCTTACGGCGCGCGCCGCGGAAATCACGAGGTGATGATGCGCGGCACCTTCGCCAACATCCGCCTTCGCAACGAGCTCGCGCCGGGAACGGAGGGTGGCTGGACGTCGCGCGTCCCGGGCGAGAAGCCCGTTACGATCTACGATGCGGCGATGGAGTACCAGAAGGCTGGGACTCCGCTCGTTATCATTGCGGGGAAGGAGTATGGCACCGGATCATCGCGCGACTGGGCCGCCAAGGGAACGCTGCTGCTCGGCGTCCGAGCGGTGATCGCCGAGTCATTCGAGCGGATTCACCGCTCGAACCTGGTGGGGATGGGAGTTCTTCCGCTCGAGTTCGTAAATGGAGAGTCGCGTCAGACTCACGGACTCACGGGTTTTGAGACCTACCAGATCGATGGGATGTCGGAAGCTCTAAAGCCACACGCGCTCCTCACGGTGCGGGCGAAGGCAGCCGACGGGAATGAGAAGGAGTTCAGCGCGGTCTCGCGGATCGATACACCCGAGGAGATGAGTTACTACCGTCATGGGGGAATCTTACCCTACGTGCTTCGGCAACTGGTTGGGAAAGTGTCCAGCTAGTCTCAGGCATCCACAGTACTGAAGCGGGGAGCTGACAGCTTTGCAGCCGACCGCCGCTTTCATACTCGCGTTATCGATGCGCGGGCTCTTGAATACCAATACTTAGCGCCAGTATGCGAGCTCCGAGCGATTAGCTGCAAAGCTGACGGCTCCCTGCTTTGGTATTGAAGATGCCAGCCGCCGCGCGACCAGGCCTCCTCCGAAGCGTTAGAAGCCTGGCACGTTCGAGACGGGCACCTTCTTTCTTCTGAGCTTGAACTCCGGCATGGAGGCGCTGATCTGCTCGGCCAGATCCGCCTCCATTTTTTTCGGGTCGAGCGGCTCCAGCATCGCTCGGAGCTCGGGGTCGTCGGCCAACGCGAGGTTCATGCGCGCGTAGAGGCCCGCCACCAGGTGCAGCGTCTTGGTGATCTCCTCCTCCATACGGAGATTCACCTGCAGCGTCAGCTCCTCACGGAGCTCGCCGATACGCGACTCTCGACTCTGTGTCATCAGGACGAAAATCGAGAGGAAGATCGCTTCCAGCGAGACGACCAGCGTGAGCATCCCATACGGATATGGATCGAATTTCGGGAGGCCCGAGAACGGCAGGTTCCAGTAGATCCACGCGATGAACAGGAATGCGTGAACGACGAGAAACGGCGTCGCGCTCGCGACACCGATCATCCTGTCCGCCAGCACTTCCATCGGCGAACGGTTGGATGCGTGCTCCGCCTTGATCGCGCGGAACGCAGTGTTGATGCCCGCGCTGCGGCGCATCCGCCGCTCTCCCGTAACCGGTGTGCCCGGGCGAATATCTAACGGCGCTTGCTCGTCTTTGGTCATGTTCCGACTGGAGGCGTTGCACTAAGCTAACTCAAACTCGCCGCCACTTCCTGTGGTGGTGCAAAGGGTTAACGTTCCACCTATGGCAACATCGGCCTCGTTCACCGTCGGAATAATCCAGGAATCGGTCACCAGCGACGTCAGGAAAAACGTCGATCGGGCCGAGGCGCGCATCCGCGAAGCGGCCGAAAAGGGCGCCCAGATTGTCTGCCTGCAGGAGCTGTTCAACGCGCCATACTTCTGCAAATCACAGAAGCACGAGCGCTTCGATCTGGCCGAGGCGATCGATGGACCGACGATCGAGCGCATGCAGAAAGTGGCGGCGGAGCTCGAGATGGTAATTATTGTACCGATCTTCGAGCGGCAGGCAGCGGGCGTTTATCGCAATTCAGCCGCGGTGATCGATGCCGACGGCTCTGTGCTCGGCGCGTATCGCAAGATGCACATCCCGGACGATCCTCTCTTCAACGAGAAGTTCTACTTCACACCCGGCGACTCGCACCTCACGGACGATGGCGATCACAAGGGCGCGAGCGGATTCCGCGTCTGGAAGACTCGCTACGCCGACATCGGCGTCTTGATCTGCTGGGACCAGTGGTACCCGGAGGCCGCGCGCATCACGAGCCTGCTCGGGGCCGAGATTCTCTTTTACCCGACGGCGATCGGTTGGCATCCCTCCGAAAAGGCCGAGTCGGGCGACGCTCAGGTGGAAGCGTGGCGCACGGCGCAGCGTGCGCACGCGATCGCGAATGGCGTCTACGTCGCTGCGCCAAACCGCGTCGGACACGAGGACGAGCCGGGCACCGATGGTATCGAGTTCTTCGGCCACTCCTTCATCTGCGACCCATTCGGGCGGATTCTCGCCGAAGCTGGAACGGAGCCGGCGATACTGGTCACGAAGTGCGACCGGGCGCTCATCGAGAGCACGCGGCGGAACTGGCCGTTCCTGCGAGATCGGCGGATCGACGCATACGCGCCGATTCTGAACCGATACATCGGGTGAAGAGGGAGGAGGGAGGCGGGAAGCGGGAGGGGGGAGGCGGACGAGCCGGGAATCGGGACTTGTCTCGCGCACGCCGGTTCCCGCTCTCCGCCTCCCGCGCTGCAGTAACGGCGCTCTGTCTAGCGCCATTTGTTACTGCAGGTGCGCAGGGAACTCTTCACACATTGATGCCGACACCGACGACAGTTGCGTGGGGCTACTACGACGCCGCCGCCAAACCAGTTCTCCATATTCGCTCGGGCGACGAGATCGTCGTTGGGACTCTCATTACGTCAACGCCGGAGCGCCTGGAAGGGGCCGGCGTCAAACCGGGTGACGTCGAGCGCTCGCTGCGAGATATCGTTGGCACAGTCACCAACAAGGGCCCGGGCGGTCACATACTGACCGGGCCGATCTACGTCGACGGCGCCGATTCGGGTGACGTGCTCGAGATCCAGATCGAGAAGATCGACATCGCGATCCCGTATGCGTACAACGCCTTCGGCATCAATCGCGGATTCCTGCCCGAGGATTTTGCGTACTCGAAGATGCGGATCATTCCTCTCGACACTGCGCGGCTCGTCGCCCACTTCGCGCCGGGAATCGACATTCCACTGCATCCGTTCTTCGGCAGCATCGGCGTCGCGCCGCCGGCGTCGCGCGGACGCGTCAACAGCGCGCCCCCGGACATTCACGCCGGTAATCTCGACAACAAGGAGCTGGTCGCGGGGACGACGCTCTACATTCCGGTTCATACTCCTGGCGCGTTGCTCGAGATCGGAGATGGCCACGCTGGCCAGGGTAATGGAGAGGTCGACATCACCGCGATGGAGACTTCTCTTCGCGGTCGGTTCAAGGTCATTGTAAGAAAAGACATCCACATGCCCTGGCCGCGCGGAGAAACACCGACGCAC
>Ga0068855_100001318_pt1 | contig 30730 bp, 32 predicted proteins | sample KBSCornC52_FD_66592 | JGI IMG/M metagenome (GOLD analysis project Ga0068855, IMG submission 66592) | Corn rhizosphere microbial communities from Kellogg Biological Station, Michigan, USA - KBS Corn C5-2 | ecosystem: Host-associated > Plants > Roots > Rhizosphere > Soil ... | reverse complement strand
AGGCGATCCGTCTGCAGGCGACACCTGTTCCGGCGTACGCGTTGCTCCGGAAAGCCGAGCGGTGGAATCCTCTCAGCGAACAGCCGCACGTGACGGAGGCGGCGATCGCAGCGAACGCACTCGACCGCGGGCGGGAGGCTCGCGCCCTCCACGCAGCACTTCGGAAGAACCCGGGCGACTGGTACGCCTATCTCATGCTGGGCATCGTCGCCGGCCGCCAGCACAAGCCGGGACTGGCGGCGGCGTACCTCCAACGGGCGCATCGGCTGTCACCCCTCGACCCCGTCGTTATCTATGCGCAGGAGAACCTCCACGTCGGCAACCCTCTCAAGGAGACGGAGATTGCGGCGATCTTCATGATCAGGACAAGAACGCTTCGCGGCGTTGCCCAGCGATGAGGGCGGACCTAGCCTTTGGTCCGACTCAGGATTGGCGACTTGCGCCTACGGTAGGATTGGCGAGTCGAAAGGACAATGAATCAGAGGTTCGACAAGGGGTGGAAGCGTTGAAGAAGCTGATCGTGATCGTCATTTTGGGGATCGCCATGTTGACCGCAGCACCGGCTTTCGCCGGGGGTGGTTCGGTCCTTTCCGGGCATAGTTCACAGCCGCCCGCGAGCCAGGTCATGAAGACGAAGCCGACGCAAACGGCCGGGCAGGTCGAGGGAGCCACCGCGACGCCAACGAAGAAGTCGCCCGGCACCCTGCCGTTCACCGGTCTCGACCTGAGCCTCGCCGCCTTCGCCAGTGTCGCCCTGGTCGGCGCCGGAATTGTCTTGCGCCGGGCTGGCCGCAGCGCACGCTAGTCGCCAGCACATTTCGGTGACGCGGGGGATGCACCGTCGGCCCGGAGGGCCGAGGCTCTTGTGCGTGTATCAACATGCCCCCACTCCGCATGCGCCCGGGATCTACCGGCACCGCACGTACTTTGCGGAACTCGTCCGCCGCGGCTGGCACGTCGATCTCATCGCAACCCCGATCAACTACATGACCGGCGAAGTACCCCGTTCCTATGAGCGACGACCCTACGTGCATGAGGAACTCGACGGCATCGATATGCACTGGGTATGGGCTTCCAGAAAGATCCACACGTCGGTGCGCCACCGAGCGGCGAACTACGCAACGTTCTTCCTGACCGCTTTGGGCCGCGCTGCGACCCTGCCGAGACCGGATGTCCTTCTCGTCTCGTCTCCCCCATTGCCGGTCGCCGTCCTTGGCCCGATGCTCTCACGGAGGTTTCGAGGGACGCCGTGGCTCCTCGAGGTACGCGACATCTGGCCCGAGTCGGCCGTCTCAGTCGGCTGGCTTGACGAGGGCTCTGCGACGTATCGCGCGTTGTCGCGAATTGCCCGGTCGGCAACGCACCGCGCCAATGCAGTGATCGTGCCGACCCCCGGCCTGGTCGATCGCGTTCGTGAGCACGGCGCGACTGCGATCGAGGTGATTACCGGCCCAGTTGGCAACGAAGCGCGAACGCCCGAAACGAGGATGCGTGTTCGCGAGAGCCTCGCCGTCCCGAGCGACCACTGCCTGTTCCTCTACCTCGGCGCGCTCGGCGTGGCGAACGGCATCGATACACTGCTCGACGCAGTCGCCGGGCTTCCCGCCGCGACGCCAGCTACTTTCCTCGTCGTCGGCGACGGTAGTGGCCGCCGGGAGATCGAGGCCCGAATCGCCCAGGAGGAACGCCTTCGACGGGTGCGTGCCCTCGACCCAGTGCCGAAGAATGAAGTCTTCGACCTGCTCGCAGCGAGTGATGTCTGCCTTCACCTACTCCGGCCTGATCCCGTGTTCGAGACTGCATTGCCAAGCAAGGTGCTCGACTACTTCTCCGCCCATCGGCCGTTCATCACGACCGCACCGGGCCTTCCCGCCAAGCTTGCTTCCGAAAGCGGTGGATCGTACGCGGCGAACGCCGACGAACTCACAGCGGCCATCGAGCACTGGGCTAGTCGGACACCCGTCGAGTGGGCGCAGGCCTGCGAGCAGAGTTACGCCTACGGAGCGGCGCGATTCGGAATCGAGGAAAACGTCGACCGGCTCGAGCGGCTGTTGTATACGACGATGTCCGGATCGGGATCGTCGGATTGATCCTCACGCGCCCCCGCGCACCGGTACAGGTAGCCACCGCACTTGCGTTCGCGTGCGCTCTGGTCGGGTTCGGCGCGGTCACTGCTCCCAGGGCGACGTTGTACGCCACCGCCGCGATGGCACTTTGCATTTTGGCTGCTCGAAACGTCGTTGCATTGCTGGCCGTGTTCGTCATCCTCACCTTCCCGGAGACACTCCCGCTCGGGATCGCGTCCGGAACCGTCGCCAAGCCACTCGGCGCGCTCCTCGTCGGATCGTGGGCGCTCTACCTCCTGGAGTCACGTCGCAGAGACCTGCGACTCCGACGATCCCCAGCCGCAGTCACGAGCCTCGCCGTCTTCTTCGGGTTCGCGTTGTCGTCGGCCCTATGGGCCACCGACGCGTCGACCGTCTTCTCCAATCTGTCACGGCTCCTTCAGATGGTGCTGCTGTTCCTCATCATCATCTCGGTCGTCAGGACCCAGCACCACCTGTTCGTGGTCGCGGCCGCATACGTATGCGGCTCGACCGCCACAGCGGCGTACGCCCTCGGCTCGGGAATCACCCTCGGCGGACGGCTGACCGGTGGTGTGGGCAACTCGAACTCGCTGGCCGCGGCCTTCGGGGCGGCGATCCTACTCGCCGGGTTCATGCTGGCAGCGGCGCACGGGTTCCCACGACGAGCCGCATTGCTGGCGTCGATCGGCATCAACGGCGTGGCCCTCGTCCTGACGCAATCGCGAGGTGGCACGATCGCCCTCGCCGCGGGCCTCGTCGCCGCTGCCGCGATCGGGGGTCGCTGGCGGTCGCACGCCGTCGGCGGCGGACTGGTCGCGGTGGCGGTCGGAGCGCTCTACTTCTTCGCGGTTGCGTCACCCGCTGTCCAGGCGCGCCTGACGAACATCTCGGCTCAGGGAAGCTCGGGTCGCGCCGACGAATGGCGCATCGCGTACCGGATCTTCGAGGGACATCCGGTCGCCGGTGCGGGCCTCGGCAACTATTCGGTACTCGCTCCGCACTACGCGACGGCCACGCTGCAGCTTCTCCGGGTGCAATTCGTCCTCAAGGGGTTCGTGGCGCACAACACGTACCTGCAGGTGCTGAGCGAGCTTGGGATGGTCGGGATCACTCTCTTCGCCATCTTCATTTTAGGCGTCGTCGCGCGCGGGATGCGAGCGCTGATGGGGGCGTTGAGCACCGAAGTGTCGGCGCTCGGGCGTGGAGCTATCGTCGCCTTGCTGTCGATCCTCGTCGCGGATTTCTTCGGATCGGGACTCTTCTTGAAGCCACTCTGGATCCTGCTTGGCTTGACGAGCGCGCTTCCGACCCTGGTTGCGGACGAGGAGCAGTAAGGTGTCGACGTCTCCTGAACCGCGAGTCAGCGTTGTCATGCCGGCATACAACGCCGGCCGCACGATCGAAGCCGCAGTCAAGTCTGTGCTGCGGCAGACGATGACGAACTTCGAGCTCATCGTCATCGACGACGGCTCGAGGGACGACACCGTGGATCGCCTGAGTGCGTTTCGAGACGACCCGCGCGTCAAGGTCCTTCATCAAGCCAACGCCGGCCCTTCCGCCGCGCGCAACGCAGCGATAGAAGTCGCGTCAGCGCCGGTGGTGAGCGTCATCGACAGCGACGACCTCTGGGTACCCACGTACCTCGAAGCCATGGAGAAGGCCCTCGCGTCGCAACCGGAGGCGGGTTTCGCGTACACGGACGCATGGCTGTTCGAGGACGAGCTTCGGCTCGTCTCGAAACACCAGGTCATGGAATCGTACGCTCCCGCCACCTATCCGCCGGATGCGCACCGCTTCCTGCTCGAGCTGCTGGCCCGAAACTTCGTCTACACCTCCGTAACCGTATCGCGCTGTGTCTTGCGGGAGGTCGGTGGGTACGACGAGCGGCTGCACTATGGCGAGGATTTCGAGCTGTGGCTCCGCATCGTCGAGACCGGACGCATTCCGATTCGAGCGCCGGGGACACTGGCGATTCACCGGAAAACCGGTACATCGTTGACTGCGGATGTGAGGCGCTTCTACTGCGGGATCTGCACCGTCTACGAGCTGGTCCTCCGCGAGCACCCACTCGAAGCCGACGGTCGTGCGGTAGCCGAGCGAAGACTCCGGTATTGGCGTCACCAGCTATCGCAGCTCGACAGCCCTGGAGCCGTCACCCGGAGCCGACAGCTTCTCCGCCGCGCGCGGCGGCGGATGGAAGGGCGTCGCCGGTGGCTCCCCACGCCTCCGTCGGCAGTCGGCGAGACCCTGGCCGAATGCGGAGTGACGTGAAGCGCTTCTCACCCATGGGAGCGCTCCCCGTCCGAGGTAGATCCCGGCGTCCGGCGATGCTCCGCGCGCTCGCAGAAGTAGCTGAGCGCATCGCGGCCGCGCGGCTCCTTGAGCCGATGCCGGAGGAGACTCTCGTGCCGCTCGCGGAGGCAGACGACGTGATCCTTCTCTGCGCCCAGCAGGGGAACGGCGCGGTCCACACCGAGACTTGGTCGCAACAGCTCGCCGTTGCCCATGAACTCGCGGCGCGAGGCCGCACCTTCGCAGTCACCGCCGAACCTGATTCTGTCTTCGAGAAGTCGGTGGCTTGGGCGTTGCCGCCGCGCCTCATCGAACCGAGGCTGTGGAATCACGCACGGCAGGTGCAGGAGTTCGTCACCGGACTCGAGGCGCAGGGAAACCGGACGTTCCTGTCGGCCGCCGAGACGCTCTACTGGGAAAACAAGGCGTACATGCACCGCCGATTCGATGATGTCGGCGCTCCGACGCCCGCGACCGTCATCGTCGATGCCGCGAGTCGAGACGACGCGGACTTCGACTTCGAGCCCCTCGTGGTCAAGCAGGAGCACGCTGCCGGCAGCTCGGGCGTCCGCTTCTTTCCCGGAGCTGAGGAGGCACACGACTACATCAGGTCATACGGATTCAAGCCGGGTGAGCACCTGATCGTGCAGGCAGTCGTGCCGGGCGCCACGCGCGATCTCCGCCTGACGATGGTCGGCGACACGCCCATCGGCTCCGCGACGTACTGGCGTATCAAGTCTCGGGAGACGCTCGAGGCCGCAGAGTGGCGCACGACTGCGACCTCGTATGGGTCGACGGTCCGTCACGAGGAACCACCAGCGCGCGCAGTGCAGCTCTGCGCGCGGATCATGCACGATCTCAGCATCCGGACGGCCGGGTTCGACGTCATGTGGGCCGAGGACGATCTCGAAGGGACACCGCTCGTCCTGGAGCTCAGTCCGTTCTTCCAGCCGAACCCACCGAGCCCGGACGGGGATTCCTCCGCCTACAAGCGATTCAAGGAACGCCGATACCGCACCGATGGGTACTTCGAGCGACAGCACGCCGCTTACCGCGAGATCGCGGCGACCATTCTCGACAAGGGGTTCTTCTGACATCTGACATGGTGACTGATCACGAACGGCACGTCCTCTCGATCCTTGCCGAGGTCAAGGCAGAGTCGGGCTCACATTCGCCCAGCCTGTTCACGCTCGCCGACCGCGTACCGGGCCTACGTGTGTCCGTCGACGCCTGCTTCCTCTCGAACCCCTACGCAACCGACCTGTTCATCGACCGCCTCACCACAGACCTAATCGAGACGGGCGCGATGCGGAAAGTGCTCGAGTCCTATCCCTCTCCGAACAGCCATATCGCGGGCCTGCTGGAGGAGACGCTCGGCGTCGACCGCTCGCAGATCTTCGTGTGCAGTGGTGCAATCGAGGCCATCCAGGCGGCGATGCATCGCTTCGCAGGTCAGAGGGTGGGTGTGATCCTGCCGACGTTCTCGCCGTACTACGAGTACGCGCGCCCGGATCAGGAGATTGAGTTCTTCCATCTCTCGAAGAACGACGACTTCGCACTCGACGTCGACGCGTTTCTCACATTCGTGCGAGAGCGCCGGATCGACACGGTCTGCGTGATCAACCCGAACAACCCGAACGGCGCCTATGTCCCGAACGCGGAAATGCGCCGCTTACTGGCGGAGTTGGCCGACCTGCCGCTGGTGATTCTCGACGAAAGCTTCGTCGACTTCGCTTGGGAGGACGAAGAGCGGAATCGAACGAGCTTGGCCAGCGAGGCCGCGGCGATGCCGAACGTCGTCCTCGTGAAGAGCATGTCGAAGGACTTCGGAATTGCCGGCCTCAGGGCGGGGTACGCAATCATGTCACCGGGTCGAGTACGGGAGCTCTTGGAGAATGGGTACCTCTGGAACATCAGCGGGCTAAGCGAGTTCTTCTTCCGGTTGTTCACGGAGCCGCGGTTCCAGAGCGACTACGCCAAGGTGCGTCTGCAGTACATCGACGAGGCCCTCGCCTTCTTCGGTGCGATCGCTGATGTCGACGGCGTGCGCCGCTTCCCCACCATGGCGAACTTTGCGCTCGTCGAACTGGATTCTGCGGTTCCGATCGAGCTCGCGGCGCCCCTGATGCTGGTTCGGCACGGGGTCTACGTGCGTGACTGTCGCGACAAGGTCGGTCTCGAGGACGGCCAGTATCTGCGGATCGCCAGCCGTAAGGGGTTCGAGAACGAGGCGATACTCGACGCTCTACGCTCGGTGATCGCCTCGTGCCGGACCGCCGTCTAGCGCTGCGCGGGTCGATCGGACGGATCGTCGCCGTGCTCGGTGCGCGGCGTGTGCGCGCTCCGGTGGTCGTCTGCTGGGATCTCGACAACACCCTCGTCGATTCCGGGAAGCTGATTCGCGCCGGCCGGCCCGTCGCCGACGCCTGGATCGAAGCCGGACCGGTGCCGGGAATGCTCGAGCTAGCGGAAGCGCTGCGGGCGGCACTCCCTGCCGCCACGCACGTCGTGCTGAGCGTCCGCCCGCGACGCTATCGACCTGCGACGATGGCGTGGCTCGAGCGGTACGCAAGCGACCTGTCGGCCCGCGCGACCTGGCTCGTGTCGTCTCCGGACGACAAGCCGCCGGTGTGGCGCGCCCTTGCCCGGCACGGTCAGCTCGTCGTCATCGACGACCTCGCCGGGAGCCACGAGGGTCCCGCACCAGTACCGTACGAACGCCTCGTCGAAGAGGCGCAGCGGATTGCCGCCGTCTACGTCGGTCTTGCGGTGATAGAGCAGGTTCGCATCACCGGTGCCCCGGATCTGCCTCGCGAGATCGTCGCTGGGCTCTCCCGTTAGCGCCGCCGGCGTCGCGGCCGCACCATCCGAAAGGCCACTTTGCCAACCACCGCGCGGGCGTACACCGTTGGCCTGCCTGCGGCAGTAGCCCAGCGGCGGGCGGCTGCCGACAGCCGGTCATCAGGATGCAACTGCGAGAGCGCAAAGAGCTGAGCGACGTGGAGCGAATGGTAGAAGGGGCTGGCGACGTTGATCAATGGATGCGGGAACACGTCGTAGCGCGACCAGCCTCCGAAGATCTCGTATGTAGGCAGGCGTGCGACCAGCGTCTCCGTGCTGCGCGCGAACAACTCTCCGGCGGCACCGTCGCCGGGCTGCGAGTGGGCGACATCGTAGAGCCCCCAGAGAGCGAAGACCCATCCGTTCAACACGTGCGACGGTGGTGTCGTGGGGTACTCCTCGAGCACCGGCCCGTCGGGAGTCTCGACGACTAGGCCGGCGCGGCCCTCGACGAGCGGCTGTACGGCCATGACGGCTGCAGTGAGGAGCTCCGGCCGGACGAGCGTCGCCGCGGCGCGGACGAGAAAGCTCGCTGCTTCGCCTTGAGCCATCGCCGACAACCAGGGTGGGTCGAGCCGGAAGGTCCCTCGCAGCGCCGAGCGATACTCGAGAGCGCCGTCTGCACCCAGCCTGCCGACGATCCATGTAGCCACCGCATCGACTACGCGTTGCCAGCGACGGTCATCCTTGGCTGCCTGCCAGGCACCGAGGCCGACCTGAACGACAGTGACCGGGTTCGCGTGTTGAGCGTCGCGAGTAAGGATGGCGAAGGACTCGTCGAACCGGCGAAGCTCCGGAACATACCGGGCAAGATGCGGGCGAAGATCGTTGTAGTAGCCGTCGCCGGGTCGGCCTGGGACGAATGGCGCGGTGAGCTGCGGCGTCCGCTGGAGGATCATCGCGCTCCCGCCGAGTCGACCTCGGCGAGCACTTCTTCATAGACGTCTGCAAACTGCTCGATCATCCCTTCAATCGTGTGCTCGAGGCGGATCCTCTCCGCACCAGCGGCGCCGATCCGCGCAGCTTCGTCGCTGTCGTCGATAAGTCGGGCGATTGCTTGCGCGAGCGCCTCGTCGTCTCCGACGTCGACGAGGAGGCCAGCCCCGTCGCGAAGGACATCGGGCATCGTGCCGACGCGAGTCGAAACGAGAGGGACGCCGGCCGCCATTATCTCGAGCGCTGCGTTCGGGAGCCCTTCCCACGACGAACAGATGACACCGACGTCAAGGGCGGTGACGAGGCGGCGCGCGTCGCGCCGCTCACCACACCAGACGATGCGCCCGCCGATACCCAGATCGGCACCGATCTCCGCAAGCTCTCTGCGCCGCGGGCCGTCACCGACGACGACGAGGCGGAGCTCTGGCCGGTCAGGGGCCAGCCGCGCGAACGCCCTGAAGAGGACCTCGTGCTGCTTTTCGAGTCGCAAGCGAGCGACGATCCCGATCGCACGTGCATCGTCGGGTAGCCCCAACTCTCGACGCGCTTCGCCTTGATCGAGCGCTGCGTTCAGAGGGACGCCCGTGCGCACCACGCGGATCCGCTCGGGCCGGAAACCGTCGTTTTCGAGCGAACGGGCGACGACGGGGGTCGGGCAGATGACGCGACGGGTCACGGGCGCCACCCAGTAGCGGTATCCGACGGAACGCCGGATCGACCGCGCACCGTTGAACGTCGGCTCCCTGACGACCAGGGGCACGCCCGTAGTGCGCGCGAACAACGCCCCCCAGACGTTGCTGCCGTACTTGTGAGCGTGCAGGAGATCGCAGTTCGCGATCTCCCGATGGGCGGCGAGCAGCTTCCTGGGGGCGAATCCACGTCGCCGGCCGAGGATTGCGTACGGGACACCGGCCTCGTCTAGCTTCTCGAGCAGCGGCCCACCGCAGCGCGTAGCAATCACTCTGGGATCGAAACGGGAGCGGTCGAGGCGGATTGCCACCTCGACCGCGACTCGCTCTGCGCCTCCGGCGAGGAAGCTGTCGACGAGCATGACGAGCCGTACACGGTGCCCGAGCGAGGGAATACCCATGGGCTCCAGTTGTACCTGCTCTACGAGTTGTACCTGCTCTGCGAGCCCTTACTTACAGTCCTGACACACGACGAAGGGACTCGGCTGATACACGGGGCTCGCATCGACGCCACTCGATCGGGCGTACTGGACGACGTTCCCAGACCCTCCTGTCAATGACTCGTCGAACAACGCGTAACCAGTGATGTTGCTCGCCTCAAGATCATGGACGACGACGTTCTTGTTGTTCGAGCCCCAAGGTTGGAACGCGTTTCCGGCCATCCCCACAGTGCCGGACCAGGTCAGGTTCGCGGCGCGCTCCCACAGGTCGGCGTTCTGGAGATTGGACCCGGCCTCGACGCCGGCGCCATACTGACTGTCATGGGCGTAGACGATGAACCGCCCCGAAGTCGGCGCGTTTCCCCCGCCGAGGTACGCGCCATGGAAACCCGTTCCCTTCACGGCATGGGGGTCGATCGCGAGGTTCTGCCCCCACTTCCACGCCTCGAGCTGGATGTCGAGGTTCGTGTTCGGATAGTTGTTGCCCTGCGCCGCAAACCCGCTGCCACCACAGTCGTGAACCTTGAGGCCCCACCAGCGGATGTTCGTCGGTCCACTCGTGTCGGCAGAACCCGCACTTACCTTGACGCAGTCGTTACCCATGCCGCTCACATCACCGCCGTACAGTGACAAGTTACTGCCGTGGATCCAAACGGCCGGATTGTTCGTCCCGGCCGCGGAGCCCGTGAATTCGACGCCCGAATCGAAGTGAATCTGTGCCGGCGAGCTGAGCTTTTGCCCGAAGACGATCTCTCCGGAAAGCGTCATCGGCTTGACCTCGACGACGTCACCAGCGTGCAGTGAGCTCATGATCGAACTGAAGTCGGACGGCGTCGCGGCGACACGGTTGGGCGCGAACGCCGGCGGCGTGGTGTCAGGCCAGGTCGGGCCGGATTCCGAGACTTGGTTGAGGGACCCGATGACTTCCGACGGCGCCGAAACGGCGAGGCCCGATCCGGTTGCGTTCGACGCGGTGACGGCGATGCGGAGTGTTGAACCGGCGTCCGCGCCAACAGTGGTGTATGTCGAGCGGGTCGCGCCCGAGATCGCCACGCAACTGCCACCAGCCGCGCTGCAGCGCTGCCACGCGTACCCGTAGGCGGTCGGTGAGTTCGTCCACGTTCCCGCGGTTGCGGACATCACCGTGCCGATGCTGGGCGAGCCGGAGACTGCAGGAGCCGACACACTTCCCGGGGGGCTCAACGTCGCCAAGCGATTATTGGCCACAGCGACGGTAATGGATGAAGAAGCGGTCGAGCCGCCCACGCCGTATGCGGTCGCCGTCAACCGGTGCGCGCCATCCGAGAGCGTCGTCGTGTCGAGCGTCCCGCCAGGACCGCCGAAGGTATACGGCTCTTTTCGGTCCGAACCGCTCACCGTGCCGTCGACCGAGAAGTCGACGCGATTCACCTTGCCACCGGAGACCGCGACGCTCCAGGTGATCCTGCCGGCGACGGTCTGTCCGTCTGCAGGTGCGTCTGTCGTCACCGTCAGCCCGGCGACCGCCTTCACGGTGGAAGCCGTCGTCGCCGGTGTCGGGGACTGCGTCGAAGTCGTCGCCGGTGTCGGGGACTGCGTCGAAGTCGTCGTCGGTGTCGGAGACACGGGCGCGGCGCTCGACGCTGAGCCACCGTTCTCGACGTCCACCGTCACCTGGGCCGTCGCCGTCTTGTCCGAGTTCTGCCTATAGGCGACGACGCTCAACACGTGCGTTCCGTTCGCCACTGTGGTCGTGTCCAGCGTGTGCCCGTCACCGTTGAACGTATAGGGAGCCATCCACTCGCGCCACCGGTAGACACCGTCGATGAAGAATTCGACCTTCTGCGTGTCCTGGTTTGTCGTCACGGTCCAGGAAAGGTTCCCGGAGACGACTGTTCCGTTCGACGGGCCGACGGTCGTCACGGCGAATCCGTCGGATGCGTGAACCGAGGCGCCGCTGATCGTGAATATGCCTGCAAGAACGGTCAGAACGACGAAGGCGTTGATGAAGAAAATGCGGCGGTTTGTATGTCCCATGCAAAGCCAATCGGCTGAACCTCCCGACGCTCCCTCCCTCGAACAAGGGATCGCAGCGGATTCGTTTCGGCGGCTTTCATGGGTCGGCCCACCCCAAATGAGGAAAGCACCGGCACCGTCAGTTCAGGCAGGGGAAGGGTCGTGATGCGTCAGCGCCGCGCGAGCAGACCGCGCAGCTGCCCGACTAGTTCACGGTCGCGCCACCAGACGATGCCGACATAGAAGATGATCCCGCAGAGGGCACAGAGGGCGAGCCGAGGGCCGGGATCGATCGGCGTGAGGACGAGTCGCCGGAGCGCGAAAACGAACACTGCCATTGCGAGGCAGTGGCCTAGGACGCGCGACAACCGACGGACAACCGTCGAATACCGCGCTCCGAGGACGCGACAAGTCACGAAGGTGCTCACCACGACGACGATCGCGCGAGCAATCGCGTAGAACCCCGCCACGCCCTCTACACCCCAATGCAGTCCGATTGCAAACGCGGTGATGACGAGCGGAACGGAGAAGAGGCGGAGACGCAGGGACGTACCTGCCCTTCCGAGCGCCTGGAGCGTCGCCCAGTTCAATGTCATGAACGACGTGGAGACGCCCGCGAGGCTCAGAAGCTGGAGGACTCGCACGGACGCCGCCCACTTCTGCCCGAGCACAACGAGGACGAAGTCGGGTGCGACAACGGCCATGCCGAGAAATGCCGCTGCATTCAGCGAGGAGACGACGATGGTGCCGGTCAGCCAGGCTTCCCGCAGCCTTTCCGGCTCGCCCTGCAGCTTGGCGAATCCGGCGAACAACACGTTTTGGATCGGCTGAGCGACTCGCGCGACCGGAACGAACATCACGTTGTATGCGACGGAGTAGATTCCAAGCGCGGCGGAGCCGAGGAATCGCGCGATCAACATGTTGTCGGCGTACAGGCTCAGCATTCCGAGGATCTGCGCGACCACTGTCTTGATGCCGAACGAGCCGAGGTTGTTCAGGCTCTTACGCGAGTAGACGCGGTGCGGACGCCACGGCGAAATAATCCAGACGAGCACTGTGGCAACCGCGGTGCTGACAATCGCTTGGGACACGATTGCCCACGCGCCAAAACCGTAGACCGCGAGTGGAACGGCGACTCCCGCACCGACGAGGGTCGCGACGAAGTTACGCAGCTCGAGACTCCGGAATCGGAGCTCTCGCGTGAGGAGCGCCGTCTGTGTGAGGCTGAGCGACGAGAGCAGCACGATTCCCGAAGTCGCGGCGATGAGCGGCGTCGCGCTCGGCGTCGTTAGCGCCGCGGCGATGACGGGAGAGAGCAACACACCGACGACGGCCAGCAAGCTACCGACGGCAACCGTCGTCCAAAACGCCGTTGATCGATCCTCCTCCGTGATTTCCTTCCGCTGCACGAGTGCTGCGCTCAGCGCAAGATCGGTGAAGATGCCGGTCACCCCGATGTAGATGAGCGCAACGGCAGCTTCTCCATAGTCATGCGGGGCGAGCAAGCGTGCAAGGACGATCGCGACGGCCGACCGCATTGCCTGGGCGACACCCTGCCCGAGCAGCTTCCACCTGACACCGCTGATCACGCTCGTGCGCAGACTGGGCGCTGCGCCGGGAATTGTCTCGGCGTCCGCCCCCAGGACGGCCTGGGTATCGCTGACGTCGCCCGCGCTCATCCAGGTCCTCCGCTGCCCCAATATGGTCTCAACGCGACCTCGGGACGACGTCGGCGTAGCGTACGCCGAATCGTGGGTCCCAGGGAAGTTCTCCCGGCGTCGGTGATTCCTCCGAGCCGAGCTTTGGATCCCGACAGCAGTCGAAGGCACGTCCGTATCGAATACGTACGCCCGCCATCGAGACACCGGCAGAGACGCCGTTCGTGTCGACGGCGCGGCCCTGAGTGTGGTGCGTCACGAGGTACGGCACATCGAGACCGATTGGGACGCGACCCCACAACTGAAGCCCGTTGCCGGCACCCGGGTGGTAGAGATCCGATGCCTCGACGATCACCGTGTCCCGTTCGATTTCTCCGGCCGGCGTCGGGTTCCCGATCTCGACGGCGTCTCCAGCGCCCGCTGCCGCCTGGATCGCGACACGGTTGTCATCGAAGACGGCGCCGGCGACGTCGGCGAGGATGGCCGCGTGAACGCCCGTTCCTTTGATCCGGTGCGGATCACGCGCGGGCACGAGACCCCACCGCGTGACTTTTCCCTCCATATCCGTGTGGTCGATCGCAGAGCCGCCGGGAAGTTCGGCCAGGCCCGAACCGCCGACGTCGTGGATGAGGAAGTCCCACCACGTCACGTGGCTCGTGCCGCCGGTGAGCTCGATCCCGTCGCCGCCGGTCGGGTTCGTGACGTCGCCCCCACTGAGTCGGAGGTTCGTCGAGTCGCGGATCCAGACCGACGGAACGTTGTCGCGACCTCCGTAGTCGAAGTGGGCCGCCGAGGCGCCGCGTCCAAGGTCGATGAGCGCGCCGGGCGGGGCGAGGCGCCGCGAGATCACGAACTCACCCTTTACGTCGAATTGTCGCTCGACGACCACCTCGTCGCCCACGCGAAGGTTCCGGACCGCACGCCGGAGCGCATCGGCGTCCGAAACGTGCAGCGTGCGGCCAGCAGTAAAGCGTGGGGGACGGCGCGTGTAGGCGGTCGCCACGGCAAACGTGCGCGGAGAGGACCCTCGAGAGAACAGACGCAAAGAGGATCCCCTGACGAACAGAACTGCGGGGGAGACAAGCACGAGCGCGAAGAACGCGAGAGCGATTCTCCGATTGCCGCGCCACCGCGCGTACGTCAAGTACGACGCTGGCTCGATCGCCGCGGCTCGGACGACCCCAGCGGAACGGGAGCGACGCCGCGCGCGCGCGGACTCGGGATCCCGCTGTTCATCTCGGAAGCGGTTTGCGCGTACGGGCCGTAATCGTCGACATTCGGACTCTCGCTCGTCGTCAGCACGAATCCGAGCGATGTGATGTCTCGCCGTCCGAGGAGCTCGAGCAACTGCGCGAGGCGGTCGCGCCGCGTATGCCCGACTCGGACGGCCAGGAGGACGACCTCCGCGGCAGCAGCGACCCATAGTGCCTCGGCGACTTCGGGGATCGGCGGTGCGTCGATCACGATGATGTCGACCTTCGATTCGAGTTCGCGAAACACCTCGGCGACTCGGTCGCTCTCGAGAACGCTCGAGTTGTGCGAGTGCTCGCCGGCCGCCAGCACGAGGCGCAGATTCGGGTACCCGGCTGCCGGGATCGACGCCTCTTCGAACGTCGCCTCACCCCTCAACAGGCGAACGAATCCGTCGCGACGCACTTTGGCGTCAAAGATCGTCCCGAGCATGGGACGATGGAAGTCGGCATCCATCAGCACGACACGCAAATCGGCGTTCGCAAGGGTGATTGCGAGATTCAGCGCGGTCATGGTCTTGCCGTCGTTCGCCGAGGCGCTCGTAACGAGGATGGACTTTGGGTACCCGCCGTTACGGCCGGCGGTGGCGACGACCGCGCGGAGGGTCTGGTAGCTCTTCCACACGGTCGAGGGAAGCGGCGAAGTCCTCATCATGTAGCCCTCGACGACGCGCCGCGGAAGACGCGGTACGCGCGCGAGTACCGGCAGCCGGTGGTCGAGCAGGTCGGCCTCGCGGGTGAGGCGCGGATTCGTCGTCTCGAGGAAGATCGCGGCGCCCGAGCCGAGCAGCAGTGCGACGAGGAGCGCAACGGCGATGCTCAGCTTCGGTCGGGGCCACGACGCCGCGGTCGGCGGCTGGGCGCGGTCGAGCACACGAAGCGTCGGATCGGGGATCCCGAGTACCCCACGTAGCTGGCTGAGTTGCTGCTCAAGGCCGATGTAGGTGAAGTTGTTCTGCCGAGTCGCCTGCGGGAAGGCAGCCACCTGACGAGAAAGCTGGGCGATTCGCTGGCGCAACTCGCTTTGGAAGATCGCGGTGCGTGTTGCGACGACTGCATCGGCGTAGCCGTTCGCAGCAGCTGCAGCCTCGTCAGCGGAGGAAGCCGTCGCCTGGACGGAGACGATGTCCGCCTGCGAAAGCGGCACGACGTTAATCGAAACCCCGCTGCCGTGGTTCGGCAACTTGGCGAAGGCCTGCGTGCGTATCTGAGTCGCCTGCATCGAACGCGCAGCGGTCACGACCGAGGACGATCCATCGAGAGTCTGTCGAAACAGGCTGAAGCTCTGGTACAGCGTGTCGGTGGCCGACACGGGTGTGATGAGGATGTCTGCCGATGCGTCATACCGCTTCGTCGCGAGTGTTGTGAAGAACGCGGTCGAGGCGACTGCGACGACTGTGAGCACCACGATCAGGCGCCAATGCGCGCGCAGAGCATGGAGGTACGTAACGCCACCCCGCGCGCCGACGAAGCCGGCCGAGCTGCTCATCGGCAGGCCCTGCGCAGGCAATCCGGCACCGACGGGAAGATCGGTGTGCTCGACGGAAAACGAGGCAAAGCCACGGTGGAGGATAGCGTGATCCCCGACTGGCGAACCCTCATGCGCGACCCCGTGATCGACCCGCCGACGGCGCGATCGCCGCCAGCCTGCGTCGCCCCCGCCGGAGCAGTGCGCCCCCGTACACCGACGCCGCGAGACCCGTTCCAGCTAGCCCCTCGGCGAGGTCGCGCGCGCTGAACTCGTCGCTCACGATCTGCCGGGCCGCACGCGGCCACACGAGCTCCGAGGGGCGATCGAGCGTTCGACGGCCCCGCTTCATCAGCGAAAGGCTCTCCGGGTGGTTCACGAGATACGCCACCCCTGCCAGACCGAGCGGCAGCGGGGGACGACCGAGATCCGCGGCCACGTCTCCGTATTCGCCGTGACCGCGTTGGTCCGGTGCATTCCCGAAATGGCTGAAAGGCGCGTCGAGATCCTCCGATGAGACTGGAAGCTCGTCCGGTCTGAAGCGGCACGCGAAGCCGCTGCCGCACGACCTGTGGAACATCCCGCGACGGAGCCATACGACACCATGCGCCGTATCGAGGAAATAGCCGTCGGTCACGAGCTGACTCTCCGCCTTTGACCTAACGACCGCGTCGAGAAACCGGCGATGGACAAGGTCGTCTGCGTCCACGAATGCGATCCTCACATCTTCCGTCGCCCTCGCGCGCACCCACGCACCGATGTGCCGCCGCTTCCGGGCCTTGTCGCGGTTCGCCTCGAGGAGTGTTCTCGGCGCCGGGAATTCCACCGGAAGTACGACGATGCCTTCCTTTCCGACGCCGCCGAGTTCAGGGGGCTCATGGCAGGCGATACAGATGACCACCGAGTGTCCTCTCGCGGCTTGTTGGATCGAGCCGATCGTTCGGCGCAGGGACAACTCGGCAGCAGGCCAATTCGCGCACCGCAGCCGCGACTTCATCGGAATCGCGAAGACCGTCGTGAGCGCACCGCCGCTCTCGGCGAAATGAGTTGTCGTCATCACCGGCTGTGATATCGGCAGCGGAGCACCACTAGACGAGCACTTGATACTCGGAGCCCCCTCGACGGGGCGGCCCGCGCCACGTCACCGGGTACGCCTTCTTATGCCGCCTTGATCTCCATGATCTTGAACTTCCTCGACCCGCGCGGTGCTGATACCTCGACGATCTCGCCCTTCTTCTTGCCCATGATCGCCTTGCCGACCGGCGACTCGTTCGAGAGCTTGTTCTCGGCCGGGTTCGCCTCCGCGGAGCCGACGATCCGGTACTCGAACGTCTTCCCGCCCCGCTCCATGTCCTTGATGCGAACGTGCGAGCCGATCGACACCGTGTCCTTCGAGATCTCCCGCTTGGTGATCACCCGCGCGGAGAGCAGCCGCTCCTCGAGCTGGGCGATCTTGTGCTCGAGCATTGCCTGTTCGTTCTTCGCGTCGTCGTACTCGGCGTTCTCGGCGATGTCGCCGAACTCGCGGGCGACGCGAATGCGCTCGGCGACCTCGCGGCGCTTTTCGCCGCGCAACAGGTCGATTTCCCGCTGGAGCTTCTTGAACCCCTCCGGAGTGAGGATGACTTCCTTCAACTAGGCCTCCTAGGCCGCCAGAAACGGGCGGGAATGGTAGCGGCGGCGTCAAGGGCTCCGCAAGACGGGGTGATCTACGATTTACGGATCGTGAACATCGACCTTCGGGAGCACTGGTCACTGGGCGGCGTCGACATCCCGGGACGCCTGGTTCTGGCGCCGATGGCGGGCGTCAGCGTCCAGGCGTTCCGCCGGCAGGGCCGCCGCTACGGGGCCGGCCTCGTCTGCTCGGAGATGGTGTCGGTAGCCGGGATCCAGCACCGGAACGAGCGGACGCTCGGGTATCTCCGAGTGGGCGCGGACGAGCACCCGCTCGCAATCCAGATCTTCGGCTCCCACCCGGCCGCGATGGCCGAGGCGGCCCGGATGGTCGAGGCGGCCGGCGCCGACATCGTCGACATGAACTTCGGCTGCCCGGTCAAGAAGGTGACGAAGACGGGCGCCGGCGCCTCGCTGCTCGACGACCCCGACCACGCGTGCCGACTGGTCTCCGCGGTCGCGACCGCGACGTCGCTTCCCGTCTCCGTGAAGATGCGGCGCGGCGTGGAGAATGGCTCGCGGGTATGCCTCGACGTCGGCCCGCAGCTCGTCGACGCGGGCGCCTCGTCGCTCACCCTCCATCCACGCTCGGCAAAACAGATGTACACCGGCACCGCCGACCACTCGCTCACGGCGGAGCTCGTGTCGCTCGTCGACGTGCCGGTGATCGCCTCCGGCGACGTGACGAGCCATGCCCGTGCGCAGTCGGTGCTGGCGACCACGGGCGCTGCCGCCGTGATGATCGGCCGCGCTGCGCAGGGCAACCCGTGGGTGCTGCGCGAGATCATGGGCGACGACCGCGAGCCGTCCCGTGAAGAGATCGTCGCGGAGCTCGTGCTGTTCATCCGCGAGACGGTGCGCGAGCTCGGCGACCGGCGCGCGTTCGGGTTCTTGAAGAAGTTCTACGGCTGGTATCTCGGCCGCGGCCGCTTCCCCCGCCCGTTCAAGCAGGAGCTCGTGATGCTGGCGTCGCTCGACGAGGTCGAGGCGCGGCTGCTCGACGTCGCACCCGGAGCGCGGTTCGTGCTCGAGCGCCTGCTCGCCGAGCTGCCCGACCCGGCCGACGAGGTGCTGCTCGACTCGCTGCCGATCTCGATCTACGGCGGCGGCTAGTCGGGCGGAGGCATCGGCTTGTCGCTGACCGGTGTGATCTCGGCGACCGTCCTCCCCGCCCCGGGCAGCAGGAAGGTGTGGAGGTGGCCGATGTCGTCGGTCTCGACGACGAGGTAGTTCGTGTGCGCCGGGAAGGCGAGCCAATACCCGATGATCTTCACGGTCTTCGACTCACGGTCGAAGAGCGAGCGCGAGCCGCCCTTCCCGTAGGGGCAGTTCTCCGGCGTATGCGTCTGCTTGATGTGGAAGAGCATGGTTGCCTCCTGACGTCTCGACCGGATGCGGACGCTACAAGGAACGCGCGCCTACGATCACGGCATGCGCGGGATCCTCGTGTCGCTCCTCACCGCAGCCGCGGTCGCGCCGCCGGTGATCCACGAGCCGTTCACCGCATTCCCGTGCCCGCTCCACCCGGACACGACGGTCGATGTGATCGGGTGCCAGGAGCACCGCGTCCTGCGAACCGACCGCGCGATCGACGTCCAGGTCGCGACGATCTTCCGCGTGCTGCGCGTCGCGAGCAGGCGCTCGAGCTTCGTCGCCGGCGAGCGGAGCTGGCTGCAGTACCGCCGTCAGTCGTGCTCGGCCGAGGCCTCGCACGTCGCCGACGGCAAGGCGCACGCGGTCGCGCTGCTGACCTGCACGCTCCGGCGGAACACGTCGCATCTCGCCGACCTCACGGCGATGCGGAAGGCTCTTGCTCAGCCGTGATCGTTCCCACACCAGACCTGCAACCAATCGCGGGCGGTAACGTCGCGGCATGTCGCCCGAATGGCCGCTCGAGACCGAACGCCTGACGCTGCGCCCGTTCGTCGAGAGCGACTTCGCGGCGATGCACACGATGCGGTCGAGCCCCGAGATCGTTCTCTACCTCTACGAGGAGCCGTTCACTCCGGAACAGTCGCGGGACCGGCTGAGGCGGATGATGGAGAACTCGGCGTGGGTGAGGGAAGGCGACTGGCTGTCGGTCGCGGTCGTCGAGCGCGCGTCAGGCATCACCGTCGGCGACCTGGCGTTCCACTGGGCGAGCGAGCGCGATCGAACCGCCGAGATCGGCTTCGTGGTCGACCCGCGGCACCAGGGCAAGGGGTTCGCAACCGAAGCGGCCCGGGCGGTGCTCGACTGGGCGTTCACGACCGGCGGTATGCATCGCATCGTCGGGCGCCTGGAAGCGAGGAACACGGCGTCGGCGCGGGTGCTCGAGAAGCTCGGCATGAGGCTCGAGGCGCACTTCGTCGAGAACGAGTGGGTGAAGGACGAGTGGCAGAGCGAGCTCGTCTACGCGGTGCTCGAGCACGAGTGGACGTCCTAGCCGCGCGGCGCGCCGAGCTGGGCTGTGAGCCGGCTGACGTCCGCGAACGTCACGCCGCTGCGAGCAGCGACGTCAGGTAGTCCTCCAGCTTGTCGAGGCTGTCCTCCTCGCCGTCGTGCCTGGTCATATGGTCACGGCCGGCCTGGTCGCGGAACGCCAGGGTCATCGTCAACGTGGTCACGCCGTCCTGCTCGCGCAGCTCGACGGTCTCGACGGCCTCTGCATCGGGCCATCCTTCGAAGAGCCAGGTCGCGACCGTTCGCGTCGGCGGCTCGACCTCGGAGTAGGTCCCGCGAAACGAGCACTCTGCACCGGTCTCCGTCACGAAGACGATGTGGTAGCTCCCACCGACGCGGAGGTCGATCGAGCACACCGTCACCTCGTCCCTGAACGGAGCGAACCAGTTCCGCACATGCTCCGGTTTCGTGAAGACGTCGAAGACGAGTTGGAGCGGAGCGTCGAACTGTCGCGTCGTGACGATCACGAGCTCGCTCGGGTAGTCGATGACCGACGAGCCATGCCGATTCCCTGTCACTGCTGCTCTCCTTGTTCCTGTAGCTCTTTCAGGTAGTCATCCATCCGGTCGAACCGTTCGTTCCACGCCTGCTCGTACTTCGCCAGCCACTCCTGGAACGGTTGCAGTCGCGCAGGCTCGAGCCGGTAGAGGCGGCGCCGTCCCTCCGCCCGCGAGCTGACGAGCCCCACCTCGCTGAGCACGCGGAGGTGCTTCGACACCTGGGGCTGAGGCAGCGCGAGGTCGGTCACGATCGTCCCGACCGCCTTCTCACCCGTGATCAGCGTGTCGAGGATGTCGCGCCGCCGGCCCTCGGCGACCGCGTTGAAGACGTCGGAGGTGGTCGACGAACGGGCCACTCCACCAATATATTCCTATATCGGTATATGTCAAGCCGGAACACTCGATGAGTTCCGGCTCGTCCAGCAGTCTCTACCGCGCACGGTTCCGTAAGCACCGACCCCGGGAGGGCGGATGAGGCTTCTTCTCACGGCCGCAGGGATCAAGAACTCGAGCATCAACGACGCGATGGTCGAGCTGCTCGGCAAGCCGATCGCCGAGTGCGACGCCCTCTGCATCCCCACCGCGTCGTATGGGCACGCGCCGCGTGGGTTCGGCGGGGCATACAGGTTCATCACCGGGCAGGCCACGACGCCCATGATCGAACTGGGGTGGAAATCGCTCGGAGTGCTCGAGCTCACGGCGCTCTCCACGCTCGACCGCGAGGTCTGGGCCCCAGTGGTCGAAGAGGCCGACGTGCTGCTCGCGAACGGCGGCGACTCCCTGTATCTCGCGCACCACATGCTGGCGTCGGGCGTGGCGGATCTCCTGCCGTCGCTGAGCGCGGTGTGGGTCGGGTTGAGCGGCGGGAGCATGGTGATGACGCCGCGGATCGGTGAGGACTTCAAGGTCTGGAACCCGCCCGAGGGTGGCGACAAGGCGCTAGGGATCGTCGACTTCTCGATCTTCCCGCACGTCGACCATCCGGACCTTCCGGAGAACACGATGGCCGCCGCCGAGCAGTGGGCCGCCGGCTTGTCGAACCCGGCGTACGCGATCGACGACGACACCGCGATCAGGGTCGTCGACGGCGCGGTCGACGTCGTCTCCGAAGGGCACTGGCAGTTCTTCCCGTAGAACGCGTGCTCGGTCGCGTAGTCGATGGCACCGGCGAAGTGGCTCGGCAGCTCACCACGGTCGGGCGTCACGATCACCTCGCCCTTGCGAACCGCGGAGAACGGTGTGACGCAAAGACTCGCGAGGCCCTGCAGATCACCCCCTCCGTCACAGAGCGAGATCGCTCACGCGTATGTCGTCGGCCAAGCAGACAGAGCCGTAACCGAACGCGAGGGCTTCATCGCGGACTTTCGCCCACGGGCTGGGTAATGGTCGTGGGTCGCTTGGATCAGACGGCCAAGCTGTTCCCTGCGTCGCATGGGCGACGTCGTCCTGTACGGCGTCGAGCGCCAGCTCGACCACCCACCGCAAGTCGTGCGCTCCGACCGTCTCCGCGAGGTTCGCGATCCCGCTCCCGCCCCACGAACCTTCTCGCGTGTGCGTGAACAACCAAACGCCGCCCCAACTACTGTTCGTGCCGCGTTCGAGCCAGCAGCCTTCTGGCAGCGTGGGGTTCAATCGCTGAATCAGCGCATCGGCCAAGGCCGCCACATCAACGACCGTCACATCGACAGAGTCACACACCCGGCGGCTCGTCGGGCGCTAGGACAGCGGAACTGAAATCGAGAAGCGCGGGCTGCTCTTGGCGGTTCGATGCCCGCCGCGGGCGGGGCACAGGCGGTGTCACCCGAGTAGTCGTGGTGCCGGGCGAGGCGTAGAGTCCCCGCGATGGAGCGCGTCGTTTTCGTACATGGGAGCGTCGGAAACGGTGATGCCGCTTGGGTGGAGCAGCGGGCGCTCGCCAACGAGTTCGAACTCGTCGTGCTCAACCGCCCCGGTTTCCCGCCCGGCCCGTTGGCCGACCGCGTCGATTTCGAAGAACACGCTCGCTGGGTCGTCGAGAGGATGCAGCCGGGCGACCACCTGTGCGGGCACTCCTACGGCGGCGTCGTCTCGCTTTACGCGGCCGCGCAGGCACCGACGCTGCGCTCGCTTACAGTCGTCGAGCCGCCCGCGTTCGGGATAGCCGCCGACCAGCCTGCGGCGGCCGAATTCATCGCGAGGCTGAAGACGCTTTGGAGCGATGGCCCACGCGAACCGCGCGCCTTCCTTGCAGCCTTCTACGCCGAAGTGGCGGGCCGAACAGTCGAGCTACCTGATCCATTACCGCCCGAGCAATACCAGGGCGCGCAGATCCTCATGATCGAACGTGGCCCGTGGGAGGCGCAGCCGCCGCTCGACGAGATACGAGACGCCGCGTACCCGAAGCTCGTCATCTCCGCCGGCTGGAGCCCGGCATTCGACGCCGTGTGCGACGTACTCGAAGAACGATTGAACGCTGAGCGCGCCGTGGTGCCCGGCATGGGACACAACCCGCAACTTCTCGGGCAGCCGTTCAACGACGTACTGCGGGCCTTCTTGCGCCGGGCCTAAGTCTCTCGGATGTATGCGGGCGGGCTGAGAATCGAGCAGCGCGGTCTGCTCTTGGCGGTTTCAGTTCCGCCCTGACCCCGAGCCGGAGCGACCTCGACGCCATCACGGACGTACAGGCGCGCCATCGGAGCCACTACCTGGAGGTCGCGCGGCACGAATCGAAGTCTTACCGATCCAGGCGGCGAGCACGGAAGCGGTCGGCTGCACGAGCGTCCGTCACACCGAGAGGGCGGAACTCGACTCGAGAAGGGCGGGCTGCGCCGGCGATGCTTACGCCTGGTTCCGCTCCCACACGATGCGCAACCCCTGCAGGGTCAGCTCGGGATCGACGGCGGTGATCGTCGACGAATGCGGCGCGATCAGATCGGCGAGGCCGCCGGTCGCTACGACCGGCGCGCCCTGGGCGCCGAGCTCGGCGACGATGCGCGAGACGATCGCATCGACCTGGCCGGCGAAGCCGTAGACGAGACCCGACTGCAGCGCTGCCGTCGTGGTCTGGCTGATCACATGCTCGGGCGCCGTGAACGGCACCTTCGGCAACCGCGCGGCGCGCGCGAACAACGCGTCCATCGAGATCTCGATCCCCGGCGCGAGCACGCCGCCCGCGAACTCCCCTGCTGAATTGACCACGTCGAAGTTCGTCGACGTGCCGAAGTCGACGACGACCGCGGGTGCCCCGTGGCGCTCGCGCACGGCGACGGCATTCGCGATCCGGTCCGGCCCCACCTCGCGCGGATCGTCGTAGCGGATCGTCAGGCCTGTCGACACACCCGGGCCGAGTACGAGCAGCTCAGTCCCCGACCAGCGCTCGGCGAACGACTCGTACTCGCGCACGAGCGTCGGGACGGACGCGCACAGCACGATGCCGTCGAGCGCCTCGACGTCGATGAACGCACGGAGCATGACCGCGAGCTCGTCGCTCGTGTGCGAGCGGTTCGTGGCGACGCGGAACTGCTCCTTCAGGCGATCGGCATCGAACAGTCCGAAGACGGTCTGGGTATTGCCTACATCGATGGCGAGTAGCATCGGCGTCCAAACAGGGTCAGACCCCTTGCGGGGTCAGGCCCCTCAGAGATCTTCGATCTCTGATCGCCCCTCGCCGATGCGCTTGGCGAGCGCCTCCGCCGTGAGGACAGGCTCGTCGCCTTCGCCGCGGAGCTCCTCGATCGTCACGTCACTCGAGGTGTACACCTCGGCGCGCGGGATCATCCGCGTCGGGCGGTTCTTGTCCCACACCCACACGTCCTCCATCTTCAGATGGAAGAACGGGTAGTTCGGCTGCGGGACGTACTGCATGTCGAGCTTGTTGCACAGGTACGTGGCGTCCTGCGTGAGGACGCAATAGCGGAACAGCCCGAAGACGGCGCCGTACTCCTTCTTGAGACGGAGCTCGGCCTCGGCCTCGAATTCGTCGAGCTCGTCGAGGTTGCTCACGCGCCTGATTGTAGCCCCGCGAGGGCTTCCGAGACTGTGCCGTTTCCGGGGATTTCGTGATCGGGAACGAGCGCCTCCAGCGGCTCGAGGACGAAGCGACGCTCGAGCATCAGCGGGTGCGGCACCTCGAGCCCCGGCTCCGAGATCCGCTCATCGCCGAACAGCAGCAGATCGAGATCGATCGTCCGCGGCCCCCAGCGCGGGCCGACCCGCTCCCGCCCGAGGCGCCGCTCGACGTCGAGCAAATGCGTCAGGAACGCGCGCGCGGCGAGAGGCGTATCCACCTCGGCGGCCGCGTTCAGAAAGGACGGCTGGTCGCGAACGCCCCACGGCTCGGTCTCGAAGAGCGGCGACAGGCGGGCCGCGCCGATCAGCTCCGCCGCGCACCGAATCGTCGCCTCGCGGTCGCCGAGGTTCGAACCGAGACCGACGTACGCGAGTGTCATGGGCGTTCGACGGTGACGGCGCTGAAGTCGACCGTCATGCCGGCCGGCTTCACCTGCGGCTTCCGCACGCGCACCTTCACGCGCTCGGGAGCGAATTGCTCGTACACGAGATCGGCGACCGCGGTCGCGAGCGCCTCGAGCAGATCGAAGCGGCGCGCGTTCGACAGCTCGCGCACCGCCATCGCCACCTTCGTGTAGTCGATCGCGTTCTCCAGCCGGTCGTCGGCGCCGCGCTCCCCCACCTCGAGCTCGAGATCGAACAGGAACAGCTGGCCGAGGCGCTTCTCCTCCTCCTCGACTCCGTGGTACCCGAACACGTGCAACCCGCTCAGCTCGAGCTTCATCCGCGGACAGCCTTCGCCGCGGCGAGCGCCTCGACATGCTCACGGACGTCGTGCACTCGAAGGATCGTCGCGCCGCGCTCGTATGCCGTGACGGCGGCGCCGACGGAAACGGCGAGCGTCCCGACCCGTTCGCGCCCGACGAGCTTCGCGAAGCTGCTCTTGCGCGACACGCCGATCAGCAGCGGCCGGCCGATCGCACACAGCTCGTCGAGACGGCGGACAAGCTCGAAGTTGTGGTCCGGCGTCTTCCCGAACCCGATGCCGGGGTCGAGGCAGACGTGCCGCTCCTCGATCCCTGCGTCGACCGCGAACGCGAGCCGCTCCTCGAGGAACCGCTTCACATCCGAGACGACGTCGTCATAGACCGGATTCTCCTGCATCGTCCGCGGCTCGCCCTGCATGTGCATGAGACAGACATAGCAGCCCGCGTCGGCGATCACACCCGCGAGCTCCGGATCCGCGCGCAGAGCGGTGACGTCGTTCACGAGCTCGACTCCCAGCTCGAGGGCGCGGCGCGCGACGGCGGCCTTGGAGGTGTCGATCGACACCGGCGCCCCGGCGAGGTCGGCGAGCACCGGCTCCACCCGCGCGAGCTCCTGCTCGGCGGTCACGCCGGACGACCCCGGCCGGGTCGATTCCCCGCCGACGTCGACGATGGCCGCGCCGGCTTCGAGCATCCCCCAGGCCGTCGTCACCGCGGGCTCGACGTTGAAATGCAGACCGCCGTCCGAGAACGAGTCGGGCGTGACGTTGATCACCCCCATCACGGCTGGGGCAGGAAAACGGCTCTCGATCGGCGCAACCGGCATCGCGTCGCTATTTTCGCCTCATGGACGCAGGCGGGCGTTATCTGTGGTCTGTCGCGCGCCGGCTTCGCTGGACGATCCTCGGGGCGATCGCCGCCGGGCTCTCCTGGCAGGGCGCTGCGATCGTCTCGCCCCTCCTCGTTCGCCACGCGGTAGACGCCGGCATCGTCCACCACCACCACGCCGCGCTGTGGTCGGCGTGTGGCGGGATCGCCGCGCTCGGGCTCGTCGAGGCCGTCGCGGGCGGCGCGCGGCACTACTTCGCGATCCGCAACCGCGCGCTCGCGGACGCCGGTGTCCGCGACGGGATCTTCCGGCGCGCGCTCGAGCTCGACGCGCGCTACCATGACCGTGTCGGCGCGGGCGAGCTGATCTCGCGCGCGTCGAACGACGCCGAGCTCGTCGCGCGCGTCTTCGACGCGATCGGTCACACCGTCGGCTACATCCTCACCATCTTCGGCGTCTCGATCGTGCTGTTCGTCGTCGACTGGCGGCTCGCGCTCGCGGTGCTCCTGCCGCTCCCGCTCCTCAGCGTCGGCTTCGGCCGCTACTCCCGCCGCTACGCCGAGCGGACGAAGGTGAACCAGGAAGAGCTCGGCGAGCTGACCGCGCTGGCCGAGGAGACGATCGCCGGCATCCGCGTCGTGAAGGGACTCGGCGCCGGCGAGGCGCTCTCGGCGCGGTTTCGGGCCCGCTCCGACCGCGTGGTCGCAACCTCGCTCGCCGTCGCCGACGTCGACGCCGTCTTCCTGCCCGCGCTCGAGGCGTTGCCGCTGATCGGCGTCCTCGTCGTGCTCTGGTACGGCGCACACCGCGTCATCGCGGGCGACATCACGATCGGCACGTTCGCGCTGTTCAACGTGTACCTCGTGCTGATCGTCTTCCCGCTCCGCACGATCGGGCAGCGCGTGAGCACCCTGCAGCGTGGCGCGGCGGCGGGACGGCGCGTCGTCGACGTGCTCGAGGCGGCGCCCGCGGTCGTGGAGGCGTCCTCGCCGCGCCCGTTCCCGGAGCGGAGCGAGGTTCGCTTCGAGGACGTCCACTTCGCGTACGCCGACGAGCGCTCGATCCTCGACGGGCTGTCGATCACGATCCCGGAAGGCGAGTCGCTCGCGCTCGTCGGCGCGACCGGCTCCGGCAAGTCGACCGTTGCTGCGCTCCTCGCTCGGTTCTACGACCCCGACGGCGGCCGCGTGACGATCGGCGGCGTCGACGTGCGCGAGCTTCGCCTCGAGGAGCTCCGCCGCGGCGTCGGGCTCGTGTTCGAGGAGACGTTCCTCTTCGGGGACACCGTCAGCGGAAACGTCGGCTTCGCGATCCCGGACGCCGAAGAGGAGGACATCCGCCGTGCAGCACGGCTCGCCGGCGCCGCCGAGTTCGTCGAGCGCCTGCCGGACGGGTACGAGACCGTGCTGGGCGAGCGCGGCTTCTCGCTGTCGGGCGGCCAGCGACAGCGAATCGCGATCGCGCGCACGATCCTCGCCGACCCGCAGGTGCTCATCCTCGACGACGCGACGTCCGCCGTGGACGCGACGAAGGAGCATGAGATCCGCGCGGCGCTGTCGGAGGTGATGGCCGGGCGCACGACACTCGTGATCGCGCACCGCCCAGCGACGATCGCGCTCGCCGACCGCGTCGCGGTCGTCGACGGCGGGCGCATCACCGAGGAAGGGACGCACGCCGAGCTCGTCGCCGGCTCTCCGCGCTACCGGGCGCTGCTCGCGCTCGCGGCGGCGGAGGCGGCGTGATCGCGCCGATCATCAGGCCGCACCTGCGGCTCGTCGTCTGGGCGGGCGTCGCGATGGTCGTCGCGACCGGCATCTCGCTGGCGGCACCGCTGCTCGTGAAGATCGCGATCGACCACGGCATCCGCGGCCACCACGGCCACACGATCGACGTGGTTGCGCTGGCCTACCTCGGCTTGGTCGTCGTGCGCCCGATGGCGGAACGCGTGATCGTGCTCTGCAGCGCGCGCGCCGGCGAGCGTTTTCTCGGGGACCTGCGCGCCGCGGCGTACGACAAGCTGCAGGAGCTCTCGCTGCCGTTCTTCGAGGAGACGCGCGCCGGTGTGCTCGTCGCGCGGCTCACCGCGGACGTGCAGACGCTGACGACCTTCACGCGCACCGTGCTCGTCGAGGTGGTCGGATCGGTGCTGCTCTTCGTCGTGTCGGTCGTGATCCTGATCACGCTCTCGCCGCTCCTCTCGCTCGTGATGCTGATCTCGTTGCCGTTGCTCGCCTGGTCGTCGCTGCGGTACGGCAAGCGTTCTCGGCCCGCGTTCCTTGCCTTGCGCGACCGCGTCGCCGACACGATGACGTCGCTCCAAGAAGGGCTCACCGGCGTCCGCGTCGTGCAGTCGTTCGCGCAGGAGCAGGAGCACTACGCGGCCTACCGCACGCGCTCGCGCGAGCAGGTCTCTGCGTGGCGGCGAATCTCGCTCGTCAACATCGGCTTCTTCCCGATGATCGCCTTCGCCCAGGCGCTCGCGCTCGCCGCGGTGCTCGTCGTCGGCGGCTACCTCGAACGCCACGGGCGGGTCACCGTCGGAACGGTCGTCGCGTTCGCCCTGTACCTCATCTCGCTCTTCGATCCCGTCGCGCGGCTCGGCGACTGGTACAGCGAGTTCCAGTCGGGGCGCGCAGCGCTGGCGAAGATCTCGTCGCTCCTCGCCGAGCCGACGACCGTCGTCGGCGGCCCGGGCGCCCTGCCCGCGAGCGGCGAGCTGCACGCAGAGGCAGTCACGTTCGCGTACGGCGACAGCGCGCCGGCCGTCCTTGACGTCTCACTGACGGTGGCACCCGGCGAGCACCTGGCGCTCGTCGGCGCGACGGGCGCAGGCAAGTCGACGCTCGCAAAGCTGCTCGTGCGCGCGTACGACGCACAGCAGGGCTCGGTCTCGTTCGGCGGGACGGACCTGCGCGAGGCGACACTCGATGAACTTCGCTCGCGCATCGTGTTCGTCCCGCAGGAGGGCCACCTGTTCTCGGGCTCGATCGCGGACAACGTGAGGCTCGGCCGCCCTGACGCGACCGACGACGAGGTGCGCGAGGCGCTCCGGTCGATCGGCGCGCTGTCACGCGTCGAAGCGCTGCCCGACGGGATCGCGACCGACGTCCGCTCGCGCGGCGTGCGCCTCTCGTCCGGCGAGCGCCAGCTCGTGTCGATCGCGCGCGTCGCGCTTGTCGACCCGGCGGTGATCGTGCTCGACGAGGCGACGTCGTCGCTCGATCCGCGCACGGAAGCCGCGGTCGAGCACGCGGTCGCCGTGCTCGCGCGCGGCCGCACCGTGATCACGATCGCGCATCGGCTCTCGACGGCCGAGCGCGCCGACCGCGTGGCGGTGATGGAGCACGGTCGCCTCGTGGAGGTTGCGTCGCACGACGAGCTGGTGGCTCAGGGCGACCGCTACGCCCGTCTGTGGGCGAGCTGGCAGGCCGGGCTAGCGGTCTAGAAAGGCGAGGACTCGCTCGCGGATCCCGCGCACGTCGAGCCCGAGCGCGGCGTCGTGCTGGGCGCTCGTCCCGTAGCGGTCGATGAACTGCCGCGGAACGCCGATCGACAACAGCTGCGTCGGGCGGTGCACGAGTGCCGCCGCGATCTGGGCGGCTGTCGTTCCCTCGTACGCCGGCTCGACCAGGACGACCTTCGAAGAAGGTGCCGCCTCACGCGCCAGCGTCTCCGCGTCGAGCGGAACGAGGGTGGTCGCGTAGAGCACGGTCGCGTCGACACCGTCGACCGCGTCGAGGGTGCGCGAGAGGAACGGCCCGGCCGCCACGACCGTCAGCCCACTCCCACGCTGTACGACCGTCAGCCCGCGGGGCGCGAGGTCGACCGGCTCGCGGTTCTCGACGACGCTCGTCCGGAGGTACGTGGGTCGCCCGTTCGCGTAGCTCGCCCGGAGCAGCGCGTCGGTCTCGGGCGCCGACCCCGGGACGAGCACCTCGAGGCCGGGGATGCTGCCGAGCGCCTGGATGTCACCGGCGGCGTGGTGCGTGCCGCCCGACTCGCCGTAGTCGTACGCGGCGCCGGCGGAGATGAACGTGCCGCCGAGCCCCTGGTACCCGAAATCGAGCTTGATCTGCTCCAGGGGCCGCTCGGTCAGGAACGGCGCGAGCGTGTGCACGATCGGGTGGAACCCTTCGAGCGCGAAACCGGCGGCGATCCCCACGGCGCTCTGCTCCATGATCCCGGCGTTGACGGCTCGACGCGGGTCGTGGTCGACCGCGGGCTGCAGGTAGTCGAGGCTGATGTCCGCCATGACGATCGCGACACGCTCGTCGCGCTGGAAGAGATCGACGGCGGTCGCCATCGCCTGCTCGCGCATCGCCGTCACGCGACCACCGCCACGATCGCGGTCGGCATGTCGGCCCGGCGCTCGTACGCCGCGCGCAACGCCTCGCGGTCGCGTCCGTCAACCGACACCGCATCCCAGGCGAAGGCGGAGAGCTTCGCGGCGATGTCGCCCAGCTCGACGGTGCTCGACCGGTTGTCGACGACGATCAGCGTCAGGTTCGACAGGCCGACGGAACCGGCGTGGAGGATCGCTTCCCAGTTCGAGCCTTCGTTGAGCTCGGCGTCTCCCGTCAACACGAAGACGCGCTGCTCGTCGGCGCCGCGCGCACGAAGCGCGTAGGCGACACCGACCGCCATCGGCAGGCCGTGGCCGAGTGAACCGGTCGACGCCTCGACGCCTGGGACGCGGTTGCGGTCCGGATGCCCGCCGAGGATCCCATCCCACGTCAGGAACCGCTCCAGCTCCTCGGCGGAGAAGAAGCCGTGCTGCACGAGCACCGCGTAGAACGCGAGCGGCCCGTGGCCCTTGGAGAGGATGAACCGGTCGCGCTCCTCCCATTGCGGATTCGCCGGGTCGAAGTGCATCAC
>Ga0068855_100001317_pt1 | contig 30756 bp, 23 predicted proteins | sample KBSCornC52_FD_66592 | JGI IMG/M metagenome (GOLD analysis project Ga0068855, IMG submission 66592) | Corn rhizosphere microbial communities from Kellogg Biological Station, Michigan, USA - KBS Corn C5-2 | ecosystem: Host-associated > Plants > Roots > Rhizosphere > Soil ... | reverse complement strand
ACGGTTACAGACGACAATCGACCCATGACACGAACGCGCTCCGGTTGATGGTCTCGTCTTCGCATTTTTCCTCAGGGCGAGAGCTGGGCCACGAACAGTAGTCCTTCGACAGCTGGGCAAACTCGTTGCCTAGCCACAAAAGTCCGACTTTCTGCTCGAGTTCGGGGTCGTTCGCAACCTCGTTCAAGTGATACATGACGGAGTTTGCACGGCGATGCGAGAGCGCGCGGTTCTTGTCTTGCGTGCCGGATTTGGAGGCGCGCGCGACGACGAAGAAATAGCGCGCGCCCTTGCGCGCGAACCATTTGTCTTCCAAGAGCTTCTTGGCCTTGTCGTCGAGCTTGTCCTCGCCCTGGTCGAAGAGCACGACCGCCCCTCGCTCTTTCAGCGGCGTGAACAGCGCGTTGAAATCCGCGTCACTGATCGAAGCGAAGGTCTTCACGTCCGCCGGCTGACAACCGCGGCGCGAGGAATCCCCCTCGGCGAGCCCGCAGGAGTGCAGCACGCGCTCGAGCACTTGCTTGAATTGCGGCGTGCAATAACCGACTTCTGCCTGATCGGCGACCGCGACTTTTGGCTTTTCGGCCTCTGGCGTGGTCAGGCGTTCCGCAGCTCCGGACACCCACAGCCGCACCGCCAAGGTGACCCCGAGCGCCAGCACCACGCCCGTGCCGAGTCCAGCGAGCGCTGCCGGCTTCATTTGAGCACCTCCGGCGCCAATTGGCCGAGCGTGAAGCGCAGCCCCAAATCGGTATCTTCGTCGCAGACTCGGTGTGAGCCGAGGTACATCTGCGGCGTCGAGACCGGGATGTTGTTGTCGGACGCAAAGTGCAAGTGATTGTTCAGACGGACGTCGGTTTTGCGATCGTCCACGCATTTCAGCATGGTCTCGCCCCACTTTTGCTTGATCGCGGCGCGCAGCACGTCGGGTCCGTTTTTGCCGGCGCGTGACAGGTATTCCTGCTCTTCGTACGCCCACTCCAGCACCGCGCGCGCGTTGCTTCCGCCGCACAATACCGCTTTGGACACGATGCACGCGCCCGGATGGAGCGCCGTATCGAGCATCCAGTTACACTCGTTGTCGAGTGGGAAGAGCGCCAGATTGATGTCGAGCTTTTCGATGATGTTCTCGGCCACGAGCCGCTCGTGAAACGCTTTGCAGGTCGGGCACAGCGGATCTTCGAATAAAAGCGTGGGCTGAAGCGGATGGCTGGTCGCGATCTTGACCAGCTCGTCGTTCTTCATCTTGGGCTGCTTGAGCTCGCCGCACTTGCTCAGGTACGGGCGCTCGTCCGGTGCGCTCGCGGCATAGACCAGCGCCGGAATGAGCGAGATGGTCGCGAGCGAGATCAGCCAAATCAACGACAAGGCCGGGCCAACCGTGGCGCGTGGCTCAGCCGGCGCTTCACGCGTGCTGGCGAGCACGCCGAGGATGCCGGCTATGGCCAGCAAGATGGACGAGATGTAGATGCCCGCGCAGGTCTTACACACGGTGCCGAGCTTGGTCACCGAGATCGTGAACATGATCAGCGACACGAACAGCGGCACGAGCCCGACCGTGCCGAAGAACTGCCAGGCCAACTTCGGTGCCCGCGGGCCGTACACCAAGAGGTAGACGGCGAAGGCCGTGAAGAACGCGAATGCGCCGAGCGCGAACAGCGAAATCGGAATACCGCCCCAATAGTGCTCTTTGAGCAGCGCGGAGTACGGGCTGTACATCGCGACGCGGCACGCTTCGGCCTCCGCGGTCGCCGGCGCGCCGGGGATGAAGCTACAGTGCACGTCGTGCAAGCGCCGATCGAGGTGCTTAGCGTAATCGAGCGTCGAGTTCGATGCGAACAAGAGGCCGAGCAGCGACGCGATCAGCGCGAGCACCGCTGGCAGTTTGGATTTCGGACCTGGCATCGCCGGCGAGCGTCGCAATAATGGGCCCGAGATTGCAAGGTTTAATCAAGCGTCCATTCCGCCGCGAGCAAAGGCCGCGCGAGAAAATCCGCTATTCTTGCGGCGTACCGGCACTGCTCTGCCGACGTCTGCCGAGCCCAGTGTGGTTCGGGGGCAACGCCAGAGCCGAGCTGAACCAGCCGAAAGCGCGCGATTCTGGCGGGAAACACCCGACAACCATCGTCCCCGCGGCTGGCACGTCGCATGCTGTGGGTTGCGCCATGCATTGGCGCTCACTCCCCTATTTGGTCGCCTTCGGCTCGGCTTGGGCAGCGCACGCGCAAGCTGACTTCGATTCGACGGCCACCGCATTTCCGCCCTGGCCGCATACTGAAACACCGGAACCAGAGCCTCGCGCGGCGGCGCCGCGGCGGCCAGAGCTGGCGGAGCCCCAGAGCCGAGAGCCGAGAGCCGGTTATGGCCAGCGCCCGTTGCATCTCGAGCTCGTCACGGGTGTCGCGACCACGGTTGGGCTCGTGGGCGTCGCGGGCGAGCTCGATCTCGGCAATCCGCTCTCGCTCGGTGCCGGCGTGGGCGGTAACGGCTACGGCGTCGATTGGGAAGTGCACGCGCGCTTTCGTCCGATCTACTCGTTGCCGCCGGAGCGCCACTTCTTCTCCGCGCTGACCGTGCAGGGCACCTTCGCCAGCTCGCTCAACTCGAATACGAGTCTCATTCCGGGCATCGACTGCGATACTAACGACATTCACGACGGCTGCTACGCACCACCCGTCGTACCGGAGCGAGTCTATTGGGCCCAGAGCGAGCTCGGTTGGGAGGGAATGTTCCAGAGCGGTCTCACGCTACGCGTTGCCACCGGCCTTGCGCGCGAGCTCGGCTCACCGAGCTGGCACTGCGAAATCAGTGGGCAAATCGTGCCTTGCGGCTCGCTCCCTGCGCGCACGGTGTTCGTGCAAACCTTCGCGGTCGGCTACGCTTTCTGACCCAGTGCGCGTCGCGGCCGCCTACTTTTTCTGCGTCTGCACGCCAGAAATGAGCCGCTCCGCCTCGGGCCGCCCGGGGTGGCTCTTTGGCGCGTCGTCCAAAAAACGCCGCAGGAGCGGCGTCGCGTCGCTCGGGCGCTTCAAATAGTCGGTGTACAAGATGGCCAGGTTGAACGTGGCATCGATGTTTTTCGGCTCGCGATCCAAGATCTGCTTGAGCAGCTTTTCTGCTTCCAGATAACCGGATTGGTCGTCGCGCTTGCCCTGACCGCGGCGCGCGGCTGCGAGCCCCAGCATGGCGTCGATGCTCTCGGGCTCGACCTCGAGCACCGCGCGGAACTCTTGGGCCGCCTTGTCGTACACCCCTGCTTGCAAGAGCACCGTGCCGGTGTTGAGGCGGGCAGTCGTATCCTTCGGGTCGAGCTCGCTCGCGTGTTGAAAGTGTTTGAAGGCGACGGCATCCTCGCCTTTGCGCAAGGAAATCAGGCCAGCAGCGCGCTCGGCCACGGCCGATTTGTCGTCTGCTTTGAGCGCCTCTTCGATCAAAAGCTCGGCGGTGTCGACCTCGCCCTGTTCCATGTTCGCCAGCGCAAGCTCGGACAACGCGAACGGATCGCTCGAGTGGTAAACGAGCACGCGCTGAGCTTGCTGGATGGCCTCCTTCACGCGACCGCCTTCGCGCAGCGCGGTGACGAGCGCGATCGACGCCACCTTGGCGTCCGGATTTTGCTTCACGAAACCTTCTAGCGCGTCGATGCCGCCGTCCGCATCACCCTGACGCCGCCGCACTTCGGACAGCGCGACTGCGACGTCTTCGGCGTTCGGCGCGAGCTTCGCGGCGGCCGAAAGCTCGCGCTCCGCGGCCTTCAAGTCGCCCTTGTCCGCCAGCAAAATACCGAGATTGTAGTGAGCCTCCCACAGACCCGGATCGGCCGTCACCGCATCCTGCAACAGCTGTATCGCGTGCTCTTTGCCGCTCGCGTCTTTGGCACTCTGCACGCCTTGCACCATCTTGCTCACCGCCTGCGGATTGGCCGGAGGCAAGGTCGGGGCTTCGACTTTCTTGTGATTTGCGCCGCAAGCAACCAGAAAGACGATGCTCGCGCCGAGCAGCGCGTGGCGCATCACTTGCGGCCTCGCTTGCCGAGCGTCGGCTTCTTGTCTGCGGGCTTGTCTTTGGTGTCCGTCGGCAACGAATCGTCCGCTTTCGACGGCGGGAGCGCCGTGTCGGCCTTCTCTGATGGGCTGGCCTTCTCCGATTTGGACGGCTTTCCATCGGTCTTGCCGCCGGCGACGCGGATCAAAAACTTCTCGCTGCCGCCGCTGTTCGTGCGGCGCGTGCCGTCGATCAGCCCGGGCAGCGCGGTCGTGCCTCGCGAACGCAGCTTGAAGCCGGTTTCCTTGAGCGGCGGGTAGAGCTCGGAGTTCAAGCGCCCGAGCGCTTCGCGCATTTTCGCCGTCCAAGAATTGAAGATGCCGAGCTCGATCGCCTTTTGCCAGCCGCTCTCGTAGGCTTCCAAGCTGCGCTCTTCGATGGGCACGACGAACTCGTCGATCGACTGCTTGTACAGCTCTTTTTCTTGGTCGTTCAGCTTGTCGGGCGGCGGCGAGCCGAGCAGCGCCTTGGAGAACGATTCGTAGGTGAAGCCAATTTGATAGAGAGCCGCGGTGGTCCACTCCGCGACGCCCATTTCGGCCGTGCTGAGGAAGGTCTCGGCGGCCTTCTTGAGCAGCTCGCTCTTCTGCTTCAGGCGCGCTTTGAGCTGCTTCACGTCGCCCTCGATCTTCACGGCTTCGTACTTGGCCAGCACGGCTTCGCCCTGCATGTAGCGGGCTTTGGCCGCGTAGTACTTGCCGCTATCGCTGAGGCGATTCTTGTTCTGAGTGTAGACGTGGATCGCGCGATCGAGCGCAGCGCCCGCGCCGCGCTCGTCGCCGGCCTTCACCGTAGCGAGGCGCACCAGCGCTTCGATCTGGCCGTTCACGCTGCGCGCGTTCTTCGAGTATTGGTCGTAGAGCGCTTCGGCTTCTTTCTTCTTGCCCGCTTTCTCGTGGGCCTTACCCATCAAGAATACGACCTCGTCGGCATTCTCGTCGCGCGGGTAGTATTTGCGAAACTTCTGACCGCTGTCGATCGCCTTGTCGTGCTCACCGACCGTGGCGCGGAGCAATACGGCGTTGTACGCCGCATCCTTGTGGTGCTCGCTCTTCGGCCAATTGTCGGTAATCGTCGCGTCGTAATCCGCGGCGGTGCTGAATAGTCCGACCTCTTGAAACGTGGTCGCGGCAATCCACACGCCTTGCGCGGCTTCTTCGCGCTGCGGATGATCGCTGATCAGACGGCTGGCAGCGGCCGACAGAGTCTCGAGATCTCCCGCTTTTTTGGCCTCGACTTCAGCGTTGACCGCGGCTTGCGCCGCTCGCGGCTCCTTCGGAAATTCGCGAGCGGCGCGCAAATAGGCGGCCGCGGATTTGGCGTGCTCGCCCTGCTCCGCCAGCTGTTCGCCCTGCTTGAACACCGCGCCGACGATCAGCGCATTCAAGCGTCCCTGCTGCTCGGGCGCCTGGAAAGCGGGCGCCGTCTTCAAGCGACGCGCCCAAGTCTCGATGTTCGAATAATCCTTGCTCTTGTTGAACGAGTCGAGGATGAGCTCGCCGGCGCCGACGGTGTACTTGCTGGTGGGGTACTTCTCGAGCAAGAGCCCCCATTGCCGAACCGCGGGGTCGTACACCTGATAGTCGTAGTAGAGCTTACCTTGCCGAAAGAGCAGCTCCGGGATCTGCTTGTCGGTCGGATAATCTTTGATGTAGAGCTCCATCGCCTCGGTGAGCTGCTTGTCCGTCGGCGACTCTTCCTGCTTCTTGCCCGCGGCCTTCGCAGCATCGAACTCCGCGGCACGCGCGACTTCGAGCGCGGCGAGCGCGTTGTACAACGCCGTCCGCGAGTACTGCCCCTTCGGGTTCAGCCGCACCGCGGCCAGGTACGCCTCGGCCGCGCCCGTCGCGTTCTCGAGCCGATAGAAGTAGATCTCGGCCAGATTGTAATTGACCTCGTATGCCTCTTGGCGCGCGCCGAAGCGGCTCAGGTAGACCTTGTACAGGTTCGCGGCGCCTTGGAATTCGGCTTTGCTGACCTTGTCGGCCTGAGCTTTGGCGTGCAGCCCGACGGCATCTTCGCGCAGCTGCTTTTCGGTGGCTTTTTCGGCGGCGGCCAGCGTCTCCGCGCTCTGCGCGCGCACCCAGGCGGACGCCTCGGCCGGAGGCTTGTGCGGGGCGGCCTCGGGCGCGACATAATCGTGCACGCTGAGCTTGTAGTCGTCCTCGAGCTTCGCCCAAGCTTCGAGCGTGGAGTGACCTTGCGCGATCTGCAGTTGGAAGCGGTACGCCTCCGGGCTCGTCGGCTCGAGCTTGAGTAGGAGCCGGTACGCCTCGATGCCTCGCTCGTACTGCGCTTGCTCGTAGAAAGCGTCGGCCAGCGCGCGCACGATTTTGCCTGCGAATTTGTCGCCGCCAGCCTTGGTGAGGAATTTGTACATGTCCTCGGCGCGATTGTTTTCGTCCTCGACGAACACCGCGACCAAGTTTTTCAGTGCTTCGTTCTGAAGCTCGTCGAGCTCGTCCCGGCGCTTGGAGCTGACCTTGGCGCCCGGCTCGGCCGTGGCCTGGAACACGATCAGGAAGCGTTTGGCGGCTTCTTCCGGCTTACCCAGCCGCCACAACGTCCAAGCGCTCTTGAACAGCGCCAGATCGTACAGCTCACTGTCCTTGAATTTCAGGACTTGCTCGTACTCGTCATAAGCCGTCTCGTAGTTCGGCGCTTCCTTGGTGAACTCGTATTCGGCGCGCACCATGTGTGCGTCCGGGATGAAACGGCTCTTCGGGAACCACTCGATGATCTTGTTGAAGCGCGCCAACGACTCGTCGTATTTGCCCTCTTCATTGGCGAGAAAGCCGTCGACGTACAGCGCCAGATCGTACTGCCGGAAGTTCTTGTAGTTCTTCAGCACGCGCAAGAACCGCGCGCGCGGTTTGCCGTAGTTCGGCGTCGGCGGGTCTTTCGCGGCGCGCTGCTCAGGCGGCAAGGCTTCCCATTTCTGGAAGCTGGTGAGGAAGGTGTCGCGCGCGTCCTCCCACTCGAGCTCGCCCATCCGGAGCAACGCCTCGGGCATCTCGCTCGAGCTCGCGGGCGACTCGTCGATGAACTTCGAGAGTAAACCCATGGCCTCGACGCGTAGCTTCTTCTCCGCGATCAAATTGCGCGAAATGCGCTGATCGATCTTCTTGGCCAGCGCGGCGCGCAGCGCTTCGGGAATTTGCAGACTCACGCGAAAGCCGCGCTTGGCGCTGGCTTGCTCGGCGGCCTTCTTTTTGATCGTGGGCCGCTCTTTGGCACCGATCGCACGCTCGCCCGCGGGCTTGATGTGCGCGCTCTCGCCCGCCATCGTGGGCGCCTCTTCCGCGCGCACGGGCGCCGTGAGCAGCGCGAGCGCGAGCAGCCCGGCGGCGCCACACAGGATACCGCGCACCGCGAGCGTTGCTCTCGGCGGCCGCAAAATCACACGATCGATCGGGCGCGTCATCGGTCAGAGAGCCGGCAAAAGCTCAGCGCCCGAGGATAGCCGCTCCGCGGATTCGGAAGCAACGACCGAAGGCCGCGCAGGATGGGCGCGGATGTAAGATACGCGGGTCCATTACTCGGCGCCGCGCGGCGCACTCGCCAATCGCCGCCCGCCGGATGCGCGAGCGCGTTTAGCCCGCGCTGTCAGCAAGGCGCAAAAAGAGCGCGGGCCAGTCCACGTTGCCGTAGCCTTCGCCGAAGCGGACGAACACCCAATGTCGTTCGGGGACAACGAACACGTACTGCCCGTGGTAACCCTTCGCGAAATAGCCGCGTCCGTCGCGCGTCAAAAACCATTGATACTTGCCGCGTCGCACCCAGCCATCCGTGGTGTGCACGAGGCCGGCGATCGGATCGGGCGAGAGCGCGCGCTCGACCCACGCCTGAGGCAAGATCACGTGGCCGTCGAGTGTGCCGCCGTGCAGGAAGAGCAAGCCGAGTCGCGCTTGATCGCGCGCCGTGGCGTTGAAGCCGCCGAAAAACTTTTCGACGCCGCTTGCCGCACTATCGAGTGACCAGGACGCCGCTCGTTCGGCGCCGAGCGGCTGCCAAATACTGCGCTGGAAGTAGTGAGACACCGTTTCGCCGTGCAAGCGCCGCTGCAAGACGGCCCAGAGCAGCTGAATGTTCACGCTGCCGTACAGGTAATGCTCACCTGGCGGCCACTTCACGTCGTACGAGTACATCAGGTCGCGAAGATCGGTCGTGTAGTACAGGCGCGCGCCGGCCAGAGACTCCTCGTCGAAATCGATGCCCGAAGTCATGCGTAGCAAGCCATCGAGCGTCACGTCTCGATAGCGACTTTTGCCGGCGAGCTCGGGCACGTAAGAAGTGACGCGCGCCTCGAGTGAGGGCAAAAGCCCGTCACTCTGCGCGCGGCCGATCAATGCCGCAGCGAAGGTCTTGCTCATCGAGAAGCCCGGCAACTCCGTGCTCGCGGAGACGCCGTGGAAATAGCGTTCGTAGACGATCGTATCGTCGTGCAGCGCCAGGAACGCGCGCGTTTGCTGAGCTTCGAGGAGCTCGTCGAACGAACGGTACCGAGCGTGCTCGGCTGCCGTGAGACCAAACTGCGCGGGCGCGCTGCCCTGCGCAAGTGACACCGGCGTGGCCGAGGCACGCACGACGCGCTTGTCGAAATAGCTCGGCGCCTCGAGACTCGGCGTGTTGAAGTACAGCAAGCGCCCGAAGAAGCAGCCGCCGCTGCTCAGCGCGAGCAGCAGTAGAAAGATCCCCCGAGCAAAGCCGGAAGCAGGTGGCGGCGAGAGCAGCAAGCGCCTCGCTCAATACGCGTATTTGCGTGCGGGCGATACGAGATGAATCACGGCCCGGTTCGCGCGGCAGTTACGCTCCGCTAGCGCACCACGAGCTTCGCTCATCGGAGCTGCCCAACTGGCGGAAAAGCCGTGCTCGAGCGCCGTCACCAGTTGGGAACCGAGCGAGCGCGCTGCCGTGTTCCACCACCGGCGGTCGCCGCCATCGCTGTAAGCTCGCCGTCGTGGCCTGCGTTCTCTCCGAATGAGCCGGCAAATCCACAAAAAGAACGCCCTGTCCGAGAAGCTGGGGAAGGTCGCACCAGGTCGCAACGCACTGTGCATTTTGGCGTTTCTGTGCGCGGCGGGCTGCGCGCGGGCCAGCGAGGCCCCGCCGCCGACCAGCCAGAGCCCGACCGTTGGCGCGGCAGCGGCAGCCGTTGCGCCTGCGGACGTTCAGACGGCGGCGAGCGCGGCCGTGAGCCGCAAGATCGTGCGACAGGCGGAGCTCGAGCTCGAAGTGCCGTCGCCGAGCACCGCACAAACCGCCATCGAGCGCATGGCCGAGCGGCACGGCGGCTACGTCGTGAGCGCCGCGCGCGACACCGACCACGAAACCGCCGTCGATATCCGGGTCACGCTGGTCGTCCGCGTGCCGCAAGCCGAGCTCACGGCCACGCTCGGCGAGCTGAAGCGGCTCGGCCGCGGCATCGGCTCGGAGCGCATCACCAGCGACGACGTCACCGACGAGTACATCGACCTCGGCGCGCGCATTCAGAGCCAACAAGGCCTCGAGCAACAATACCTCGAGATCTTGAAGCGGGCCGCGACCGTAAAGGACGCGATGGACGTGCAGAAGCAGCTCGCGGACGTGCGGGCCGAGATCGAGCGCCTTCAGGGCCGCGCGCACTTGCTCGACAAGGAGAGCGCGTTCTCGACGCTCACCGTGCACCTCAGCACGGCCGTACCGCAAATCGCTGTGTCCCGGACGACTTTCGGCGGCACGCTCAGCCGCGCGTGGGCGGACGCGGTCAGCCTGAGCGTGGAGCTCATCTGCGACGCCATCCACCTTTTTGCCATGCTGATCCCGATCGCGCTCTTGATCGGCCTGCCCAGCGCGCTCGGCCTCTGGGTCTTGACGCGTACCGTGCGCGCACTGAGCGCGCGGAGCCGCCGGCAAAAGCTCGCCAACGCAGCGAGTGCCGCCGCCTAAGCGGCAGCTACTTCAAATTCTCGCCGCCCACGTACTCGTCCGACCAATCCTCGCCCTCGAAGGGCCAATACTCTTCGTCGTCGCCGAGGTAGCGCGCGGCGTCCAGCGAATCGACGATGGTTTGCGGCAATAGACCTTGCGACAGCGCTTCGACCTCGATCTCGAGCGAGCGCTTTTTGCCGAGCACGGTCTCGATGCGACCGAGGCGCGCGCGCCGCAGCAAGCGCGATAGACGCCGATCGAGGCGCACTAGCGCGTCTTTGGCGAGCGCGAGCTCTTGCGCCTCCACGGCCACGCGCAGCTTTTGTGCGTCGCCGTACAGCGCGGTCGCGCGTTCGCGATCTGCCGCCAAGAGCCCGGGCAGATCCTGACCTTTCGCACCGGGTTTCGCGGCCGGCGCGGCTAGGCCGGAGCGCGCGGCGCGAGCTCGAATCTCGAGCGCCGCAAGCTCCTTCTCGAGTGCGTCCAAATCGCCTGCGCTCTTGCCGTTGCCGGCGCGCGCTGCCTCACGCAAGAGCCGCTTGATTTCGGCGATCTGGCCCTCGATGCGTTCGACCTTGTCTTGATCGCTCTGCCCGAGCCCGGTGGTCGACTGCGGGCGAACCGCCTTCGGCGAGGCCAAGCGCTCGGTCACTTGATCGAGGTCGCCCATCGCGCGACGGAGCCCGCTCTGCTGATGGTCGAGCTCGGCGAGGCGCCGCGCAGCGCGCCCATACGCGGCATCGACGCGCACGAGCACGCCGAGCGCGCGCGCGGTGTCCTCGGGCACGCCGAGCCCCACGCTCGCCGGATCCGAGCTCGTGCGCACGGCCTCGACCAACTTCTTCATCGCGGTCTCGTCGCTGATCAAGCGGCGCGCAGCGTCACGCACCGGCTCGTAACGCCGCAAAAACGCAGTCAGCTTTTGATCGGCCTGGGGAAAGCGACACGTCGCAAGGTCGATGTAGGCGTCCAGAATGTACGTCTCGTCCTCGTAAACGTGGTCGATCTTCAGCCGCTTCAGCTCGTCGATCGATTCACGCGCGCCCTCGTAATCTTTGGCCTCGTAGCGGGTGGTCGCGGTCTCGTACAAAGCCTCGGCCAAATTGTCCGAGTCGTGCGGCACGAGGTAGTAGTAGTAACGCGCGTCGTCGAAGCGGTATTGCTCGTGCGCCACGCGGCCCAAGCCGAGCCGCGCCAGATCGCGCACCTGAAAGAAATCGGTTCCGCCGAAGAGCGGCGCTTTTTTGGGCGTCTGTTTGGGATCCGCGACTTTGCAAAACAAGGCCTCGCCCTGCTTGTAATCCTTGCGCTCGACCGCGATCACGCCCGACAAGTACGTAGCCTGCGCCCAAAAACGGGATTTTTCGGAGACCTTGGCGTAGGCGGCGAGCGCGTCGTCGGGTTTGCCCTCGCGCTCCGCGACGCGGCCGGTGAGGTAGTTCACGTCGCCCGTCACCTCGTCGGGAGCGCTCGGACCGACATTCTTCAAGTCAGCGAGCAGCAGGCGAGGTTCGTCGCTCTCGAGCGCGAGATCGACCATGCTGTGGACCGCGCGGCGATACCAAATGTCCGTCGGTGAAGCCGAGAGCAGCTGAGTCAAGTAGCCACGCGCGGGCTGGTACGCGCCACCGCGGCCGAGCGCGTCGCCGAGCCAATAGATGCAGGCTCGCCCCTCGTCCGAATCCTTGAACGGATCGAAGCGGGTCGATTCGACGATGTACACCAAATCCCCGATCGCTTCGTCGCGCCGGCCGGAGCTGATCTTTTCCTCGATCGTGCCAAGCTCGTCGCGCAGGCGCTGCAAGCTGAGCGGGGCGCTCGCGCCGAGCTTCTGTTTGTCGAGCGCGGCCTGGTACGCGCGCATCGCGCTGCCCCGCGTATCGGTCGAATCCGGAGCGGGGGGTATGTTCGCTGCGCCGGTGCTCGCCGCGGCCTCGGGCTCAGGCGCGGTCGGGCTCGAGTCCGCCGCGGGCTTGGCCTTTTCTGCCGCGGGCTTGGGCTTGTCTGCCCCGCCCTGCGCCTGGCCCAGCGCGCCGAACGACACGACGGCGCTGAGCGCGCACGCGGCAAATGCGACGCGCGCGCTCACTTCTCCACTCGCGCGCGCAGGCGAACCCGCAGATCGTACTGGCCGTCTTGGTCGCTCGGAAAATCTTTACCCATGTCCGAGTCGTCTTGAATGATCACGTGCGCATCGACGAGCTTGCTTTCGGGGATCACGATCGAAAAGCGCGAGCTCTGCCAGGTGCGGTACTCGGCGCCGCGCGTGTCGAAACGCTCGATTTCGATGCCCACCACGTGGTGACCCGGCGCGACCGCGTGCTCGTACACGGTGCGCTCGTCCTCGGCGATGAAGCGATCGGGCGCAGTGAACACCACGCCGTCATCCAAAGTGACGGTGAAGTTTGCGACGCGCGCATCGCTACCGCGGGTCTCGACCACGACGCGCACCTTGCTTGCGAACAGCGTCGTGGTCACGGCCGAAACACGGCTGCGCAGCGCGGCGATATCGCCCAGCAACTTGTCGTACTCGACGGGCGGCGTTTGCGAGCCGCCGTCCGGAAACTCATTTGCTTCCGGATTCAGCGGCGAGAGCTTGTTTTCGGTCCCGGTGCTGGCTTTCGCTGGCGGACCCCCGAGATCGTCGGCTGCGCCGTTGCCGGTACTGGGAGCCGCTTCGGGCTTTGCGTCCGATTTCTCCGTCTTGCTCGGCGCATCGGGCTCTTTGGCGCCGCGCTTCGGCTGCGCCAGGGCCACGAACGAAAGCAGGAGCAGCGGGGCCGCGAACAGAGCGTACCGAATGCGCATGGCGCGCTCACGCTATCATGCGCGCGCGCCTGCAAAAAGCGCGGGCGCGGCCAAGAAATCCCGAGGATCACCGGGCGAAGCCGTGCGCGCACACGCGCATACACGGGGCTTCGGCGGCTCGACGCGGCGGCCGCGCGCCGCCGCGCAAGCCGAGCGCAGGCTCAGGCCTTCTTGCCCTGATTGGCGACTGCGTTCGCGGCCTTCTCGGCGGCTTCCGGATCGCCCAAATAGTAGCGCGGCTTGATCGGCTTCAAGTCGTCATCCAGCTCGTAGACGAGCGGGATGCCGGTCGGGATGTTGAGCTCGACGATGTCCTCGTCGCTGACGTTGTCGAGGTGCTTCACCAATGCGCGCAAGCTGTTGCCGTGCGCGGTGACCAGCACGCGTTCGCCGCGCCGGATCGCGGGCGCGATGTCGCTTTCCCAAAACGGCAAGAAACGAGCGACCGTATCCTTCAGGCATTCGGTGGCCGGGAGCTCGCTCGGCGAGAGCTTGGCGTAGCGCGGATCTTTGCCGGGCCAGTACGGGCTCGATTCATCCAGGGGCGGCGGCGGAATGTCGTAGCTGCGCCGCCAAGTGAGCACTTGCTTGTCGCCGTGACGCGCGGCCGTTTCGGCTTTGTTCAAACCCTGGAGCCCGCCGTACATGCGCTCGTTGATACGCCAGCTGCGGTTTACCGGGATCCACATCAAGTCGAGCTCTTCGAGCGCGAGCCACAAGGTTTTGATCGCGCGCTTCAGCACCGAGGTGTACGCAACGTCGAAGGTGTAACCCTCGGCCTTCAGCAATCTACCGGCGGCCTTCGCCTCTTCGATCCCGACCTCACTGAGCGGCACGTCGACCCAACCGGTGAAGCGGTTTTCGTTGTTCCACTGACTCAGACCGTGACGCAATAAAACGAGCTTTTTCATGAGCAGACCATCCGGTGGGGAGAACGCGCGTGACGGCTCTTCGATAGTGCAAATCCGCTCGGACGCAAAGGGTTGATGGTCACGCGTCACGACACAGGCCGGCAAAGCCTTCGGCGTCGCGGACGAGGCACACCAAGAGAACCCGGGGCGACGAAGAAAGGCTCGGCGAGCATTTGCGCAGCCGCCACGTGCGTGCCAGTCGAGCCCGGGTTCGACCAACGCGTTCAACGTGGCGCGGCGGTCGACCGCGAGCGAACTCGTCCATCGGGTCACTCGTCCTCCGCTCCCGAATTCCCGCTCCCGAATTCCCGCTCCCGCTCCCGAATTCCCGCTCCCGCTCCCGCTCCCGCTCCCGAATTCCCGCTCCCGCTCCCGCTCCCGCTCCCGAATTCCCGCTGCCGCCGGTAGCGACCCCAATCCCAATTCACTCTCTGTGATCTCTGAGCTCTCTGTGGCTCGGTGGTGAACTCTCCCCCCGCAGCGCGACGCCGAAGGCTGTGCCGGCCCACGACGTGGCGCGTGACCATCAACTATGGAACGGAATGAACAGGCTTAGGCCGGCCGTGGCCGTGATGTCGTTCACGATTTTTTCCACGCCCAGCGCGGCGCGTTTTTGTTGATGCACGGCGTCGCGCACATCCCAACGCAGCGCGAGCCACTCGGTGAGATAGAATTTCATGCCGAAGCCACCCGAGCCGGTGAGGCCGAGATCGCCGGCTTCGGTGATCGCGCCGCCGCCGAGCGACAGATAAAAGTCGTAGCGGCTGATGCCACCGCCCATCCAGCGCACTTTGCCGTAGGCCATCGACCAGACGAGATGGCCCATGAAGAAGTTGATCGCGGTGTCGGGCGCTTTGGTAATGCCGACGATGCCCTGCTGGCGCTGAATCAGCGCGTCGAGCAGCTCGAAGTGCTCGCGGCTGTGCAGGTAGCTTGCTTCCAGGCCCAGATCTTCGGTGAAATGGAAGGTGTAGGCGCCGCCCCACGCGGGCGCGCCGTCCGACAAGTCGCCCGCAAACCAACCCCCGACGGCCGACAGCTCATGGCGCAGCGATTTTTTGATCAAGCGCGGCACCACGCCGCGATAGGCGCGCTCGCCGATCAATTGTTGCTTGAGCGCTTCGTCGACGCATTGCGCGGACGCGCGTGCCGGCACGAAGACGAGGACCACAGCGCAGAGCAGCAGCGCGAGCAGGTGGGAGGCGTGCCTGTGTGTCAACGCTCCACCGGATATCATAGAAGCTCTGGTTTCGGCGAAAGGTCGGCACAACTGCCACGAACGACCGGCCGATTGCCCGGACCCCGCGCGGAGATCCGCTGATTTCTCGAACAAATGCCGAGTACGACCCGCTCGCACTCGAGCCGCGGTAGCCTCACCTCGCCTCGATGTCCCGCCCGGTTTTGGCCGCGCTCAGCTTGCTCGCCCTGCTCGTGCCGCGTCACGCGCACGCCGACGCGGCCGCCGCAACGGCGACAGCGAGTGCGGAGTGCGAGCGCGAGAATACCGCGCTCGGGCGCGCGGCTTGCCGGCTCAGCGCGGAGCTCGCCGGGCGCAGCGCCGGTCCGCTCGTGGTCGCGGCCGCAGCTGCGGGTGACGCGCGCGTCGCGCTGCCCGCGCGGTTGACGCAAAAGCTCGCCGAGCTCGTGGCCGCGCGCCTCGGCCCGGGCGCGCAAGTGAGCGCACAAGCGCTGAGCTTGGCGGACGCGCGACGTCAGGCAAGCTCTGCGCACGGCCTCGTCTATCTCAGCGTCGCCTTGTTTCGCGATCGCTTGGACGTGAGCGCCGACGCGTTCGCGGGCGCGGGTCACTTCTGGCAGCGCGTGCGTTCGCCGGGGCTTCATCTGGCCGCGCACGCGTTTAGCTCGAGCCCGCTCGACCCCGAGCTACGCGCGTTGTTCCCGCCCATTCCGCTGGTGGTCACGCGCATCGACAAGGCGACGCTCGCCGATCACGATCTGGTCGCGATCGCCTGCGGCGATCTGCGCGGGGACGGCTCGAGCGAGATCGCCGCGCTCGGCCGGCGCCGCATTCAAGTGGGCCGACTCGAGCACGGTCACTTCGCAGCCCGCGTGAGCCTGAATTGGGCGGATCTTTCGGCCGTGGCGCCGAGCCCACTGCGCGAGCCGATTGGCGCGTGCGCATTGCCCGAACCAGGCCGGCTCTGGGTCGGCCTGAGCGACCGCGCCGACGCGCTCGAGCTATCGGGCAATCTGAGTATCGAGCATCGCTGGCACGGCGTGATGCCCTGGCCCGGCGCCGGTTGCACGCGGCGCGCGGGGCTCGGTTACGATGGGCAAGTCCGCGCGTGTCCGGGCACGCCGTTCGCGCCGGGCGCAGATTTCGCGTTCGCGGTGGACGCATTCGCGGCCCGCTCCTTGGCCAGCGCGGGCGGGCAAATGCACGCGCTGAAGGTTGCGCGCGCCGTCGGTGCGGACGAGGCGCTCGTGCTCGATTCTTTGCACGCCGCGGTCAACGTGCCGAGCGTCGGCGCGCAGCTCGCGATCGGCGATCTCGACGACGATGGGCTGCCGGAAATCGTGAGCTCGTCGCCCACGCTCGATCGCAAGGCCGACCAGCTCGTGGTGCGCACGCTCAGTGACAACGGGCAGCTGCGCGAACGGTTGCGCGTGCCGGTACCGAGCGGGATCGACGCGCTCGCGATTTGCCCAGCCGACGGTCAGGCCATGGCGCCGCTCGTGGCCGCGACCGGCGACGGCATTTGGGTCATCCGGTGAAGCTCGGGCGACGCGCATTCTTGGCGGCGCTCGCCACGAGCGCGTCGGCGCGCGCGCTCGGGCGGAGCCCGTTTTCCGGTCTATTGCGGCTGCGCCTACCGCTCTATTTCGGCGGACTCGACCCACACGCCGCAGACGATCCGCTGAGCGCATTGTTCGCGCCGGCCGCGTTCGACCCGCTCTTTGCGTTCGACGCGAACGGCAAACCGTATCCGGCATTGGCCAGCGCGCTGCCAGAGCGCGTGGCCGGCGGCGCGCGCGTGAGCTTGCGGCCCGAGCTCGTCAGCGCGCGCGGCAAAGCGCTCAGCGCGAACGACGTGGTATTTTCGTTCAAGCGCGCGCAAGCAGCTGGCGGCGCCGCGGTCTTGAGCGCATTCCGGGCGCCGCTCGTCGATGCCAAGGACGCGCTGTCGCTCCGGGTGCCCGACGCGGATCCGGAAGCGCTGGCGCGCGCGCTCGCAAGCCCGCTCACCGCGCTCGTGCCGCGCGGCTTCTCGCCGCTTTCGCCGGACGGCACGGGTGCGTTCAGCGCCGCGCTCGGACGCGGCACGCTGACGCTCACGCGCAATGAACGCGCAGCGCGCGGCGCGGCCTTCCTCGACCGCGTCGAGATCAGCGCCGCGAGCGATTTGGCGGACGCCCTGCGTGCGTTCGAGGCCGCTTCCGTCGACGTCGGCTGGCTCGGCAACGGCCTGTATCGGCCGCGCGCCGGCGCACTCACGCTGGACGGTCCAATTTACGGCTGGCTCGTGCTACGCACGGGGCTCGACGCAAAAACCTGGGGCGCCCCCGGCATCGCACAGCAACTGTGCTCGGCGTTACCGGCCGACGCGCTCTCGCACTTCGGTGTCCGGCCGTTGGCGCGCGCCGAGCCGGGCGTGCGCTGGGGCGGCGGACCAAGCTCGCTGCTCGTCCCGGATGACTCACCGCACGCCCTCGAGCTCGGGCGTGCGCTCGAACCGCTGCTCGGCTCGCCGGGCAACGAAGTGCGCGCCACGCCCACGCCGCGCGCCAGCTGGCTCGAGACGCGCCGGTCGCGGCGCTTTTCGCTAATGCTCGACTTCGTGCGCGCGGCAAACAGCGACGCTACGCAAGCGGCGCAAGCCCTGCTCGCTGCGATGGATCCGGCGCTCGCCAAGCGACCGCCACAAAAGCTCGGCTCGCTGCGCGACGTGACGCGCACGCTCAGCCTGGGCGTGCTGGGCGAGCTGCACGTATCCGGCGCGCGCATGCCCGAATTCGAAGCGCTGGACAGCTGGCAGCTCGGCGCAGTCTGGTCGAACAGCGCCAAGAAGTAGCTTGGGGGAGGCCGCCCTATTGCGGCAGCTTGCTCGGCACCGGGACTTTACCGCCCTTTCGCAAATAATCGACGACGACTTGCGTGAGCTTGTCGTCCGCTTTGACGCAGCTGAGGCTCACGTCGCCACTGACCGCGCCTTTGCACTCTTTGCGTCGAGCCTGCACGGCCGTGTTGATGGTCTTGTCCTCGCGCAGTGCGGCCTGCACGTTGTCATCGAGGAAGCGCCATTCGACCTTGGCAAATTTGGGTGTCGGCGGTTTGTCGAGCGTGACTTCTTCTTTGGCCAGCGTGACGCACGAGCCGTTCCAGCGCATGGCCATGTAGCCGCCACCAGCGCCGCTGACTTGCATGGCATTCGGATCGGTGCCGCGCTCGGCGAGCAAGAGCACCTCTTCGTCGAACTCCAAGAACGTGTTGTCGGACGCGCCGCCTTCCGCGTTCCAGGCTTGCGTTTTGCGCGTCAGGTAGCCGCGCGTGAAGGGCAGCCCATTGCCGAACAGATACAACGCAACCGACGGAAAGCTGTCGTTGCACATGCGCTTCGTGAACTTCGGATCGGGCACACAGAGTTTGCCGGACTTGGAGCAGGCGGTCGGTACTGCGGCGGTCGCCGGCGTAGCCTCGGCCTTGGGCGGGCTGTCTTGAGCCTTAGGCTCGGCCGATTCCGGCTTCTCGGCGACCGCAGAATTTTCGGGCTCCGCAGCCTTCGGCGATTGAGCTCCGCCACACGCGGCCAACAAACACACGACCAGAAACGACGCACGGCTCATGCGCGCGCTTTTATCACGCCTGTGCGCGGTTCGGGCAGGGTTCGTTTTTGGGAGGAAACCGATCCACGCTGTCTATCTCATTCTGCCGCGCGTTGCGCAGGCTCCGTGGATTCGAGCGGGTTCGAGTCGGTGCTGGCGCGGGTCTCGCTTTCGGGGGCGATGCATTGGTTGGTGTCGGGTGGGCAGACAAGCTTGACGGCCTGGTTCGATTGGCGATCGAAGCTTTGCTCGAAGCGCGCGAGCCAGGCATCGCCGTCGAACAAGCCGACGTTCGTGTGTTGCGCGTCGAAATCGAGCCCGACCGAGATGGCTCGAAAACCGTTCAGGCGCAGCAAGAGCGCGCCTTGAAATCCGTCGGGCACGCTCTGCAGACGACCGCGCGCCACGGCGGGACCGCCGCTCAAGTTCACGAGGTGTATATCGGTCAAGCGACAGCGGCGCGCGAGCGAGCCGGTCACGGACAGGCCGCGCAGCGGAAACGCGCTCGGGATCCATTTCGGCAGCGAGCCTTGCGAAGCGAGTACGGCCAGCCCTGGCGTCGCGTCGCGCAGCGCGGCGTGAAATGTGCCACCGAGCTCGAGGTTCTGCTCGGCGTGACCGTACAGCGAGTCGACTTGCACGTCGGCCCACCATTTGCTGATGGGCTCGGGTACATTCGGTAGTGCCACGTTCCGCAAGTGGACCGCGCCCGAGCCATGCGCGGTGCGGGCCGCCGGCGTGAGCTCATCGACGGTGAATTGGGCGTGCAGATCGCTGGTCAAGCGCGTGGCGCCGATGCGCCCTTGCAAGCCCAGGCTATTGACCTGAGTCGAGCCCAACAATTTGCCGTTCGTTCGCGTCAAGTGCGCGGCGATCTCGATCGCCGGCGCGAGCGCCGACCAGCCGCGATTGCCACCGTCGCCGCTTTGAATCGCCGCGTGATGCAGGCTCACGTTCACGAGTCCCTGGCCGTCTCGCTCGAGCAGCCCTTGTTCGAGCTGAGCCGAAAGCCCAATGTCCGCTCGCGTCGTGAAATCACCCCAGCTCAGTTCGGTTTGGCCGAGCTCACCCGTCAGCGTCAACTCGCTGCGGTCGTTCGGCGCGAGCTTGGCCGTGGCATCGAGCTCGAGCGCTTGCACGCGCGACCAAGCGCAATTCGCGTTTTGCGTGGTGTCACCCAGAGTCACGCCCGTCGAGCTCAGCTTGCCTTGGATGCGTCCGCTCGGCTGCGCAAAATTCAGCTCGGCGAGTGCGACTTGCAGCGCCGAGCGCCCGGAAAAGCGCATGTTCGCGGCGTCGATCTGCCACGCGGCGGGTGAGAGCGCGAGCGTGCCGCTCAGCGCGCCACTGTCGTCCGTGCTGAGCTCGGCTTTGAGCAAGACGCGCGGGGTGCTCGCGGTCTTGACCGGCTGAGTGCCAAAACGAGCTTCGGTGCGGAACAGCGTGGCCGCGAGGTTTAGGCGTTTTTCCGAGCTCTTTTTGGTTTGGGCGAACGTGCCACGGGCCAGCGCGGCGCTCGTTAACCGCGCGCCACCGCCCTCCGCCGTGAGCGCTGGAATATCCACGTCGAAGTGACACAGCTTGCTCCCGTCGGGCTGCTCGGCAAAATCTACGGTTGCGGTGAGCGCCGGCGCGCTCGCCTTGAAACCCGGACTCCGGCTGGAGAGCGCCGAGAGCGTCGCGTGCCCGCGCACGGTTCTGCCGCGCGCGTCGCCGTTCAGGAACACCTGCGCGCGCAGACCGGCCACCTCGAAGCGCTTGTCCCCAACTTCGGCGTCCAGCGCGCGGCCAGTCAAATCTGCATCGACTGAACCGGTCATTTTTTCGGGATCGGCTCGGCTCACCTTCAGCGCCAACGAGCCCGCATAGTGCACGCGTTTTGCGCCGAGCGCGGCGACCAGGCCGTCCGTTTGCATGCCTGCTTCGGCGTCGAGCACTGAATCGGCGTAGCGACCGCGTGCCTGCAGCGCGGCGCCGCCTTGGCGGATCTCCAGGCCCTTGCTCTTCAGCCAGCGGTTGAGCCAACGCGCGTCACCCAAGACCAGGCGCGCATCACCCAGGCGTGCCTCTTTGAAGTGAAAATCGTGCGCCACGTCGCTATTGTCGGCCACGGCGGTGGCCGACAAATGCTCGACCAGCGGCGGGTAGCCGAGCGCAATCGGCTCTTTTACTACGGCGCGATCCACGGTCAGTGTGGCTTGGCTGTCCTGAGTGCCATCCAGGCCCGCCGAGAGCACGACGCGCTCGGCGTCGACCTCGAGCTCGGGCGTGCGCAACTCGAGCCCGCGTTGGCGCAGTTCGAGCTGGCTATGCTCCGTGAACACGCCGTGCGAGGTAGCAGCGTCCAGGTGTAAAGACCCGCCCGTGGAGGAGATTTTTGGCCCCGCTTCGCCCGCGAATAGCGCGGCCACCTGCGGATCGAGCTCGGGCGAATCGAGTTGAATGCGCGCCGAGATGTAGCGAAACACGGCCATGCCTTGCGGCACGCGCACGTCGAACGGGTGCACCACGCATTCGATGTGGCCGTGCAGCCCCGGAGCCACGCGGTACGCCCCCGCCGACAAGAGCCCCGGCTCGAGATCCAGCGACGCGGGTCCGACCCACAAATGGCGCGCGGGCTTGAGCGCGAATTGGCCGCGCGCGCGACCTCGCCCTTGATAGCGAAACGCCTGCACCCACGCCTCTTTCACCCCGATGTCGACATCATCCAGGTGAATCGTCCACAGGTTGTAGGTTGCGTCGGGGATGGGCGGCTCGGGGACGTAGGCTTCGAACACCGCCGGCCCGGGGAACTCCGGAATGGGCGCGAACGCGCCGACCGCCGGCTCGTGCTTCGACCACGGGTCGACGCGGTGCCGCATGCGAAATGACACGCCGTCACCGCGCAGGTGCGAGGCATGAAAGGTGTGGTGCAAGAGCTCCGTCAGGTGCACGACCAGGAACGCGCGATCGACGTTGATCACGAACTGTAAATTGTGATCCTGAAACGTGAAGCGGACATTCCGGGCGTGCACCCGCTCGGGAATGATGGTCCAACCGCCGCTGACGGTCGCCTGAACCTGGTTGGTGCTCTTGAACGCCAAGGGCAAGAGCTTGAAATTCAGAAACACGTTGGCGGCGATCACGTACAACAGCTCGACGCCCAAGAGCAGGAAGACCACGAGCTTGAGCAGCTGACGCAAGCGGCGGAGTGCTGGCGATGCGGCGCTGTTTTCGGCTCGGCTCGGGCTGCCGCGAAGAAGGCTCACTCTCCGCTCGTTGCACGAGTCGGGCCGGGCTCCGGTTGTGCCCGAAATCGACCAACAGGCCCGAAACTGCCAATTCTTTCGGGGTTTTTATGGTGGCAAATTGGCTCGCTGTGGCGTTCGGGCGAGCGCCCGCAAGCCCGAGGGAGCGCTCGCTAGGCCCGCAGACTGCGGTACAGGTCCGCCGTCTGTTTGGCAATCGCCGACCAGCTGAAGGTGGCTTCCACGCGCGCGCGGCCGGCGGCGCCGAATGCACGCGCGCGTTCGGGTGAAGCGCACAGTTCGTTCACGCGCGCGGCGAATGCGCGCGCGAACGCATCGCGGTTCTTTGGCGCGCCCATCGGCGTACCGTCCGGCTCGAAGTGCACGAGATACCCCGTGCTGCCGTCGACCACCACCTCCGGAATGCCGCCGACGGCCGAGGCCACCACCGGCGCCCCACAGGCCATGGCCTCCAAGTTCACGATCCCGAATGGCTCATAGATGGACGGGCAGGCAAACACGGTTGCATGACTCAAGATCTGAATCAGCTCCGGCCGCGGCAACATTTTGCCGATCCAACGCACGGGACCGCGCGCGCGCTCGAGCTCGGCGACCAGAGCGCGCACCTCCGTGTCCATTTCTTTGGTGTCGGCTTCACCGGCGCACAGCACGAGCTCGATCTCGGACGCGAAATAGCGCGCGGCTTCGAGCAGGTGAACGATACCCTTTTGACGCGTCACCCGACCCACGAACACGACGTACGGCTTGGCCGGGTCGATGCCTTCGCGCTCGAGCACGTTGGTCTGCGAATCGGGCCTGAATTGCGCGGGATCGATGCCGTTATAGATGATGTGCACGCGGCTTGGGTCGACCGCGGGATAAGCGCGCAAAATGTCCGCGCGCATGCCGGCGGAGACCGCGATCACCGCGTCCGCGGCTTCGATCGACGTGCGCTCGCAGAAGCTCGACAGCGCGTAGCCGCCGCCGAGCTGCTCGGCCTTCCACGGCCTGAGCGGCTCCAAGCTGTGCGAGGTCATTACATGCGGCACGCCGTACATCAGCTTGGCCAGGTGCCCGGCAAAGTTCGCGTACCAGGTGTGCGTGTGCACGATCTGCGCGCCGCGCACGGCCTTGGCCATGAGCAAATCCACCGAGAGGGTGCGGAGCGCCGCAAGCTCGGGCGCATCGCCGTCCAAGGCGGGCCAAGGTTGGTAATTACCGGCGACTTCGGGCGCGTGACGCGGCGCCCCGAAACAGTGCACGGCCAGATCGACCAGCGTAGCCAGCTCGCGTGCCAGATATTCCACGTGCACGCCGGCCCCGCCGTACACTTCCGGCGGGTATTCACGACTCAATAGCGCAATTTTCAAGGAATCTTCCAGGTATGCCGTTCGCGATTGGGGAGCGAAGTTCGGAAGCTAGCGCAAAGGCCGCCACAAAACAGCAGCGTTCCCACGCTTTCGCCCGCGCCCTCGCTCGCCTCCGATTGACCGCCCTCGGGCGCTCGCAGTTCAGGCGCGCACGAGATCGTCTTTGCCGAGCACGACGATGCCGTTATCGCTGAAGGTGTAACCGCGCGCGCGATCCTCTTCGGCGTTCACACCGATGCGCGCGCCGGGCGGCACCTTCACGTTCTTGTCCAAAATGGCGCGCCGAATGATGGCGCCGCGTCCGACGTCGACGCCGTGCATGAGCACGGAATCTTCGACCATGGCGCGCGAGTGGATGGACACACCGGGTGAGAGGATGGATCGACGCACCGTGGCACCGGAGACGATCACACCGGCCGCGACCATGGAGTCGATCGCGAGCCCGCGCCGCTCGTCTTCATCGAACACGAATTTCGCGGGCGGGAGCGCGCCCAATGACGAGTGAATCGGCCACTCGTAGTTGTACAGGTTGAACACCGGGTGCACGCTGATGAGATCCATCTGCGCTTCGTAGTAGGCGTCGAGCGTACCCACGTCGCGCCAGTAACCCGCGTCACGCTCATTGGCGCCCGGCACGCGGTTCTTGTTGAAATCGTACACGGCAGCGTCGCCGCTCTCGACCAAACCGGTGATGATGTTGCCGCCCATGTCGTGAGCGCTGTCCTTATTTTCCGCGTCCGCATGCACCGCGTCGACCAGCGCCTTGGTGCTGAACACGTAGTTGCCCATGGACGCGAACACCTGCGTCGGATCATCCGGCAAACCCTCGGCATTTTGCGGCTTTTCGCGGAAGCTCGCGATGCGGTTGTTCGGTCCGGGCACGATCACGCCGAAGCGCGACGCTTCTTCTTTGGGCACGCGGATCGCGGCGACGGTCACGCTCGCACCGGATTGAATGTGCGCGTCGACCATCTGCTCCGGATCCATGCGGTAGATGTGGTCGGCGCCGAACACGCAAATGTAGTCGGGGTTCTCGTCCGCGATCAGATTCAGATTTTGGTAGATGGCGTCCGCCGAGCCCTCGAACCAACGCGGACCGAGCCGCATCTGCGCGGGCACCGTCATCACGAAATTGTTGAATAGCGGTGACATGCGCCAAGTCTGGGCGATGTGCCGGTCGAGGCTGTGGCTCTTGTACTGCGTGAGCACGGCGATCCGCAGGTAACGACCGTTCACCAAGTTGCTGAGCGCAAAATCGATGATTCGGTAGTTGGCGCCGAATGGCACGGCGGGTTTGGCGCGATCGCGCGTCAGCGGCCAAAGCCGTTTTCCTTCACCACCAGCGAGAACCACTCCGAGCACGTGCGGGCGTTTGGCCATATCGGCAAAAACCTACCTGGAAGTTCCCCGGGACTGAAAGAGGTTTCTAGCCGTAGCCAGTGCCCACGAAACAAAAAGCCAAAACCGCCCGGGCCGCGGGGAATTCCGCGCCGGCCGGTGACTTGCTCCGCTGCGCGCTCGATCCGCGCCGCGCGCCAAGTTCACTGCCGGTGGCGGAGCGCTCTCGCGGGCCAAATCAACGAGCGAAGTTTCGGCGACGGCAGAACCGCGCCCCAGGTTCGTCCCAGTCTGCCTCGCTCAATAGTGGCCTACGAGGCAATTTGCCGTGCTAGTTTTGCGCGGAAGGGCGCGTGTAGCGCGGGTCGAGCTTGGCACGGCGCGTGAAGCAGTATCGTACACGTGTCGGCGTCCGCGCCGGCGGGTCCGTCGCCCCCAACCCAGAGGAGCCCATGCCCATGCCTTTGCTGCAAAAGATCCTCGTGCCGACCGATCTGTCGCCCGGCTCGACGCACGCGCTGCGCGAGGCGCAAGAGTTCGCTCGGGTTTTCGGCGCCAGCATCGATCTCTTGTACGTCTGGTCGGCGCCGGCTCTGGTCGCGCCCGAGAGCTTGATCACCGGCGTCGGCGTCAACGAGCAACCGCTGCTCGAATGGATCCGTCAGAGCGCGGCCGAGCAGCTCGCCAAATTCGAGGCCGAGGCCGAACGCGCAGGCATTACCGTGCACAGCTCAGCGTGCGAAGCGGGTGACCCAGCGACGGCCATCCTCGAGCGCGCCGCGGCCGGCCACTATGATTTACTGGTGCTCGCCACGCACGGCAGAGGTGTCGTTTCACACCTGCTGCTCGGCAGCGTGACCGAGAAGGTGATGCGACGCGCGCCCTGCCCGGTACTGACCGTGCGGGCGCCGGATTGATCGGCGCCTACACCGGCCTTTCGAGCCGAAACCGGCGACCGGCGGCCGGCGTTTGTGGAAGCCGAGCCTCCGCGTTATGCTCGAACGTTGCGGCTCGGGCCGCGCTTGCTCCGATCGAGGCTGGTTGAATGCGTCGCGCACGGCATCTGAAATCTTGGCTGGTTGGTTCAAGCTTCGTTTTGGGCGCGGGGGTCGCGCTGTGCGGCGCGCCGCACGCCGCGCACGCGCAAGGCTCGACCGTCACCGACGGTGACGCGATCAAGCGCGCGCGCGAGCAATTCAACCAAGCACTGTCCCTGCAAACCGGCGGTGATTGGGCCGGCGCGCTGGCGCTGCTCAAAGAAGTTGCCGCGGTGAAACCGACCCCGCAAGTGCGCTTCAACATCGCACTGTGCGAAGAGCGCTTGGGCCGTCTCGTGGCGGCGCTCGGTGACTACGAGCTTGCCGCGTCCGACGCGCAAGCCGAAAAAGCCGATCAAGTCGCGCAAGAAGTGGACGCGCGCCTGGAGGCGCTCAAGGCGCGCGTGCCGCGCGTGGTCGTCCAGCGCGGTGAAGGCGCCGATTCGGCGACGATCTCGCTCGACGGCGTCTCGCTCGGCGATTCGGTGCTCAACATTCCGCTGCCCGCCGATCCGGGGCCGCACGTGATCGAGGCCAAGGCGCTCGGTTTCCGTCCGTTCAAACAAGCCTTCCGCGTCGCCGAACAGCAAACCGCGACCATTCTCGTCAAGCTGGAGCCCGAACCGGTCGCGGCGCTCCCGCCGCCATTGCCGCCGATCCATCAAACCTCGCCGAATATGCGCACGATTGGCCTCGTCGTCGGCGGCGTGGGCGTGGCAAGCCTGATCGGCTCGGGTGCCTTTTTTTTACTGCGCCAATCGACGATCAACGATCTCGACAAACAATGCGGCCCTGATCGTCAAGCCTGCCCGGACAGCGCGCGCAGCAGGGTCGACGACGGCAAACTCTACACCACGCTCGCCGATGTGACGTTCGCCGTCGGCGCGGTCGGTCTGGGCGTGGGCGCTGCGCTCGTGATCGTGGGCGGCCATTCGAGCGAACAAGCGAGCGTCGCGCTTGCGCCGGGCGCCGCTTACGCCAACGCCGGCGCGACGCTGCTCGGTCGCTTCTGAGCGGGCGCTCTGAGTGAGCGCCGTCCGCGCGGAGCTTGCCCGCGACGCGGCGCGGTCTCGGCTCTGCCGCGAACTGCCCACGCCCCCCAAACTCTCGGACTCGTCACTCGCGCGACTTCTGTTTTTTTGATGGTCACCGAGCCCGGCGCGGCCCGGCGCAGCCTTCGGCGGCACGCTGCGCCCGCGACTCAAAAGCCCGGATTGCGGATCGGCGAGACGAAGGTGTCGCTGCGCGGATTCGGCGCGACGCTGCTGCCTTCGGGCTTGGCTGGTTTCGCGAGCGTGTGACGCGCGGGCAGTCGCAGCGCGCTCGCGCGCGGCGCGGGCAACGCGACCGATTCAGTCGGGACCGGCGGCAGGATCTCGGCGGGTTTGACCGCGGGCTCGTCCGCGTGCGTCGGCTCCGCCACGACACTGACGGAAGTGGGCGGCGCAGGCGGCGCGCTGCTCGCGCTCGGTGGCGGCACACGCCGACTCAAGAGCAAGAGCACGATCGCGCCCATTGCCAGCACCAGCGCCGCCGACAAGCCCATGCTGAGCAAGCTGCGCCCGGGCGCGCGCCGGCTGTCGGCCGAGAGCAGATTCGCGCCGCGTGCGCTCGCGCCGGGCAGCGAAGTTTGGCCCTCCGCGCTGGGCGTCATTTCGCGACTGGAGACCAAGCCCTCGAGCACCGTCGGCGGTTCGTCGGGCGGCGCGTCCGGATCGGCAATCCGCGGCGCGGATTTGCCGGCTTCACGCCGATCGGCGGCCTCGAGCGCGCCTTTGATCGCGATCTTGCGCTTCTCCAAACGATCGGGCAATAGCGCGCGCAAGAACTCGGCGACTTCTTCGTCCGTGCTCGGGCGCATCGACGACGGCAGCGCGCGCGTCAGGCCGATCAGCATGTCGTTCGCCGTCGGGTAACGCTTGGACGCATCCTTGGCCAAGGCTTGCATCACCACCGCTTCGAGCCCCGCGGGATACCCTGGCACGATCGAGCTCGGCGGCACGACCGGCTCGTCCGAGCTGATGCGGCGGATGGTCTGGCCCTGGTCGTCACCGCGAAACGGGTGCGTGCCCGTGGTCATCATGTAGAGCAAGATGCCCATCGCAAACACGTCCGTGCGGCGATCGATGCGTTCGCCCCGGAGCTGCTCCGGTGACATGTAGGCGATCTTGCCCTTGAGCTGGCCGGCCTCGGTTTCGTTGGACGAGCTGCTGGTCGCTTTGGCGACGCCGAAATCCACCACCTTGACCACGCCCTCGTAGGTCAAAAGCACGTTTTGCGGAGACACGTCGCGGTGCACGAGCCCGACCAGTGCGCCGTCTGCGTCGCGCAATTCGTGCGCCGCGTGCAGCCCGCGGCAAGCCTGCGCGGCGATGCTGACCGCGATCGCCAGCGGGATCCCCCCGCGGGTGGCGGCGTACTTCATGATGATGTTGAGCGGCTCGCCGTCCACCCACTCCATCACCAGAAACAGAATGCGGTCGACCTCACCGAGATCCAGGATCTCGATCACGTGCGGGTGACGCACCTGCGAGGCCAAAGAGGCCTCGTCCAGAAACATGCGCTCGAAATGGGGGTCGTCGACCAAACCGGGCAGCATGGTTTTGATCGCGACCATCTTCTGAAAGCCACGCGTGCCGCGCAGGCGCGCTGCCCACACGCTCGCCATGCCCCCCTTGGCGATGGGAAGCAGTAGCTCGTAGCGCCCGAGCACCTGGCCGGCAGAGAGGTCGTCGAGCATCGGTATCTAAGTCCCCGCGACCCTACCATAGCTCCCTCGGCGGAGCGCGGCCGCTAACCCCCGATGAAACCGCGGAGAAATGCCCGCTGCGCGTTGAGTGCGCCGCGCGTTTTATGTAGGCGCGAGTGAGACGTTTCTGCTCAGTGTGTGCGCGCCTGCTCTCCCGCGAACACGCGCACTCCGTCGCCCTCCGGCAAGTGGCGCAAGGCGAGCACCGCGCGCGCATCGGCCGCGCTGGCGACCACGGGCGAAGCCGTGGTGAGGATCCATTGCGCTTCCGGTAGCGCGCTGCGCAGGGCCGGCAGCAGCTTTTGCAAGACCAATGCGTCTTGGTGCAAATCGACGTCGTCGATGGCAATCACGCCTTCGGCCTCGCGTGGATCCTGGTCCGGGTAGGCGGCCCACAGCGTGCGCACGGCGAGTGCGGCAAAGGCCACGAGGTGCCGGGCGCGCGTCGGCAGCGCGTCGAAGGGCAGCGCGCGCGCGTGGCCGAGCGGCGCAAAAATCGGCTCGAAAGATAGGGGATCGAGGCCGCGGTAAGCAAACCCGCACAGCTTCGCCAGGCTGTCGACCGCGCTCTGCATGGCGGAGCCGAGCAGATCGAAGCGCCGTTCAGCCAGGTGGCTCGGCGCCGAAAGGGCGGAGGCGATCGCCGCGTAGGCCAGCGCTTGCTTGGTCTCGCGCGCGAGGTCCGAGCGCGTGGCGTCGTCCAGGCCCGCGCTGGCGCGCACGTCGTAGCGCGCCACGGTGCGCGCAGGTGCGCTGAACGCGATCGGTTGCCGCGAAAACCAGCGCGTGCTGGCGATGGCCAAGAACGCGAAGCCGCCTTCGCTTGCCACGCGGTCGAACAGGGCTTGTTCGCGGCGCCGCAAGCCCTCAAGCTCGTCGGTCGGGGCAAGCCGCGCATTCGGGCTCGCTACGGCCAGCGGGTGCGGGCGCGCGGGCTCGTCTTGGCCGAGCGCCCAATCGCAAGCCGCGAACGGCGGCGGCGCGTGCTCGCGCGGCTCATGGCGGGCGGGCTGCACCACGCAATGACCGGGACGCGTGCTCGCGATCGCCGACAGCACGCTGCTCTTGCCGGTGCCGCCGCCGCCGTGGAGCACCGTGATCGGCCGCGCTTCGCCGTTTTCGTCGGCAAAGGGCAAGACCAGCTCCTCGAACGGGCCGACCCCGACCAGCACAGCGCGAAGCAGCTTCATCGGAGCGACTAGCGTACTCCCACGAAAAAAGGGGCGCTAGACAAAGCTATCGTGCTTTAAAGACGTCCTACTCGCGCCCATGGAAATCCGCACCGAGATCGAGATCGCCGCGCCCGCTGCCGAGGTTTGGCGGACGCTGACCACGTTCGCGGAGTTCGAAGAATGGAATCCGTTCATCACTCAGATTTCGGGCGAGCTGCGCGAGGGCCAGCCCTTGACCGTGCATTTGAGCTTGCCGGAGGGCAGTAATCACGAGCTTCACCCGCGTGTCGTGCGCTGCGCGGACAATGAAGAGCTGCGCTGGCGCGGGCACTTGCTGTTCCCTGGTCTATTCGACGGCGAACATTTTTTTAGGCTGATCGAGGTCGCACCCGAGCGAACGCGCTTCGTTCACGGCGAAAACTTCACCGGGGTGCTGGTCCGCTTTGCCGGGCGCACCATCACGCGTGCCGCCCGCGGCTTCGTTTACATGAATGAGGCCATAAAACGCCGCTGCGAGCTGCGCTGAGCTCGAGACTCGAGTCGAGCGCTGCTTCGGTCGCCTGGGGCCCTGGGCTTTCTCAATCACCCCGAGTGCGTTGAGGTGTAAGCTATGGCTCCCATGGCAATCCGCCGCATTCTCGTGCCCATCGATTATTCCGAGAACTCCAAGGCAGCACTTTCCTACGGCGCCGAGCTCGCCCAAAGCTTCGGCGCGGCGCTCGACATCGTTCACGTCTGGGATCGGCCGACCTACGTCAGCGACGCCGTGATGGTCCAGCGCCCCGGAGAGGCGCACAAGCCGATCGGCGAGCTGATCCGCGAAAACGCGCAGAAGGACATGAACGAGTTCATGGCCACGGTCACCCTGCCGAGCGGCGTGCCGACGCAGTCTCGGCTCCTGTCCGGAGAACCGGCTTCGACCCTGGTCGCCGAGCTGAAGAAGGGCGAGCATGATTTGGTGGTGCTGAGCACTCACGGCCGGACCGGGATCGCCCACCTGCTGCTCGGCAGCATTGCCGAAAAGCTGGTCCGAATGTCGCCCGTCCCGGTGCTGACCGTGCCGCTCTCGGGGCGCCGTTAGTGGCCCGAAGGCGGGGCGCGGGCGGTAGCTCTGCGAATAGCAGCCCCCGATGCTCGGATTTCTTACGCCTCCGGCCGGCACTGCCTCGGCGCGGTTTCGCTGGGCGAAGCTGTGCCGAGGGAGTGATTGCCTAGTGACGAAGGCGCTAGTATTGTCCCGCGCCCCCGTGACGAACGAGCTGCCCGCCCACTGCGTATCACGTCACGTCGTGCGAGTTCGGTTCGGTGAGACGGACCTGATGGGCATCGTTCACCACGGCACCTACATCTCGTATTTCGAGGTCGGCCGGGTGGAGTACATGCGCCGCCGTGGCCTCGACTACAA
>Ga0068855_100001316_pt1 | contig 30782 bp, 33 predicted proteins | sample KBSCornC52_FD_66592 | JGI IMG/M metagenome (GOLD analysis project Ga0068855, IMG submission 66592) | Corn rhizosphere microbial communities from Kellogg Biological Station, Michigan, USA - KBS Corn C5-2 | ecosystem: Host-associated > Plants > Roots > Rhizosphere > Soil ... | reverse complement strand
GTTAGTACCCTGGCCGATTTGGATGGTTTGTGTTGGGTCAATGGAGTTAGTGTTGAAGTACTTATTGCTTGGCGCGGTGAAATCAGTTGTGATAGGCTGAACGACCTCAACCTTTTGTTGGCGGTCTTTTGGTGCCGTAAAGACTAAATGGCTGACAAAGAATGAAATGATACCACTTACAAACACAATCACGATGATGAGGGCGACGTCTTTTTGTTTCATCACTTAACCACCTTTGTCGTTATTTGCAGCGTCTTAGCCGGTTGGTAGAACGTCTGGGCTGAAATGTTGAGGGTTAGGTTCCCCTGGTCACCGGTTACGTCGAGGCTTTGGACCTGGATAGGTCGAATCGACAGCTCAAGTGAAGTAACAACACCCTGGATTGACTGGTAGTCGCCGGTAACGGCAACCTGGAATGGAATGGCTACTGGCTGAGGCGACGGACTGCCTGCCCCGCTCTGCGCGACTTCATCGTCGGTACCGGTAATACTCTGAATCTTCACGTTGCCGGCCGTGAGCAGTTTTTCGAGACTGGTTGCCAGGGCTGGGAAATCGTAAGCGCTGGGTAGCGAGTCAAGGACAATTTTACCGTTGTCACCGTCGCGCGGACCGCTTCCGCTCGGGTCGCCGCCTAAGATGTTCTGAGGAGTGCTAATGAAGGCTTGGTACGATGTCGCCAGGTTATTGGTGGCGCTAATGTCTTTTTTGAGCTGGCTGACGGCCTGTTTCTTGGCAGAAATAATATGATTTTGGTACTTTAGCTGACTAATCAGCGAAATTGAAGCTACCAGCGTAAATACCACCAGGAAACCGGCAATGGCGGTTGTGGTTACAATCGTCGTGTTGGCCTTACTGATCAGCGAGTGCTTGATTGAGTCTACTGCGTTAGCCATTAGTGTGTGCTCCCTGCAGAGTTTTTCTTAAATATCGATGGCTGATCGACTGCCGACCGAGTGCTTTGGATGTTCGGCACGGTCAAGGTAGGCGTCTCGGTATTGCTAAAGATAATCGGGTTGAAGCTAGCTGTGATGGTAAAGGTGGCTGAATCGGTGGTGCGGGCAAAGCTACTGAGCACCACGTCGCTAAAGGCCGACTGATTAACGCTAGTCTTGTCGGCAGTACTAAATTTGGTGAATTTCAGCGTGTCCGTGTAGGTGTTCACAACGTCCAGGCTGGGCGCTGCACCGGTGATACTGATAGTGTTGGCCGAGTAATCAAGTTTGAGGTCGCTGATGGTAGCGTTGTTGGGCGTCACCTGCTGAATATAGCCAAAGGTGCGTGAGCTAACGGATTTTTGATCATGCAGCGCCGGCAACGAAGCCAGCTGGTTTTGCACCGTCAAAATCTTATTTAAATCTGGTACAGCTTGTAGCTGACCACTGAATTTCTTAATGTCTTTGTTAAGGTCGCTGATATTCTTTTTCTGGAACACATCGACGGTAAACAGCAGGAATAAGAAAATAATCAGCGCCACGATGCTCAGGAGTACCGAAACCGAAATAACTGTCTGCTTGGTGCGCCTAGTCTTGATGTAGTCAAGCTTGACGTCGGGCAGCAGGTTAAATTGGATGTTCGACATGGCTATTCCGTCCTCTCCGCTAGACCGACGGCGACACTAAACTGATTGGAAATGGCCAGCAATTCGTTCTGGCGTTCCGGTGCAAAGGCAACATTGTGCCAAGCATTACCGATTTCGACATTCAGACCAAATTTGTTGGCTAAGTACAGGGGGAATTCTGGCAAAGTAGCAGCCCCGCCCGACACGACAATTTTTTCAACTTTGCGGTCTGGATAACGAGTTTGGAAGAACTTGATCGATTTGTCTACTTCGTTGGTCAGCGTATCAACCGTTCCGATGATAGCTTGGTGAACTTGGCCCTCTAACTTGTCTTTGCTCAGACCGAATTTAAAGACAAATTGCTCAGCCTGCTTGTCATCGACATTCAGGTTTTGCGAAGCTGCCCGCAGGACTGACTCCATACCGGTTGGAATGGCACGCGTCAGGCGTGGGGCGCCGTCCATGCTAATAACTAGGTCACTGCCCTTGGCTCCCATGTCGAGTACTAAAGTTGGCGCCGTTACACCAGGTGGGATCAAAGCGCGTTCCAATGCCAAGTTGTCTGGCTCAAACGCCACCACATTCAGGCCGATTGACTCCAACAGGTCAAGGCGTTGTTCGATAAAGCTGTTTGGCACGCTCGAAAGCAGCACTTCAACCTTCGTTTTGTCGGCTGGCGAGTCGCCAATCAGCGCCCAGTCGATTTTGGATTCATTTAAAGGTGTTGGGATAAGCGCGTCTGCTTGGTAATAAATAGCTCGGCCAAGTTCGTTGGCAGGCACGCGCTCCATGTCGGCAATTGTCGTAAAGACTTTGGAAGATGGGATGCCAACGGCGACGTTTTTAGTCGAAACTTTGGCTTGGCTGGCGAGGTCAGCAATGGCTTGCGCCAGCTTGCTACGATCGCCTTTAGATTCGCTCAGCGCTAGCTTGCTGTCGATTGGCACGTAAGCGTACTTGGCGAGGACCTTTTGTTGTCCGCTACCCCGTAGCTCTACCAACCTGAGCGACGATGATCCGATGTCCAGACCAAAGAAAGATGTAACCCCACTCAGTATACTCATGTTACTGCGAATTATACATAAGCGTTACCGGTGTGGCAAGCATCTTCTGCTCTGCCATGCCTAGAGACGGTTCTCCCTCGCAACGCTCGGTCGAAAGTCTCCTGGCCTAGCAGAGCAGAAGATGTACGCGTCCTTACCGCTTATGCTGCACAGGTTGCCGCCCGTGCTTTGGCGGTTCCAGTGACTTTTGACGGAGCAAGGCGACGGAAAACCATCACCCTAACTCTTAGAGCACAGGGGGCAGGCTCGTGTAGGCGTCGTCTTTGCTAGAGCCGCCCGTTGTTATCCATACCTCTGGCGAATAATTGATCGTTTCAGCGGCAGCGCCGTTTGGTGCGTCATTGAGTGTACCGGCAGTGCGTAACAGGTAGAGTCGCTTTGCCATTAGCGAGCCATTGACCGTCAGGTCTTGGCTACAGTTGGCCGACAAACTGGTTTTTGCTACTGGCGTCGTGCCGTTGGCGCAGGTGTAGATTTCGCCGCCGATGCCGTTACTGTCGGGAGCTGCGTAATACAGCCCGTCGAGGTTATGGACATTTGGCCCGATGTAAATGCTACCGCCGAGCACCACCAGCTGGAAGTGCGGAATAGATGGCACGTCAGCCCAGCTCGGGTTTGAACCACCAGCGTCGGTAATGTCATTGTTGATGACGACATTGGCGCCTTTGAGTACATAAATGTTATTGCTGCCTACCCCGCCGCTGATAGTAAAGGCGCCGCTTGCCCCTGGCGCAGCGGCGGCATTTGGCAAAATGTTACCGGTACTCAGGGCGGTGTTTACAATCGTCGGATCACAACCTGGGGCCGCTCCGAATTGGCCACCAAACTGGCCGCTTTGTGGGTCGTTTTTAACGGTAGTACCAGCTCCGACAGAATTATTGGCAAATGATAATCCAATTGGCGTGGCCACGCTGGCCTGCCCCGACGAGAAGTCAGTAATATCTGATAAGGCAAAGCCAGCAACACTCGTACCCGCCCCATCATAGACCGTCCCACCGGCGCTGGCACTTGTATTGCGCTTGTTCCAGCTGGCAATTTGGGCACCGTTATTAATAGCGCAGCTCGGCGAAGCAACTGGTTTAAACGTGCTCGACGAGACTGTCACGACGCCACCACCGGCGCTGACATCGCCACCGTTCACAGACAGATAAGGCTTGCTGTAAACAGAGATCGTCCCGTTGCAGGCTTTAGTTGTGCCGTAGGCAGTAATTGTGACTGTGACGTTATAGCTACCAGCCTGGCCGATTGTCACCCCAGACGGAACGCTGAGCGTCCCGGTCGTGCCGCTGGGCGAATAATCTAACTGGCCAGGCGGTGGATAGGTATACGTCTGATTAAAGCCCGTTCCGTTGATCGTCAGCTTGGCGCTAGTTGGGGCAGCCGGCGCTGGTCCACCGCTAAACGTGTAGCTGGCGCTTGGTACAAACGACACACCTGCTTCGGGGGCTCCGGGATTTGTGCTAATTGACCCACAGGTCGGGGTTGGTGAAGGTGTTGGCGCCGGCGTAGGTGTTGGTTTGGGGGTTGGCGAAGGGGTCGCAGACGGACAAGTAATGTTAGAGTTGATTTCGCTAAACGGTAACCAGAACTGAATACCGTTTTGCCTGTCCACCCCTGTCCACGTCCAGGTATATTTATGCCCGCTAATAAAGTGAACCCCGACAACCCGGTAGCTACCCGGCCCGTTGCCACCCAGATCATTTTGAATGGCATTCTCGCTCAGTACATTCGTGCCAGCGGTATTATCCCGCAAGGTAAAGCCTAATATACCAAACTGCTGATCGGACTGCCCGACATCGGCGTCATACCATCTTAGGAAGTTATTCCAGTCTCCAGGATTCGGCGTGGCATCATTAAAGTTACAGCTCGGCGAAAAGGTAAACTTAATCGTACTCTGCACTGAGTTTACTGTGTCTGTCCCATCCCACACCGACACGAAACCTTCCGAAGGCTGGGCAAGACTCTTCGCTGTGCTCAGCGGTAATTCTGCGAATGTTGCAATCGCGCCGTTATTAGTCCCGGTGTTAAAATCGACAACCTGAATACGGAAGTTCTTCAATCCTGCATTACCAAACTTGGTAATTCGAGCTACCATAACACCGTATTTGCCACCGTATTCTGGCAGCGAAGTATTAAAGTAGTTGCCCGGCAACGCGGCGCCGAATAACAGATCGCTGCCAAAACAACCGTTAAAAGTAAATGGCGATGAAAAGTTGGTCGCATATGTGCCGAGCTGTGCGCCAACGCCTGTCGTTGATGTCCTTTGGAACATCGCCACACCAATACTTGTATCGCCAATGTCGTCGGTCATGTTCTGACAGCCACCCTTTAAGATAAGCCGCCAGCTATGGCTTGAATTGGCTAGGTTTGCTGGTACAAATATGTTCACATCAGTATTCGGTGCATCAAGCGTAACACCCCCGCCAGCCTTAGTAACAATTGGGAATAAGTGTGTCGGCGAGAAAGCACCATCATTTGATTGGTCAGTAAAGATGTTGGTCAAGGCACTCACGCTGACCGGTGCAATAGCTGCCATGATCAGCGCTACGAAGGTGGCAAGGCCTAGCTTATAAGACCGGCGCACTGTCAGCCTCCGAAGCTTTAGGATTGAATGATGGCTTGCTCAGGCCCAAATTAACATTTATGTTATCGATCATGTTTTTAGCATTTGTTGTTGATACTCCCTGCAGATACGTTTTGGCAGACTTATAACTTGCCACTGCGTGAGTATGATCGCTCTTCATGGCGTAACAGGTAGCCTGGTTAAAATACTGCTGGCCAATCGTCTCTTTAGAACTGGTGTTCTTAATGACGTTCTTAATGTCATCTGTCATCGCGGCACAGTTGAGGCTACCTGAATTATGCGCAGCACTGTTCAGTGCGTCGGTGAGCGCATGCCGCTTTTGATATGGTCGCACCACAAATACAGCCACAAGCAGCAACGCAATGACAATGCACACACCAAATATGACAAATGGTGGCGACTGCCATCTTGGCTTTGTCTTGCTCATAACGGTAGCTTGGCTCATGGTTCTCTAGATAACTCGCTTATGCTAGTTAGTATAACAGGTCGCTTCACAACTGAGCTACGTTATTTTGCGCTCAGATTTTTGCCCTTTTTAATCGTTATTTAATAACTCCAACCGCTGTTTTTGTTATATTCAACTTATGAGCCCGACCTATACCCTGACCGATCACGATATCATCACCCATGCCGCGCCTAGCAGATATGTGCTCCGCGTTAAAGACTTGCCCGACGCCGATAAGCCGCGCGAGAAACTAACTAAGCTCGGTGCCACCAACCTGTCAGTTGCTGAACTGGTATCTGTGATCTGGGGCATCGGTAACAAAAATGAGGATGTTTTAGCGATGGCTCAGCGCGCCCTCAAAGAATACGGCGAAAAGACACTGCTCAACGAGACAAACCCGGCCCGACTGGCTGCCGCCACCGATATTCCGTTGCTTAAGGCGTGCCAAGTCGTTGCCGCCCTGGAACTCGGCAAACGCTTCAATGCGCCGCCCGGTCGGCCAACTCGCTTGCACAATGCCCGCCAAACCTACACATACCTAAAGCCGATGGCCACCCACCACAAAGAACAACTGCGTGGTCTCTACCTCAACAGCCGCTACCAAGTCATCTACGACGAAATAATCTCGGTTGGCAGCCTTACTTCCAATATCATCCATCCGCGCGAAGTCTTTCAGCCAGGCATCGAGCGCGGCGCGGTCGCCATCATCATTGCCCACAACCACCCGTCGGGCTCACTCGAGCCTACCTTAGCTGATGTCGAAGTCACTAGCCAATTGGTTTCCGCCGGTCGCATCCTCGGCATCGATTTAATCGATCACCTCATCATCACAACTGGCGGTTACGTAAGTTTGATGGATTGCCTGGCCGACATAGACACCTAAAAGGCGCCAAAGACTTATCTGTTAATTACATTGTCCAAGGCATATAATTATTGCCGTGAGAGCTCCATCAACCAGCAGCAGTGTAAATGACAAAATAGACGCATTTTTTTCGACGTATCCGAAGCACAGCTACCCCAAGGGTCAGATCCTCATTTTTGCAGACGAAGAACCACCTTACATCTTTTACATTAAGGAAGGCTTGGTCCGAAAATATGACGTTTCGTATCGCGGCGACGAAGTTGTCGTAAACTTATTCAAACCGCCAGCTTTCTTCCCGATGTCATGGGCCATCAATCGCACACCAAATACTTACTTTTACAAAACCGAATTAGCCTCGGTTTTGCACATAGTACCGGCCGAAGACGCGCTAGCCTTCATCAAGGACAACCCTGACGTTATGTTTGACCTACTGGCTCGAGTGTACAGAGGTTCCGAAGGCATGCTTGGCCGGCTGGTGCATCTTATGTCGGGCACTGCTCAAAGCCGGCTGATATATGAACTTATCCTCGAAACAAGACGTTTCAGCACGGCCAACAAAGATAAAACATTCACGCTTTCGGCCAACGAGTCCGATCTGGCAGCGCGCACCGGGTTATCGCGTGAAACGGTCAGCCGTGAAATTCAGAAGCTCAAAGACAGTCATGCAGTAGACGTAATTGCTGGCCACGTGACCGTTACCGACTTACAAGCACTCGAACAAAAACTCGGCGCTGGCATATAAACCTCTGGCCGGCTATGTCTTAATTGTTACCGCTTTATAGTGACGACGGTCAATGCTTTCGGTCATAACAGGTGCTTCAATTATGGTAGGAGGAGTTGTAATGCAAGCCACAAATCTCAACCAAAAACAGCTGGACAAAATTTACCAGCATCAACTTTCACAAGGGTACTTTAAGTCGCACAAGGATGAGGTTCATGCTAACTTGCAACTCCTGGGCGTAGACGCCTATGACTTTTTGCTGCCCGAAACCCATGCCCTACCCTTGCTGATACCGGCTGGTGAACACATCAACGGGATAGTGTTTGGCCGCTACATTCAGCCAGCTATTCATCTCAGTGGCCGCGGTGCACTTGTGGCCACGAGCAGCCGCATCTTACTCATCGATAAAAAGCCCTTGTTTACCCGCTGCGACGAGATTATTTACCAGGCAGTTGGCGCCATTACGTACACTCGAGTTGGTTTTGCCGGCACCATAGTGCTACATACACGCATGGGCGATATTAGTGTCCGCACTTTTAACCACCGCTGTGCCAACGGCTTTGTAACGGCAGTTGAGCAAAATATTTTTGATGGCACTTCGGGCTTTGACCAGGGTTACGACTATAACTCATAAGCTGTGATCTCCCGCACAGCATATTGAAGCATAAGCGTTTATAGTACTGTCATATCAATTTGTAAAAGGATCCTAACAATGGCAAAAACAGATAGAAGAATCATCGATAAAGTATTCGTATCGCTCGGCAGCGTTGCTGTAGTGGTATTAGTTGTGGTGGGCATTTTAGCGGCGGTTGGCTACCAATTTGCCACCAGCACTGTTCGCTCGGAACTAACTTCCCAACAAATTTATTTCCCGCCTAAGGGCAGCCCGGCGCTTGATCCCAATGAGTTCCCTGGCCTGCAAAAATACGCTGGCCAACTGGTCGATAACGGGCCGAAAGCCAAAGCTTTCGCTAACGAGTTTATCGCCGTCCACCTCAAGAAAGTCGCTAATGGCCAGACCTACTCCCAAGTGAGCGCAGCAGCCCTGGCAGACCCCACTAATACTGCTCTCAAACAACAGGCACAGGTCCTCTTTCAAGGCGAAACGCTGCGCGGCTTACTGCTCGGCGACGGTTACGCCTACTGGACGTTCGGCCAAATTGCCGGCATCGTCGCCCTCGTAACTTTTGCTGGCGCCGCCGTCATGCTTTTGCTGGTCTTGGCCGGGTTACGACACATTGCTAAGCAACGCTGACATTTTGCAGCAAAACTAAGCTACCTCTGTTAAAATAGAGGTCATGAGTTCCCTCTCCATCGGCATAGTCGGCCTCCCCAACGTCGGCAAGTCTACCCTCTTTAACGCGCTGACTGGCAGCAACATTTTGGCGGCTAACTATCCATTTGCCACCATCGAGCCGAACACCGGCATCGTGCCGGTGCCGGACGAGCGGCTGCAAAAACTTGGCGAACTTTACCACACCGACAAAATCGTGCCAGCCACAGTAACCTTCGTTGATATTGCTGGCCTAGTGGCTGGCGCCAGCCAAGGCGAAGGCCTGGGCAATCAGTTCCTCAGCCACATCCGCAGCACCAACGCCATCGTCCAAGTTGTCCGCGCTTTTAAGGATGACAATGTTGTGCATGTCGACGACCAGCACGATCCCAAGAAAGACATCGATGTTATTAACACCGAGCTAGTCTTGGCCGACCTGCAAACTGTCGAAAAAAGGCTGCCCAAGTTCGAGAAAGAAGCCCGCGCCAACAGCAAGCTCATGCCGGTGTTGGACACACTCAAAAAGGCCAAGCAACTACTCGATAGTGGCACGCCGTTATGGAGCGTCAAAGAGCTCGACCAAGAACACTTGGCCGACCTGCAGCTCATTACCATGAAGCCAATTATTTACGTCTTTAATATCGATGATGGCAGCCTGGGCGACGAGGCATATAAAACTGAGTTGCAAAAGCTAGTGGCACCCAGTCCTGCCCTGTTTGTCTGCGCCAAGTTAGAAAGCGAACTAAAGGACCTTGATGCCGCAGACGCTGCCGAGCTGCTCGAAAGTTACGGCCAAACAGAATCCGGCTTGCTGCAGCTGATCCACGCCGCCTATCAAACGCTTGGCTTGCAAAGTTATCTGACAGCGGGCGAAAAAGAAGTCCGGGCTTGGACCATACCAAAAGGCGCCACAGCGCCGCAAGCGGCTGGCGTGATTCATGGCGATTTTGAGCGTGGCTTTATTGCCGCCGAAATAGTCGATTACGACGATTTAATCACCAATGGTTCGATTGCCGCTGCCAAAGCGGCCGGCAAAGTCCGCACCGAAGGTAAAACGTACGTTATGCAACCTGGTGACGTTGTCGAATTTCGTTTTAACGTGTAGCTGGTCGAGGTTTGTGATAGCCGTAAACGCGGCGGCGCCAGCCGCTCATGATGAGTGGCATGTTGGCGTAGTCAGTGGCTGTACGTTCAGCGGTTGGTGGCGGCGTGGCAACTGGCTCGAGCGGTATATGCTGCGAGTAATCATTGAGTGTTTCGGTGGCTTGATTCGCTACAAACACTGGTTCCGGCACAACGGTAGCGACAGCTGGTTCGGCGCCAACAGCGTTGGCGGCTAGGAAAGCAGCAAAAGCGGCTGGTTGATTAGAGCCCAACATGTCAGGCACACCAGGTGTGTGAATCTGACCCTGGTTCATGAAGTGCATGCGGCTCTCCATAACCTTTTCCTGCGCGTGGTGGAATAGCTGCCTCATGCGGTGCTGGTTATAGGCCGTGAATTTGAGCGTCTTGTTAGGTGTATGGATATTGATGGTGGCGTTCATCATGCGGCGGCTAAAGTCGAGCTCGGTGATCATGTCATAGCGGATATCTTTGAGTGTCAGGTACTTTGGCTTCTTATCCACTAGGACGACACGGCTATTCGTGGCACACAACAAGGCGTAACCACCTTCGTAGGTACCGCCAATACAGACTGCGATTTTCTCGCCTTCAAGGAGGATGTGGCTCAGCTCTCTAACTTCGGCCCGGTTGAGGACTTTGAAGTTGCAGCCAACCTTTTTGAGTTGGTCTTCTACCGTTTTTAGGCTTACCATTTTTGACCTCCTATCCTTCGTAATTTAATAATGCTCTCCAAACATGCAAATTACTACCATTTCTATCACCAAATTCGTGAGATATTCATCACGTTCCTTCTGTTGGCCGCCCACGGAGTGACAGACGAGGGTCGATATGACATACTTAAGCTATGTTCGCGAGTGAACAACAAACGAAAGAACTCGAGGCAGTATTTAGGAAGGGCTCACGCCTGACGTATAAAAAGGGTGAATTTATCATTCGACCCGGCGAATCTCCGCCGGGCGTTTTTTTTATAGATAAGGGGCTTGTAAAGGCCTACGACATCACCAAATACGGCGAAGAAAACCTGTTAGTCATCCGCCAAGCCACCGAGCTTTTCCCGCTTATTTGGGCTATTACCGGGCAAGAGCGCAGCATTGTCTACGAAGCCATTACCGCGACCGAGGTCTGCCAAATCAAGCGCGAAGACTTCCTCGACCACCTGCATAAGCATCCCGATGCCCTGGCCCCGCTACTCGACATGGCGCTGGAAATGTACCGGATTCACTCCGAACGGATTATCAACCTCGAGTACCGCAGCGTACGCGAACGGCTCATCTCGTTTCTGCTGACCATGGCCAACCGCTTTGGCACACAAAACAGTAGTGGCACGCTTATTGAGGTACCGTTGCGTCATCAAGACATTGCCAGTTCCATCAATGCCAGCCGTGAAACCGCGAGTCGCGAGTTGAGCGCCCTCGAGCGCAAAGGCTTATTAATTAATAAGCAGTCTATGATAACGCTGGTTGATACCGATAAACTGCACAAATACCTCTAGCCCCAGTGCAGAACAATTTGCTCGATCGTCTTCACCACCGCTTCGTGCGACGGCACGTCTTGCTTGTCGTAGTAATGATCGGTCGTCATGTAATCTGTAATAACATCGAGGCAGCAAATTTCGTCGGCTAAAACGTGCATCCGGTCTACTGCCGGCACACTGGCAATTGGCGTTGCCACAATGAGCCGCTCAATGGCAATCGGCTTCAAAAACTCAGCCGCCAAATCGAGCACAAAGCCACTACTCAATCCGTCCGAAACCAGAATCACATTATGGCCTTTTAACAGATCTGATCGGATCATGCCGCCAACGCCCAGCAGACGATTCATGTCGTGCATCTTCTCGCGTTTTTCCTGATCGATCAGCCCACGATACTCACTAACCATTTCATCAATTTCACCCGGCGAAAAGGCCGTGTTATAGCTAAACTCACCGCCCGCGGTAATACCCCCGACCGAAATATTTTCGCGCGGCAACTTAATCTCGCTGGTCAGCATCATCGTCATGACGCAGTGCAAGCGCATGGCAATCTGCGCGCCAACCATAACGCCGCCGTCATCAAGGCAAACCACAGCACAGTTTTCGTAGCGATACTTCGGCGCTAACTGATTGGCCAGCATGCGGCCGGCCTGCATACGGCTCGTAAAATACATTGCTTAAAGTGTACCATTAACGCTTTAGCTTTTACTAAGCTTCTTCAGCAGATAAAACCGCTCGACATTCCCCTTGCTGCCGCTCACCGCCGAGTCCGCCTTAGCAATCACTTGAAAGTTTTTCTGAGCATACTCTTCGAAGCTTTTCAGGATATCACGCCGCATGTGATCATTTTTTATAACGCCCTTGTGCTTCAGGCTAGCCGCCGTCGCCTCAAACTGTGGTTTAACCATCAGTGCGATTTGCGTCTCTTGGTTGCTCAGTTTTTGGATAGCCGGCAAGATCTCTCTCAGGCTGATAAATGACACATCGGCCACAATCAAGTCGATTTTTTGATCTGTTACAAAGTTTCGGATATCGGTTTGCTCGTGCAGCTCAATTTTTGGGTTGCCGTGCAGGCTCGGATGCAGCTGGTTTGTTCCAACCTCTACTGCAATCACTTTTTGGGCGCCGTGCTTGAGCGCGTAATCAGTGAAGCCACCCGTGCTGGAGCCGATGTCGAGCATAGTTTTATCTTGAAACTGGAGTTTGAGCACCTCGGCCACTGAGGCAAGTTTTAAAGCCGCGCGGCTAACATATTGTTCAGCCGCCGTCACTTCTATGTTCGTAGTTTGATCTACCATCATGTGCGGCTTTGTCGTAACCTGCCCATCAACAAGCACTTCGCCGAGCTTAACGTAGCTTTCGGCCTGGCTGCGGGTCCGAACAAGTTTACGCTCAACGAGTGCTTGGTCAAGACGAAGTCTAGGCATCTTGGGTCATCGGGAATGCAGCTTCGGGCACTGGCGCATGCGCCTCAGGCATTGCCCCTGCATTGCGAGCCAGAATTTGCTCCATAAAACTCATCGCCGACTTTGGTTCTGGCTGTAAGCCGTAGAGGCCATGGACATACTCATCGCCGTCAGTTACGCCTACTAGTGCTACAGCTCCCACTGGCACTATACCTTTTAGGTGGGCTCGCGGATCATCCGCCCTTAAATCGATGAAAGGAATATAGTTGCCCGCGTAGCTTTGATCATTTTCAAGTTGGACAGAGCGGCCGAGCGCAATCCTTACAACCCCCTGAAGCTCACGCCAACGATCTATCGGACTAAGCAGCCAGATGTTCGGGCGAGACCGTTCACGACCCCTGGTAGAAGCATCAAACGCTCGCCACGTGTGAGCTTTGTCCTGGAGCATTTCATCTGCAGCCTCTATGCTGCCTAGCATCCCTCCAAGCAAATGTACACTTGGCTCGGAATGACTTAGGTACTCATTGATGCGAGCAGAATTTACGTCCGGAAATGTTACAATCCGAAATCGATCATTGTTTTTTGACATAGTTAGGCCTTAACCCTTTCCCGGTAAGCCCCACTCGTGGTATCAACAGATATCAGATCACCCTGTTTAATAAATGCCGGCACCTTAATGGTAATGCCGGTTTCCAGCGTCGCGTCTTTGGTAATGGACGAGCTGGTGTCGCCTTTTACGGCGTCTTCGGTATAGGTTACTTTGAGAGGCACGTTCTTGGGCAGCTCAACGTTGATTGGGCGATCGTTAAAGAACTGTAGCTGTACGCTGTCGCCTTCTTTGAGGTAACCGGCCCCGTCACCGACTAAGTCGGCTGCAATTTCGAACTGTTCAAACGTTTCACCGTTCATGAAGTAGAACGTCGTGCCGTCTGAATACAGATATTGCACCGTCTGGTTGGTAACATCGGCAGTTTGCAAGGTTTCGTTGCCTTTAAAGGTTTTCTCGAGGACTTTGCCGTCGAGCAGGCTCTTGATGCGGACATTTACGATTGAGCCGCCACGGCCCATCACTTTCTGGTTGTAATCGACCACACGAAATGGTTCGCCTTCCCATTGGAAGACGGTGCCCTTCTTGAGATCTGTAATTCCAAATGCCATAGTCTCTCCTAACTTCTAAATGAGGTGATTGGCTATATGTTCAATTATAGCCGTTAGCTGAGCGACATCAATGGCGCTAAAGATGTTGATCTCACTAGCCGCCAAGATGTGCTTACGCACCTGCTCCAGCCGGGCTTTGGCAATTTTTGCCTTGCCTAACTGTTCGTCGCGCGTTTCCGACAACTCGTAATCGCGGACATCGAGCCGAGAATCTACCAGATCACGCCGTAAATCGGCAATGATTTTACGCTCTGCTTGCGGCATCGCGTAGACGTCAAGCGTGACCAGCACGCTTAAAACCTGGTTCTCTAACCCTTTAACCATCGTAAACGGTGATTGGATCTCCAATGGCACCTCCCCTCTTTACGTGGTTAGTTACTTGCTACAAAAGGTAGCAGCGCCAGATGACGGGCGCGCTTAATAGCAACCGCCAAACGGCGTTGCTGGCTCTCGGTCAAACCGGTCTTCTTGCGAGTCTCGATCTGGCCGTACACGTTTACGTAACGCTGCAAGGTCTTAAAATCCTTGTAGTCGAAGTACGCAACGTCGGTCTTGTGCTTAAAAATCTTTGCCATTTATTCTCTCCTTAAAATGGAATGTCGTCCAGGTTGATTGGCTCATCGCCAATGTCTTCGATGACGACGTCATCTTTCTTCTTAGTGTCTTTGCTTGGTGTTGGTTTGCTGGCTGGTGCGCTGGGCTCACCACCGTTACCACCTTCACCACCTTCGCCGCGGCTGTCGAGGAATGTGACGTCATTGGCCAACACCTCTACCTTACTGCGCTTCTGACCATCTTGCTCCCATGAGCGAGATTGTAAACGGCCCTGCACCAGGCAGCGGCGGCCTTTGCTCAAGTACTGCGAAACGCGTTCGCCGAGCGGACCCCAGGCCACAACGTCGATGTAGTCGGTTGCTTCTTGCCATTCGCCGCTCGAATCTTTGTAAGAACGGTTGAGCGCGAGGCTAAAACTACAGACATTTTGACCGTTTGGTGTCTGCCGTAACTCGGGGTCACGGGTTAAATTACCCATTAAAATTACTTGGTTGAAACTTCGTGCCATATGGCTACCCTCCTCGGTAAATTTATAAGACGTATGTCTTGCTTGCTAGTATTTTTAGACTACGCCAACGCAAAATTGTGTGCAAGCATGAGCCTAAAAATTCTCTGACGATTTAATGAACAATTAATTATTCTTTTTCGTCGTCGGATTCTTTGTCGCTGTCGTCGCTGCTTTCGCCGCGCTCAGCTGCTTTGCGAGCCTTCTCGGCCTTGGCAGCTTCGGCTTTAGCAATTGCCTTTAGATCAGGTTTGGTGATCAAAAAGCGTATAACCTCATCAGTGATGTTGAGGGTGCTTTCGACCTTCCGAACGTTCTCTGCTGGCAGTTCTACGGTGTAAAACACGTAGATGGCTGAATCGTGCTTCTTGATCTCGTAAGCCAGCTTGCGCTTGCCCCAGTTGTCAGTCGCAACGATTTTACCGCCGTTGTCGGCAACGATTTTTTCGACCCGACTTGTTGCCTTATCCATATCTACTTCGAGATCTGGGTCAAACAATACAGCAATTTCGTATTGGTTCATGGAACCTCCCTTGGATTAAGCTTACACACACGTAATGGTTGTAAACTGAGCTAATAATCTGTCTATTCTACGCTATCTACCCCTGTTAGTCAAGCAGCCTAAGACCGCCCTAAACGGCAGCTGTCCTGGCTCGGAATGCGAAAATTACATTCCTCGTGCGGAGGCTGCCGTTTAGGACTGTCTTAGGCTGTGTAGGATTCTTCTTCGGGAGCCATGGCGTCGTCAGTAGCGTCAGCTGGGCCGCCGAACACTTCGTCGAGAGAGCTTACCAGCACCTCGCGCGGGCGTGAGCCTTCGGCGGGGCCGACAATGCCCTGTTCTTCCATCGTTTCAATCAAACGGGCGGCGCGGCCGTAGCCGATGCGCAAGCGGCGCTGCAGGAGGCTAGTACTGGCCTTTTTGCCTTCGATAACGACGCGGACAGCGTCTTTCCACATATCGTCGTCAGCGTCGTTGGCGCCATAGTCGGACACCACACCACCCTTGCCAATCTGGACCGGCTGGCTAATGATTTCGCTGTCGTACTGCGGCGCACGCTGATCTTTCAGGAAGCCAGTGATTTTAGCGGTTTCGTTATCCTCTATCAGAGCTGCCTGAACACGCTTTGGCTTTGGCATGTCACTGGTCAGCAGCAGCATGTCACCACGGCCGAGCAGTTTCTCGGCGCCAATCTGGTCAATAATCGTGCGTGAGTCTACCTGTGACGCTGTAGTAAAAGCAATGCGGGCCGGTACGTTGGCCTTAATCAGACCGGTAATAACATCGACGGATGGACGCTGGGTGGCCAGCACCAGGTGGATACCGGCGGCGCGGGCTTTCTGGGCCAAGCGCACAATCAGGGCTTCGACGTCGCGGGCAGCCATCATCATCAGGTCGGCCAACTCATCAATCACAATCACGATGTACGGCATGCCCTCTTCGGCCTTCAGTGTGTTGTATTCAGCGATGTTACGCTTGCCGACTTCACTCATGGTCCGCAGGCGGCGCTCCATCTCGGCGACGGCCCACTTGAGGGCGCTAATACACTTCTCTGGCTCGTTAATCACCGGTGTGAGAAGGTGTGGGATGTCGTTGTACGGCGCCATTTCAACCTGCTTCGGATCGACCAGGATCAGCTTCAGGTCAGAGGGACTATTGCGGTACAGCAGGCTTGTCAGGAAAGTGTTAATCATAACTGACTTACCGGAACCGGTTTGACCGGCTACTAAGAGGTGCGGCATTTTGGCTAGGTCTGCCACGATGGCCTTGCCCGAGATGTCTTTACCGATCACAAACGCCAGTGGACCACTGTCTTGGTGCCACTCGTTAGACTGCAGCAGCGAAGCCACTCGGACGGTGGCGGCTTTAATGTTCGGTACCTCAATGCCCACGGCGCGCTTGCCCGGGATCGGTGCTTCCATGCGAATGGAGTGGGCCGCTAAGTCCAGCGCCAAGTTATTCTCGAGTGCCGTAATCTTGGTCAGTTTCACGTTGGCGGGTGGCTTAAGCGTGTACTGCGTGACGCGTGGACCGATGTTGGCACCCTCCATTTCAACATCTATGTTGAAGTTAGCGAAGGTTTCGCGGATGGCATTAGCATTGGCATTAACATCGCCGGCGTCAGCTTTATCCTGCTTTTGGTTCAACAGTGTTAGCGAGGGCAGCTGCCAGTTTGGATCGCTGGCCAGCGTCAGTGCTTCGTGGTTCTCAGCCGGAGCAAGTTTTTGAGCAGTGTTACGCAGTGAGCTTAAGCGGACCGGTGCTTTCTCGGGCTCAGGTGCGGCACCATGATGCTCGACTGGCACGCCTTCGTTCAGCTTAAAGCCGCTGTTTTCAGCCTTGTGCTTAAGCGCCGCCAGCTCTTCTTCGGTTGGCTCAGGACGTTTAAAGATGTCGAGCAGGCGCAGCAACACCTTGGGCGAGATCGCAAAGGCAAAGAACACTGCCAAAACTGTAGCAACAAAGAATAAGATGCCGGCTGGCACTTTATCGAGCGCCGACAGTACCATGCCGCCAAACGTCGAACCGACGCTGCCGCCATGACCGCCTGCCCACTCGCCAGCCAAATCCTGCTTGGCAAAGGCCACGTAAAACCAGCTGCTGGCAAAAAGTAGCACCAAAAACATGCTGACGAGCTTACCGAGCGGAATGCGCCGGTCTTCGCTCGAGAATTTGTAGGCGCCCCAGTAAGCTAGCGCCACAGGCACCAAGTAACCGGCCCAGCCAAAGGCCCAGTAAGCACCGTGGAACAGATTAATTGGCAACTGCCCACCGGTACCAAAGCCACCGATGAGCATAAACAAAGCTATAAGAATTAAGCCGACGGCGCCGGCATATGCCCAGAACGGTGAGCGCTCATGCACAACTGGTGCGGCGGATTTTTTGCTTCGGGTCTTCTTTTTCTTTTTAGCCATAACTGTTTTATTGTATCACTTTTGTTTAAGGGTTGTCAGTAGTAGCACGACCGTCAGGCAACGGTGGTAGCCCAGACGCTTCCTCGTAGACCGCCAAGACCGCGGTTGCCTCAAGCAACCCCATCTCGACGATCGTTGTGAAGCCTTGAAAAGTTTCGTCTGCCCGCTCTGCTGGGGTGCGCAGTCGCTCACTCTCGACATGAATGTCATAGGTGTGCTCTGCCCGGCGACGCGCAATCGTTAGTTCGGCCTGCTCGTATTTACCGACGGCCGCATCCCTAAAAGCTTGGTCTATGCCCAAGAAGCGCTCTTGCTGAGCGATCTCACCGGTAAGGTCAGCTTCAAACTTGAGAAACTTGGCTTCAGATATCTTTTCGGCGCCAAACTCTTTGGCCAGCCCATTAAGAGCTCGGCGTAATTCAGCCAGCACGGGATCACTATAGGACTCACGGACTACATCTTCAGATGGTCCGAAATTTTTATCTGAATGAGAGCCAGAAGCTTCTTTATTCATGACAATATTATAGCAAAATTTACAACTATTGTCAATGTGGCGACAGCTCTACTGCCTAGTCTACACGGGGGTCTTGCGACAGTAAGCGAGCGCGCATTTCTTCAAAGCGTTTTTGCTGCTGATGTGCCATGTTCTCACTGTCTTCAGTACGCTGCGGACCACTGCTGGTCTTGGTTTCGCCCTTGCCGCTACCGATGACGTTTACAACTGGAATGATGATCGGGCTGCGTCCGGTGTGTTCAAACAAGTAGTGCGTCAGGTGGTCCTTCAGCTCGGTCTTAAAGCGGTCTAGCTCAATGCGTTTAAAGCGCTGTTGGACGGCTCGTTTTAGCTCGTAGCGCAGGCCTGTCATGAGCTCTTCACTATCGCGCATGTAGATGAAGCCGCGGCTGATGATGTCTGGGCTGGTCAGCAAAGCGCCCGTCTTTTTATCGACGGTCAAGATGACGGCCACCAGACCCTCCTCGGCCAGCAGAACACGGTCTTTAACGACAATGTTGTTCACCATCGAACCGGTTTGATCTACCAAAACGGTACCGACTGGTGCTTCACCCTCGATCTGCATGGTGTCTTTAGTAAATGCAAAGATTTCACCGTTGTTGATGTAGGTTGTGTTAGCCCGTGGGAAACCACGGTTAATGGCTTCTTCGTTGTGGTATTTTTGGGCCCGGTAAGCGCCGTAAATCGGCATCAGGAACTTCGGTTTAGTAAACTCAACCATGTCCATGTACTCATCGAGCGAACAGTGACCACTGACGTGCAGCGGACCAATGCCATCAACATCATGGGTGACATGGCGGTAGACGTGAACTTTCTTGCGCATCAGGTCATCAACCATCTCACCAACCAGTTTGTCGTTACCCGACTCAGGGATTGGTGTGCTCGACAGGATCACCGTGTCTTGCTCTTTGAGCTTGACGTTGCGGTGTTCGCCGGTGGCCATGCGCTGTAAGGCTGAGCTTGGCTCACCCTGCGTACCAGTACAGATGACAACGACTTCCTCGTCTTTGAGGTTAGGCACGTTGGCAATTGGCACAAAGGTGCCCTTGGGCACGCGGATCATGCCGAGGTTCACGGCCACCTCCAGCGTACTCATCATGCTGCGGCCGTCCATGGCGATCTTGCGACCGTGCATGGTGGCGGCGTTTACAATCATCTGAATTCGGTTAATGTTACTCGAGAACAAGGCTACAAAGACGCGGCCGGGGGCTTTCTCGAACAGATCAACAAAGGTTGGTTCCAAGGTGCTTTCGGACGGTGTGCGACCGGGACGTTCCGAACACATACACTCGTTCATGAGAACTAAGACGCCCTCTTCACCGAGCTGCTTCAGGCGCTCAACGTCACTACGTTCATGGTCGAGTGGGTTGGGGTCGAGCCGGTAGTCACCGGTACAAACGATGCGCCCAACTGGCGTATCAAGCACGACACAGGTCGAGCCTGGTATCGAGTGCGTAATGCGCACCAGCTCTAGGAAGAACTCACCAATCTTAAGCTTTTCGTGAGTCTCTTCATTGACGGTTACGGTTTGCAGCTCGAAGCCGTCTGGCATCGGCTGACCGAAGTTTTCAAAGAAGCGCTCGACCATACCAATACTGAACTTTGAGCCGTAAATTGGCGCTGGGTACAGCGGTACGATGTGCGGCAAACCACCAATGTGGTCAAGGTGACCATGAGTGATGATGTAAGCGCGCAGCTTGTGCTTAATGCTTTCTAGATAGGCCGGGTCGGCTACGCCGTAGTTGATGCCCGGCAAATCGACACCGAGGTCGTTACCGCAGTCAATCACGACGGCGTCGTTCTGGTACTCGACTACAATCATGTTCTTTGAACCACCGGCGTCCATACCACCAAGACCGATGATCTTGAGGCGTGGCGTCTCGTCGATGGAGTTAGCCCGTGGTTGGGCAGGTTTGCCAACAGTTGTAGCCGCCAGGTATTTGTTAGCAACGCGTTGGGCGTCCATTTGGCTGCGCTTTTGGGCGCGCACCGCTTGGCCACGCGAGCTGTTGCTCGCCGTGCTCATGCCGTTGGAGTTATTCCTTGGCTTATTGTTACCACCTTGGCGCGGTTGGCGCGGCGGTCGGTTTTGGCCGTTCTGGCCTGGTTGCCCCTGTTGGGCACGCGGCCGTGGTGGCCGTTGGTTATTATTGTTGTTATTAGGTTCCACTATATATTTCTCCTTTTTGTAAAAGTTAATTAATTTTTAATGGCTTGAATAATATTTGGAATCTGCGCAAAATCGTCTATCAGCGTTTGTCGCATGCTGCCGTTGTATAACGCAGCCGCGGGATGATAGAGGGGTAAAATGACCAGCTCCAGCGTATCGTCATTCTCCTTCATACTGATGCGGATACGCTTAGGCTGGCCATGGATTTTGCTAATTTGCAGATCCGGCAAGAAGCAATTGGTGCTGTGCCGCCCCAGAGTGACAAGCACTTTGGGCGCAATTACTTCTAGCTGGGCCTGTAAATATGGCAGAAAAGCTTTCTTTTCTTCGGGAAGCGGGTCGCGGTTATTCGGCGGCCGAAACTTCACGATGTTGGTAATGTAAATGTCCTCCCTTTTCAGGTTAATCATCTCGAGCATCTCGTTCAAAAATTTGCCGGCGGCACCAACAAACGGTTTGCCCTGCAGATCTTCGTTCTTGCCCGGCGCCTCACCGATAACTACCAGCTCTGCATTTGGGTTGCCATCGCCAAACACCAGCTGAGTGGCTTCTTTGGCCAGTTCCGGCGTGACTTTGTTATCGAGGATTTGCTGTTTGATGGCGTCGAGCTTCTGCTGATTACTCATGCTTGGCCGCCTGTTCTCGGTTATAGAGCTGCCAAAACAAGCGCTGATGTTTGTAGCGATAAACGTAAGTGCTCAACCAAGCTGCAAAGTAGAGTATAACGACGATGGCTAGCTTGCGAATAACAATTGGGCCATCATTCATACTTGGCTTCTGCAGCACTATCACCACCACGATGCCTATCATCAGTGCCAAGCCGAGGAGCCCACCTATAGCCTGATCCTGACGAAAGTCAGCCTTGCGCTCTCCGGTCACCCAATTTGGCTGGAACCAGCGGGCAAAGTATGCTTTTACAAAATTATTGACCACGGGTCACCTTCCAGACAAGTTTCACTAGATTTTGTACGCCGCCAACAAAGAACAAGATCGTGAACAGCCAGTCAAACAAGTTGCCGCTGTCGATTGCCCACGACAGGAAGCCGTAGCATAGGGCCAACTCGACAAGCGCAAAGACTAGTAAGCCAATCCGAGTTTTATGCCACTTGTCGAGTTTTTCCATAGGTATTTACTTCTTTTCGTTAAGCTCACGAGCAGCAGCTTTCATGCTGAGCTGCAGGCGGCCGCGGTCGTCAATGGCGACCAGTTTGACGGTGACTTTATCGCCTTCTTTAACGACGTCACTCGGGCTATTAACCCGCTCTTCACTCATCTCGGAAACGTGCACCAGGCCGTCCTTGCCCGGCATGATCTGTACAAACGCACCGAAGTCCATGACGTTCACCACCGGTACGTCTTTGTAAATCTTGCCAATTTCGGGCTCAGCCACAATCGACTCGATCCACTTCTTGGCGGCGTCGATGCTGGCACCGTCCGGGCTGGCAATCATGATGGTGCCGTCATCTTTAATGTCGATTTCGGCACCAGTTTCAGCGGTAATCTTCTGGATGACTTCACCACCCTTACCAATCACTTCGCGGATCTTATCCGGGTTAATCGTAATAGCTTCGACACGTGGGGCGTATGGGCTCATCTTATTCGGCTTAGCGATGGTAGTTAGCATGTGTTCCAAGATGTGCGCTCGGCCATCGCGACCCTGCAGCAAGGCTTGCTTAAGGATGTCTACTGGCAAACCGTGGACCTTCATGTCCATTTGCAAGGCAGTGATACCTTTGGTGGTACCGGCTGTCTTAAAGTCCATGTCACCGGCAAAGTCTTCAGCATCAGCAATATCACTTAAGATATAAGGCTTGTCGCCCTCTAGCATCAGACCCATCGCAATACCACTCACTGGTGCCTTTAATGGCACCCCAGCGTCTAGTAAAGCTAAAGTGCTCGAACACGTCGCAGCCATCGAAGTTGAGCCGTTTTGGCTCATAATTTCGGTAACAGCACGGATAGTGTACGGAAAGTCGGCTTCCTCTGGAATAACGGCGGCTAGCGCGCGCTCCGCCAGGGCGCTGTGGCCAATTTCGCGGCGACCTGGGCTGCCTAAGCGGCGCACTTCGCCAACTGTGTAGCCTGGAGCGTTGTAGTGGTGCATATAGCGCTTTTCTTCGTTGCGTTCCATGCTATCGACGAGCTGTGCGTAACTAAGCGGCGCCAACGTTACAATGTTGAGCGCCTGCGTCATACCGCGAGTAAAGATGCTCGAGCCGTGCGCTCGCGGCAAAAAGCCAATCTCGCTGGACAGCGGGCGAACTTCGGTCAGCTTGCGGCCGTCAGGACGAATGCCGTCTTTAACGATGCCCTTGCGAACATCTTTGTGCATAGCCATCGCAAAAGCTTCTTCGTATTCGTCTTTGAGGGCGTCAAAGTCATCGCCAAGTTCTTCGGCAAAATGGTCAAGCGTTTCTTTCTTGAGGACAGCCACAAGCTCGTTGCGTTCTGGGTATGGCTTACGGAAATCTTCGGTCAGCTTGCCATCGACGTACTTGGTAACCTTTTCTTGAATAGCAGCGTCGGGCAGTACCAGTTCGTACTCTTGCTTAGTGACGCCAACCTTTTTAACCAGCTCGTTTTGCAGCGCAATAGCGGGCTGCATCTCTTTTTGAGCTAGTTCGATAGCTGCAATCACTTGCTCTTCAGTCACTTCGCGGGCGCCGGCTTCCACCATCATGACGCCGTCAGCAGTGCCGGCCACAATCAGGTCCAGATCACCGGTGTTCAATTCTTCGATTGAGGCAAAGGGTTTAACTTTGCCGTCTACCATGCCGAGTCGTAGACCGGCTACTGGGCCGTCAAACGGTGCACCAGTCAGCATAAAGGCCGCACTCAGCGCAATCATGGCCACCATGTCGGGGCGGAACTCGGGATCCATGCTGAGGACGGTAGCAACACCCTGCACTTCACGTCGGTAGCCCTTCGGCCACAGCGGGCGGATTGGGCGGTCAATAATGCGGCCAATTAAGATGGCTTCATCGCTCGGGCGACCTTCACGCTTAATAAAGCGGCTGCCGCTGATCTTGCCGGCGGCGTAGAATTTCTCTTCGTAGTCGATGCTCAGCGGGAAGTAATCCATGCCACTGACGCTGTTTGGGCTGACCATGGCGGTGCCGAGCACAACGGTGTCGCCGTAACGAGCCGTCACGCTGGCGGTGGTTCGAAAACCAAGCCGATTTACTTCGAGTGATAAGGTGCGGCCGCAGAACTGTGTCTCGACCTTTATAATGTCTTTGCCATAAGGGTTAATAGTTGATCCCAAGTGGTCCTTCTTTCTGTTAGGGGGATAGATGTAGGCAGGGTTCAAATATACAGTCCACCCTTGTGCTTATGCGGCGGTCGTATATCTGTAGCTCTGCCTGCGTCAAGCTGTTGTACTCTTAAAGCACTAAGCTCCCCGGCTAGTTAATGTGCACAAGCTTTTGACCTCTACTCTTAGAGGCCAATGGTCTATACACTTTAGCGGCGAATGCCAAGCTTTTTGATGAGGTCAAGGTAGCCTTGACTATTGTGTTCAGCGATGTAAGCCAGCAAGCGGCGGCGTTTGCCAACCATTTGCAGTAGGCCGCGGCGGGCCATAAAGTCGTGCTTGTTCACCTTAAGATGCTCGGTCAATTCCTTGATGCGCTCAGTCAAAATAGCGACCTGCGCAGCCGACCCACCAGTATCAGTTTTGTGAACCTGCGCGCTTTTAATAGCGGCTGATTTCTTCTCCGTTGTAATCATGTACGACGTATTCTACCAGATGAGCGCCTCTGGCGCAAGAGTACTACTCTTCGGTTTCGATCTGCCCTGCAACTAACTCATGCAGTGCCTGGGCTTGTGTTTGGTTAATGACACCTTCGCGCAGGAACTCATCGACTTTCGCCTCCGCTTCGGCAAAACCGGTCGGTGTGCGGCCAATACGTGTCATAAGGTGTCGCATAGCCAGAGAAGCGCTGACTGCGACAGTTGCCCTGCTTACGTCACCTGTGTCTGCAATCGGCGCAAAGAATATATTGTGTACGGCCTCGGACGTGGCGTCTGGCTCAGGAGATATCTGCTCATACGAAGTTTCAACATAGGTAGCTAGGTCTTGTTCTTTAGATAGATCTAAGCTATCTCCGGAAACAAGCTCGTCAATTGCCTGCACCCATCCTTGATCAAAACCTTTCACCAAAAGGCGCGCCTGAAGCCGCTTTTTTTCTGCTTCGATCATCAGCTCCCTCCCTTCAGAGCTTGCGTCTGCTACGAGCAAATTAAGTAACATGGTTATTGCGAACACTTCGTCCATCTGCCGCTGCGTCACTTGGAGTTCGGCAGCTATACGCGCTAGTTCAGACCCTACCGAAGGATCAGCGGTCTCCGTAAGGTAGTCCACGGCCAGCACGGCCTGGGTTACATCGCCAGGCAACCATAAGCGGTCTGCCCCAGCGGCCGCAAGCGTTGCGTTAATCCTCGGGGTTTGCAGGGCAATAAAAGCTTCTGCCTCGGCTGATTGTTGTTGCTGGGCGTTCGCCTCATCTAGCAAGCGCTCAAAATCACCATCAGAAAACTCAGTCATTTATATATTTTAACATCTTAAGTGTCTAGTTACAATGGCTAGAGCTCTATGAGGGCTTGTATGAGCGCAGCGTCATGCACATCTAGGGCGTTGTCTAGCAAGAAGGGGCCAACCTCTGTCCGTCGCAAATCTGACATATACGCCCCCGTCCCCAGTTCTTTACCGATATCTTCGACCAGCGAGCGAATATAAGTTCCGCTCGACACCTTAGACGTAAGTTTCACAAACGGATAGCTATACGAAGTCAGCTCAGAGCTGTAAATAGTAACTGGACGGGCTTCGAGCTTGAACTCCTTGCCTGCCCGCGCCAACTTATAGGCACGCTGGCCATCGACTTTCATAGCTGAATAGATCGGCGGTACCTGTTCAATCTGCCCTGTAAAGCGCTGGAGAGCCTCCTGAACCGCTTTTTCGGTCGGTTTAGCATCAGATACTGGGCTAAGCTCGCCTTCGCTGTCACCTGTCGTGCTCGTAAAGCCCAGTTTCATGGTGACTTCGTACGTTTTATCGACTTTGTTAAATTCGCCGGCCCGACGTGTGTAATCTTTACCAACCAATAGGACTAATAGACCGGTGGCAGCGGGATCGAGCGTGCCGGTGTGGCCAACTTTGACATTTTTGGGCTTCTTGCCTTCGGTGGCGGCAACTATTTTGCGCACGTAATTAACGACGTCAAACGACGTCCAACCGGGTGGTTTATCTACCAATAACAGGCCTTGCATAGCTACTAGTATAGATTACGCTGGCGTGGGGCCGCCGAAACCAGGCGGCATCATCGGTGGCGGGACCGGTGGCGGCGCTGGTTGATCGGGGTTGGGCGACGAAGTTGGCGGGATCGGATTTGGCGGCGGCACGTTAATGCTTGGCGGCAATGGCATAGTTAGTGGCTGGTCGGCTGGCGAGCTGCCTAACGGCGCTGGCTCGTTGGTGCCTGGTCCGATTGGCCCAGAAACAGGTACGTTAGGATCGACTGGTAGAATTGGCGGAACAGCCGGTGCTTGCGGTTGAACATCGAGTTGGCCCTGCCAACCGAGGTTGCTGACTGGCTCAAGCGGTGCATCGGGTCGAGCTGGCGCTGCCCCGGCCGCTTTAATAGCATTCTCAACTGCTTCGCGGGCAGTGTCGAGCCCACTGGCAGCTGAGTCTACCTGAGCGGCGGCCTCTTCGGCTTTAGGCGGCTCGTCTTTCGGAGCGTCATGATGAACATTCTGCTCAATTTGCGTCAGCGTTTCGCTGTCGAAAGCGTGCGGGTCTGCTGGCGGCAAGACGGGTGGTTGAGGTTGGGCGGCTGGTGGAGTTGGCGGAATGATGGGCGGCTCAATCGTCGCGTCGGGCTTGGCAGTGCTGCCAGCCAGGCTGGCAATATCACGGCTCAACAGCGGTTCTTGCTTACTTGGCAAACCCAGGGCGTCGAGCGCAGGATCGAGCGCTTCGGGGCGGCTGTTGGCCGTTAGGGTACCACCAAGGGTTGGCTCTTCCGTAATGAGTTTGGGCGCGTCATGCGTCATGATTCCCGGGCCATCACTAGTGGCTTTGACTTCGGTGATTTTAGGTGTTTCGTCTTCTTTCGGAGCATCTGGCTCTTGCGGAGCTGGCAAATCGACAACTGGAGCCGGCGGCTCAGGCGTTTCAGCCGGTTTTTCGTCTGATGGCGCAGGCTTGTCTTCGCCTTCGTGGGCAATGTCGAGGGTACCTGCGTCATCATTCGCCTCTGGCTGAGGGGTGCTTGTATCATCGGTAGATTGGCTGCTCGATGACGATTTGTCGAGTTGCTCGGCAACGAGCTGCTGGTTCGCGCCAGCGGCCATCAGTTCGGCACTAACGCTCATAGTACGAGGAGAGGTCTTGTTGTTCCTAAAGCGCTGGGTCTCGGCCACAATACCGGTGAGTAAGGCGGTAGCGATTTGGCCGTCAATTACACCCTCGCCCAAGTCGCGGGCCAGCGTGGCAACTAATTCCGACAGACTGCTGGCGCTTAGGTCTTGCCAATGGATAGTACCGAGTTCATCGTTTGGCGTGTTATTGATGGTAGCGATGGTAGCGTCATGCAAAATCCGACCGTGCGCTGTAATAGCGCTATCAACATCTTGCTGACGGTGGATCCCCAAAGCAATCACGACATCGACATTGAAGTCGCCCTGGCTAAATTCCAGATCATCACCACTCAGGCTGGTTTTGTAAGGAGTAATGAAGATCTTTACGACCTTCTCTTCTACCTTGTAGCGGAGCTTGTCGGCTTTAGCTTTGTCGAGCGAGATAATAAAGTCGCGTAGACTGTCGGTGTTCTTCTCGATGGTGTCGGTGGGTTGCAAAAATTCGATTGTAGAGGGGGTTTCACCACTGTAAACGGCTGTGGCATGCTTGTCGAGTTTGTTCAGAAGCAGCGTCAGCGCAATACAAGCCGCCAGTTGATCCACCGAAGGATTGGTACTGACGGTAATCAGGACATTTTTAGCTCCTTTGAGCTTGTCTACAATCTGTTGTTTTTGGTCATCCATGATTTTTTATGGTGTTTTTGATGTTTAACTTCTGTAAGCCTAGATTACCACGCATATATAATAAGCACAAGCGTTTGTTGGCTACGGAGTTGCACACTTTACAAACACCTTAAAAGTCGCTATAGTACAGCGTCTACTGCACTATAAAAGTAAGCAAGGAATTCTATGCCAATTATCAAATCTGCTAAAAAGCGTGTTCGGATTGCTAATAAAGCAGCTGTTCGCAATGCTAAAACTAAGCGCAGTTTCCGCACTGCCCTCAAAGCTTTCAACGGAGCTGTTGCTGGTGGCGAGAAAAAGCTTGGTGATGCACACGCTAAGGCACAGAGCGAACTTGATAAAGCCGTCAAAAAGGGCATCCTCCACAAGAACAAAGCTGCTCGCCAAAAGGCTCAGCTGGCCAAGGCCGCCAAAGCCGCTGGTGCAAACTTGACGCCTACTGCTAAAAAAGCCCCGGCCAAAGCTAAGCCCGCTGCTGCCAAGAAACCGGCGGCGGCTAAAAAGCCTGCTGCCAAGAAGCCGGCCGCTAAAAAAGCCGCCCCTAAGAAGTAATCAGTTCGATAACTGCAACAAATAGCTGGTCAATGCGTCATCCGCATTGACCGCTTCTTTTTTGAGGCGCAAATCTAGTGACAACAACCGCTTGATGTCATCTTTGAGTTGCTGAGCGCCCAGCCGCCGAGCAATGATGACACTTTTCTGAACCACATAGGGGCTAATTTTTGCTTCGCTGGCGATTGCCTGCGGGCTACGTTGCTCGGCCGTTTTGACCAACGCCAAAATGTGCAGCTGCCACGTCAGCATGGCGATGATCTGTTGCGGCTCGACTTTTTGCTGGCGCTGCTCGTCGTAAATCCGCATCATCCGCTTGGTGTCACCCGAGAAAGCCGCCTCAATCAGCTCAAAGATGGTGCTTTGCGGCGTGCGCTCGGTTAAAAGATCGATGTCCTGACGCGTAATAACGGCATTGTGCAGCAATAGCTTTTCGAGCTCGTTACTCAACCGCAGTTGGTTTACCCCCAGCCGATCTACCATGTAGCTCGCATCAGCCGCAGTTAATGTGCCGCCTTGCTCTTTGGCCGTAGCGACCAGCCACTTGGCCAAGCCTTGGTTATCAAGCTCGTTAAATTCCCGGTAGTCGGTCGATTTTTTAATGAATTTATAATAACTGGAGCGTTTATCGGGCTTCGGTTCGACCAAAATTAATGACGTAGTTTCGGGCAGTTCAAGAAGTAACTGCTCGGCATTTTGTACAAAAAATTTATTCGCACTCGGTTTTTTTAATACAACCATTTTGCTGGACGCCAAAAACGGCAGACTAGTGAGCGCTTCCTGGATGCGCTCGTACGAGACGTCGTCGCCGTCTAGCTGTTCTAGCCCCATGTCGCCCTGCTCTTTGAGGTATTCGGCCGTCAGCCGGTGCAGCTCGTTAGTAAGCCCAAACGAATTGGTCCCCGCCAATGTGATAATCATGGTTTTAGTGTACCAGCATCGCTTGTGTTCTTTCTCACTGCCGTTCCAGCTTCGGTAATGGTACTATGTGATAGCTAAAGGAGTTTGTGTGGCCCAGGTCATAATAGTTTCTAATCGTCTACCTGTTAGCGTTAAAAAGGTTGAGGGAAAACTAGAGTTCTACCAGAGCGTCGGCGGCTTGACCACCGGCTTATCTTCGTATGTCACAAGTCGGCGTAACCGTTGGATCGGCTGGCCGGGCATCCCGAGCGACGACCTAACCGAGGCCGAAAAGCGTAAAATCTGTAAAGAGCTGGCTAAACACCACTGTTACCCCGTCTTTTTAACGCAAAAACAGCTTGATGATTATTACCTGGGATACAGCAACTCCGTCCTCTGGCCGATGTTACACAGCCTTGAGGCTGATGACGCCAACCAGTCTGCCCGCAACCGCCAATACAAAGCTTACCGCGAAGTTAATCACCTATTTGCCAAAGTTACCGACGAGCTCAGCTCACCCGGGAGCACTATTTGGGTGCACGATTACTTGCTGATGCTGCTGCCAGGCATGTTACGCAAACTCCGGCCGGCCGACAACATCGGTTTTTTCCTGCACATCCCCTTCCCAAATAACGGCCCGTTCCTGCAGCTGCCCGAAGCGAAAGCGCTGATGGTGGGTGTGTTGGGCGCCAACCTGGTAGGTTTGCACACCTCAGCTTATGCCCGTAACTTCTTGGACCTGAGCACCAAGTTCGAGATTGGTACCGTTACGCCCGGCCAGGTCTTGTTTGGCGAGCGCTCGGTCCTGGTAACCGACTTCCCGATGGGTATCGATTACGAGAAGTTTGCCAAAGCGGCCCGCAGCCGTGGTGTGCGCAAAGAAGCTCGTAAATACAAGCGCAAATACCGCGGCCAGCGAATTATCCTGACGGTGGATCGGCTTGACCCAACTAAGGGCGTTGATAAGCGTCTTGAAGCCTACCGTGATCTGTTAGCCAGCCAGCCAAAGCTGCGTGGCAAAGTTGTTATGGTGATGGTAGCCGTGCCGTCGCGCACCGACATCCCTGCCTATAAAGCGCTGGCCGAAAAGATGGATAAACTCGTTGCCAGCACCAACAAAAAGTACGGCACCGCCAAGTGGACGCCAGTCGATTACATGTACACCACGCTGCAGTTTGAAGCCCTGACCGCCCTTTATAGCGTGGCCGACGTGGCCTTCATTGCGCCCATCCGCGACGGTATGAACTTGGTTGCCAAAGAGTATATTGCCAGCAAGCCAAATCGCCGCGGCATCCTCATTTTGAGCGAAACCGCCGGTGCCGCCGAAGAACTGACTGACGCCTTGATTGTTAATCCGCTGAAGCGTTCCAGCGTGGTAGCTGCCCTCGACACGGCGCTTAAGATGCCGAAGCGCGAGCTCAAGCGGCGCGCTAAAGCCATGCAAAAACACATCTCAGAGAGTACTGTTCAGGCCTGGGCCGGCAAGTTTATGGACGTACTGCAGCAGCCAATCCCAGGTACGCCGATGATTACGCGCGTCCTGCGCGACGGGCCGTTTAAAGACTTCCAGCGAGCCTACAAAGACGCTAAACGCCGCTTGCTGCTGCTCGATTACGACGGCGTCCTCATCCCGCTCGCCGCTGACCACACCCAAGCCAAACCACCAAGCGAAGTCACCGAATTACTGGAGCTGCTCAGTTTAGACGAAGCCAACGATGTGGTGGTGGTGAGCGGCCGCAGCAAGGCCGACTTGCAACCGTGGTTAGGCCATCTCAAAAACATAACGCTGGTGGCCGAACACGGTGCGTTTACGCGTAAGGCGGGGCAGACAAATTGGCGCAAGGCGGCTCATGCTGACACGCCGTGGAAATCGCGCGTTGAGCGGCTGCTCGAAAGTTATGCTACTAAAGTCCCAGGCAGCAGCGTCGAAGTTAAAGAAGCGGCGTTGGTTTGGCACTACCG
>Ga0068855_100001312_pt1 | contig 30806 bp, 24 predicted proteins | sample KBSCornC52_FD_66592 | JGI IMG/M metagenome (GOLD analysis project Ga0068855, IMG submission 66592) | Corn rhizosphere microbial communities from Kellogg Biological Station, Michigan, USA - KBS Corn C5-2 | ecosystem: Host-associated > Plants > Roots > Rhizosphere > Soil ... | reverse complement strand
CCAATACCACTTCCCTGGTTAATTAACGAAGCGGGCATGTCATTCTGAAAAAACCGCTCAAATATTTTATTGTGTTTTTCAGCCGGAATACCGCCCCCCGAATCTGTTACCTTAATTTCAAGCAAGGTCATTTCCGCGCTATTGGATCCCAACAACTTTGCTTCAACTGCTACACTTCCAAAGTCGGGAGTAAACTTAAATGCATTTGAAAGCAGGTTAAAAAGTATTCTTTCAATTTTATCCTGATCAAAAAAAGCAAATCCTGAATCAGTATCACATTTAAATGAAAAACTGATCTGTTTTTTATCCGCCAGATCGGTAAACAGATCGCATGCTTCTTTAATAATTTTAATGATATCAGCTTCACGGAGGTCAAGCTGAAGTTTTTTTACTGTCATTTTACTAAAATCCAATAGCTGGTTGATCATATTAAGCAGCCGCTTTGAATTTTCGTGGATCAATTGCAGCTTTCGCCGGCTATAATTATCATCAGCCTGTTTTAACAACTTTTCAACTGGTGCCATAATCAGGGCGATAGGCGTTCTGAATTCGTGACTAACGTTGGTAAAAAAATCTATTTTCATTATATCCAGCTCGTGCTTATCCTGTGCTTCCTTTCGCTCGCGTTCGATCTCAAACCGGGTTTCTATTTTTTTAATGCCTTGTTTGCGGATGTAATACAATATCGCTATGATGGAGAAAACATATATTACATAGGCAATTGGCGATTTCCAGAACGGGGGCAATACCTTAATTTTTAATTTTATATAGGTGGGTTTCCATTTTCCCTCCTGGCCAATAGCCCGTACCTCAAAAGTATAATCGCCTCCGTCAAGATTGGTATAGGTAGCCTTCCGGGTAGCATTGTTTGCGGTAATCCAGCCTTTATCAAAACCCTCCATCATATACTGATACGTTATTTTATTGGGGCTAAAGAAATTTAAGGCGGCAAATTCAATCGTAAACACATTTTCGCTGTGGTTCAGCGTTATATCCTGTGTGGCCGAAATTACTTTAGATAATACGACATGGCCATCAACTTCTTCATTGGCTGCTATACTTTTGTTGAATAGCTGAAAATCGGTGAAAATTAATTTAGGCTCATCGATATTCGGATGTATAGTTAGTGGGTCGAAAATATTGAAGCCGTGCGAACCACCAAATATCAATTCCCCTTTTTTGGTTTTTAAGGCCGCACTTATATTGAACTCTCTGCCCTGCAGGCCATCTGTTTCATCAAAGTTTTCAAATTGAAACTTATAGGCGCCATCGCCGGGTGTCAACGTGATCCGACCCAGCCCGTTTGATGTACTTAGCCACATGGCCCCCCTGTTATCTTCCAACACATTCAAAACCTGGTTGTCGGGCAACCCATCCTTTTTCGTCAGCGCGATAAAACGATTAGTTTCGGGGTTCAATATACTTAGTCCGTCCCTTGTCGCTATCCACATCAGCCCGCGGCTGTCCTGCATGATACTGTGGATGTCATCACCGATCAAACTGTTAGGGTCGTTTTTCTTTTTATTATAATGTATAACACTACGTCCATTTTTTAATACTTTATCTATCCCAGTGTATCCTCCTACCCAGAGATTACCTTTGGTGTCCTCAAAGAGTGTAGATATTAAAGCCGACCTGATATCCGTTTGCTTATAGGGAGGGGAAAATATTTTTTTGTCTCTGTCAAATATTTGCAACCCCGCCCCAAAGGTGCCTATCCATAACCGGTTCGATGAATCTTCCAGGATATTCCATACCCGGTCATCAGCAATGCTCGTGGGTACCTTGTCATTATGTTTGTAGTGAATAAAATTTCTTCCGTCAAAATGATCCAGCCCTCCAAAATACGTACCTATCCATAGTTGCTGACTATGGTCAATACATAAACTTACAATAATATCATTGCTGAGACTATTGGGGTTTCCCGGATCGTGCTTATACTGGGTAAACTTACCTGTTTTGCGATCAAAATAAATTAAACCGCCTCCATTGGTCCCAATCCATAAGTTACCATTTTTATCTTCAACAAATTTATCAACATCTTCAAACGCAACACTCGCGGGATCTGAAGCAAAGTGCCTGTATAATGGGAACCTGATAATATTTTTATGATAGTAACTTACCCCCTCTTTAAGCGTACGGGCCCATATAATGCCTGTGTTGTCTTTGTAAAGCGTTACAGTGTTTTGTCCCAATGATTTTGGGTCATCTTCCCTATTTAGTAAATGAGTAATTTTCCCGCTTTTTTTATCCAATAAGTTTATGCCGCCATGATCAGTAGATATCCACATGAGGCCGTCGTCTGCCTGAATAATACTAGTGACAATGTTCGATGTAAGCGGTGTTTCTGACGATTCTTTTGTGATGTACCTAAACCGTCCTGTTTGGCGGTTGTAATAATACACGCCGGATTCCATGTTGGGGGTAAACACCCAGAGATCGCCGTCACTGTCAATAGTTATTGAGTAGTCCCTACCCTTATTATTAGCAGCTTTTTTAAAAATATCTGTATGGTACGTAATTGCATTGCGTTTTACATCAAATAGCTCTATTACGCCGTCGTCATAAGCAAGCCATATATTGCCGGTTGTATCCTGCACAATGTCTGTAACAAAACTTGAATATAAAGATGGATTGGAATTATGGCTATGATAATAACGTGTGGCTGTTTTTTTCAGCTCATTATACCTGCAAAGCCCAGACCCAGGAGATAAAAACCAAAAATCGCCTTTGCCATTGTGAAGTATCTTGGAAGCGAACGGATACCCGGGAAGTTTGAAAGAATTGATCGCTGACGATACATCATTATTAAACTGCTCTGTTTGGGGATCATAAAAGGAATATCCACTCGGGGTTGTTATCCATAATTTTTTGTCAGGTCCTTCAAAAATATTATTTATAAAGTCATCATTAATGGAGTTTTTGTTATTTCCGTCGTGCTTGAATACTTTAAAAGTATAACCGTCATAACGGTTAAGTCCCGAAGGCGTACCGAACCACATGAAGCCCTCAGAATCCTTAAAAATGCAGGTGACCTGGTTGTGCGATAACCCGTTGCTTATATTTAGACGCGAAAACTGGTATTGACTGTTTTGCGCAAAAGTGTTCGTGTAAGCAAAAAACAACGCTGAAACGACAATATAAAGTTTTACGCGCATTAAAATTTAGTTGAGATCTTCGAAATCAGGAACCGGACCCTTAGCAGGCAGGTACACAACCGGAGCATAAAAGTAAGATAAATTCGTAATTAACACGATAAAACTGTCAATTCCTTAATTTGATCAACGGAAAATAAATAACCTACCACCGAAGCAAACGAGTTGCCGATGCTATGGTAAGGGCCATGCCTTTACTTACATTTTTAGAAAAAAAAAAACTCCGCCAAAAACACTATAAAAATACATAAAATGAAAAATCAAAAACCGCTCTCAGACCATCAAAAACAGCGTTTTGTTGTTGCAATGGAGGCTTTACAAAATCCGATATTCCCCACGCTGATTGCGTTATAGCCAAGTATGCGGTGCGTTTTACATTGCATTTACACATAAGGTCAACAGAAAAAAAACAATTAAGGGCTGCTGCACAAGGATTGAAAATCCCTCCTTTTTCCTGGCTAAAAAAAAGTAGAATGTTTCATAGTAATTACATCAGGTTAAACCTGACGATTCGACTAAAAAAGGAATGACGAACTAGGAAAACTTTGGAAATCAAACCAATATTTAACAGAATAATATTATAGTTTTTTGTTTACAAAATAATTGGTACACTTGAGTATTCACGTTCTAAAACAACATCAAATTGATCTAAAGAACTCAGTATACTGTTCGGTATACGTCTTAAATTTTATAACATAACACATTGCCAATTATCAAAGTATTTAGACTGCTAATTAAAATGACTGCTTGCAAGTACGAAAAATCACTTTAAATTTAACCGATCCAAAAACTCTAAAAGTGGTATAAGGGGTTCGATTGGGTTCCCTCCGGCCCACTTAGGGAGATACTCAACTACTAGTATCTCCCTTTTTTATTTAATTAAACATCTGTTTAATAGCCCATTATCCGACTTAGCAAGTCATAAAATAGGTGTTCGATAATTCCTTCCAAAATACTTCGTAATTGCGTAAATCTGTATTCTAATCGATTAAACAGTGATTTCGGTGTTCGAAATCTCCTTGGGTGCGCCATAAATATTATTTTTCAAAACGTCAAATTGCATTCTTCATCGGCATGGTCCTCAGTTATTTTGCCATAAGTTCGTGTCAACAAATAAAGAAAATCTAAGATAGTCGCAGCTTGCTCTTCATTCACCTGAATCCAGTTTCGTCCTGGCAAGTTGACAGCCTGATTGGGTGATACTCTCCACTTGAAAAACTTCCGGCAGTCTTTTTTATGTTGTTCAATCATATATAATTAATTTTTTTAAGAAATGTAATTGCCTTCGTAATGAGGGGGCCCATCTCCGTTCAAGTACGTAGGTTTTCCGGCTAATTATCCGGATATTTTCATTTGAACATTTACTTTATTAACTTAGGGAATGCATTTTATTCCATTATTCAAGGTCCGCGATATGCGGGCAGCGATCCGGCACTATACTGAAGTACTGGATTTCAGGATGACCTGGCCGGAGGATACCCCGGACTCACCAGTGGTCGACCTGGGGCATGAAGAAATGGAATTCCAGATCACGACCCATGAAAGCGAGCGTTTGTTCGGTTCGGTGGTCAATGTTTACGTACCTGATGTGGATAGCCTGTTCACCAAATACCAAAGCCGCGGACTGGATACCAATAAGCCCAACTCGCCTGTGGAGCAGGGGCCGGTAGACCAGACCTGGGGCAGGCGCGAATTTTATGTAAAAGACGCCGATGGGAATACGCTGCGTTTTTGTCAAAACATCAGTTAAATGAAAACCCTGCTATTTCCTTTTAATTATAACGGAACAGGACACCAGCTTGAAATGATGCAGGTCAGCGGTTCAACTGAAATCCGATTTGTTTTTGGCGATGAACATGCCGTAGCTATCCTGGATTTCTATATTGCCAAAACTGAAACCACCCAGGCACTCTGGAACTTTATCATGGAGGAAGATGGCAGCCGCTTTTTATATAAAGGGGACCAACAGCCAGCCGAACATGTCTCCTGGGATGATTGTCAGTCTTTAACCGCACAATTGCCGCTGCTGGATACCGGCATGTTGATTGCCGAAATTGAACTCAAACCCCAAATTCAACCCCATGAAAATTGAATCCGTGATCCCCATTTTGTATTCCGATGATGTGACCCGCAGCATCAACTTTTATACCGAAGTGCTTGGCTTTAAGGAACACTGGAGCTGGGATAAAACACCGACCTTTGGCGGCGTGGTCGATGGCAGTACCGCGATTTTCTTTTGCCAGGGGGACCAGGGCCACAAGGGCACCTGGCTGGCGCTGAACGTAGACAATGTCGATGAATTTTACGAAGTGATCAAAGCCAAGGGCGCAGAAATTTTAAGTCCGCCCGATACCAAGCCCTGGTTTATGCGCGAAATGCTGGTCAAAGACCCGGACGGGCATATCCTGCGTATCGGGCATAGCACCAATTGCGATTAAGCCGTTCAGCAGGATAGCAATGCCTTTTCAAGGTCATCTTTAACGTTCCGCCCGATCGGGACGTGTTGCCTGTTTAACAAAATATCAACGCCAATGGCTTTGCCCGGTATTGTTGCATGTTCAACGGCAACATACCAGTAAAACTTACCATCCCGCTCAATAACCTGCGATGCCCAGGCATCGTCTCTAGCCCATTTAAAGGTTTTTACATCCATCGGAATCGGCTTATGTTCGGTCCAGTTAACCATATCGGCAGACGAAAAGCACAACCAATTATGCATCACATACCCGTTATGCCCAACCGGTGCCTCGTCGTGACCGGTATACAGGTAAACCCGGTCTTTATATACCATAGCGGCCGGATCAGCGGTGAAGACATGCCTGATAACCGGATTCCCTTGTGAGTAAATCACTGTGTCCTGGCCTGCAGCTATCAATGGGGCTATATACATCAAAATGGCAACAGCCATTAATAAATATCTATTTTTCGACTTTATCATACCCGTGTTTTATTTGTTTTGTTCCGGTTTGGAAACCACTACCGGCCATCCTTTTGTCCATTCAAGCTTTTCTATCCGCAGTTTGGAAATTCCACGATCTGCTGCATCATAACCGTGGAAAATAAGGTAATCAATTCCATTAAAATTACAAACGGCATTATGGCCAACGCCATACCAATCTTTATCGCCCGCCAAAACAATGGTACCACCGCCCGTCGCCATGTCCATGCCTTTTTTATCAACATAGGGGCCCAACAGTTTTTTTGAACGGGCAACGATCATTTTATAAGTACTTTTAGGACCCCTGCAACAATAATCAATGGATGCAAAAAGATAGAAATATTTTCCTTTCCTGAAGATAAACGGTGCTTCAATAGCATTGCCACCAGCGTCCTTTGGGTTATCATCTATAGCTGGAGAGTTTCCGTCGGATTGATCATGAACACGGCTTGCTACCGTTGGCAAATTGCTGATTGATCCGTCAATTTCTATCCTGTTCATTTTCAGCTTCGCTATTTTAACTCCTTCCCAAAATGAACCAAAAGCAAGGTATGGAGTACCATCAACGTCGGTGATAAGGTTTGGGTCGATGGCATTCCAATTGGTTTTACCGGGGATCGATCGTATAATGATACCATGATCCGTCCATTTATAGGCCGTGTCGTTGGTATGCAATGTCGGGCTTGTGGCCATGCCAATTGCCGAGGTATTTTCACCAAAAGCGGATACAGCATAATATAAATAATAAAGGCCGTTATACCAGGATATATCAGGCGCCCAGATATGGTTTTTAAAGCCTGGTACTACTTTATCAGCCCATGCAGGCGCCACCTCAAAAACCTGTTTTTCCGCTTTCCAATGAATCATATCAACCGACGACCACATGGAAATACCCCGACCTGTGCAAAACAGGTAATAGGTACTATCCTGTTTGATCATTACCGGGTCATGTACGGAAATATCCGTTTTTAACGCCTGGGCCGATGCAATACCGGTAACCAGGAGCAGGCAAACCAGCAGGCGTATTTTTTTCATAGCGTCAATTTGGTTTTATGCCTACTTAGTCATTTTTACCCTGATTACGTTAAATGAATACGGTTTAAGAGTCATCTTTAAATGATTATTTTTGAATAAAACCGCACTGTTTTTTGGGCTTATTGTAAGTGGCTCATCCAAAGAATTAACTGCGCTCAAATCATCACTCTGCAATAAGGTTAACGTCCCTCCTGGCCCGGCTTTTACACCATTAACCACACAATCAGCGCTTTGCTCCTGTTTGCCGGCATTCACAATTTTAATGATCAGTTCATGTGTATTGACATCCAGAGCCGCCGTTGCAAAAAACCCATCCTGCCCGGTTACGTTTTCATTGTTTAAAGTAATCGGAACAACATCTGTACCTTTATTTAACGAATACAACTGCTGCACATAATAATCAGGAGTGCCATATGAACGCATATTATCAAACCATATTAAGTCCGGTGTCCATTGCCAGCCTTCAACATGTGCAAATAAAGGAGCGTATGAAGCCATGTTTACCACGTCGGCGTTACGTTCTAAGCCCGTCATAAATGCGGCTTCTGAAAGGGCGCATTTCCAGTTGTTTTTATTTTCGGGACTTACCGTTGCCACGCTTTGTGCAGCATATTCACCGGCAAATATCTTAGGGCCTTTGCGGTCGTAATTGTCATAACGTTTTACATTCTTAAAAAACCATTCAGGCGAGCTATAATAATGTTCGTCAAGAATATCAGCCTTCAGGCCGCGAAGGATTTTGTTTGAATGATTAAATATATCACCATCAGGAGAAGGCCCCGTACTGCTCACCAGCCTGATCTGCGGGTATTTTGCATGAATGGCTTTCTCAAATATCTTATACCGTTCAATATACTGATCGCCCCATTGTTCGTTACCTACGCCCAGCATCTTTAAATTAAACGGTTTAGGGTGACCGAGTTCGGCACGTTTTTTACCCCATTTTGTTGTAACAGCTCCGTTTGCAAACTCAACAAGGTCAAGCATATCCTGCACATACGGGCCAAGCTGATTTAGTGGAACCACTTCACAGGTATTAAACTGACAAGCCATCCCGCAATTAATAATAGGAAGAGGCGATGCGCCAATATCTTCTGCCAGTTCAAAATATTCAAGGAAACCAAGGCCAAATGTTTGATAATAATCAGGTGCCGGCCTGTGTGAAAATTCCGTATTCCAGCGGTTGACGATCATGCGGCGGTTAGCTATATCACCTATCGTTCTTTTCCATTGATAACGGGTATCCAGCTCACGTCCTTCCACAATGCACCCACCCGGAAATCGTAAAAAGCCTGGTTTCATATCTGCCAATTTTTGAACAAGGTCTGCCCGTAAACCGCCTGGGCGGTGTTTCCAGGTATCCTGCGGGAAAAGCGAAATCATATCGAGATCCACGGACCCTGTGCCCTTTACTAAAAGCCTGAAGCTTGCTTTAGGTTCCGTTTCAGATGCAATAAAACTGGCGGTATACTTTTTCCATTCTATTGACGAAGGTAAAACTGTTGTACTACCGATAACTTCACCTTTTGAGTTCACCAATTCAACCTGCAGGCTTAACCGATTAGCACCCGATAATTTTGCCAGGACCGAGAAATTATATTTATCATCCTTTTTAATGCCCATGCCATGAAACCCTTCGTTGCTCAATCCATAACCTTTGGCTGATTTTGAAGTAACCTGGATATACCTGGGGTTATCGGGATTGTCGTGGCTGCGGTTTAAAACCAAGATGCTGCCGTCGGCCCCATCCTGTTTTAACTCTTTCCATCCCATCAGGGGCATTTTAAATTCAAACGAACGATTTTTTATCAGTTCAGCATACACCCCGCCGTCTGCACCCATGTTGATATCTTCAAAAAAGATCCCATACATGGTAGGTTGTATGTGCGCTTTTATTTTGTCAGCATCAATTGTAAAAACCTTTTCGGCAGTATTCGACTGGCTGAATGCTGACAGTCCCAAAGCTGCGGCACAAAGTGTTAAAAAGTATTTTTTCATGATAAATTATAGTTTGATCTTTTTTCAGACCTGGTATTATCGTTTCTTTCCCCAAACGGCCGTGCCCAGGTTATTTAAACCGGTAAACACTAATGTAGTTGCAACTTTGTTTTCCCAATCCCTCTCTCTCTCCACTAAAACCTTGTCGGTATTTCCGTTGTTCCATTTTAATTGGAGCCAGGGAGAATTATAGGTCCATTTATTTGTGGCAGACCCGTTTATAGAGCCGTCAGCACCCAAAACCATTGGGGCAGCCACCTGTAAATCCGGTGATACCTGTTCCGCCGAATATCCCGGCACAACGGTATAATCCAATTCGATCCGCTCCCAGTTACCGGCTATATCCGAATTGCTAACAGCCGTTTGCGCCACATTGGCGTACCGTTCCGGCGAAACCACCGGCCAACCATCCGGCGTCCAGGAGATTTTTCGGATATGCAGGTCCATATAGTAGGAATTAACACCCGGCCGGCCGTTATGGCCCATATAGTATTGGCCGTTTCCATCGTCAAATACACACCCACCGCCTGTGCCCTGCCAGCCACCATGACCGGTAAATTCATACGGTGCGATAATCATTGGGCCATGATCAACACTAGTATTCAAATCAACACCGTTATAGTCATAAAATGGGCCCTGGGGATTATCGGCCCGCCCTACCCGCTCGTTATATTTGGTTTGAAGCCAGTCGTAGGAGATAAAAAGAAAATATTTGTTTAACACGGGATTGTAAATAATATCAGACCCTTCAATATTGCCATTGTATTTTCCGTTGGTAAATCCCCTGTTAGCTATCCGGGTGCCTTTATCGCCGGATGTAGCTGCAAGGCCGGTAGCAGGGTTTAGTTTCAGTGAATAAATCCCGTCCCAGGCCGATCCATAATACATCCACTGATCGCCGCTTGCCGTTGTGATAACTGTTGGGTCGATGGCATTGGTTTGAACGGAACTATCATCAGTTGAGGTAACCACCAATCCTTTTTCTGTCCATGGCCCTTCGGGCGAAGAAGAGGTTGCCAAACCAATTACGCTTAAGCGGGCGACTGCTGATGACAGGGAATAATACAACCGGTATTCGTTGCCAACTTTTATGATATCAGGCGCCCACAAAGCGTCGTACGGCGTGCCACCCTGCGAAGTAATATATTGCGCCCCCATGGCAGGCAATGATGAAAACACCCAGCCAACAAACTGCCATTGTACCAAGTCTTTTGATTTTCTTACCTGGATGCCAGACCGTACCGTAATGCCAAAACCAACATCAGTACTGTAGCAGTAATAATAATCGCCAAACTTTTTGATGGAGGGATCGTGTACGTTATAGACCGTCCACTTTGGGTAATCACTAAATGACGAAATGGAACCGTAAGTATCTGTTATTGAATTTATATCAAATGGCGTAACAACCGTTTTTGTTGTATCCGTGCCGGTATTAACCGGCGTTGTGCCACTTTTTTTGCATGACGCTAATAAAGCTATTATTACCAGGCTATTAAATATATATCTATTGATCATCATCTGCTTAATATTATCAGCATAGGGGGTTTTAAGAAGAAGGGTTTGCATTCCTTAAAGAATGCAAACCCTCGTTTATTAATAGCTTGGGTTCTGAACAACGCCAGGGTTGGTCTGAATCTCGTTCAACGGTATCGGAAGGTATTCTCTTCCAGGTGCATAGGTATTAAATTCAGGGTCCCTTGCCTGCAGCCAGGCAAGCTTTGTTGGGTCCTGCAGCCATCCCCAGCGAAGGATATCATCAAAACGGTGGCCCTCAAGCGAAAATTCAAGGAATCGCTCGTGAGCAATCTGATCGCGCATTTGTGCCTGCGTCATACCTGGTTTAACAGTTGCCAGGTCGGGCAGGCTAACCCGGCTGCGCACTTGTTGAATATAAGGATACGCCTGTGATGTGCTGCCTCCTTCATTCAAACACTCAGCGTACATTAAAAGAATATCCGCGTAGCGCATTAACCTTTCGTTGATGCCCGAGCGCCAGTCGTATTCATTAGGTTGGCCGGTATCGCTATTTTCATATTTATGACACCATAACGCATTTAAAGACGAGCTGCCTGCATATGCTGTTGCAAAACTCTGTCCGTACAACGTTTCGCCAGGTTTATTGTAAAACATGGTTACATCCAGACGGGGGTCTGTACCACCTGATACAGTTGGCTCCTGCAGGTATTCATTGTAAAGCGCCCTGGATGGCTGAACATCGCCAAAGCCGAAACTGGCTGCGCCAAAAGTGATTGCTCTTGCCGATGTACGGCCCCATCCGGAAGATGGATCGCCTCCCCAGCCTAAGTCAGTCCCGCCGGCATCTCTTGAAAATTGAACCTCGAAGATAGATTCGGCGTTATTTTCGGCATTAAGGAAGAAATTGTCGTAGTAATTGGGCATCAGGCTATAAATCCCCAAATCAATAACAGCTTTAAATTGCGTGGCCGCATCAGTGTAATCCTTCGTAAACAGGTAGGTTTTCCCCAGGAATCCCATCGCTGCACCTTTGGTCGCTCTCCCCACCTGGTTATCTACACTGTTAAGTGAAGCATAGCTAACCGGCAATAAAGGAATCGCGTTTTTAAAATCACTGATTACCTGCTGCCAAACCACACTTTGCGGCTGTTGTTTTGCGGTATAATCGCTGCTCGACTCGGCAGGCGATAAAGGCATAGGCACATTTTTATAAAAATCTGCAAGGTGAAAGTAATACAAGCCCCTTAAGAAATAAGCCTGCCCCAATATCCTGTTTTTAAGATCTGCATCCATGGTTATGGATGGCACATATTTTAAAACTTCATTTGCCCGTAAAATACCCTGGTAATAAGCTGTCCAGGCTATAATTGACGTAAAACCGCTTGACGCAAGGTTAAACTTGCCGCAATTGTATATCTGGTCCCATGGGCTGTTGCTTGTTGCATCATCGCCGCGTGTGTTTTCTATTACCTGCGAAAAGCGCATGTACGATCCATCAATAATTAAGCTCCCGTATACTGCATTGATCCCTTTTACGGCATCATCTGATGTTTTCCAGAAGGTTTCGGTAGTTTGAGCATTGGGGTTGATGGTACTTAAATCGCTTTTTTTGCAGCCAAAAGTAAACCCAATCAATATCATGGCAGCAACTATACTTTTATTAAAAATCTTTTTCATAATAATCATTGTTAAAATGTTTGTTTATAAACCAACCTGAACGCCTAATAGTATAGTGCGTGGATTTGGGTACGAACCATAGTCGAATCCTCTGTTGATCGTCCCATCGTTGATAAAATCGGGATCGTAACCCTTGTATTTGGTTAGGGTGTATAAGTTTTGTCCCGACAGGTAAACACGGAAACTTCTGATTGCATGTGTTCGGTTGAGTAACCTTGCAGGTATTGTATAACCTATTTGTGCAGTTTGGATGCGTGCATACGATCCATTCTGGATAAATCTGTCGGAGTTTCTTCCGTTTCCATTCGGATCGCCTATAACGGGGCGGGGCACATTTGTACTTGTATTTGAAGGTGTCCAGAAGTTTAATTCGTCCGTCGATGCATTAATATACTGCCCGGTCATTAAACTTTGGTAAACGCCATCGGCAATTTTACTGCCTGTGTTTCCCTGTATAAATATTGAAGCATCGAAACTTTTGTAATACGCAGAATAGTTCAACCCAAAATACAACTTCGGAATTGCTGAGCCCAGATAGGTTTGGTCGGCATCAGTTATCTGGCCGTCGCCGTTTATGTCTTTAAATTTAACATCGCCTACGGTTGCGCCAATTTGCTTGGCATGGCTTGTCAGGTCGGCTGCATTTTGAAAAATCCCTTCGGTAACGTAACCGTAAAGGGCGCCAACTTCGTTACCTACTGCTGTTTTACTGTATGGACCATAAATAGGGTTATTACCTGTACCCAATGCTAATACCTTATTTGCAAGTGTTGACGCATTGGCGCTAATATCGTAACGGAAATTAGCGGTAGCCGTACTATGATAAGTTAATGTAAACTCCAAACCCTTATTGGTAAAGGTAGCGGCGTTTACAACAGGTGTATTAATAGCGCCAACCGATGAAGGAATAGGAACGGCTAACAGTATCCCATTGATCTTATTGTCGTAATACTCAGCGGTAAATGATAGCTGATCCCGGAACATGTTAAGATCAAGCCCAATATTTTTAGTTTGTTTTTTTTCCCATGTATTGTTTTGAGCAAATACCTGGGTTTGAGTGGTACCACCGGCAAGGGTGTTGCCAAAAACATAACTTGCATTTGAGTTGACAACTGTTTGGTAATCATAGTAGCCCAATGCTTCCACATTCCCCTGGGTTCCGTAGCCCGCACGAAGTTTAAGGTTGGTAATCTGATCGGGCAAATGTATAAAGTGTTCTTTGCTGATATTCCAGCCTATCGAAACACCAGCAAAATTACCATAACGGGTTGATGGCGGCAGCTGTGATGTCCCGTCCCGGCGGTAGTTACCGGTTATTAAATAACGATCATCATAGTTATAATTTACACGGCCGAATATTGGTGAGTAAAAATAACGGACACCGTTATTGCCGAACAATAATTTATGGGTTGGGTCGCTTACATTGTCGAAAGCCTGTAAATAAGGGGTTGTAAGGCCCGTGGCCGAGCCAAATATGGTATTGTTGCTATCTTTCTGGTACGCGGTACCTGCCAATAATTCAACATTGTGCTTACCTGCAACAAGCTTATAACGCAGGGTATTTTCAACAAGCGAAGTAAACGGCTCGCCCCTCGCGTCGCTGTAATAGCCGGAAAGACTTGGATAGAACCAGCCAAGGTCATAAGCAGGCTCGAAATAATAATTGCGATAATCAGTTCTGTCGTAGCTTAAATTAACATGGTAGGTTAAATTTTTTAGTATTTCAATTTCAGCCCAAAAAGAGCCTAAAAAACGATCATGCTGACTTTCATTAGTGATCAGGTTATTTACGCCTATCATATTCAATGAAATTGCCCGCTGGGTATTCTGGTTAACGCCCCCATAACCACCCTGGCGATTCGGGTCATACACCGGCATGGTTGGGATAGCAGTAGTCAAATCGACAATTTCATTACCTGTACCATGTAAACGGGGGTAAGCCAGATTTCTGTAATAAGCTTCAGTGTAGGCGAGTTTTGCGCCATAGGAGAAAATCCCTTTTTTCCCCTGCATATCAGCACTTACATTATACCGCTGGTAATATGGACCCGCAACTACTGTCCCTGTTTGGTTAAAATAGCCGAGTGCAATTGTATAGGTAGTAAATTCGTTCCCACCCGAAAATCTAAGGTCGTGGTTTTGTGTTATGCCGGTTTTAAAAGCCGCCTTTTGCCAGTTTGTATTAACATTACTGATGAACTGGCTCGAGGATGGGTCGTTACCGGGGGCCAGGGATAGCCCTGCATTTGTTTCTGCGGCATCCACAATTCTTTGGTAACCAACACGGTCAGTTACTGACAGCTGTTTTGGATTATCCTGAACACCGTAATAACCATTGTAATTAATCTTTAACGGTCCGTTCTTTCCTTTTTTGGTGGTGATAATAACTACCCCCGCAGCGCCGCGGAAGCCATAAATAGCACCGGCAGAAGCATCCTTTATCACCTGCATGCTTTCAATATCCCCTGTCGGAAAATCAAAAGGTGTCATGGTAGGAACGCCATCAATGATATACAACGGATTGTTGTTCGTTAGTGAGCTTACACCGCGGATATGTATAGTAACTCCCTCTCCGGGGACACCTGATCCGTTTACTTCAACACCTGCTACCTGACCCTGCAATTCCCTGGCTACATCATGTGTAGCGCGTTTATCAGCATCCTTAAGGTCAACCACCGCTACGGAACCAGTCAGGTTCTCCTTCTTCTGCGATCCATAACCTACTACAACTACTTCGTTTAGTGAGTTGGATGCCGCTTTCAGCTGGATATTAATAATATTATTACCATTGAGTAAAACCTCCTGCGACTCATACCCGATAAATGAAAAAACAAGGGTAATATTATTAGCGCTGGCATCCGGAACACTCAGTGTATATTTGCCGTTTACATCTGTTTGGGTACCTAAAGCAGTACCTTTAATTTTAACTGTTACGCCCGGCAAAGGGTGGTCTGTCTCATCGGTCACCTTGCCGGTAATACTAACCGACGAAATCACTCCTCCTTTTTCCGAAAGAATCACAAGATTATTGGCGCTCAATGTATAACTCAGATTGGTTTTATTGAGCAGGGACTTCATCACCTCATCAAGCGATGCATCTTTAACGTTTAAACTTGCCGGTAAATCATTCTTTATCAGCACATCATCGTTATACAAAAAGTGATAATCAGACTTTTTCTCAATCTCTTTAAGCGCCTTTTTTAAGGGTATATTCTCGAAATTGACATTTATTTTGATCTGACCATACCCCTTTGAAAAAGCCCCGTATGAGGAGACTATTATCAGGATAAGGATAAATTTTAGCATAAGTATAACTTTCAAAAATTGGTTCAACCGCAATTGGTTAATGCGGTATGCATTTTTTTTCATAATTTAGCATTAAGGTTGTTTAACTATTTGGTTTTCTAAAGGGCTGGTAGTTAATAAATACCATTATAACGGGGGGATGCGTCAACATTTCCCCGTTTTTGGTCTTGGTTTAGTTGGTTATTTAAGCATAGGCTATTTCTTTAAGTTCAATAATTAGTGGATTATAATTTGGTTGTTTTCAATTTTGTAATGAAAGTAGGCAGTGGTTTGCAACGCTTTCAAAGCCTTGCTAATAGATTCGTCCTGAAATCTGCCCGTAAATCTTAATCTTTTTACTGCATCATTTTTAAAAATGATATTTACATCGTAGCGACGCTCAAGTTTCGCCGCAATGCTTTCAAAATCTTCGGCATCAAACGCCAGTATATTATCGAGCCAAAGCGCCTCTGAAGGCAGGGTATCTTGTTTTGCCTGGTGTATCCTGCTTAGCGCTATCAGGGGCATTTCTTCGGCAACCTGTCTTGAATTAACTTGTGCGGATACCTTATCAGGAGCATTTTCATAGTTAATAATCGTTAACTTTTCGGACGCTTTTAAAATGATTTTCTTTTCAGGATTTTTCAGAACGGTCAATTCAATTCTTCCCCTTACCAGGGCAGCCTCGGAAGTTTTGTCGTTATTATAGGATCGCACGTTGAATTCCGTACCAAGTACTTTAATGCGTATAGTTGAGGTGGTAACGATAAAAGGATGTTGAGAATCCTTTACTACATCGAAAAAAGCTTCGCCTGAAAGGGATACGTTCCTGGACTGGCTGCCGTAATTGACGTCGTAATCCAACTTACTTCCGGCGTTCAGCCATACTTTAGTACCATCGGGGAGCTGGATTTTACTAAAACCGCGTTGGGGAGCAGTAATTTCATTTGTTTGGTTGCCGTCTGTCCTCCTATCCCGGGTGAACCAAAAGAACCCTAAAATTAAGCTGGCCGCAACAGCCCATGAGAGTATTTTAACTAGTTTTATTATTGTATGCCTGGCGCCATTTGGTTGAAATGCTGTTTCGACAATGTCATTTTCCTCTGCTTTATTGATCTTGTCTTCAAAAGCTTTCCATTTTTTCTCTAACTTCTCGTTTGATTTTGCCTGATGTTGATTTTTCCAGATCTCTTCCAATAAAGCAAGCGGATACTGTTCAGAATTGCTATTCTGCAATATATCCTCCAGTTCACGCAACTCTTCCGGGGAAGCCTCGCCGTTTAGCTTTTTACCAATAAGTAACCAAACATCATTAATCATTATATACGATTCTGTATATAAAGACTATGAATAATGAATATACCCTGGTGAAAATTTACTGTTTTTTAAATAAAATATTTGGAGCCGGTGCGTCGGGTGCTTTATTTGAATTTTTGATGTCCTGGCTTATTCGTTTTAAAGCATTACCCATGTGGTATTCAACAGTTTTTATCGATATATCTAAAAGTTCGGCTACCTCCTTGTATTTTAAGCCGTCCTCCCGCAATAATTTAAATACAAATCTGCATTGTTCAGGGAGTTTGCCCAATGAATTATTGATGATCCTGGAAAGGTCTTCCGCAATAAGCAAGTCTTCTGCATTGGCCGACGTATCTCCAATTTCAAAGCCAACTTCTTCGAACTCGATTTTGTCAACCTTCGGTTTAGAAAGATAAGTAAGCGACTTATTTTTAATAGCAGTATAGCAATAATAGGTAAAGTTGTTAATCGTAGTCAAATTGCTGCGGTTAGTCCAGAGATTTAAAAACACATCATCGGTAATCTCCTCTGCTGCTTCGTCAAATCTTACCAGTGATTTAGCCAGGCTGAATAATTTATTATAGTACAATAAATACAGTCTTTTAAAAGATGCCCGACTGCCATTTAAAGCAATCTCAGTCAACAAATCTTTTATTTCGGACTCCAACATCTCTTGTCTGATAATATTACAAAAACAGCCTTTTTACAATTACTTGTTTAACCTTTAGTGTTTTGTGTTTAAAAATTTATAGGTGGTAACAGTATGGTACGTTTCACCCGGCTTTAAAACGGTTGAAGGAAATGCAGGTTGGTTTGGCGAATCTGGAAAATGCTGTGTTTCGAGACAAAAAGCTGAACGGTAACCATAAGCTGCCTTACCTTTACCATCATTGGTTTTGCCAGTTAAAAAATTACCACTATAGAATTGAAGGCCGGGCTCAGTTGTATAAATTTCCATTATAATACCTGTTTTGGGGCTAACAACCGTAGCCACAGGTTTGCTGCCGTCATTTTTATTCAGCACAAAATTGTGGTCGTAACCTTTGCCATTTTTAAGCTGGTCATTTTGCTGACCTATATCGGTGCCGATTGCTTTCGCTGTGGTAAAGTCAAATGGGGTGCCCTTAACCGGCTGCAATTTTCCTGTCGGGATCAATGTGGTATCAATTGGGGTAAACGCATCCGCATCTATCCGAATTAGATGATCTGTGATAGTTTCACTTCCTGCTCCGCTCAGATTAAAATAAGCGTGATTGGTAAGGTTTACGATAGTTGTTTTGTCGGTAGTTGCTGTGTATTCTATTTTAACGGCATTATCATCGGTTAATGTATAGATAACTTTAACGGTAAGATTACCGGGATAGCCGCCCTCTCCGTCTTTGGAAAGGTAGGATAGCTCAAGGCTTTGCGGGGATAATTGTTTGGCGTCCCAAACCCTTGAATAGAAACCGCTAAAGCCGCCATGCAGGGTGTTTACGCCATCATTTATATCAAGCTGATATGCTTTTCCATCCAGTGTAAATTTTCCCCTGGCTATACGGTTGCCATAACGGCCTATTAAAGCACCAAAAAACGGCTCTTTGGGCTTCTGATAGGTTTTAACACTATCATATCCCAACACCACATCAACAAGTTTCCCATTTGTATCCGGGGCCAGCAAGCTTACTATTCTGCCGCCGTAGTTCGTTATGGCCGCCTGAAAGTTGTTTTTGTTTTTTAGTATAAAAAGACTGGTTTGCTTGCCTTGAATATTTGCCTTAAAGTTGCCGGTATCAGGCAATTTCGCCGGAGGAATTGTTGTAGTATCCGCAACAGGTGTTGCTGCTTTTTGAGCTGAAGACTGGCAGCCTAATACAAATAATACTGCAAAAGCAGATGACCAAAACAGGCTCGTAAAAATTCCTTTCATAGTTTAAAAAATATAAATTTATATAAGCAGGTATTGGGTTATTAAATAACCCCGGTTACCTAAAAAAATAAAAAAATGGTTGTTTGGTTTTATAACTCGCCCAGCATTTGCTGTGTCTAATTAAAAACTAAGGTAGAACATATTTTTTTAATTGTGAAATAAACACTTAAATAAAATTTCATTTTTTAGTGTACAACAAACACTAATTTAGGGCGAAATACAGCTAAAAAACGGTATTTTCAAACAAAAGTAGCACATATAAAAGCGACTACGCACCAAAAAAATTATATTTGCTTGCCATTTATTACCTCAACCCTGTAAAATGCAAAAGTATTCAAAACAAGTTCGCCTATTATTAGCTGTTGATTGCATTATTTTTGGATTTGACGGCGAGACGCTAAAGATCCTTTTAATAAAAAGAGCTTTTCAACCCGAAAAAGGCAACTGGAGTTTGATGGGGGGCTTTGTGCAAACAAAAGAAAGTATTGACCAGGCAGCGAGCAGGATATTAAAGCAACTAACTGGCTTAGATGGCGTTTACCTTGAACAATTGCATACTTTTGGCGATACCGGCCGCGACCCTATTGAAAGAACAGCATCGGTAGCCTACTTTGCACTGATTGATTTACATAAATATGAGACCCAATTAAGCAATGACTATCATGCAGAGTGGTTTCCGCTAAAACGGGTCCCCAAACTGGTATTTGATCATCAGGAAATGGTAGAAGCAGCCAAAAGGCGGATACGTTACAAAGCGGCTTTACACCCTATTTTATTTGAACTTTTACCAAAAAAATTTACATTACCCCAGTTACAGATACTTTACGAAAGCGTTTTTAACACTACGATTGATAAACGCAACTTTAGTAAACGGGTTTTGGCTACCGGTTTACTGATCAAACTCAACGATAAAGACAAAGCCGGATCAAAACGCGGGGCATACTATTACCAGCTTAATATGCAGCACTATTATGCTAAATTTCAGGCATTTCTGAATTTTATCCCTAATCCGGACACACTTCATCTATAGTACTTTTCCGTAATAAATGAAAAACATTTTAAATGTTTCATCATATTATTTGCTTTTTTCAAAAAATAAGTGTTGTTTTAACACTAATTATAAAACCTATTAATGACTAAGGACCAATTTGTGATTGGAGTGGACTATGGTTCCGACTCCGTTCGTTCCGTACTTATCAACGCACTTAACGGCAATGAAATAGCTTCATCCGTATTTTATTACCCCAGGTGGCAGGATGGATTATATTGTAACGCCGCCGAAAACCAGTTCAGGCAGCACCCGCTTGATTATATTGAGGGTTTGGAAACAACAATTAAAGATTGCCTGGCAAAAGCTGGTGGCGAAAGCATCGGTAAAGCTGTTAAAGGCATATCTGTTGATACTACCGGTTCGACACCGGTAGCGGTTGATAAAAAGGGTGTTCCTTTGGCACTGACCGCCGGTTTTGAGCAGAACCCCAATGCTATGTTTGTTTTATGGAAAGATCATACTTCGGTTAACGAAGCAGCCCAGATCAACGAACATGCAACTAAATTTGATATCAACTACCTTAAATATGTGGGCGGCATTTATTCATCCGAATGGTTTTGGGCAAAACTACTCCATATATTAAGGACTGATGAACAGGTGCGCAAAGCATGCTACTCATGGGTGGAACATTGCGACTGGATACCCTTCCTGCTAACCGGTGGCAAAGGGGTTGGCAACATAATGCGTGGCAGGTGTTCTGCAGGCCATAAAGCACTTTGGGCCGAAGAATTTGGGGGCTTACCTCCGGACGAATTTTTCTCGTCCCTTGATCCGTTATTAACAGGTTTTACTTCAAGATTATTTACTGACACTTTCACGTCCGATCAAAAAGCTGGCTATTTAAGCGCTGAATGGGCCGAACGGCTTGGTCTCTCAACAAACGTTGCCGTGGGCATAGGTGCATTTGACGCGCACATGGGCGCCGTAGGCGGACAAATAGAACCCTATCACCTCAGTAAGGTAATGGGTACTTCCACCTGCGATATTTTGGTGGCCCCCACTGCCGAAATGCAGGGAAAACTGGTAAAAGGGATCTGCGGACAGGTAAATGGCTCTGTTATTCCCGGAATGACCGGCCTGGAAGCCGGCCAATCTGCATTTGGCGATACTTATGCGTGGTTTAAAAATGTAATTTCATGGCCATTGAATAATTTGCTTAAAGATTCAGCAATTATTGATGCTAAAACCGCCGACGCTTTGCGAAATGAAATCAGCAAGCGCATTATACCTGAATTGAGCAGACAGGCACAATTGATACCCATAGATGCGAACAATGAATTGGCGATAGATTGGCTTAACGGCCGCCGGACACCTGATGCCGATCAAACGCTGAAAAGTGCTATTACAGGCTTAAACCTGGGCAGCGATGCTCCAAAGATCTTTCGCGCGCTAGCCGAAGCAACCTGTTTCGGCGCAAAAAGCATTGTTGACCGCTTTATTCAGGAAGGCATACCTGTTAAAGGGATCATAGGTATTGGCGGCGTAGCTAAAAAATCGCCCTATGTGATGCAAATGATGGCTGACATATTGGGTATGCCTATCCGGATCCATCAATTTGAGCATACCTGCGCGTTGGGCGCTGCAATGTTTGCTGCAGTTGTCGCGGATATTTACCCTACAGTTGAGGAAGCCATGGCAGCTATGGGCAGCGGCTTTGATGTGGAATACTACCCTGATAATCAGCTAAAAGGAGCATATATCAAAAGATACCGGCAATATAACGACCTTGGCAAATTTGTGGAATGGCAAGTTGCACTCAAATCAGCGAATAGTGTACACGAAATTTACCAGCTTTAAAAGATGAGCAACTATCAACATATAAAGCAAGAAGCTTTTGAAGCAAACATGAAACTACCCGCACTGGGGCTAGCACTGTTTACATTTGGCAACGTAAGCGCGACCGACAGAAACTTGGGCGTTTTTGCAATTAAACCAAGGGCTGTCCCCTACCAGCACCTAACACCTGAAAAAATGGTCATTGCGAATTTTGAGGGGAAGGTATATGAGGGGAATTTAAGGCCATCATGTGATACTAAAACCCATACCGTATGTTAAAAAAACCGCGATAGCATAAATGGAATTGTACATACACCTTCTACCTGCGCTACCACCTCTCCCCCATCAAACTGAATTATAAATAAATAAACTTAAGAGTAATGATCGATCTGAAAAAATTTGAAGTTTGGTTTATCACCGGCAGCCAGCATCTTTATGGTGAGGAAACGCTAAAACTTGTTGCCGAACATTCGCAGCAAATAGCCAAAGGTATGGATGCTTCCGGAAAAATACCCGTTCGCATCGTCTATAAGCCTATTGTAAAAAGCACTGAGGAAATTTACGAAACCCTAATAGAGGCTAATCGGGCCGAAAACTGTATTGGTATTATTACCTGGATGCATACATTCTCCCCCGCAAAAATGTGGATCCGTGGACTAAGTATCCTGCAAAAACCGATGCTGCACCTGCATACCCAGTTTAACCGTGATATCCCCTGGAGTTCAATTGATATGGACTTTATGAATTTAAACCAAAGCGCCCATGGCGACCGTGAGTTTGGATTTATTGTTTCGCGCATGCGCAAAAACCGGAAGGTGGTTGTTGGCCACTGGCAAGATAATGAAGTATTGGCTCAAATTGATAGTTGGACAAGGGCTGCAGCCGGCTGGCACGACTGGCAAGGTGCAAAATTTGCCCGTTTTGGCGACAATATGCGCTTTGTAGCCGTTACCGAGGGTGACAAAGTGGAAGCAGAACTTAAGTTTGGCTATGCCGTTAATACCTACGGTGTAGGCGACCTGGTGGCCGTTATTAATGCTGTAAGCAATGAAGCAATTGATGCGCTGGTTACTGAATATGAAGCTACTTATACAATGGATGCCGCATTACTTAAAGGCGGAGAAAAACATTCATCAGTTTACGAGGCTGCGAGAATTGAAATAGGCTTGCGGACATTTTTAGAAAATGGTGGCTTTAAAGGTTTTACTGATACTTTTGAAGACTTGCATGGTATGGTACAGCTTCCGGGTATTGCCGCCCAGCGATTAATGGAATCAGGTTACGGCTTTGCAGGTGAAGGCGACTGGAAGACCGCAGCCCTGGTACGCGCATTTAAAGTGATGGGCAGCGGGCTTAAAGGCGGCAATGCCTTTATGGAAGACTATACCTACCATTTTGATCCGGATAATAACCTGGTTTTAGGCTCGCACATGCTCGAAATTGATAGTTCATTAGCCAATGGCAAACCGGCGCTCGAAGTTCATCCGCTGGGTATTGGCGGAAAAGCTGATCCTGCACGCCTGGTGTTTAATGTGGCCGGCGGACAAGCGCTGAACGCGTCTATTATTGATATGGGAAACCGTTTCAGGCTTCTGATAAACGAGGTGGAAGCGATCGAACCTCAAAATGACCTGCCTAACCTGCCGGTGGCGCGCGTACTCTGGAAACCTTATCCGGATATGAAAACAGGCTGCGCCGCCTGGATTTACGCCGGAGGCGCCCATCATACCGCTTACAGTCAAAATCTCACCGCCGAACATTTACAGGATCTTGCCGATATAGCCGGGCTTGAGTTTTTACGCATCGGCAAAGAAACACGCCTTGATCAGTTCCGTAATGAACTGCGCTGGAATGAGGTAGCATATAAATAAATTATACACAAGGATCAGGCAGATGAGATGGGAATCATAGACTGCCTGATTTGTTTTACCATTATAAATTAACACTAATTAAAACCCTTTTATGAATAAATTTTCGACAATTGATTACGTCATATTTGTGATCTACTTTATCGTAGTGTCAAGCTATGGCTTATGGGTGTACCGCCGCAAAAAGAAACAAGGCGTGTCTGGCAGTCATGACTTCTTCCTTGCCGAAGGATCACTCACATGGTGGGCCATCGGCGCATCGCTTATTGCTTCAAATATCTCGGCAGAACAGTTTATCGGCGCAAGCGGACAAGGATTTACCGTAGGTATTGCGGTAGCTGCCTACGAATGGATAGCAGCAATTGCCCTCATCATTGTAGCGGTTTGGTTTATCCCGGTATATCTCAAAAACAAGATTTTTACCATGCCACAGTTCCTTGAAACAAGGTACAACCCAACTGTTAGTTTCATAATGGCTATTTTCTGGCTGTTCCTGTATGTGTTTGTTAATTTAACCTCTATCCTTTTCCTGGGGGCATTGGCTATAAACAGTTTATTGGGAGGCGATCCAATTGTTTTTCATTGGATAATTATCGGGCTTGCTGCATTTGCACTGGTTATCGCCCTCGGCGGGATGAAAGTAATTGGCTTTACCGATGTTATACAGGTATTGGTATTGGTTATTGGCGGTTTAGCAACAACCTATATTGCATTAACGTTGGTTAGTGAGCGTTTTGGCTTAGGAAAAGATGCCCTGGCAGGTTTTACAGCCATGCTAAAAGACTCTCCTGAACACTTTAAGATGATATTGGCCAAACCAGGGCCTCATGCCTCGCAGGCGGATATCAATAAATATTTGCTACTGCCCGGTATAGCCATGTATTTCGCGGGGCAATGGATTGTAAACCTTAATTATTGGGGATGCAACCAGTATATCACCCAAAGGGCATTGGGTTCGGACCTTAAAACCGCCCGTACCGGTATTTTGTTTGCCGGATTAATGAAACTGGCCATGCCGGTTATTGTAATCCTTCCGGGTGTTGCTGCTTACGTATTGTATAAAAATGGCGGCCTGCATCAGGAAATGAATGCCGGAGGTCATTTAAATCCCGATAATGCCTATTCAGCTGTTCTTGGATTTCTACCTAAAGGTTTAAAGGGGCTTTCAATAGCCGCCCTAACCGCCGCCATAGTTGCTTCACTGGCCGGTAAAGCAAACAGCATCTCCACCATATTTACAATGGATATTTACAAAAAATACATTAAAACGGATGCTGATGAACAGGGCATGGTAAAAATGGGTAAAATAATTATTGCGGCAGCGATGCTGATTTCTATTTTGCTTACTTGGAAAGATCTTTTAGGTATTGGTGGCTCAGGCGGCTTTAATTTCATACAAAAAGGTACCGGTTATTTCAGTCCCGGCGTTTTTGCTATGTTCATTTTAGGGATGTTTTGGAAAAGGACTACCGGCGCTTCTGCAATTGTTGGTGTATTGTCGGGTTTTGCCTTATCTGTTTTGTTTAACAATTTCGCTCCCGCATTATTCGGGCACGAAACTATTTTATATACAGCTTATCCTGATAGTGATGGTGTTTATCAGATACCGTTCCTTATCTGTATGGGATGGTCATTCTTTTTCACTATGCTCATCATGATAGCCATCAGTTTGGGCGGGCCTAAAATCAACCCAAAATCATTTGCAATAGACAGGGCGATGTTTAAAGTTGCGCCGTCAACCCTTGCTTTAATAGTAATAACACTTTTACTGCTTGCCATGCTTTACGTTAAATTCTGGTAACAAATTTAAATTAAGAAATGAAATTTTTTATTGACACGGCCAATCTGGCACAAATTAAGGAAGCCCATGAACTGGGTGTTTTAGATGGTGTTACCACCAATCCATCGCTGATGGCGAAGGAAGGTATTACCGGATATGAAAATATAATAAGCCACTATAAGGCTATTTGCGGGATTACTGATGGCGACGTAAGCGCCGAAGTGATTGCTACAACATTTGATGAAATGGTTGCCGAAGGTGAGGCATTAGCTAAACTGCACGAACGTATTGTGGTGAAATTACCAATGATAAAAGATGGGGTTCGGGCCATTAAATACTTTACCAATAAAGGTATAAAAACAAACTGTACGTTGGTATTTTCAGCCGGACAGGCTTTGCTGGCTGCAAAGGCCGGGGCAACCTACGTTTCTCCTTTTATCGGGCGCCTGGATGATATATCAACCGATGGTTTGCAACTGATTGAAGATATCCGCCTTATCTATAATAATTACGGCTACAAAACGCAGGTACTGGCAGCATCTGTCAGGCACCCTATGCACATTGTAAATTGTGCTAAACTGGGAGCCCATGTGATTACCGCCCCTCTTGGCGCCATTACCGCATTATTAAAACATCCGCTTACTGATAATGGACTGGCGCAGTTCCTTGCAGATCATGCTAAAGCCGCAGCAAGATAAATTCCAGAAACATTAATGATAACTGATCTGCAGTCATTGGAAAAAATAGCATCTCAAGTCCGCAGAGATTTTTCATCAATGACATATGATCTTGATTTAAAAATGGATGACACTGAAATATATGGCGATAAATGACTCTTTTGGCGAAAGCGGAATACCCGAACAACTAATTAAAAAAATGGCCTTCGCAGCGATCATATCGTCGCTGCGGCATTAAAAACGATAAACAGAAAAGATCAGCATTGAACCGGTTGGATATTACGCCGGTTGCAAATGAAATTTGATTTTGTTTATCCATAAAGTTCTCTCCTTTGTAAATTGTTAAATTATATGGCCTGCCGGACGCCCGTCCGGAGGCCATTTCTTATTTGAATATAGGATAACGAAGGCCTACGATACGATATAATTATATAATTCGTGGCATTTCGCAAGTCTCATGAAATGCGATATTGCGAGACGCCGATTCGTTTTTCAGGACAGGGGTTGCAAACACTTTACTTTCATCGCATCTGGTTGTTTCAAGCTGCACTTGAAGGATAAAATGGAAAGCGGCTTAGCGATGAACAAAAGACCAAAAGATTATGAGTCATTTATGCTCACCAATTTACTTTTATTTCCTATCTTAAAAATCAAGTATTTTATTGGAGGTTTTGTAAGAATTTCGGACAGCCCATATTTTATCCAATAACAACAATTTATCAAGGTATTTAGACTGCTAATTAAAAGACTGCTTGCAAGTAAGAAAAATCACCTTAAATTTAACTTATCAAAAAACTCTAAAAATGGTAAAAGGGATTCGATTGGGCTCCCTCCGGCACCACCCGAAGGGATTTCCGCCTGGAAATCTCTTTTTTTTCAATAATATGCAACCCTTTATCTGTCATTTTCAAATGGTTACGAGACAAACAATCTAACATTGTAGGGGTTCGATAAATGCCATTTCCATAGTACAAATTGTTATCGAACTCCGGTTTCACGAACTTCTGCTTGGCCACGGTAACCTGCTGATAGCGTCGTTTTTCATCGGTAATAAACAAAATTATTTTTTTTAAGCTAACTGTTAAGGTCACCCAGCAAGTCTCGTGAATTGAGTCCATGCTGGTCTCGTCGATTCGCCTTAATCGTTAATATATTTGCTTATAATATATAATACTTGTTACATTTAGCTGCCAATTATTTTACTTTACAAAAAGGTGAGTGAGCCATTTATTGATAGCAATAGCATACGAAAACTAATTTCGGGCGATGAATGTGCATTCACGACGATTTATGAGCTATTCGGTGAAAGGGTTTACCGGCTGGCGTTTCGATTTTTAAAGGATAGGGAACAAAGCGAAGAAATTGTTCAGGAAGTATTTATTAAGCTATGGCTGAGCAAAGAAAACCTTGACCCCGAGGGAAATATGTGGCTGTATCTTTTTGTAATCACCAAAAGGTTATCGCTTAATGCCCTGAGGAAGATTTGCCAATCCACAGATCTTTCAGAAAAATTGATCCGGTATATTAACGACGAGCACAATAGTACAGAAGAAGAAGTATTTGTACGCGACCTGGAACAATATGCCGAAAAAATAATTGATAAGCTCCCGCGCCAGCAAAAGCTTATTTTCAGGTTAAGCCGTATCGAAGGCCTTTCCTACAAGGAAATTGCCGAACTTCAAAACATATCTCCCAATACCGTAAAAAACCATATGATTGAGGCTTTAAAGACATTAAGAAGCCATTTTAAAAGCACCGATTATATTTACCTGGCGCTGTTATTCTTTCTCCATTAATTTTTTTTCCACCGACTAGTCCTATCGCCTATTCTGTGTGTTCTGTATTTATAAACCAGCCTTCCCGGCTAATTATAAACTAACAAGATCATGGAAAAAGCAAAGCTGCACCGCTTATTGCGGCAGTATTTAAATAATACCATTAACGACGCCGATTGTAGCGAGCTGTTAAGCTATCTGAAAAATACCAACACGCCTGAAGAGATTGAAAATATTATTGACGAAGAATTATTTAATCTTGACGAAGGCCCTGCCTTTAAAGGAAGCCGGTCGGATGAGGTACTAAACCGCATTAAAACTGATGCACGGTTTACAAAAAATCATGAAAAGGATGAGGTCATCCATTTAAAGCATAAAAAAATCTATCAAAACCCATGGCTGCAAATTGCGGCGGCTTTATTGATTTTTACATCCGCTGCGCTGCTAACCTTCCACTATTATAACGCCAGGAGAACTACAGGGCAGGCCGTGGCTAATCATCTTTCAAACAAAATAGTACCCGGCAGCAACAAGGCAACATTAACCCTGGCAAACGGCCGTGTTATTGTGCTTAACAATGCCGCAAATGGCGTGCTGGCCAACGCAGGTGCCAGCAAAATAACGAAAGCAAACAACGGGCAGATCATATACGATTCGCCCGGGCAAACCAGTTCGGCACCCGCCGGAGATAATGTATTGACAACGCCTAAAGGTGGCGAATACCAGGTTGTTTTGCCCGACGGAACCAGGGTTTGGCTAAATTCAGCCTCGTCCATCAGTTACCCGGTAGCATTTACAGGCAATGAGCGGCATGTTAAATTAACAGGCGAAGCTTACTTTGAAGTGGCAAAAAATAAAGAGAAGCCTTTTTATGTAAGTATTAACAATTTGCAGGTAAAGGTGTTGGGTACGCATTTCAACATATCGGCCTACGGCGATGATGACGCGGTTACCACTACTTTGCTGGAAGGGTCTGTACAGGTTACCAAAAACAGATCCGTCTCGTTACTAAAACCAGGTGAGCAGGCGGTTACAAACTACAAGTCCGACAATATTGTTGTATCTGCTGCCGATATTGATGATGCAATGGCCTGGAAAAACGGCTATTTTATTTTTAATGATGATAATATTGAAGGCATCATGAAAAAAGTATCGCGTTGGTATGACGTGGATATTTCCTATAAAGGCAATTTCGATACGCAAAAATTCGGCGGTACATTTCATCGAAAAAAGAGCATTACCGAATTACTGCAACACCTCGAAAAAATCGGCGGAATTCACTTTACAATTACAGGAAGGAGGGTAACCGTTATGAATTAATTCCTACATCCCCAGATTAACGGTTATCTGAAAAAAAATAAACCAGGAGCGTTCGTACCGCCCCCGGTTATAAGCCCAGGGCTATATCAGGTAATCAAAACCAATTGCAGCTAATACAATCTATTAACTAACCTAACATTCAAATGTATAAAAATTTTACTGATTTTATTTGCAGTAAGCAACCTTGCTGCTTATACAAACCTCTGCTCATTATGAAATTAACCCTCATATTGCTTACGGCTACCTTTTTACAGGTGTCTGCGGCAACATATGCCCAAAAGGTTACTTTAAATGTTAAAAAAGCCACCATCAGGGAGGTGTTTGCCAAAATACAAGCACAAACCAGTTATGACTTTTTATATAATGCAGATGATTTAAAACTTGCTAAACCAATTACAATCAACCTTGAGAATACAACTTTAAAACAGGTGCTTGATATTTGTTTTTCCAACCAACCCCTGTCTTACACAATCGAAAATACGACTATACTTATCACCAAAAAAAATGTCGGACCTGATAAAACCGTATTACAAAAAGTAATTACCGGAACGGTAACTGACAGTGTGGGAACGGCCATGCCGGGTGTTACTGTAAAAGAAAAAAACACCAATAACGGTGTTGTTACCGATGTTGACGGACATTTTAAAATCATTGTAGCCGGCAACGATGCGGTACTACAATTTAGTTTTTTAGGCTTTCAAACGCAGGACGTTCCCGTATTAGATAAAACGTCTGTGAATGTGTCGTTAAAGGAAAACCATACCGAGCTTAACGAAATTGTAGTGGTAGGTTATGGCAGGCAAACCAAAATATCATTAACCGGCGCTGTTAACCAGGTACAGGCAAAGGATATTGAAGACAAACCTGTTCTTAACGTATTGCAGGCCCTGCAGGGCGAATCGCCCAACCTGATCATTCAGCAAACCGCCCTTGATCCGGGCAGCGGTGTTAACCTTAACATCCGCGGCGTTGGTACAACAGGCGATAACACGCCGTTAGTGGTAATTGATGGAATTGTTGGCGGAAATATCAATACCCTTAACCCAAATGATGTGGCCAGCGTTTCCATCCTGAAAGATGCCGGTTCCGCAGCAATTTACGGTTCGCGCGCCGCAAACGGCGTTATACTGGTAACCACCAAAAGCGGAAGAATAAACGCAAAGCCATCCATCACCTTTAATAGTTCGTACGGCATTCAGCATCCGGATGTTTTACTCCATAAAGTAGATGCCTGGCAAAATGCCTATTATAAAAATGAATCGCTGGTGAACTCGGGGTTGCCGCCGGCATACACCCCGGAGCAGATCCAGCAGCTAAAAGACCAGGGTAATGGCACCTGGGATGAGCAGCATGTATTGCAGAATGCGCCTTTACTGTCAGAAAATGTCTCGATCACCGGTGGCGGGCCAACCAGCGCCTATTTTATATCGGGCGGTTACCAAAATCAGGTAAGCAATATAGTGGGTAACGGCGGGTCGGGGTCAGATTATGGATACCGAAAATATAACCTGCGCATGAACCAGACTTCTGTCATTGGTAAATTTAAGGTAAACCTTATTTTAAGCTATGATAAAAACCAGGACAAGAGTAATACGATGGGCGATAATAACCTGTTTGCAGATGCCAACCGGGTGCCTTATAACTACAGCTGGCAGGATGCCAATGGTAATTATTTAACCAATCCCGTATCATCTCAATTTAACGTTTTGGGCGCCGTGAAAGATGGCGGCTATAACCTAACCAATAATGATGAGTTTTTTGGCACTGTAAAAGGTGAACTTGATGTT
>Ga0068855_100001310_pt1 | contig 30820 bp, 17 predicted proteins | sample KBSCornC52_FD_66592 | JGI IMG/M metagenome (GOLD analysis project Ga0068855, IMG submission 66592) | Corn rhizosphere microbial communities from Kellogg Biological Station, Michigan, USA - KBS Corn C5-2 | ecosystem: Host-associated > Plants > Roots > Rhizosphere > Soil ... | reverse complement strand
GAAATATGGTGGGACGGCGCAGGAGCCGACCAGCTTACTGAGGCCTATTACACGCGCTGGGCGGACACCGTGCGCAAATTGCAACCTAACTGTGTTATTTTTGGAACAAAGAACTCTTATTTATTTGCCGATTGCCGCTGGGTTGGCAATGAATCGGGAATATCGGGCGATCCGTGCTGGTCAACAATTGAGCCAACGTCTATCAGGGACGAGCCTTCGCATATAGATCAGTTAAACCATGGCGAAGTTAACGGTTCGGCCTATATACCGGCGGAAGTTGATGTTTCCATCCGCCCAAGCTGGTTTTATCACCAAGAGGAAGATATACATGTGAAAACCGTTTCGCAGCTATGGGACCTCTACTTTAATTCTGTAGGCCGTAACAGCGTGTTGCTGTTAAACTTTCCACCTAATAAAAAAGGACTGATTTCGCCCATTGATTCTGAAAGAGCCGACAGTTTGCATTATTTGATAAAGGGCACTTTTAAAACCAACCTTGCACATGGGGCCAAAATAAAAACCCTTCACCCACGGGGGCCGGAGTTTAAGCCATCGAACATGGTTGATGAGCTGGAAAACACGTATTATGCCACCAGTGACGCCCACCCTACCGACACTATCACCTTTGATTTGGGTTCATTAAAAACATTTGATGTTTTGATGATACAGGAGGTGATAGAGCTGGGCCAGCGCACAACAGGCTGGTCGGTTGACTATTCAACAAATGGCAAAAGCTGGTACCCGATTCCGGGAGCAGCCGGAAAGCAATGTATTGGCTATAAATGGCTCGTAAAATTTAAGCCAATAAAAGCTTCAAAGCTGCGGTTAAGCATTACATCGGGCGAGGCATCTGTAGCTATTCACACATTTGGTATCTACAAACAACAATTTTCGAGCCCTGATACAGACTTAACATCAAAAAAATAAAATAAACCCATAAGCCAATTAAACATATTAAAACATGCGCTCATCGCTTATTTTCCTGATCGCTGAACACGCTACTTTAAAATATAATACCGCTATGTGTTTTTATTACTACTTATTTTTGAATGTAATCATTTATTAAATTATAAAAATTTATGAACGGTTTTCAAAATACAACGATAAAAGTCCTGGCCGAAAGGCTTGGTGTATCGAAAGGGACAGTTTCCAAGGCGCTGCAGGATAGCCATGAAATTAGTATTGCTACCAAAACTAAGATTTTAGCGGTGGCAAAACAGCTTAACTATACCCCTAACCATTTTGCGAGCGGGTTGAAAAGTAAAAAAAGCAAAACGCTTGCAGTTATTGTTCCAGCAATAGTAGACAGTTTTTTTTCGCTGGTGATAAACGGAATTGAAGCGGTGGCCCGTAAAAAGGGCTATCATATCAATATCTACATCACCAATGATCTGATAAGCAAAGAGCAGGACATTGTTCAGGTACTTTCGGACGGAAGAGTAGACGGTGTTTTAATCTCTTTATGCGGGGAAGCTTCTAATGGTAAGCATATAGCAAAACTAATTGATCATGGCATCCCTTTAGTTTTTTTTGACAGAGTTGCCGATGACCTGGAGGCAGCAAAAATAGTGACCGATGATTTTAACAGCGGCTACATTGCAACCAGGCACTTGATTGAACAAGGGTGCAAAAACATTCACTTCTTCTCGGTTTCCGAAAGCCTCTCTATCCTGCAGGAAAGAGTTGGGGGTTTTATACGGGCATTAGATGAAGGTGATCATGAAGATCCGGTGAATAATGTTTATCAAATACCGATGGATGAAGCAGAAAGTCTGGATGAGATTAAACTATTACTATCAGACCCGCTTAAACGCCCGGATGGTATCGTACTTTCTGTTGAATCGTTAATTATACCGTTGTACAGAGCTTGCCGAGAGTTAAACCTTGTTATTCCTAAAGAAATCAAAATAATTTGCTTTTCCTGCCTTCAGTATGCAGATTTTTTATCGCCCTCATTGAGTACCGTAACACAACCTGCGTTTGAAATAGGGCGGCAAGCTGCAGATTTGATTTGTTATTCAATTGACAGAAATATCCAGATAGAGAGTGAAAGAATTGTTTGCCCGTCGAGGTTATTGATACGAGAGTCTTCCTGTAAATGATTTGAATTCTCCGGGATTGCTACCCTGGCATACGTAATGCAACCTTGTACTGGTTTTACCTTTACAAGCGCAACCGGTTTCGTAAATAATTCTCGTCGTAATTAAAAAAAAGCTGATTCTTAAAGTTAAATTCGTTTGGGAATGTCATAATTGTGAGCATAAAAGCCTTTTTACCAGGCTAATGTACCATCACCTTAAATCTAATTTTTTAATATGAGATGAAACTTCTACTAAAAATACTTCCTGCTTTTTATTGTATTTTGCTGGTTTCATGCGGCCAAAATACTGCGGCCTTATTTACCGAAGTTTCGCCTTCCCACTCAAATGTTGCTTTCAGAAATGATATTGAAGAAACTAAAGAACAAAATATCCTCACTTACGAATATTTATATAATGGCGGTGGTGTTGCGGTGGGTGATCTGAACAACGATGGCTTGCCGGATATATTTTTTACGGGCAATATGACGCCCAATAAACTATACCTGAATAAGGGCGATTTAAAGTTTGAGGACATAACGGATAAAGCAGGCGTTGCGGGTAGAAACAACTGGAAAACAGGCGTAGTTATGGCTGACGTAAATGGTGATGGACTGTTAGATATTTACGTTTGCTACTCCGGTTCCGGTAATGATAAGCAACGGTCGAACGAATTATACATCAACAACGGATGTGATAAAAATGGGGTTCCTCATTTTACCGAAAGCGCCAAAGCCTATGGCCTTGATGCCCCCGGAACTTACACCACCTCGGTTGTTTTTTTTGATATGGATAACGACGGCGATTTGGACATGTTTATGGTTAATCATGCCAACGTTTTTTATAATCCCTTTTTTAACACGGAAGCCCTCAGGAAAACCAGGAATGCCAAATTTGGGAACAGATTATACAGAAACGATAACGGGCATTTTACCGATATAAGCGATCAGGCGCATATTGATGGCAGCGGACTCAATTTTAGCTTAAGTGCATCTGTGAGTGACATAAATGGTGATGGCTGGCCTGACATTTATGTTACCAATGATTATGACGAGCGCGATTTTTTATACCTCAATAATCACGATGGTACCTTCAGGGAGGTACTACCCAAAGCAACAAAACATATTTCCGAATTCGCCATGGGGAGTGATATTGCCGATTTTAATAACGATAACCGCCCGGATATTTTTGAGTTGGATATGCTGCCCGAAGATAACCACCGCCAAAAACTACTGCGCGGCGCTGATAATTACGATAAGTTTCAACTGCTTGTTAATCATGGATTTCATAAGCAATTGATGCGAAATTCATTACAGCTTAACAACGGGAATAGTGCAGACGGAACGCCAGTGTTATCAGAGGTGGGTCAAATGGCTGGTGTATCCAACACCGACTGGAGTTGGGCGCCTCTTTTTGCCGACTTTGATAATGATGGATGGAAAGATTTGTTTGTTAGTAATGGCATACTAAAAGACATGACCAACCTCGACTTTGTTAAATATACTTCGGGTTATTCCCCGCAGTATGTTAAGGAAAAGCAGGACAAAGGAGAAATATGGGAGCTGGTAAAAAATATGCCATCAACCAAGCTTACTAACTACCTGTTTAAAAATAACCATGATTTAACGTTTAGTAATGTCACATCAAACTGGGGGCTCAATAAACCCGGGATAAGTAATGGGGCTGTATATGCTGACCTGGACAACGACGGCGATTTGGACCTAGTTGTAAATCAGTTAAATGATGTGGCAAGTATTTACAGGAATAACACATCCGGGCAAAAAAACAAACCACACTACCTGCGGATCAAACTTAATGGGTCCAATAAAAACACCTCGGGCATAGGTTCTAAAGTTTACATTACGGCAGCACATGGCAATCAATTTCAGGAACAATATTTTAACAGGGGCTTTCAATCCTCGGTCGATCCTGTTATGCATTTTGGTTTAGGTAAGGATAGCCTGGTTAAATCAGTTAAAGTAGTATGGCCAACCGGCGAAATATCCAACTTCAGTAATGTTAAAGCTGACAGGTTATTGGTGGTTGAGCAAAAAACCGCAATACCGCATCCAATAGGGCCATCTGTTGACAGCGTAAAAGTTAAACCCCTTTTTAAGGATGTAACCAGCACCGCTGGCATAAACTTTACGGATAAAGAATCCCCTTATGTAGATTTTAAAACCTCCCCTTTGCTGCCTTACCAGGTTTCAAAAATGGGCCCTTGCATTGCAAATGCCGATGTAAATGGCGACGGGTTAGAAGATGTTTTTATTGGGGCGGGTATCGGTCAGCCGAGCCAGCTTTATCTTCAAACAAAGGATGGTCATTTTGTTCTTTCACCTTCGCAGCCATGGAATAATAATACACTTTTATTTAATGCAGACGCCTTGTTTTTTGATGCCGATGGCGACGGCGACATGGACCTGTACATTGTAAGCGGCGGTGCCGAATACCCCCAGGGCAGTGAAAATTATGAGGGCCGGATATTTGAAAATGATGGTAAGGGCAATTTCAAAGAAGTTTTAAATGCTTTGCCAAAAGAAACCATCAGCTCCGGCTGTGCAAGAGCAGCCGATATTTATCGTAATGGCAAGCCCGATCTTTTTATAGGCGGCAGGTACCTCCCCGGGATGTTCCCTGCCGGACCGCCAAGTTACGTTTTAAAGAATATCAGTACAAAAGGCAATATTAAGTTTGAAATCGATCAATCTCAAAAAAATACGCTCAGTAACCTTGGTATGGTAACTGATGCCGTTTGGGTTGATTTAAATAACGATGGCTGGCAGGATTTGGTCGTGGTTGGTCAGTTTATGCCGATCACTGTTTTTGAAAATCATAAAGGAGTGCTGGTTGATCAGACCAAAGAATACGGCTTGGCTGAAACAAACGGCTGGTGGAGCCGGATAAAAGCAGTTGATATTAACGGAGATGGAAATATTGATCTTATTGCCGGTAATCTGGGATTAAATACTCAACTCAAGACGTCTCCCGACAAGCCGGTAACAATTACTTATTCGGATTTTAATGGTGAAGGTGTAGTGTTACCCATTTTATGCTATTACATACAAGGAAAGAGTTACCCCTATTATACGAGAGACGAATTACTTGATCAAATGCCCCTGTTGCAGAAAAAGTTTTCCCGTTATGCTGATTATGCAGACGCTCAATTGACTGATATTTTCCCAAAAGAAAAATTAGATTCTGCCAAAACAGTAAAAATTAACATGCTGGAATCGGTAGTTATTGAAAACCTGGGACATCATAAAACGAAGATCAAAAAACTGCCCCTTGCTGCCCAAACAAGCATAATTAACGGAATTGTGGTTGATGATTTAGGTGATAACGGCAACAAAGACATCATCATAGCAGGTAATTATTATCCCTTTCGTACCCAGTTTGGCCCGCTCGATGCCGGAATAGGGATGATTTTAGAGGGAAAGGGCAATGCTGGTTTTTCTGCGTTGGGATATGCTGAAACTGGCCTTAATATAAGCGGGGATGTAAGAAACCTGGTAAAGGTAAACGGCGCTAACGGAAGATATTGGCTGATTGCCGCCAAAAACAATGAGCAGATACAAGTACTGGAAAGGAATAATTAAATAATGGATTAAAAACATTCTAATAACCACAATATCATGTTCACAATTATTAATCATCTTTTGAAACAAAACTAAACTCCATGATTCAAATTTTACAAGAAAAAGGTTTTATCGAACAAAGATCATGTCGAAGATTTTTGTTAAAGCCAGCCGCGCTAGCTTTCCTTTTTATCATGTTTTTAAATTTACATGTAAACGCCACCGGGACAAGCGGAGGGGGTATACCTTCGGACTTAGGAAAGTTAAGTTTATCAATCGCGGGGACGCCCGTAAAAGGGACGGTCCTCGATCAAAACAACGAACCGGTTCCGGGGGCAACGGTTTCGATCGGAAAAATCGGTCTATCGACGTCGACTGATGTTAATGGAAAATTCCAATTAAACGTACCGCCGGGAGAATACGACCTGAGTGTTTCTTTTGTCGGGATGCAAACGGTGCAGAAACACATCATTGTGGGCGATCAAACGCTTGATAACATCACCGTTATTATGCCATCATCTGTTGGCGCCCTTAAAGAAGTTGTTGTAGTAGGTTACGGTTCACAGTCAAAAAGAGATGTAACCGGGTCAATAGCAAGTGTTAAAGGCGACGAGCTGAAGAACCTCCCGGTAAGTAATCCGGCGGCGGCCCTGCAGGGAAAGGCAGCCGGCGTTGACATTGTGAGGAGCGACGGTTCGCCGGGAAGTGTGCCAACTATCCGGATAAGGGGTACGGGTACCATAAATGATTCGGATCCGTTTGTTGTTATTGATGGTGTTCCTTCAGGCGGGTTAAATGATGTGAATTCAAACGACATAGCCTCGATTGAAATTTTAAAAGACGCATCCGCATCTGCAATTTATGGTTCAAGGGCTGCCAATGGCGTTGTTATCATTACCACTAAAAAAGGTAGCTATAATGAAAAATCAAAAACAAGCGTCAACCTGTATGAAGGTGCAAATTCGCCGGTGAAATATCTAAACATGCTGACGGCGCCGGAACTGGCACAACTCAAAATAGAATCATACAATAATGATGGCGTGCAGGCGCCAACCATCTGGAGCAATCCTTATTATTCGGTTCAAAGGACAGACTGGCAGCGGGCTTTACTTGGCACAGGCCATGTGCGTAATGCCGATATTGCGGTAACCGGTGGAAGTGCAAACTCCAATTTCAGTATATCCGGCAATTACTACAATGAAACAGGAATGATCCCTAACTCAATTTTCACGCGCTACAATTTGAGGATAAATTCTGAGCACAGGCTTACATCAAGATTAAAGGTTGGTGAAATTGTATTTTACTCCAATACAAACAATGTATCGCCCGATACCAGATCAACCCAAACAGGTTTGGTTTGGACGGCTATCCGCTTCAACCCAGCCATCCCAGTTATCAACCCTGACGGGTCATGGGGTAGTTCGCAGGCCGATAATCAGCTGGGCGATATTAACAACCCTGTCGAAACAGCAAAACTAACCGACCAGTACAACAAAACAAACAGAATATCAGCCAACGGCTATGCGGAGCTGGAAATTTTAAAAGGTTTGAAAATAAGGGCCAATTATGGATACGACGGCAACTACAATGATAATTACAATTTCTCAGTTGCAACGCCTGAACAAACAAGGGGGCCTTCGGTTTCCACACTTAGCCAGGGGTACTCAAATACCTCGCAGGTTTTGGAAGAATATTACCTTACCTACAATAAAATTTTTCACGACGTTCATGAAATCACCTTCACGGCTGGATATTCAGCACAGGAAAATAAAGGGAATTTTGTAAATGCTTCAAGGACAGGGTTCACGGATACCGATCCTAATCAACGCGTGTTAAATTTTGGTGGTAGCCCCGGCAACAGCGGTAACTATTACAACTCAACAGGGTTACAATCAGTTTTCGGCAGGCTTAACTACGCTTATGATGGCAAATATTTACTAACGGCCACTATGCGCGCCGACGGTTCCAGCGTGTTTGCTCCTGGTAAACAATGGGGGTATTTCCCGGCTTTCTCTACAGGATGGCGGATTTCGGACGAAAAGTTTTATAGCCAGGGAATGAAGGATATTTTCAATTCTTTAAAATTAACCGGCGGATGGGGCGAACTTGGGAACCAGAACATCTCGGCCTTTAATTATTTAAGCATATTGAGCCTCGGAAGCAATTATGGCTATGCCTTGGGTGGCAACAGTACCGCTGTGCAAAATGGAGCTGCTGTAACAAGCCTGGCCAACCCCAATGTAACCTGGGAGGCCGCAAGCATGACTAATATATCGTTGGAATTTTCTGCCTTAAAAAACCACCTTAACGGCTCGGTTACCTATTTCAATAAAAACACTACACACATGCTTATTCCATATTCCGGAGTTGAAACATATGGTGCCAAAACTATATTACCCGACGATCCGGGCTATATTTCTTTACCAAATTTAAACGCTGGGGAAATGAACAACCATGGGGTTGAAATTGAATTGAGTTATTCTAATAAAGCCGGACAGTTAAAATATTCGTTTGCTGTGAATGGATCTTTTTTAAGCAATAAAGTAACCAAACTTTACGGACAAGGGCAATACTTAAGCGGCATATCATACGGCAGGGAAAATGTTGACATCTCGCGTACTTACGAGGGACAGCCTATTGCTTCGTTTTACGGGTTTAAAACAAATGGAATTTATCAAACCCAGTCGGACATTGACAATGATCCTAACATTAAAAATGATCCAAATAAGGCTAATATAAGACCCGGCGACGTAAGATTTCTGGACCTCAACGGCGATGGTATTGTTGATGAAAAAGATCGCACAAATCTCGGAAATCCAAACCCCAAGTTTGTTTATGGATTTCATGGGACCCTCTCCTACAAAAACTTCGATTTCTCCTTCAGTTTCGCAGGCGAGGCCGGTCTTAAACTTTACAATGCCGACCGCCTGGCGGGTTTAGACGCTACCCAGGTTTTTAATTGGTATTCCGAGGAATTGGGCAGATGGCATGGAGCGGGAACCAGCAATACAATACCGAGGCTTTCAGCACCGGGTTATAATTTGAATAACAATTACCGCTCTTCAGATCTATGGGTTGAAAACGGCGCTTATTTATCCTTAAAAAGTGTTTCATTAGGGTACACTTTTGTAAAAAAGACGGTGGCTGGCATAGTGCTTCCTGATATTCATTTATACGCAAGTTCATATAATGTATTAATGATTACAGGCTACAAAGGATTTACACCTGAATTGGGATACAACGGCAATAACCTGCAAAAAGGTGTTGACGTTGCGCAATACCCCAGTGCCCGGAATGTAACTATTGGAATGACAGCAACTTTTTAACGTACTAAAATCTTACTATTATGATCTCAAATAGATATAAAATATTAATTACCAGCTTGGTTGGCATACTGCTAATGCAAAGCTGTATAAAAAAGCCTCTTGACCAAACGCCCAAAGGCTCGTATACAACAGGTACATACTGGCGAAACCAAAACGATGTTATTGCCGGCGTTTTGGGGATTTACAATATCCTTTATGTTGAAGACTGGGTGGGGCACGCATTATATACTTACGACGATCAGTCGGATGATATTTATGTGGCAGGTGACCACCCCGACTTTCAGGCTGTCGGAAACCTGAACGCAGATCCCTCGTTGCAGGTAATTTACTATACATGGCCGTTCGCCTACGAACAAATTGGCCGGGCAAACAATGCGATAATTTACATACCCAAAGTTCCGGTAATGGATCAGGCTATCCGCAACAGGTCAATGGGTGAAGCTTATTTTCTGAGGGCACATGCCTACTTTATATTAAGCCAGTTATATGGCGAAGTGCCGCTGATTCTTGAAAATAACGTATTAACCGGTAATTATAACGTAGCAAAATCAACCCAGGCCCAGGTGTGGGCCCAGGTTGAATCGGACCTGTTGAAAGCGGTAAGTTTGCTGCCGGAAACTTATGCCGACGCCGATAAAGGCCGTGTAAGCAAAGGAACCGCCGAAGGTTTGTTGAGTAAACTTTACCTGTTCGAGGATAATTTTGCTAAAGCTATTCAATACGGTACCGCAGTAACTAACGATGCTAACTATGCCTTAACCCCTAATTACACCGACAATTTTACGGCGGGTGCCCAGCAGTCAAACAGTACCGAATTGTTGTTTGCTGTTTGGAATCAAAATAGTGAAATATCGGGCTCATTACAATCACCTATGGCATTGTATTTTTCTCCCAGGCCATGGAATGGCTGGGGATTTCACCATCCGACTCAAAATTTTGCAGGCGAGTTTGAATCAGGTGACAAGAGGAAGGCCGCAACGTTACTTTCAGTAGGCGATTCTATTGCCTATCAAACCAACATGGTAACCATATCGGCGAATGATGCAGTACAAATGTTCTCAGGAAAAGAAGGCCAGCAAACAGGCAGGATGCTGCCCAGCATGTCTACGACTGGTTATTATATCAAAAAATATACAGCCTTTATGCCAAGCGGGGACGGTAATTTTAATTTTGACCTGAAACAGCCCCTTTTACGCACAGCAGAAGTTTACCTGATAGTGGCCGAAGCCAAAATCAGGCTTAACGGTGTAGGAAGCGGCGATATTGAAATAAATGCATTACGGCAAAGAGCGGGCCTTAAAGCTATTTCCGGAGCGGGTATGCAGCAGCTTATCCACGAAAAAAGGGTTGAGCTTGGAGGCGAAAATGTTCGCTGGCAGGATTTGCTGCGCTGGGATAAGGATAAGATCATCAATTTGGATACCATTGTGGGTAAGCCAAAGTTAGCATCGCCACTGGCGCCTTACAATGGAGCCGTTATTATTCCTGCAAGAACATTCAAAAGGCCTAAGAATTATTTTATGCCTATCCCACAACAAATTATTGATGAGAGCAAAGGAGTTATAACGCAGAATCCCAATTATTAATAAAGACTTTTATTAGGTTTAGATTGATTGTTAATGGGTAACCCGAAAGGGGCCCATTAATTTTTTAAAAGAACAAGCATAGCAACAAATAAAAATACAATGGAAAATAAAACTAATGATGAAATGTCGCCTCTGTCATCGCTGGAAGTATGGGATGAGGACGTGCTTAAACGGTATCCGGAACCAGGTAAGCCTGCAAAAAGCAAGGAAGAATTCAGAAACTATGACAGTCCGGAAATTGACGGGGTACGCGAGTTTTACCGCCTTAACCATAAATACCAAACCTATGATAATGTACTGGCAAAAAAGCAAAACTTTTTAAAGTTTGATAAAAAAGAAATGCCCTGGTGGCAGGCTATGGAGTATTTGAACACCCTGATAGATGATTCGGACCCTGATACATCGCTTGACCAGTTGCAGCATTTATTGCAAACTGCCGAATCAATACGCGCAGACGGGCATCCGGATTGGTTTGTACTGACAGGTTTCATCCATGATCTGGGCAAAGTGCTTTGTTTATTTGGCGAACCGCAATGGAACGTGGTTGGTGATACATTTCCGGTAGGCTGCAAATTCTCGGATAAAATTGTTTACCCCGAATTTTTTGCTGATAACCCGGATACTTATGATGAGCGTTTTAATACCAAATATGGGGTATACTCGCACCATTGTGGGTTGGATAATGTTCACATGTCATGGGGGCACGATGAATACCTGTATCACATTACAAAAGACTACCTGCCTGAGGAAGCTTTGTATATGATCCGTTATCATTCGTTTTACTCGCAGCACCGCGAAAAAGAGTATGACCATATATTAAGTGCGCATGATCAGGAGATGTTTAAATGGGTAGATAAATTCAATCCTTACGATCTGTACTCAAAAAGCCCCGTTGAACCTGTGGTATCGGAGTTGAAGCCTTATTACGAGGACCTGCTTGCTAAATATTTTCCTTCAACAGTAAAATTATAAAATAATATACCAGCAGCCTCATTCGCAGGCCGCAGTGTGTTAGGATTGACCCCTGAAAATGAATAATATTTGGGGATCAATTTCCGATTTTTACTAATTTACTGCAGACCGGTCTCGACTGCCCGGGATGGTCTGTATTTAAACAAATCTGCATGTACAAATATTTAATCGTTCTGCTTTTTATATTACAAAGTTTTAATGCACCAGCACAGGTTGATCAGATGGCCTCGAGGGCTTTTATTGAAAGGGTGATCCCCGGCCGCTCTGCTTCATTTGTTGTGGAAAGTATCCCAGCCGAAAATGGAAAAGATGTTTTTGAGCTTGATGGGCGCGGCGACAAAATTATACTTCGCGGAAATAATGGATTGTCTGTCGCCTCTGCCTTAAACTGCTATCTTAAAAACTATTGCTTTTGCGATATCGGCTGGAACGGAACCAACCTGAATTTACCGGTTAACCTGCCGGCTGTTAAACTAAAGATCCATAAAACTACCCCATATCAATACAGATATTATCTTAACTATTGCACTTTCAACTACTCTATGTCGTGGTGGGATTGGAGCCGCTGGCAAAAAGAAATCGACTGGATGGCGCTGAATGGTATCAATACGCCCCTCGCGATTACCGGCGAAGAAGCCATCTGGGTGGACTTGTATAAGAAAATGGGTTTTACAGATAAACAGCTTGATGAGTTTTTTAGCGGGCCGGCGTATTTTTCGTGGTTTTGGATGGGGAACATTGATGCCTGGGGTGGTCCGCTGCCGCAGCACTGGATGGATACGCACAAGGAATTGCAGAAAAAGATACTCGAACGCGAGCGGTCATTCGGGATGACACCGGTGTTATCTTCATTTACGGGGCATGTGCCGCCGTCCTTTAAAGATAAGTTTCCGAATGCCAAGGTAAAAAAGACCAATTGGGATGCAGGGTTTCCCGATGTTTACATACTTGACCCCGATGACCCTATGTTCGAAGCCATCGGCAAAAAATATATCGAGGCTCAAACAAAGGAATTTGGTACAGATCACCTGTACTCGGCCGATACTTTTAACGAGAATGTACCGCCAACCAACGATTCCACCTATCTGGACGGGATGAGCAAAAAAGTATTTAACTCCATGGCTGCCGCCGATCCGAAGGCCGTTTGGGTAATGCAGGGCTGGATGTTTCATTACAACAATAAATTCTGGCAACCAAAACAAATCAAGGCGTTGTTAAACGCGGTGCCCGATAAACAAATGATTGTTTTAGACCTTTACAGCGATGCTCACCCGGTATGGAACCGAACAGAGGCCTATTACGGTAAGCCCTGGATCTGGAGCATGCTGCAGAATTTTGGCGGTAACATTAGCCTTTTTGGCCGGATGCGGCACGTAGCTACCGACCCGGCAATTGCTTTGCACGATCCTGAATCAAAAAACATGACGGGCATTGGCCTTACCCCCGAAGGGATTGAACAAAACCCCGCCTTGTTTGAACTAATGCTGGAAAATGTGTGGCGCGATACACCGATTGATGCTGATGCCTGGCTTAACAATTATGCACTAAGACGCTATGGAAAAGGTAATAGTAATGCCGCTGATGCCTGGCATATATTGCTTAATACCGTTTATAGCGGTGGCCTCACAGAGGGTGGACCGGAGTCTATAATTGTAGCGAGGCCTACTTTGGAAAAATCAATTGACAGGGTATTGACCCACCTGGATTATGACCCTGCAAAGTTGGTTATAGCATGGGGACTGTTAATACAAGCGGCTGACAGTTTGAAGCAAAGTGATGGTTATCAATACGATCTTGTTGATGTAACGCGGCAGGTACTGGCAAATTACGCAACCCCGCTTCAGCAAAAAATGGCAACTACCTATATGAACAATGATAAGGCCAGGTTTGAACAATACAGTTCGGAGTTTTTGCAGCTGATGGACGATATGGATGGCCTGCTCAATACACGTAAAGATTTTTTATTGGGTAAATGGATCAATGAAGCACGCGCCAACGGAATAACCGAACAGGAAAAGAATCTTTATGAATTTAATGCCCGTGATATTGTTACGCTGTGGGGCGATAAAGAAAGCGGCTTAAGAGAGTATTCAAACAGGCAATGGGCCGGCCTAATAAAAGGTTATTACAAGCAACGCTGGGTGCTGTTTTTTAAACAGATGGGTAAAGCAATGGCTGCCGGTACGCCCTTTGATGCGAAAGCATTTGACAAGCAGGTAAAGGATTGGGAGTGGAAATGGGTTAATGCACACGATAATGCATATCCTGACGTGGTAACAGGGGACGCCGTGACACTTTCAAACCAACTATATAAAAAGTATATCGATATGATTAAGCAATCATTTTGATACATATAAAGTACTAATGATTAAACACGTCTATACACTGGTTGTAGCAATTTTCCTTTCGGCTTACAGCTTAATTGCCTATGGCCAAACCAGCAATGATCATATGTTCCCGGCTTCTGCTATGGCTAAACCATTTATTGATTTTGACAGTAAAGGCTTTTTGGTTAATGGTAAACGAACTTTCGTGGTATCTGCAGGCCTGGAATATGCCAGGATTCCGCACGAGCTATGGTACGACAGGTTGCTGCGGATAAAAAGGGCCGGATTTAACTGTATAGAGATCTATACTTTCTGGAATTTTCATGAACCAAAGGAAAATGAATTTGATTTTACAGGCGATCATGACTTAGGCTTATTCCTCGCCACGGTAAAAAAGCTGGATATGTATGCCATTGTGAGAGTTGGCCCTTATTACTGTGCGGAGTGGGACAACGGTGGTTACCCCTTATGGCTTAAGTTTAAAAAAGGTTTGCGCGTACGCGAAGACAATAAAGTATTTAAGCATTATGTTGACCGCTTTTTTGACCGGTTGTTGCCAATAGTATTCAGGCAACAGATAAATAATGGTGGTCCGGTAATTTTAGTGCAGCTGGAGAATGAACACCCCAAAGCCTGGGGAACAATCACGCCCGATGGCTATTTTAAGCATTTGCAGGCTAAAGCGTTAAGTTTAGGTTTAAAGGTTCCATACTTTTTTAGTGGGCTCCATCATTCAAGTGATCCTGCCGAAGATGGCAAAGTGGATGACCCTGCAAGGCCTAATCCCTGGTTTTCTACAGAGTTTTGGAGCGTATGGTACTCACAATATGGCGCTAAGCCAGGAGATGCCGGGCTTTTTGACAGGCGAACATGGAAGATCATAGCGCGGGGCGGCAACGGCTATAATTATTACATGGTACATGGCGGCTCTAACTTTGGTTATACCAATAATGATGAAGATGCGGCTTCCTATGATTATGGCGCGGCTGTTGGACAAGCGGGCGACCTGAGGCCGATATATTATACCTTTAAAAGAGCTGCCTGGTTTGCACGCAGTTTTCAGGACGTACTTGAAAACGGTATTGATGCCACCGGAACCTATCGTAAAATAATAACAGATACAGCGATAAAAATAACTGCCCGTACAAGCCCCTCAGGTGATATCGTATTTCTTGACAATCCGGGAGAAAAACCTGCACAGGTTGGCCTGGCAAACAGCCGGGTGCACTTAACCATAGCGCCGGGTGAGATTTATCCGCTGGTTCAAAACTTTAAAATTGCTCCGGGAATTATGCTCGACCGGGCGTTGATCCGGATTTTCGCCGTCGTAAAGCAACAAAATACAACAACCATCATAACAGATGGCGAAAAAGGAGCGGATATATCCCTGCATTTTATCGCCGGCGCAAACCAGCCAGTTACATCGCAGTCAGCTGCAATAAAAATTGATAATGGCAATATTTATTTAGATGCTGCGATGCCCGAAATTGATAAACCGCTGGAATATATTTTTACTGTGGGAACTCAAACCATCCGCATTTTAGCCATGAACCGTAAATGGACTGATAAAACCTGGATAACTGATGCCGCGGGCAAAACCTGCATCATCAGCGGTACTTATTATTTTGCTGACGTAGAAAGTAAAGGAAAAAACCTGATGGTTGAAACAGAAAAGCCTTTACTATCGGCTCGCAGCGGGCCGGTTTGGCTGTATACAGATAAGGCCGCTATATTGATGAGTGACGAGGCTGTTCCTGAAGCCAAACAACCTGAAATATCTGCGTTAAGCAAATGGGAACAGAAAGTTGCCATTACGCCGGCTTCAGCGGGTTTTAATGCCGCGAGCTGGGTGCATAGCAAAGGGCCGCTGCAAATGGGTGCAGACGGCGATATAACTGCCGACGCCTGGTATCGTACCAAACTTACTATTCCCGTTGACGGAAATTATACAATCCAGGTAAAGGGCAACGGCAGGGGTCGGGTTTTTATTGATGGTAAACCAGACGCAGCATGGAACCTCGACGATGAAGAAGTATTGCTAAGCCTTAAAAAAGGAAGGCATACCCTGGCCATTTTTACTGCACACGATGGCAGGGATAAACTGCCCGCCTTTATAGGCGCCATTCATAATGTTGACAGCAAAGGCATTTTTGGCGAAGCGTTGATTAAACAGGGTGGTCCTTTTATCAGCGAACTCAATAACTGGTATTTTGCTAAAGCAGCCCGGCGCGATGATATAAAACAGGGGCCGCCAACGTTTGATACAATTGTTTTAAAAAAGTATAAAATTGGCGACGATGCCTTTAATTTAAAAGAGGGATACGGCTGGTTCGAAACGGTAATTGATAAGCTGCCGGCCGGTACGTCAAAACTAATCCTGTCATTTAAAAGCGTTGATGAAAACGCAACCGTTTTTATAAACAACAAGCTGATTACCCATCAGGATGGCTGGAATGTACCCTTTGAGGTCACTTTCGCGGATGCGCAAGCCTTAAAGGGCGCATTGCGAATTGCTGTTTTTATAGAGAATTATTCGAACGAAGGCGGTATAGATCAGCCGGTTAAAATAAATACCATCGGAAATGCAACTGTGATCGCAAACTGGGCGATGAAAGGCGGGGTAAATTATACATCGGCAGCGACACACTGGCAGCCGGTTTCAGTAAATAAAACCTCAAACGCCGGGCCGTGCTTTTACCGGAGTAAATTCAGTATTAGTTTTACTTCGGGTAAAACTAATATCTGGCGGATAGATCCGAAAAATATGGGGCATGGTTCTATATGGGTAAACGGATATAATATAGGCCGATATCCTGAAAAAATAGCTACTCCCGGCCTGTATATTCCTGAATGCTGGTTAAAAAATGGAATGAATGAATTGTTAATATACGATGAGGATGGTCAGCCGCCAGTTGATGCAATTGTGGTTGCGGAGCCAGGCGCCGGGCGAACAAAAAATAAATTAACTGCAATTATTAATTGATAAATGGCTATAGCTACTGAAAGATTTACCGCGCTCGACGTTTTCCGTGGGATGACAATATGTTTTATGATAATTGTCAATGCTCCGGGTTCGGGGGCCGATGTTTGGACACCACTTGATCATGCGCCGTGGTTTGGCTTTACGCCGACCGACCTGGTGTTCCCTTCCTTTTTGTTTGCGGTGGGGAACGCCCTCAGTTTTTCAAAAAAGAAATTTGAGACAGATGCGGCATTTATCGGCAAGATATTTAAACGAACAGTCGTTATATTTTTGCTCGGATATTTAATGTACTGGTTCCCGTTTTTTCACCGGGTTAATGATGGCTGGGCCTTCAATCCACTGTCGCATACCCGCATTATGGGCGTGTTACAGCGCATTGCTCTTTGTTATTTTTTTGGAGCCTTAATTGTGCATTATTGCTCGCAAAAAGCGGCGATAATTATCTCTGTTTTACTTTTGGCAGGATATTGGATTTTTATATTGCTGTTTGGCGAGCCCGGCAAAGAATTTACAATGCTGGGTAACGCCGGCACACGATTGGATATTTTGATAATGGGCAATGCTCATTTATACCATGATAAGGGCGGCCCCATTGCATTTGACCCAGAAGGCTTGCTGAGTACGCTCACTGGTATTGTAAATGTAATCGGCGGGTTTTTGGCAGGAGTGTTCATCCAAAAGAAAGGCAAAAACTATGAGTCGGTTGCGAAACTTTTTATATGCGGAGGTTTGTTAATAGTTGCAGCGTTGTTTTTGGGGCAGTTTTTCCCGATTGCAAAAAAGCTATGGACAAGCACGTTTACTTTACTAACCATAGGTATTGATCTTTCAATATTAGGCTTACTGATCTATACGATTGAAATAGAAGGCGTAAAGCGTGGAACAAAGTTTTTCCTGATTTTTGGCCGCAATCCACTGGCTATTTACCTTTTATCTGAATTACTGTTAACCACTTTGCAATTGATTTGGGTTAAACAACAGCTAAGTTTTTATGACTGGGTAAACCAGGTTTTCTATCAGCGTTTATTTCCTGGGCCATTAGGTACACTGGTATTCGCCGTCTGCTATATGCTGCTTTGCTGGCTGGTAGCTTACGTACTTGATAAAAGAAAAATCTATATCAAAATATGATGAGATTTAATCACGGTATAATTTTTCGGGTGATTTTTCTTTTTGCGCCTGTTTATGCGTCGTCATTAAATCAAAAAACTTATGCACAGCAGCGCGATCACCGTCAATATGTAAAGCCATTTATCGGGACTACCAAAAGTGATGTCCTCACCAAATGGGGTGCCGATGGCGGCACTTACCCGGGGGCCGCTGCTCCCTCCGGGGCGATACAACTAAGCCCCGAAACCAGGGTTAATGGGAATAAGGGTTACGATTATTCCGACAGTTCAATTTATTATTTCAGCTGTTTTGGCCACATGAGCGGCTTTCCGGGCGGCTCATCGGGTCGGTTTTTTATGATGCCGGTTAATAATCAGGCCACATTCAAGGTAGGCGAATATCACCGGTATTTTAAACACAGCGACGAAACAGCAGTTCCTGGCTATTACAAAGTTATTTTTAACGATGACCGTACCATTGCCGAAGCCACTGCATCGGCCAGGGTGGGTATGTTCCGTTTTACGTTTCCTGCCAATGCTAAACCAGTGCTGTTTATTGGTGATAGCGGAGAGGTGGTAGAAATATCCAATACCATCATTCATGCTTCAAATTCAAATACTGTCATCAATTTTAGTGAGGGGTATAGCAGTAAAAAACAGATAAAAGGAGGCTGGTTGTTTACATTTCCGTCCTCCGCAACAAATAAGAAAATAGTTGATGTTAAATTGAGTACATCGTCTGTTAATTATGAAGGAGCCCAAAATAACATTGATAAAGAAGCCGGTAACCTCGCATTTTCGCAGTTTGCCAGACAAACGAGTAACGAATGGAAAAAAAAGCTGTCGGTTGTTGATATCAAAGACAGCAATGCTCAAAATAAAACCATTTTTTATACAGCACTTTACCACTCTTTGCTAATCCCGTGGGTGATTGACGATGTCGACGGCCGTTATACAGGGGCAGATGGGCATATCCATCAAAAAGCGGGTAAAAACCAATATGGCGGCTTTTCGCCGTGGGATACATTCCGGTCGCTTAACCCCTTGCTTACGCTGTTGTATCCTGATGAGCAAAAAGATGTGATATTATCCATGCTGGATATTTATAAACAAACCGGTCATTTACCAACTGAGTCAATGACGGGTAACCACGCAATCCCGATTATAGTAGACAGTTACCTGAAGGGGATTACCGGTTTTGATAAACAGTTGGCTTTTAGCGCCATAAAAAGCAATGTGGTGACTCCGCCATTTGTGCAACCGGATATGGAAATTTACCAGAAAAATGGTTACGTACCTTTTACATATCCCGAGTCAGTAACCCGTACAGTTGAATACGCTTACGATGACTGGGCATTGTCGCAATTCGCAGCAAAGGCAATTCATGATACTGCGGCTTACCGGCTTTTATTAAACCGAAGCTATAATTACAGGAATCTTTTTAATGTTGACGAATTGTTGATGCTGCCACGCAACAAAGATGAATTTAAGCTGCAACCCGGTAACTCGGGCTATAAGGAGGGGGATAAATGGGTTTATTCATATTTTGTGCCTCAAAACACAAAGGATCTCATCAATTTGATGGGTGGCAATGATCAGTTTGCGAGTAGCCTCGACGCCGCGCTTGACAGCAATGCCATTTTGTTTGATAATGAAACGGTATTCCATTTACCTTATTTATTTAACCAGGCGGGCAGGCCTGCCTTAACACAAAAATGGTGCAGGCATATTATGCTTAATCGCTACAGTGCCAGCCCCGGCGGTTTACCCGGAAACGATGACTTAGGGTCAACATCGAGCTGGTATGTTTTTAGCGCGATGGGGATTTTTCCGGTATGTCCGGGCACGCCGCTTTATGCCATCGGATCGCCTTTGTTTGCATCGGTGACACTGCACCTGGCAAACGGAAAGGATTTTGTGATTAACAGCGTTAATGCGGCCCCTAAAAATAAGTTTGTGCAGTGGTTAACCGTTAACGGAAACAAATGGCAACAACTTACACTGCCGCATTCATTATTACTTAAAGGCGGCTCAATAACATTTAATATGGGGAGTAAGGAAAGCGCTTTCGGATTTGATAAATACCCTGTAGAATTGTCGGAGACTAAGACGAACCCTGATTTTAAAATTTTAAATTATACCATAACTAAAAAAAGTGTTGAACCCAACCAGCCATTTGCGGTATTTTTTTCTTTTTCAAATAAAGGGGTTAGCGGGACCAAGATTGTTAAATTATTAGTTAATGGTAAGCCCTTCGCTACTAAAAACTGCTTGACGCCGCAGGGGAAAACTATTGAGGATTCAATCATTTGCCGCTTGTACCCGATTGGCAAAACCACATTGCAAATTGAAGGTTTGGAACCGGTTAATGTAGAAGTAAAGCTTTCAGCATCACCACAACGCAGCTTATTTAAAATAACGGAACTTACCGCAAAACCGATGATTAAGCTGAATGAACAGCAGGAAATAGCTTATAGCGTTAAAAATATAGACGGCTTAACGCATATTTTTAAAATCCCGGTGTTAATAAACGATTCACTGAATTTTACCGATAGTGTGACCCTTGCTCCCGGCGCCGAAAAGAGGATCAGTCATTCATTTGTTGCAAAAAACAAGGGGTTTAAGCGTATACAAATAATTGATATTAGTACCGACTATAAAGTTTATCAAAATAATGTGGAATCAATTTTGGTGGATTTGCCGGCAATTTCCCATACCGCGGACAAAACGATAAAGGATCAGTCGGGCTTCAACCACGATGGTCATATCAAGTTAACGGGCCCGGCATACACGGGTGATGCCAGTAAGAAATTATTATTAGGTGATAGCTGTTTTGTAGAAATTAACAATTCGCCGGCTTTGGATAAACTCGGCGAAACGATTACCATGATGGCGTGGGTATGCCCTACAGCAGCTTCAAAAGGTCTGGTAGATTTGTTTACCAAGGGAGATAACCATGTGTTGCAGGTTTCGGATAATAAGACATTGACTTTTTTTGCCGGAGGATGGGGAAAGGGTGATTGTACTGTTAACCTGCCTGAAGACTGGCAATGGCATTGGCATCATATTGCGGGAGTTTGCAACGGCCAAATCCTTTTATTGTATATAGACGGTATTTTAAAAGGAAGTGTAAAATTGGAAACCAAAGCCAATTTATCCGTTTTGAATAAGTGGACACTGGGCAGAAATGAGGAGTTTCCATCTGAAAGGATATTCCATGGTTATATTGATAAAGTTAAAGTATTTGAAGCTCCATTATCGGGTGAAGAAGTAATCGGAATATTCAGAAATGAACAGAAATATTTTTAATAGCTTGTTATCCAGTCCGTAGCGACAGGCGGTTAACCCGTACTCGTCACCGCTTTAGCCTAATAGGTTAAATAATAAACTTTTACCGGTGCGGCGAGATGCGAATTTAGCGATACCGGATGGGTCTCGCGAGGGCTCGTTTAAGAGTTCTGCGGTGATAAATTTCTTCTGCAATAAAACTTGTTGATAACTGACGATAATCCCGATTGGTGGTCTTTTGCTTTTTTAAGGTGAAAAGCAACTCCGAAGGTGTTGTTTGTCGTACCCATGGCTATTCAATTAATAATTTATAAAAGCATGGATTTTATTGGTTTTGATGCACTCTTTGAAGAGGAGCGCCGGTCTGAACAAAAAAACAGCTATCAAACCGAATCAAAGTATGTTAAAATAAAATATTCAGTTAATTGATTATCAATATTTTATATTGATTAACCAAACGTAAGAAATTAAAGGGGTAACCGAACAGGTCCCATTTTCACTAGTTTTACTTAAATAACTCGGGCTGAAATAAAAAACCCCTTAAATCATACGATTTAAGGGGTTTTCCCGACTTTTAGCGGGCTAATCGTCGGCGTGGCAGGATTAGCTGCGCTGATCCTGTTATGGGTGAGATACACCTGAAACCGAAAGCTCCCGCACTGCGTGCTTAGGGCTTTTTTACTTTCTGCACTTAGGCAAATGAATTTGCCACGTCTCGAAAACAAAAAAGCCCTGACTATCGTCAGAGCTTTCTATTTCCGGAGTCGGGGTGGCAGGATTCGAACCTGCGGCCTCCACATCCCAAATGTGGCGCGATACCGGGCTACGCTACACCCCGAATTGGGATTGCAAAGGTAAGCTTTTAAACTGCCGAAGCAAATGTTTTGTGAAGAAAATTTATGATTTTTTTTAATATCCTGGTAATTAACCAAATAAAAAAGTACAGCAAAAGCGTCCAGTTGTTTTGCCTGATTTTTTACCCTGCTGTAGCAGCTGAGTTTAGTTTAGGTTTTACAAATGAGTGTTTACACTCCAGTCGACTATTAACATAGCGATGGCTACAGTGATAACCAACCCAAGGAAAACTATTATCCAATATAAAAAAGTTCTCATTAACATTGGGAATTCATCAAATCGATAGCTAATATAGCAAATTGTGACTGAATTTGTACTTATTACACAATAATTTACAAAAAACACACAGTAGTGTTAATAAATAATATCAATGTTATAAATTATCGCGCCTTTTGCCACGGTTTTCTATTTATCATTTGAATAATATATTGACTTGCCCCGTTTGGCACCAGAATACTATTATTGCTGAGTTGAGGGATAAGGTTTTCCTAAAACATGGCATTAAAAAACTAATTGTCGCGAAGACAAGCCATTTTCCGTGGAGATGTTATAGTGGCTGGTGGCGTATGTTACCCCAGCGCTTTGATTTCGGTGTTTAATTGCTGTAATACGCCTTTCGCATCCCCAAAAAGCATAGATGTATTGGGGTTAAAAAACAATTGATTTTCGATGCCTGCATAGCCTGGCCGCATACTGCGTTTATTTACTATGACAAGTTTCGATTTCCAAACCTGTAGCACAGGCATCCCGTAAATGGGGCTCGCGGGATTACTTTCGGCAGCGGGGTTGACCACATCGTTCGCGCCAAGGATGAGTACTACATCGGCGTCGCCAAATACTTCATTTGCTTCTTCAAGTTCCATCAGGTCGTCGTATGATACATCCGCTTCGGCGAGCAATACATTCATGTGCCCCGGCATACGCCCGGCAACAGGGTGAATGGCGTACTTCACCTCTACCCCATTATCCTTTAACACTTTTTCCAGTTCGTGGCAGGTGTGCTGCGCCTGGGCGACAGCAAGCCCATAGCCCGGGACGATAATTACCTTTTTCGAATATTTCATCACCATTGCGCTGTCGTTCAGGCTGATTTCTTTATAAGTCCCCTGCTCGCCTGTCGCCTGATCGGCAGTGGCCTTAGTTCCACCAAATGATCCGATCAATACATTTTGCAACGACCGGTTCATGGCTTTACACATCAGTATGGTGAGAATAGCGCCTGCAGAACCCACCAGAATCCCGCCGGTTAACATCACCGGGTTGTTATATAGGAAGCCCCCACAGGCAGTAGCAATGCCAGTAAACGAGTTTAAAAGGGATATTACTACCGGCATATCGGCCCCGCCGATAGGCATCACAAAGAATATACCGTATACAACCGATAACCCAAGAATACCATAAAACAATACATTGGTTGGTAATACGCCTCCATGGATGAGCAAACCGCTCAGCACGATAATAACCGCCAAAAGTACCAGGTTGATTACATGCTGGCCAGGGAAAGTATGGTCTTTTATTTTTTCGCTGAGTTTTCCGTAGGCTATCATACTACCTGCAAAGGATACCGTGCCGATGACCATGCCTGCCAGGATAGCCAGGATACGCATAGAATCATTTAGATCAGTTAAGCGGCCAAATTCAACTACCGAAATCAGGGCAGCACACAAACCGCCCATCCCGTTAAAAATGCTTACCATCTCGGGCATGGCGGTCATCTTTACTTTACGTGCTGCAACGGCGCCGATAATGGAACCGATAACGAGTGCTGCCGCTATCCATACATAGTTATGCAGGTGCTCGCCATTTGATTGATAAAAAATCAGGGTGCCAAGTATCGCTATGCTCATCCCCGCGGCCGACACCAGGTTGCCCCTGCGTGCTGTAGCCGGATGTGACAACATTTTTAAACCCAAAATAAAAGATACGGAACCGATAATGTAACAGACTGATAAAATACTTGCTTCCATATTATTTACCCTTGGTTTGATTAACGCCCTTGCCTTTATCCTTAAACATCTCCAGCATCCTGTCGGTTACCACAAAGCCTCCAACAACGTTTAGCGTACCTACTATCACGGCCACAAAGCCAAGTACCAGGGCCAGGTAATTATCGGGTGCCGCCTCCCCCATTACTATGATGGAGCCGATGATAATAACACCATGAATGGCGTTTGCCCCACTCATTAAAGGCGTATGTAAAACCGATGGCACACGCGAGATTACTTCGATGCCTAAAAAAATAGATAATATCACCACGTAAAACAACTCCAGGTTGCTTTGAATGAAATTGAGTAAGGTATCCATTATATTAATTGGTTATTAATGATGAGGCTACTGATTTCTCGGTTTTGGTTATGCAGGCATTGCTGATAATATCATCGGCGTAGTTAATTTCGAGGTTTCCTTCCTTATTGATGATCATCTTTAGGAAGTTCAAAACATTCTTTCCGTAGGCCTTGCTGGCATCCGACGGTAAGGAAGCTGCCAGGTTTGAGTCGCCTATTATCTTGACATTGCCGCAGGACACAGTTTCGTTGTTTTTAGTTACCTCGGTATTACCGCCGGTGGCGGCTGCGAGGTCAATGATAACCGATCCCGGCCGCATGGTGTCGATCATTTCTTTGGTGATCAGTACCGGCGCTTTTTTGCCAAAGATTTGCGCGGTTGTGATCACCACATCCGCCTTCTTTATGCTATCGGCTATCTTTTGTTTTTGCCGCTGTTTAAAATCGTCCGATTGGTCAACTGCATAGCCACCGGCTTTTGAAGCATCGGCTGCGCCTTCAACCTCAATAAACTTAGCGCCCAGGCTCAACACATCTTCCTTAGCTACCGGGCGGCTATCAAAAACTTCGACCACGGCGCCCAGGCGTTTGCAAGTAGCAATAGCCTGTAACCCTGCTACGCCGGCGCCAAGTATAAGCGTTTTGGCGGGTGCAAAGCTGCCCGCGGCAGTCATCATCATGGGGAAATAGCGCGGATATAATGATGCAGCAAGTAATGCAGCTTTATAACCCGCAATATTGGCCTGAGAACTCAGCACATCCATGCTTTGTGCCCTGGTGGTGCGGGGCAGCATATCCAGGCTAAATACGGTGTTATCCTGCGCTGCCCATGCTTTAATGTTTTCGGGATAATATAGGGGCTGATAAACACCGACAAATATCTTTTCTTTTACCGTAGCGGGGACTTCAATATAATGGAAACAAAGCACTACATCCGCCTCGCTGAAGATTTCAGTCCGTGATCTTATCGTAGCGCCGCCGGCGATGTATTCGTCATCAATACAGTAGGCTTTTAATCCGGCATCCGGTTCAACCCAAACCTCAACACCTAATTTTATTAATGCGGCAACCTCGCCCGCAAGCATAGAAACCCTCGACTCAGAAGAGGGCTCTTTCAATATTCCGATAATCATGAACAATATTTGGTTTACAAGCTAAAAGTAATGAAAAAGTATCATCATAAAAATGACAAGACTCATTTACAATGTAAACTTATTGTTATACGTATGTTTTTTTCTTTTAAGGCTGATTTTTAGAAAGTTTATGTAGTACCACCGTCGCCTTACTTCAAGGGCAGGCTTTCAAAACAGAGGTCAATCACGACAATATTTCTACATATCCCTCCGTCCCGTTTAAACGTATCCTTTGTCCGTCTTTTATCAGTTTGGTCGCATTTTCCACCCCCACTACAGCCGGCAAGCCATATTCCCGCGCAATAACGGCCCCATGGGTCATCATCCCGCCCACTTCGGTTACCAAACCACTAATAGATATAAATAGCGGTGTCCAGCTGGGATCGGTGAAGGTTGTCACTAAAATATCGCCTTTTTCTATCCCGGCATCCTCCATCGTTAAAATTACACGTGCCCGTCCTTCTATCACTCCCGAAGAAACGGCTAAGCCGGCCATGGCTCCGTCTGACAGGTTGCCATGATTATACGTCCCGGAAATAATTTCACCATCGGAAGTTATCACACGCGGTGGCGTGAGTTTCTCAAATAATTCATATTCTTCTTTTCGTTTGCTCATAATACCGTAATCCAATTTGTGTGTGCGTACCACCTCTCGAAATTCTTCAAAAGTAAGGTAGTATATATCTTGTTTTTCACGAGTAATGTTGGCTTGCAACAGTTGTTCGGCTTCTTTAAGTAATGCCTGTTTATAAACAAATGAGCGGCAAACAATACTGTATTTTGGATATTCGCGATATCCGATGAAATTCCGGAGCCGGGTAATCATTTGTTTTGTTTGCCAGGCTTTTAGCTCGCCGTCCGGCAATTGGCTCAATCTTTCCAATAATTCCTGTTCTTTTTTAAAAGCCTCCTGCTGTCCCTGTTCAAATTTCCGGCTACGGGCACCGGGTTCAAAGTTTTTGATATTACCGAGGATCATCGGAACAAGCGTTGATGGTTTTTCGCTCCACCGTGTTTTGGTAATGTCGATTTCACCGGCACACCGCATCCCATATTTATTAAGGTAGGCATTAATGGCATTCAGGGCCTCTTTTCCGCCTTCAAGCTTATTCAGTTCATCCAAAAAGTCATCGTCTTTTAACTGATCTAAGTACTCAATTATTGCCGGGTAAGGTCGGATCACGTCCGCCGCATCCAATAACTCCCGGCCCATTTCGGATGTGATATTGTTGGGTGCGGATTGAGAAAGGACATCGGCTACACTTTTTTCGCCTAACCAGTCGTTCACTTTCTCATTGAGCCATGTCGACGCATCTATAGCCGACACAATTGCCCCGAGATTTTGTGCATCAAATAAAGTCTTCTTTGCCTCCTGCCCATCCGCCTGGATAAAATCGAACAGATCGACTCCAGATTTATCCTGAATATTTTGTTTTAACGCTAAAACAGAGGACTCGCTGCGCCTGATCAGTTCAGCAACTATGGCAGGATCGTTTGCCATTTGTGCCTGGATATCCTCAAACGATTTACCTTTACTGCTTTTAATAGGGCCCATTGCTGACGGATCATCTGGTAGTGATTTTATAAAGTCACCACGTTCTGTAATTGCTATCAGCGCGTCTTTTATGAGTGGATCATGTTCGCCCATCACATCAATGATCACTTTTCTGCCGGCAGGCGAGGCCAGTTGTTGGGTAACATCGATAAACAGCCGTCCACCGGCCTTAAACATCGGTCTGAAAGCTGTCAACTGCCATAAAGATAATCCCAATGGTTTCATGGTATCAGTCATCATTTGCTGGTGCCCTACAGATACATACACCCGGTTTTCCGTATCATTATTTTCGGGTACGGGATACAGCGTAGTGACCGGTCGGCTCTGGACGATGTAAAATATATCCCCGGCCAAACACCATTCAATATCCTGGGGGCTGCCGAAATGCTTTTCAATTCTTCTGCCGATGCTTTCAAGCTGTAATATCTGTTCATCCGTCAGTGCCTGTTTGTTCTGGAGTTTCCTCTCAATCTTCTGCTTTTCGATGCCCCCTCCCTTTGACGCATAAATTGCCAGTTTTTTAGCTGATATCTTTTTATCGACTAGCACGCCGTCTCGAACTTTGTAATTATCAGCATTTACCAGTCCCGAAACCAACGTTTCGCCAAGGCCAAAGCTCGCATCAATAGAAAGTATGTTTCTGTTCGAGGTTACAGGATCGGCCGTGAACATAATTCCTGCTACATCCGGGAAGATCATTTGCTGTATAACCACCGACAACAAGACCTTCCGTTGATCAAAACCGTTTTGGAGCCGGTAAATTACAGCTCTCTCCGTAAATAACGATGCCCAGCATTTGCTGATGTGACTGAGGATCGCAGCTTTGCCAATGATGTTAAGATAGGTATCCTGTTGTCCTGCAAAAGACAACGTTGGTAAATCCTCAGCCGTTGCACTGGATCGAACGGCATAGGCATTTCTTGCGTCCCCTTGTTCAAGATGCCGGGTGATCTCATTTTCGATGTTTTCCGGTATGGTTATCACTTCAATTACCTCCCGGATTTTTGCGCTGCTTTCCCCAATTTCTTTGCGGTTATCTGCTTTCAGCGTAAGCAAATGACCGAGCGCTAAATTAAACTCAACGTTATTCGAAATTACTTCTTTATATACGTCTGTGGTAACGCAAAAGCCGCCGGGTACGTGAATACCCTCAATCCGGGAAAGCTCGCCAAGGTTAGCGCCTTTGCCTCCGGCCAGGGTAAGTTGCGTCTTGTCTATTTCCTGGAAATCAAGTACATAAAGCACTTTTTTTTCTGGGTTGGATTTGTTTTTGGATAGCATATCAGTGACTTTTTTGGCGTATACAAAGTCAAAAGTATGAGGTAGATGGTATCAAATTAAGGCTTTTCAACTATATTTTTTTAGGCGCAATAAGGATGGAAACGGGGCGTTATCCTTACAAATATCCTTCGTTAAGGCTTCGGAATTCGCTAACCCTTTGGGAACATAATGTTGCCGCTACGACTGCCTACTTTGCAATTATTTTCGCCTTAAGTTGCTTTTGATCGGCTGGACTGCGGAAATCGTGTTTGATATTATAATCGAGCGTGGCATTGGTCCAGTATCCGCAATCAATCACCCTGCGTATAGTCATGACGGCGTCGTTGGGATCGCGTTTATCACTTAACTGGAAAGCCGCCAGGAAACCGCGTTTATGCAGTTCGGGCAGTCCCGCCGAGTTCCATAGCCCGTATGGGAAGGCAAAATATTTTACCGGTTTCCCGGTGAGCAACTCCAATTTCTTTTTTGGCGTGCTTATTTGTACCTCCCAGTCGTTGCCCTTCAGTTTCTTAAAATTGCCATGATCCTGGGTGTGGCAGGCAATCACATTTCCTTCGTCCGATAGTTGCCTGATCTCCTTCCGGCTCAAATAATGTTTATTTTTGTTTATGTTGGTAAAAACAATAAAATACACGCCTTTAAAACCATATTTCATTAACTCGGGGCGGGCTACGTCCCACTGGTCGCCATCGGTATCGTCAAACGTAAGCATAATGGGTTTGGCGGGCAAAGGAGTGCCTTTGGTTAACCAGGCATATAATTCGTCGGGCAAAATGGTGTGATACCCGCTATCGGCCAGCATCTTCATGTGTGCTTTAAACGTGGCGGGCGGAATAATATAATCTTTATCCACCTGCTTATCGCTGGGCCGCCAGTTGCGTATTTGATGATAACATAAAATAGGCACCTGGTTGCGCGCCAAAACAGCCGCATTATCAACGGGCTGACCAAATGAAAGATGAAAAAACAAACAAATTAAAGCGGAGGTAAAGAGGCGTTTAAACACAAAAAAATATTAGTATGCTAAAGTATAAAAACAAATCAGGATGTAAGCGGGGGATTTGGACTTTAAGGCTATTTCGTTGTTACTGTGCTCATTCTTGCTACTTCAGCATCGTTGGGTTCCCACAGTTCAATCTTATTGCCTTCGGGGTCCATAAGGTGCACAAAACTGCCATAACTCACCCGTTGCACCGAGTCTACGGGCAAAATCCCAGAGGCTTTCAGTTTAATCAGCAGGGCATCCAGTTGTTCCACCCGGTAGTCTATCATGAATTGCTTATCCGAGGGCTGGAAATATTTGGTTGTCTCTTTAAAGGGCGTCCATAGCGTAATGCCTTTTTTGGTACTGTCGGCACCCTGGTACCAGGCAAAGTTGGTGCTGCCCTGCACCATGTGCATACCCAGGTTCTTTTCGTACCATGCGCGTAGTGTGGCAGGATTTTGCGCCTTAAAGAATATTCCGCCAATCCCCGTAACCCGCGGACCCGAAACGGTTTGGTGGGTAAGTGCATTAAAGCCATAACCCAGTGAAAAAGCGACTAACAATAAGGCGATGAGGGTAATCTTCTTCATGATCAAAAATTTACTCTTTAAAGATAGGTATTCAGGTGGCAGTTGAAAAGGTATTTAAGGAATTTTGGGAGTTCGACAAACGGGACGCGGATTGCTATAAAACAAAAATGCCCTCCGCCAATGGGCGGAAGGCAGTAGTTTGATTTGCGGTGAGGGAGGGATTCGAACCCTCGGTACAGTTTCCCGTACGTCAGTTTAGCAAACTGATCCTTTCGGCCTCTCAGGCACCTCACCATTTTGGTCTCTTCGACCGTTGTTTCAATAAAACCCCTTTTTTCGGGAGTGCAAATATAGTAATTACGTTAAGCTGTCAAAAAAAAAGTTCGTTTTATTGGGAGAGAGCGTTGGTTGATTAAGTTAAATGGTTGATTAGGTGAATAGTTTGTTTAAACTGGATGGCAAATAAGCGTAAATCAATTATTCGCCAACCAACCATTCTGTATTCACCACTCACATTTCAGATTAATAATCAATCCGAACATGGTAAATACTCATGAGCATCCTTTTAAATATCGTTTTTATGGTTTCGATATCTTTAAAGGTGATATTGCTATCTTTTAGCTGGTTTTGATCGAGTTTGTATTTAATAATCCGGTCTACCAGGTCGCTGATGGATTTTTCGTCGGGCTCCTTTAATGAGCGGGACGCAGCTTCAACTGAATCTGCCAGCATGAGCACACCGCCCTCTTTTGAAAAAGGAATTGGGCCAGGATACCTAAAGGTATTTTCGTCAATGAACTTTTCGGGAAAGTTTTTCAGGAACGATTGGTAAAAATAATCAACGCGGGTATCGCCATGGTGCGTGCGGATAAAGTCGATCACTATTTCCGGCAGATTCGCTTTCCGGGCCATTTCAATCCCTTTGCGTACATGCCTGATGATGATCTGG
>Ga0068855_100001309_pt1 | contig 30831 bp, 25 predicted proteins | sample KBSCornC52_FD_66592 | JGI IMG/M metagenome (GOLD analysis project Ga0068855, IMG submission 66592) | Corn rhizosphere microbial communities from Kellogg Biological Station, Michigan, USA - KBS Corn C5-2 | ecosystem: Host-associated > Plants > Roots > Rhizosphere > Soil ... | reverse complement strand
AATTCACTGGGCTTCGACAATTTCGCGTAGGAGGTACGCGGCTTGAGCGATTATCGACGCTGCGGCAGCGAGCTTGAGAGAGATAGCGCAAGACTCACTGAAAATTCATAAAACCGTAATACAACAGAGAGCGGCGCAGCGGGGGAGGGCTAGGGTGGGGGAACGCTTACTGCGCTCCTACCGTCAGCTTCCCGTTATATCCCGTGAGTTCGAGATATCCACGGCCGACGCGATTGCCTCGATCATCGTAAGCGAGCACCGCGCCTTCCCAATAAATCGTGCCGGTGCTTTGACGCGTATCGCTTTCTTGATCGTCCATGAACGGCTTGAGCGTGAGCACGCGGGAACCCACTCGCACACGCCATTCGATCGGATAGCTCGTGCGCGTACGCGGCGACTGCCAATTGCGCAGCGGCTGCCATTCGATCTCCCGTGCTTCGTATAAGTGATCCTCGAAATGTTCGCCGCGGCGGACTCGAGTCGTAGCTGCAGCCCAGAGCGCATGCTTTTCGGCATCGCGCATGCGAAATGCCATGAGCGCGCCGCCGTCGTCCATATTGATGCCGATCCAATCCCAACCCACTGCGGTCGGCTCGATGTATGAGCTCGACCATTCGTGATCCAACCATGCGACACCCTGCACTGGAGTCTGTTTTCTATCGCGCGCGATGCTTCCGCTCACGGCAAGCTGCGGCAAACTGTAGTAGTAGCTCGCCGAGCCGGCCGTAGCACTCTTGCGACTATAGCCAGCTTCGCCTTGTAACAACGGCGGCTGAGTAGGCGTGAACATGAAATCGAATTTGAAATTCTGCGCCTGAACGAGTGCGTGATAACGAGAGTCCTGTTCTACGAGCGACCAGTTGTCGATGAATACATCGACGCGATTCTCACGCGCTTCGGCCAGATCGAAGCCAGCACGCGCTGCACGCTGATCATGCAATAGAGCACCCTTTTGCAGATCACTGAGCGCTGCGTGCGCGAACAACACTTGACGAGGCGCAAAGCGCGACGGATTGCGCTCATCGAGATCGGGCCGCGTACGAAAGAAAGTCACTTGAAAACCGAGCTCTTTGCCCGATGCGTCGGTGAGCCATCCAGTGACGTACCACCATTCGGTGCGAAACTCGGGATGACTGCCTTCGTCGCGAGGAAATTGCAGTGTGTAACCAGGAACGACGTTGGCATACCGGTTGGCTGTTAGCTCCTGGCAGTTAGCCGGAATGCGCAGTGCATAACACAAGAGCGCGATCACAACAGCAGCGCGCAGGAAAACTCTCACCAATCCTCCTTGACTGCATTCACAACCGCATCACTCATCGCTTGCCGTCCGCTCAAAAGCGCAGTCACCGCTGCAGCACTCACGAGTACGACACTCAACACGCCGAGAGTCATACCGGGAATATAGACATCCATACTCCAGTGAAACGACTGTCGATTGACCACATAGACCAAAATGAGACTGATCAATCCGCCGAGCAACAATCCCGCAATCGCGCCGATGAGGCCCAGCATTGCGCCTTCGACCGCCAACAGGGTGCCAATCTGTCCGCGGGTGAGTCCTAAAGAACGCAACACACCAAACTCCGCTCTTCGTGCGAGCACTTGTGCGCTACTCGTCGCGCCGATACCGAAGACACCGATCAACACTGCCAGTGCTTCGAGCAAATACGTCACTGCAAACGTGCGGTCGAAGGCTCGCAATGCCGTCGCTCGCACATCAATCGGCATACGAATATCGAGCGTCGTTGCATTCGGCAAGCGTCGCGTGAGCTCTTGCAACACTACGTTCTTATCTTTGGGTGATCGCAGCCACAACCGAACGCCATCGATGCGACGATCGCCGCTCACGCGTACGTACGTGTCGTAGTTCAATGCAATCGCGCCGGTTTGATGTTCGTAGTCGCGCCACACGCCGCGAATGAATGCGCGTATCGGCCGCCCGTTGATGGGCAAAGCGATTTCAGTGCCCGGCGTCAGGCCATTCAAATCCATCGCCGCTTCAGAGACCCAAACAGACAGCGCGCCGGCCGGTGCGGGCGTAGACGTTTGCGACACCAGCCACATATCCTTTGCCGGCCGCGCTTCATCAATGGGCCGCGCCGCAAGCACAAGCCGTTCACCTTTCCACAGAATAGTCGTCGAGCGCGCAGCCTCGACGCGCATCACGCCCGCGATATTTTTCAAGGAAGCCAAGTGCGCCGAATCGATAAACGCGCTTTCCTGACCGGGTCCGGCCCGCACATAAATATCCGCTTGTAACAACCTCGCCATCCATTGATCGAGCGATGTGCGAAACGACGTCACCATGATGGCCATTGCAACCATCAAGCTGAAACTGACGAGAATGCTGGCAAGGCTCGCGCTGACGAATCGCTTCGCGCCGCGTAGATGCGCGATCACGATCCCAAATACCGCTGACCGTGAGTTCGGCAAGAGTCGCAACAAGAAATGCGTTACGAGCGGCATCATGAACACGGCACCGATGAGAAGCAGCGCAATCGCGACATATCCGGGTAAAGGCAAGCCGTCCACCGCCGGCAACATGAGCGCAATTCCGGCTAGCACGAGACAGCACGCGCCCATCCACCCATGAGATCTCGAACTTGTTTCCGCAACATCCATGGATTTCAGTGCGAATGCCGGCGGAATGCGATAAGCCTCGAGCGCCGGCGCAACGGCACTCGCAACTGCAACGAGCACGCCGAGCAAGAAAAAGGCGACCCATTCATGGAAGTGCGTACTGAATTCGACATCGCTGAAATAACCAGCCCCCAAGTCGCCGCCGAGCGCACGTAATCCCAACACTGCAGCCAACGCGCCCAACAACGTTCCAACAAATGCACCCACTGCACCGATGCCGGCAGCTGACGCGAGAATCAGCCAAAGTTCTTCGCGGCGCGTAAGGCCAATGGCATGTAATAGCCCAAGCTCGCGTCGACGGCGCAATACGGCAAGAGATTGCGTCGAGTACACCAAGAAACCTCCCGTGAACAATGCGACGAGCGCTAAAGCAGAGAGGTTCGTCCGATAAGCGCGCGAGATGCGTAACGCTTCATCGGACTGTACTGCCGGCGTCGTCACACGCATTCCCGGCGGTAACACGTGTGCAATCGCATCTCGCACTTGGCGGATATGCGCAGGATTTTCGAGCTTGATATCCAAGCGCGTCAGTTTGCCGAGGCGATGCAAGCGCCACTGAGCCGCAGCGATATCCATCACACCTTCGGCGCGCTTGCCGCCCAGCGTGGGCACGATCGCGGCAACCTTGAGCGTCACCCACTCCAATCCAACCTGCACTTGGAAGACGTCACCTTCTTTGATGTGCAATTCACGCGCAGCCGCAGCGCTCACGAGAATGGCTTCGTCATCCAGCGCAGCAGTTCTAGGCTCGGCCAAAGTATCGACCAAAGCGGGCTCGAAGAACCGTGCGCGGAACGGATCGATGCCGACGACGTCCAGGCTGCGCCGGTGCCCCGACACACGAGCCAATACTTCGATCACCGGACTTACGTGCGCGACACCGCTCATCCGCGCGACGATGGGATATAGATCCTCGTCGAAACCGTCGGCGCCGCCTTGCACGATGAGATCCGCTTCGCCGAACAGCGAACGCGTTGCGGCGCTCACTTCGTCCGCCGCCGAACGGTTCACGAGATAGACCGCGAATCCCAAAGCGATCCCCAACGCAATCGCGAATGCCGCCACAATCGATCGACCCCGTCCTTCGCGTAACGGCGCGAGACCGATCCACAGTAGCAACGTGGCGGTGCGCGAACGTGGAAGTGCGCTCATGCAGGGTGCAATCCTTGCGCCGTCAATCGGTACACGCGATCGGTCGTGGCGGCCGCTTGCGTCGAGTGCGTGACCAAAATACCCGCTGCATCACATTTCTTGATTTGGGTGCGCAAGAGTGCGAGCACCTGCGCGCCGGACTCCGCATCCAGGTTGCCCGTGGGCTCATCGGCAAGCACGAGCAGCGGTCGATGAATGAGCGCTCGCGCAATCGCCACACGCTGCATCTCGCCGCCGGATAACTCACGTGGATAGCGCGTCAGCCGCTCGGCGAGTCCTATTGCAGCAGCAAGTTCCTTCACTCGCGCGGCCTCAGCCGTACCGTTCAGCACGAGCGGCAGTGCGATGTTTTGCTCGACACTGAGATACGGCAGCAGATGGAAAGCTTGAAACACGAAGCCGAGATGCGAACGCCGCAAATGGGTGCGCTCATCGTCGTCGAGCGTCGTGATATCACGACCGTCGAGAAGCACTCGACCGCGATCCGGCAAGTCGAGTCCTGCGATCACGTTGAGCAATGTGGACTTGCCGACTCCCGATTCACCCATGATGGCGATGTACTCGCCGCGAGCGAGCGACAATGAGATGTCGCTCAGCACGCGCGCACCGCTGCTGTAAGACTTACTGATCTGCGCGAGTTGGAGCATGGGGAGGGCTTTGGGTGGTTGGGCTTTGGGCCTTGGACAGAATATTCAGAATGGCTTCTCTCTGTCCAAAGCCCAATCACCCAACGCCCACACCCCTCCTCAGAATTTAAAGCTCACGCCGGCCAGCGCTTCCCCCTGAAACAGGCCGTTGCCCCTGACGCGAATGGCGCAATTCGCGCTGCCGTTGGCCGAAATGCAAAAGATGTCGGAATTGCTGTTCAGAAACGTGAAGTAGCCGCGCAACTCGAGTCGCGCGAGAACTCGTTTCGCTAACGGCACCTTCACGCCGCCACCGAGCGACACCGACCAGTGCGTCTCCTGGTCCAGACCGGACTCATGCGGTGTCATACGTGTCGCGCCGAGGCCGCCGACGACATAGGGACTGTAGCGTTCGGGCTCGTCGCCGTAGTCGAAGGTCCCGCCAAAGTGGAAATATTCGACGTCGATGTCGAACGGCGTATTGCCGCCCACCCGTGTTTCCTGCCGGCTGTAGAACACTTCGTATTGTTGTGCCGATTCGTGCGGATTGAGTCCGAGTGCAAGGGCAAAACCTGCATGGCTTGCCAAACTGCGCGTCGCGCCGGTCGTCGCATCCTCGAACTGACCTCCCATGCGGAAAGCGCCGAACGGAGTCACATAAAAGGAGGGGCCTTCGGCATGCGTCGCTAATGGCGCGCCGCCCAAGAGCAAAGCGAATAGAGAAATGCCCAGAACTCGCATAAGTCGGGGTTGCTATACCGCGCCGGCGACGCCCAGGCAAGCGTACCGGGGGCAGGAACCTTTGCTGTTCGCGAGGCATTGCACCCTTGTGGCGTTGACGGTTCGCCGGCAGCAAGCCGTATTCCTAGTCCGCCGCCCGGTCGTGCCCAGCCGCTCACCGCAGGCCGCTCTCGCTAGAATGCTCTCCGTCAGGCATTCTTGACGTTTGTGACTTTCATGAACAGGCGCGCGTCGCCCTAGCCACCATCGATTAACTTCCGGACGCTGCCGGCTTTGCAGCGGCGGCCGGAGCACTGCAAAAGCATGAGAAGACTGTCCAGCTTCCTGGTAGTGGCAATCTTTGCGCTACTCACCTTCGGTCTGTGGGCGTACCTCAATCGTCCCAATGAAGAGCCGCCCTGGCCCAAGCGCGTGCAGGGCTTCGCGCTCGCTCCTTATCGCGAGGGCAAGAGCGCCGTACGCAACGAAGTCCCCACCGAGAGCGAAATCGACCAAGACTTGTCGCTGCTTTCCGGCAAAGCGACCGCGGTGCGCACCTATCAAAATCTGGGCACGCTCGCATCCGTGCCGCGTCTCGCCGAGAAGCATCATTTGAAAGTGACGCTGGGAGCTTGGCTCGACCAGCGTCAGGACAACAACGAACGCGAGCTGCATAGCGTGGTCGAGCTTGCCAATTCCAACGACAACGTCATTCGAGTCGTCGTCGGCAACGAATCCCTGCTGCGCGAGGACCTCACTGTCGAACAAATGATCACAGTGCTCGATCGAGTGCGCAGTCAAACGCGCAAACCTGTGAGCACCTGCGAACCTTGGCATATCTGGACCAAGAACCCGGAACTCACGCAGCACGTCGACTACATCTGCGTACACATGCTGCCCTATTGGGAACGCGTCCCTGCGGAAGTGGCCGTCGAATATGTCGTCGACAAGATGAAGCTGTTGGCGCGCACGTTCCCCACGAAGCGCATAGTGATCGGCGAAGTGGGCTGGCCTTCTGACGGTCGCGCGCGCGGCGCAGCGATCGCGAGCCAAGCGAACGAAGCATTGTTCTTGCGCCGGTTTCTCAAGGTCGCGAAGGACGAAGGCTACATCTACTACATCATGGAAGCCTTCGATCAGCCTTGGAAAGAAGAGACCTCGGAAGGCAGCGTCGGCGCGTATTGGGGCGTGTACGACGTCCACCGCAAACCTAAATTCCCGTTTGCCGATCCGATCGTGCGCGTGCCCGAATGGCATACGCTCGCGGCGGTCACGGTCGTCATTGCGTGCATCCTGCTCGGCATTTTCTTCGTGTATAGCCGCACGCTCGGCACGCGTGGCCGCGCTTTCTTGGCGGTCGTCGTGTATGGAACGGCGATGATCACCGTGTGGGTCGTCTACGACTACTCACAACAGTACCTCACGATTCCCACGGTCATCGTCGGTACCTTCTTGATATTGGGAATGCTCGGCGTGATTGCGGTACTGCTCGCCGAGGCTCACGAATGGGCCGAAGCGCATTGGGTCACGTCGCGTCTGCGCGGTGTACAAACCATGGTAGGCCCACCGCCTACTGTCTGGCCCAAAGTGTCGGTGCACGTGCCCGCGTATAACGAACCGCCGGACATGCTCATTCGAACACTCGATGCGCTTGCACACCTCGACTATCCGGATTTCGAGGTGCTGGTCATCGATAACAACACCAAGGATGAAGCCGTTTGGCGTCCCGTCGAAGAGCACTGTAAAAAACTCGGCCCGCGCTTCAGGTTTTTCCATGTGAGTCCGTTGGCAGGTTTCAAAGCGGGCGCGCTCAACTACGCGCTACGCAATACAGTAGCCGATGCCGAAGTTGTTGCTGTGATCGACAGCGATTACGAAGTCGCGCCCCGTTGGCTGAAAGATCTCGTGCCTGCTTTCTCGAATGCGCGCATGGGCATCGTGCAATCACCGCAAGACTATCGCGATGATTCGGACAACGCGTTCAAGGCCATGTGCTACGCGGAATATCGCGGTTTCTTCCACATCGGCATGATCACGCGCAACGAACGCAACGCCATCATTCAACACGGCACGATGACGCTAGTGCGGCGTCGCATACTCGATGAAGTCGGCGGCTGGGCGGAGTGGTGCATCACTGAAGATGCCGAACTCGGACTGCGCATTTTCCAGAAGGGCTATTACGCAGAGTATCTGTCGACCAGCTATGGTCGCGGTCTCATGCCCGATACATTTATCGACTTCAAAAAGCAACGCTTCCGCTGGGCGTACGGCGCAATGCAAATCCTGCGCAGACACATGGGCGTATTGCTCACACGCCACGGCGGTCTTTCCGCGGGACAGCGCTATCACTTCATTGCCGGTTGGCTGCCTTGGATCGCGGACGGTTTCAACTTGGCATTCACCGCCGGTGCATTGGCGTGGTCGGCAGCGATGATCATCGCACCGGATGCGGTCGAGCCGCCGCTCATGATGTTCTCCATCCTGCCGCTTGCACTCTTCACCTTCAAAATCATGAAGCTCGTGCATTTGTACGTCACACGCGTGGGTGCGAACGTGCGGCAAACCATCGCAGCGGCGTTGGCGGGCTTGGCGCTCTCGCACACTATCGGTCTCGCGGTAGTGAAAGGCTTGGTCACGCGCAACGAACCTTTCTTCCGCACGCCCAAACAAGCTCAGCCGCACGCCTTCGCAACTGCGTTCGCCGCCGCACGGCACGAAACCGTTTTGATGCTCGCCCTTTGGCTGGCGGCTTACGGACTGGTGCTGCGCATTCCCGCGGAACTCAACAACTCCGATCTCGCGGTGTGGACGATGATGTTGCTCATTCAGTCCACTCCTTATGCGGCAGCGTTGTTGGTTTCACTCGCGAGTGCGTTTCCTTTGCCTGCAAAACTGCTCGGCACCAAGCCTCCAGCAGAGAAGATGGCGAAGAAAACGTTGGGAGAAACGGTGGGGAGTTAGAACCCTCACCCTAGCCCTCTCCCGCGAAGCGGGAGAGGGGACTGGAATCGCGCCTCACAACTCGCTCGCAATCGCATTGCCCAACGCCGTGCCGCTCTGCCATGCGGCTTCGACACGTGCATCGATACACCAATCTCCACACGCGCCGATGCGCTGACCGGCATCCCATAGGCACGTTTCGCCGAGCGGACGAATCACACGAGCGAATTTCCAACAATACGCGCTCAGATATTTCACAGGCGGTAGCGCGCCGGACAACCGCGCCAATTCGACGAGCAAGTCTTGCCCGATCCACTGTTGCTGCTCATCCAAGTTTTGACGGGTCCACTCGGGCGTGGCATGCAATACCCATCGATCGGAGTCGAGGTTGCGTGAAGGTTTGCTGGATTCGCGCGCGGCCCAGGCGATCGGGCTGTGATCAGGCATCACCAAATCCGGCCAGGTGCCCAACGGTTCGGCGAGCGCCACCATAGCCGACCAACACGGCGCCATCACGACCGACTCCAGCGACGCTCCGAGCGGCGGAAGTTTTTCCAACAGTTCGATGGCTTGAGGCGCCGGAATGGCAACAGCCACGGCTTCGAAGGGACCGACGATTTGGTCGGTATTGGTATGCACGAACCAGTGGTCGTGGGAATCTCTGCTCAGCTCGCAGATCGACGCCCGGCAGCGCACGTCGAGTCCGGCAGCCAGCGGCAACACCAACGATTGCATCCCCGGCGTACCCACCAACCATTCAGCATGGTAATTGTCTGCAGCCGCTTTGGCACAGGGGCGCCACGGCGCGACGGCTCCGGTTTCTTCGGCAAAATTGACGTAAGCGCCGAAGTTTTCGTCGCGTACCCGCACATATTGAGCGCCATGGTCGAACGCAAAGCCGCCGATACGCCGAGTTGCGATGCGACCGCCGATGGCGGGCGCGCGCTCGAACACTGTGACTCGTAGACCGGCCGCATGCACGACCCTCGCGCAAGCCAGTCCAGCCATCCCTGCACCGATGACGGCGACGGAACCGACGCCGAAATCAGAAGCGCCTACGGAAGTGGACAAAGGAGACCTTAAGCGTCAGACACCTCGTCAATGTAACACCGAAACCGCCATCCCTGGCAGGCCGTCCCTGGCCCAGCCTAAATCAATCCATCCTTAGCCGGTGCCGACGCGTTTGAAGTCGCGCGTGCGTACGAGGACGTCCGCATCGCGGCGATCGATTCTCAAGATGGCTCCCGATTCGACGAAGTCGTACATGCGCTGCGTGACAGGTCCGCGAATGCTCGCCCCTGCGGCGCCGAAATAAGCGACATCTACGGTTTGTTCTTGTGCGAGGAGCCGCTGCACGAAAGCATGCGGATTGATTTCGGGCGCCTGAAACACCAGCGCTTCGCGCAGTCGGTTGCGATTCGTAGAGAACAGTTGCATGTGACCCTGAGACGCGGCTCGAACGACGCGCCTAGTTCGTTCGAACCGGTGTGAGCCATAGGCGTGGCGCGCGGAGGGAAGGCTACCGAATCGGCTCGGACGCGCTCAATTGCCCTTTCGGACGATGAACTTCAGGGTAGTTGCCCGTTGGTACCATCGGACTTAGCATCCGTCCGCACGGGTCTTCGGGGAACGATCATGAAAATCCTCATCGTGGATGACCATCCACTGTTTCGCGCCGGCTTTCACGCTGTTTTGGAAAACAGTGCGCTCGAAGCCACTATCTTGAGCGTGCCGGGTCTCGGTGAAGCGCTCGATCTATTGAAACGCGATAGCGACATTGCACTCGTATTACTGGATGTGCATTTGAGCGGCGAGGATGGATTCCGTGCCTTGAGCGTGATCGGCGAGCGGTATCCGACCACGGCCTGCATCATGATCTCCGGCGACGAACAGGACGGCATCGCGGCGCGCGCGCTCAAAGCCGGCGCGTCCGGGTTCATTCCGAAATCGTTTACAGCTCAGCAAATGCTGAGCGCCATTCAACGGGTCTTGCGCGGCGATCTGTTCGTGCCGGAAAAGGCGAGCCTGTCGCGCGCCGAGCCTGCACCGGGGGCGCTCACGCTGCGGCAAATGGAAGTCGTCGAAATGCTGGGCCGCGGCTTGAGTAACAAAGAAATCGCACGCGCCCTGCAAGTCGCCGAGCGGACGGTGAAAGCACACGTCACCGCTGTGTTCGAAGCACTCAACGTCAAGAACCGCACCCAGGCCGTGATCGCTGCTCAGCGTCTCGGCTATCTGCCGATGTTGGCGCATGGCTCTGCGCGATGACGCTCAGTTTGCGATCGAGCGCCAAGATCGCATAGACCACTGTCGCGTCGATCTCCTCTACAAGACCACGCGCGCCGCTACGTTTGCCACGGCATTCATGGTCGTGGTGCTCGTGCTGGTCGCACAGACCACATCCCTTGCCGTACGCGCAGTATGGTGGGCGGCGCTAATAGTCGCACTGCGCAGTGTCGTGGAGCTTGTTCATTTTACCTACCGACGCGCTGCAGATCGTGAACGTCATGCGCGACAGTGGGGGTGGCGATATGCGATCGCCGTGTTGCCTTCAGCGTGTGCATGGAGCGCAGCCGCGTTCTTGTTGACAGGCAATGACGCCGCTCTGACGCAAGTCATCGTCCTATGCCTCGCATTTCGTGCGGCAGGCAGCATGCTGACGCACGCGTACTTTCCGCCGGCACTTTATACATCCACCGTACCGCTGGTGGCTGCAGTCGCGCTCTACTACGCGACACTCGGCGGCAAAGCCAATATTCTCGTTTCTGCGATTTGGATGCTGTTTCTTTGGTATGCACTCGTGATCGGCCATCGGCAGGCGCGCAGCGTGGTCGAGTCGCTCGGATTGAGCTACGACAATGAAAAGCTCGTCGAAGAACTTCGCGAGAAGAATGCGGCCAACGCCGCCGCGCGGCGTAACGCAGAGCAAGCAAGCTTGGCCCGTTCTCAGTTCTTTGCGGCGGCCAATCATGATCTGCGTCAACCCTTGCACTCGCTCGGTTTGTTCGCCACCGCACTACGCAACACTATTCCCGAGCACGGCAAGCAGCGCGAACTCATCGATCAAGTGATGCAGAGCGTGGAATCGCTCGAACTGCTCTTCGACGACGTGCTCGATATTTCCAAGCTCGACTCCGGCCAGGTGAAAGTGCAATTGGACCGCTTTCCCGTCACCGATCTGTTCGAACGTCTACGCGCCGCTTACGCCGTTCCCGCCGCGCAACAACGTCTCAAGCTGCGGGTACGCCATTGCGAACAAATGTTATGGAGCGACAAAACGCTTCTGTTTCGTGTGCTATCGAACTTGGTCGCAAACTCTCTGCGCTATACCAAGCAAGGCGGCGTGCTCATCGCGGCACGGTGGCGGCGTTCGGGAGTGCGCATCGAAGTGTGGGATACCGGCATCGGCATCCCGAACGATCAGCAAGAACGCATTTTCGAAGAGTTCTATCAGTTGCATAACCCCGAGCGCGATCGTCGCAAGGGATTGGGGCTCGGCTTGGCGACCGTGCGCCGCATTGTGCAACTCTTGGACTACGAATTGACACTGCACTCGATACCGGATCGCGGTTCCGTGTTCAGGCTCGACCTTCCTGCACATCTCATGGCGCCCGCGGCGGGCCCAGGCATCCTGCGTACCGAAGAAGTCGCCGTTCCGGATCTGTTGAACGACAAGACCATCATGGTGATCGACGATGAGATCTCCATTCAGATGGGCATGCAAAGCCTGCTACAAAGCTGGGGCTGCAAGTGCATCGCCGCAGCTACTCCGCAAGACGCATTGCGATTGGCCGACGGCCTTGCGCCCGACTTCGTCATCGCGGACCTGCGTCTGCAGAACAACATGACCGGCATCGAAGCCATTCGCATCGTTCGCAGCAAGCTCGGCAATGCCCTACCGGCGGTACTCATTTCCGGCGATACGGCGCCCGAAAGATTGCGCGAAATCAGCGCAGCCGGATTGACGATTCTGCACAAGCCGCTCAAGCCCATGCGCCTGCGGGCGTTGCTCAATCATGAGTTTGCGCGGAGGCCGGCGGCGCAGAAGGAGTCCGCGGCTGGATGAAGCGCCATCACCGCTGTTACCCTGCCCTTTCCTCCATCACCTGCGGTGACACTCACATGCGCTGGCAAGGCCGTCGCGAGAGCGACAACATCGAAGACCGTCGCGGGTTCAGTGTTTCACGCGGCGTGGGACTCGGCGGGTTGGGAACCGTCATCGTCGCACTCATCGCCATCTACTTCGGACAAGATCCGACGGTGGTGCTGCAGCAATTGGAACAGCCGCAGAACGAGCAAACGACGCAGCAGCCGTACCAAGAATCCGCTCAGGAAGCGGACCGCCGCCACTTCGTCGCCGTGATATTGGCGGATACAGAGGAGGCGTGGACGCAACTCTTGGCGCGGTCGGGCGTCGATTACGCAAAACCGCGGCTCGTGCTCTTTTCCGGCGCGATCGACTCGGCGTGCGGTTATGCGCAGGCGGCAGTGGGCCCGTTCTACTGCCCTGGCGATCACAAGGTCTATATCGATCTCTCGTTCTACGACGAGCTGCGCGATCGTTTCGGCGCGCCTGGTGATTTTGCGCAAGCCTATGTGATCGCGCATGAAGTCGGGCATCACGTGCAAACACTGCTCGGCACGACGGAAAAGTATTCGCGCATGCGTCAAGGCGGCAGCGAAGCTGGTAACAACGGCGTCTCGGTGAGAATCGAACTGCAAGCCGACTGCTATGCCGGTATTTGGGCGCACAATGCAGATCAAGCGCGACAGCTCATCGAAGCCGGCGACATCGAACAAGGCATCAATGCCGCGAGCGCCATCGGCGACGATCGATTACAAAAGCAATCGCAGGGATACGTGACGCCGGAATCGTTCACGCATGGTTCGTCGGAACAACGCGTGCGCTGGTTCAAGCGCGGCTATGAAAGCGGCGAGCTGAATCAATGCGACACGTTCGGCGCGCGTTCTCTTTGACAAAGCGCACACGATGTCGCGGAGAATGAAGCGCATTCGGTGTTCGACCGACCGCTGAACTCGATCTTGTATTCAGAAGCCCTGCCAATCACTGCGGTGCTGCCCGATCTCAAGGCAGCACTGCACGCCCACTCTGCTGTTGTATTGCAGGCGCCGCCCGGCGCAGGCAAGTCGACCTGCGTTCCTTTAGCGCTCCTCGATGAACCGTGGTTGCGCGGCCAGAAAATATTGATGCTCGAGCCGCGGCGCATCGCTGCGCGCGCTGTCGCGAGCCGCATGGCGAACACGTTGCGCGAGTCCGCAGGCCAAACCGTCGGCTACCGCACAAGACTCGACAGTAAAATCAGTTCGCGAACCCGCATCGAGGTCGTCACGGAAGGCATTCTCACGCGCATGCTGCAGGAAGATGCGGCATTGGAAAAAGTGGGCCTGGTCATATTCGACGAATATCACGAACGCAATTTGCAAGCAGACCTCGGACTCGCATTGTGCTTGGACGCACAAGCGACTGTGCGCGAAGACCTGAAACTACTGGCGATGTCTGCGACGCTGAACGGCAGCGCGCTTGCCGCACTACTGGACGATGCACCGCTCGTCAGCTCGACTGGCCGCGCATTTCCTGTGACTACTCACTATCGGCAGCGCCTTCATTCGCGCACGCAACACGCTGATGATGTTTGCAAAGAGCTTGCGCCGGTCATCGTGCGTGCTTTGGGAAGCGATCCCGGCGACATGCTCGTGTTCTTACCAGGACAGGGCGAGATTCGGCGTCTGCAACGTCTGTTGGAAAGTGCGCAGCTTCCTTCTATGTGTGACGTACGCGCACTGTACGGCGACTTGTCGCCTGCCGAGCAAGACAAGGCGATTGCACCGAGCGCATCCGAACGTCGAAAAATTGTGCTTGCGACCAACATCGCGGAAACAAGTCTCACGATCGAAGGAGTACGCATCGTCGTCGATTCAGGCTTGGAACGGCGATCGCGCTTCGACCCTGCAACGGGGATGAGCAAGCTCGACACAGCGCGCATATCCCGCGCCTCGGCTGATCAACGCCAAGGACGTGCCGGCCGCACCGCATCCGGGGTGTGTTATCGCTGGTGGACAGAATCAGAACACGCCTCGCTTCGTGCTCATACGCCCGCCGAAATTCTGGAAGCGGATTTGGCACCGCTTGCGCTCGAGCTGGCGGGTTGGGGCGTGACCGATCCGCTGCAATTGCGCTGGCTCGACCCGCCACCCATTGCTTCCTTTGCTCAAGCGCGCGATTTACTCGCAACGCTCGGCGCCTTGAGTAAAGAAGGAAAAATCACACCGCACGGCAAAGAAATGCTGGCGCTGGCTGTGCATCCACGGCTTGCACATATGCTCGTGCGTGCACGTGCGTTAGGTCTTTCTCGATTGGCAACGGAGATCGCCGCTGTTCTGACCGAGCGCGATCTCATTCGTCACAGCGGTACCGAGCGTAGTGCGGATTTCAGACTTCGCATCGAAGCGCTTCATCACCCGAAGGGCGATGTGGATCGCGGCGTGCGACAACGCGCGCTGCAAACGGCGCAACAGTTGCAAACACGACTCGGCACAGTCAATGCACAACCGAGCGATCCTCATCTCGACGTTGGACGCTTGTTGGCGTTCGCATATCCCGATCGAATGGCTAGCGCACGTGGCGAGCGTGGCCGTTTTGTACTCTCCGGAGGTCGCGGCGCGATTGTGTCCGATCCGCATCTTTTCAGCGCCGAATACTTGAGTGTGGCGCAACTCGATGCCGGCGATCGCGAGGCGCGAATTCAATTGGCCGCACCCCTCTCGCTCATGCATCTCGAACAAGACCACGCCGAAGCCATCCGCGAAGATGAACGCGTCGCTTGGGATACGCGCGAGCAAGCTGTGATCGCGGTGCGCGAACGTTGGCTGGGTGGGATAAAGCTGGAAGAGCGACGACTGGAGCAGCCGGACCCGGAACATGTCATGGAAGCGATGCTCGCGGGTATTGCCGAGATGGGACTCGCCGCGCTGCCCTGGACTCGGGAAGCTCGCGCCTTACAAGCAAGAATCGAATTTGCGCGCAAACATGATGACCAAGCTGTCTGGCCGACTGTCAGCGACGAGAACCTGCAGTCCACGCTTGCAGAATGGTTAACGCCTTGGCTCACGGGTATTACACGGCGCGATCATCTGCAACGTCTCGACATGCATGCCATCTTGTTGGCGCAATTGAGTTGGGATCAGCAGCAGCGCCTAGCAGGGGTTGCGCCCACTCATGTGCAAGTGCCGAGCGGCTCTCGCATTCCACTCGACTATGACAAGTTTCCGCCTACGTTGTCCGTGAGATTGCAGGAAGTGTTCGGCTTGCACGACACCCCCAAGGTCGCAAACGGCAAGGTCGCGGTATTGCTCGAGTTGCTTTCCCCTGCGCATCGTCCAGTGCAAATAACGCAGGATCTGGCGAGCTTCTGGACACGCGGTTATCAGGACGTCAAGAAAGACCTGAAAGGACGCTACCCAAAACATCATTGGCCGGACGATCCCCTGCAAGCACAAGCGACGGCGCGCGCCAAGCGTAAAGGGACGTGAGGTTAGTTCTTCAGAAACCGCGTATGCCGCGCAAACTCGACTGCGAGTAATTTCGCGCGATGGATGTGCTGCGACAGCATGATCTTCATGTCGGGCAAGTCGGTATTTATTGCAGCAAGCGCCGGATCGGCCAACGTACTTCCACCCCAGACTGCAATTGCATCGTAGGCAAAGCACGCAACTTCGTCGTCACTCGGACGATCCTTACCGAGGACATCACGCCAGAACGAGGTGATGCCTTCTGCACTTGCACTACTTCCCAAAACGACCGCACCAACAGCGTGTGCATTCCACTCGCAAAGGGGTCGGCGTGCGAAGGTAGCGGATTCGACATGACGCGCTAAACGGCGCAACTGCCCGCCCGTCGCTCGCTCCATCGCCCACTGCTGTCCCAAGCGGCGTGCGCGCGCCAGTTCCGATTCAGCATCTTCCCGCAGACGCTCTTCTACGTGAACGGTAGTCACCAATCACTTCCCCACTAGCGGCGTGCTTATTCGTGTTCTTGAGGCTCCACGCCGACGAGTCCGCAATGGATGCCTGTATAACAGAAGTGGGTGTGCAGATGAAATATGCGTCGAGCGTATTCCTTGGCCGGCTTACGACTCCCGAAAGATCAGCCGACCGTGAGTCGCGAGTGCCGCGAGTATGTGGGAGCTTCTTCCTGATTATGCAAAGCGCGGCAACACCAACAACGCTTCCAACCCATGCGGCAGATTGTGCAGCGTGAGCGAACCTCCGTGGGCTTGCGCGATGTCGCGGGCGATGCTGAGACCGAGCCCCGTGCCGCCGAGATCTCGATTGCGCGAACCTTCGATGCGAAAGAACGGCTCGAACACTTGTTCGAGCAATTCGGGCGCAATGCCTGGGCCTTCGTCTTGAACACGGATCGTGAGTGCCGTGCCGTCTTCCACGACAATGTGCGCCCGCTTGCCGTATTGAACGGCGTTGTGGAGCAAGTTGGCCAAACATCGCTTGAGCGCCAGCGGTTTGGCTCGGAGTGCGTCCTGCGCCCTGCCCGTCAGAGTCACTTCCGTGCCCATGTGCGTGAATTCTTGTTGTAACGCTGCAAGAAGCGCATTCACATCGACGCTTTCCAACGCTTCTTCATCATTGAGACCGCGGAATACGCTGAGCGCGCCGCTCACCATCTTCGACATTTCGTCGATGTCGACGACACATTGACTACGCAACGCATCGTCTTCGATGGTTTCGACTCGCAGACGCAGGCGCGTGAGCGGCGTGCGCAAGTCGTGAGACATCGCGGCGAGCACTCGCGTGCGACTATCTAGATAACGGCGAATACGGTCCTGCATGGCGTTGAACGCACGGGCCGCGCCACGCAACTCTCGCGCTCCTTTCTCTTCGAGTCGCGTATAACCCGCACCGCGCCCAACCGCGTCTGCAGCGCGTTCGAGATCGGCAAGCGGCCGCGTAATCGTTCTCGCCATGATGTAGAGAGCGACACATAGTGCCAGCGCCAATACCCCTAAATTGACGAATATCTCGCGCGGCAAGGGCGGCCCATGTCTCGGCGCCGACGTCCGGAAAGTGAGTTCGGTGCTATCCGGCAAGCCGATGTGCACATCGAACGTGCGCGACAAAAATAGCTGCGGACCCGCACCCTCGCCCATCGCAGGAGGAGGCTCGAACGCGCGGCGCGGCCCTTGCCGCAAATCGATCACGTTCGCGCCCAGCAGCCATGACGGTGGTCCCGCGGAAACGCGGTAACGACTGCCCAGCCGTTTCTGTACTTGCGCGACGAAAACTTTCTGCGCGGCTTCTTCTTCCTGCCGCCGCAGCGCGAGGCGTCGTTGTATTTCTTGCGAAAACACGCGATCCGGAGACTCGCCCGGCGCGAATGGCGGAAGCTCGCTGTTCTCCACATGTTTCTGCATGCTCGTCCATGCCTGCACACGCCGATCCGCCGGCAAAGTCTCGAGATACTCTGTCGTCTCTGCAATGTTCTGCGCCGTGATGCGCGCACCGCTTTCCAACAAGGTGAATTCGTGTCGCTCGCGCAAGATCAGCACCAGCACTATCACGAACGTCACGGCGAGCACGCCCAGAAGTGCCGCAAGCAATCGGGCAAAGAGCGAGTCGAGCAAGGGTACCTTCCAACGCATCACTCTTGCTCAACCGGCACGCCGACGACGTAGCCTTCGCCATAGACCGTTTTGATGATCTGCGGCGCGCGCGCATCGTCTTTCAATGTTTGGCGCAAGCGGCTGATGCGCACGTCGATGCTGCGATCGAACGGATCGAAGTCGCGGCCACGCAAGAGTTCTGCCAGTTGCACGCGCGACAGCACGCGGCCGGGATGCGCAAGCAGCAGCGACAATAACCGATATTCCGCGCCGTTGAGCGCTACGTTTGCGCCGCTTTCATGCGTGAGCGTGCGGCCTGTGGTGTCGAGCGTCCAACCGGCAAAGCGATATGCACGCACGTTCTGCGGATCGGGATCGCGCGGCACATGCATGGTCCGGCGCAGAATGGCTTTGACTCGCCCGACGAGCTCGCGCGGACTGAATGGTTTAGACATGTAGTCGTCGGCGCCGATCTCCAATCCGACCACGCGATCGACCTCTTCGCCGAGCGCGGTGAGCATGATCACCGGCACTTGCGAACGCGTGCGCAGCTCACGGCACAGGGTCAAACCATCCTCGCCCGGCAGCATGAGATCGAGCACCACGAGGTCCACGTGATTCGAATCCATGATGCGCCGCATGCCCTTGCCGTCGGCGACCGCAGTGGCGCGAAAGCCGTTCTTGGTCAAGTAATCGCTCAAGAGCGCGCGGATATCGCGATCGTCGTCGACGATCAGGATGTGCTGGGAACTGCTCATATCAATTCGCTGCAATCGGCAGTGCCACAGAATGGAGGATTTCGAGGCGCCGAGCGCAAAAAAATTGTAACAGACTCTAGCGCCTGCTCAGGCGCGAATGTGCAGCACCACCAGCATTTGCCGCACCTCCTCGCCGATGAGTTCGTAGAGTGCATTGTGAGATCGCATGAGTCCCGTCGGCGTGGGCACCCAACGCAGCACGGGCGTTTCATCGAGCGCCCACAGAACCGCAGGCGCAGGCGTCACCACCAGGCCGGCGCGCTCGAATTCATGCGACGCGCGGAACACGTGACCGCTACTAGTGACCAACAAAATACGCGTCGCTCCATCTCTTTTAAGCAAGAGCGCCGCAAATCGCGCGTTCTCATAAGTATCGCGCGAGCGATTTTCGATCCAGCGGACCGTCGTGCCGAAACTGCGCTCGAGCGTGCCGCGCATGGCCGCAGTTTCCTCGGCCGTGCCGCTCACGAGAATGGGTAGGCCGGTACGTTTCGCAACGAACGCTGCATAGGTAATCCGCTCTAGCAGTTGACTGTCCACGGCAGGCCCGCCGTATTCGGGCGCGACCATACGATGTCCGCCACCCCCCAACACGACGATAGCCTGTGCACCTGTCGGCTTGGATAGATCGAGCGGCGGACAGCGCTCGCTCATGTGCAACAGCGCATCGGCCACCACGGGTGTGGCCAGCAGCCATAAGACGGCCACACCGATGACAATGAGCGCTCTGCCCAACTGAGGTCGACGTCGCAGCAGAACCAGGCCCAGGACTGCTATCAATAACGGCCCCGCCGGCGGCAAAATCAATATCCGAGCGAGCGGCTTGAGAATGAAAGGCATGCTTGACGAACCCATTTCGAATTAGAGTCGCACCGGGACTGTCCCGACGCCCATTCACAGTGTCACATTGTTGCATGCAAACACGATGAACGAAGCAGTACTCGAACGCATCGAGCTCAAGATTGCGTACCTGGAGAAAGCCAACACCGAGCTGAGCGATGTGGTGTATCGCCAGCAGCAACAGCTCGACGGTCTCGAGCAGCGCCTCGCGCTGCTCGCAAGTCAGCTGGAGGAAGTCAAGCATCGGCCGCGGGAATACACTTTGGAAGAAGAGCGGCCGCCGCATTATTGAGCTGGAAACTCTGGCTAGCCGGCTAGCTGAGTGGCCAGCAAGACTCACGCATAGCCATAGAGAGCGAACTCAACCGTGACCGAGCGCTGGCAATTCTGGATAGACCGAGGCGGTACCTTTACCGATATCGTAGCGCGCGCTCCCGACAATCATTTGTCGGCTCGTAAATTTCTATCTGAAAATCCAGAGCAGTATTCGGATGCCGCCGTGCACGGCATCAACGAGATTCTGCGCGACGCCGGTGTACAGGCCGACGCGGCAACCATCGAGATTGTGAAAATGGGCACGACGGTCGCGACCAATGCACTGTTGGAACGCAATGGTGCACGCACGGTGCTCGTCACTACTCGCGGGTTCGCAGACGGACTCGCGATCGGATATCAACATCGTCCGAAAATCTTCGCACGCAAAATCGATCTGCCGCCACCGCTCTATGAAGAGGTCGTCGAGGTCGATGAACGCATCGGCGCTCACGGCGAAATCGTCACTCCGATCGATTTGGACGGCGCCGAAGCGGCGCTGCGCCGAGTTCACAGCAAAGGCATCGGTGCATGCGCCATCGTGCTCATGCACGGCTACCGATTCCCGCAGCACGAGCAGGCTTTGGCCGAACTCGCGGCCCGTATCGGCTTCACACAAATTTCGGTCTCGCATCGCGTAAGCCCACTCATGAAATGGGTATCACGCGCGCACACGACCGTCGTCGATGCCTATCTCTCACCGGTGCTCAAGGTTCATGTCGAACGATTAGGATGCGCGCTGCCTGACATACCGTTGCAGTTCATGCAATCGAACGGCGGACTTACCGATGCGAGTTCTTTCCAAGGGAAAGATGCGGTGCTTTCAGGACCTGCGGGCGGCATCGTCGGTGCCGCTACGGTATCGACACGAGCAGGCTTCAAGAAAGTCATCGCGTTCGACATGGGCGGCACGTCCACCGACGTCTCGCTCTATGCAGGCGAATACGAACGCGCATTCGACACGGAGATTGCGGGTGTGCGATTGCGCACGCCCCTTCTAAAAATTCATACCGTTGCTGCAGGCGGCGGCTCTCGTTGCACGTTCGACGGGGCCAGGCTGCGTGTAGGCCCCGAATCGGCAGGCGCACATCCGGGTCCGGCATCTTACGGACATGGCGGACCGCTCACCGTCACTGATTGCAACGTCGTGCTGGGTCGTTTGCAACCCGATTTCTTTCCAAGGGTTTTCGGACACGGAGCGCAACCACTCGATGCCGCAGCGGCACGGGCGCAACTCGAAGCGCGAGTCGTTGAAGTCGCCGCTGCGTTCAAGGACGCTGCAACGCCGGAACGTGTTGCAGCGGGATACCTACAAATCGCCGTGGAAAACATGGCGAACGCCATCAAAAAAATTTCCGTCGAGCGCGGTCACGACGTCGGCGAGTATGCGCTGTGTGCTTTCGGCGGCGCTGCGGGTCAGCACGCCTGTGCCGTGGCCGACGTACTCGGCATTCGCACCGTGCTCATCCATCCGTTTGCAGGTGTCTTGTCCGCGTACGGAATCGGTGTAGCGGATAGAACCGTAATGAAGCAACGCGCCGCAGAAGTGGCGCTTACGAATGAAGCGCTCATTGAAGTGCAAACGGTTAGTGCGACGCTCGCAGAAGAGGCGCGCAACTTACTCCTGGCGCAAGATCCGTCGGCTCGAACAATACATATCCGGAGTCAGGTGCTCGTCAAATATATGGGCACCGATAGCACGCTGACACTGCCGTTGACCGGTGATGCAGCAATGCTGCGCGATGAATTCGATGTTCAGTATCGGAAAACGTATGGCTTTGCCATGCAAAGACGCGCACTCGTGATCGAATCGGTGCTGGTCGAAGCAGTTGCCACCGACGAGCGCGCACCCTCGCCAGGCATCATTTTCGATATAAGGCCGGGCGCTCTCGAACCTTTGGCGTACAAGAAAGCCTATTTCGGCGCATGGCGAGACGTCCCTGTGTATGGACGTCAAACGATGCGCCCCGGTGACCGCATCACCGGCCCGGCCCTTGTTGTTGAATCGGATACGACGACGGTGCTCGAAGCAGGTTGGCGGGCAACGCTCGCGCCACAAGGTGAATTGCTGTTAGAACGCGATGAACCTCAAACGCACCGACGAGTCGCCAGCGCGGCTGCCGATCCCACGCTGCTCGAAGTGTTCAACAATCTCTTCATGGCGATTGCCGAGCAAATGGGCGCCGTGCTCGCGAACACCGCTTCCTCCGTAAATATCAAGGAGCGATTGGATTTCTCTTGCGCCCTCTTCGACGCAGCGGGCGAACTGATCGCCAACGCGCCGCATATGCCGGTGCACTTGGGGTCCATGGGTGAATCCGTGCATGTCGTCATCCAACAGTATGCAGCGCAATGTAAACCCGGCGACGCGTATGTACTCAATGCTCCTTATTCCGGAGGGACGCATTTACCCGATATCACAGTAGTGATGCCCGTATTTCTATCCGATGCAGATACACCAGCGTTCTACGTGGCTGCGCGTGGGCACCACGCCGACATCGGCGGCATCACTCCAGGTTCCATGCCGGCAAATTCAACTCACATCGAACAAGAGGGGGTGCTGCTCGACAATGTGCAGCTCGTCAGCGATGGAGTATTTGCAGAAGCACACCTGCGAGAGCTTCTAACAGGAGGCAAATACCCGGTGCGTAACCCCGAGCAAAATCTCGCGGATCTGCGCGCGCAAGTCGCGGCTTGTAATGCCGGTGCGACGGAACTCATGCATGCCGTCCAACACTTCGGACTCGATGTCGTGAATGCCTATATGGCGCACGTCAAGGACAACGCCGAACGAGCCGTACGACGTGCCATCGAAGCATTGCGACCCGGAACATTCGAGAGTGCGCTCGATAACGGCGCCGTCATCCGCGTAAGCATCGCGATCGATCATGAACGACGCGAAGCCACCATAGACTTTGCAGGAACCAGTTCGGAACAGCCGGACAACTTCAATGCGCCGCTACCCGTGACGCGAGCTGCAGTCTTATATGTGTTTCGTACTCTGGTCGACGACGACATTCCACTGAATGCCGGGTGCATGCGACCGTTGCATATCAACGTACCGCTAGGTTCGCTACTCAATCCACGCTTCCCCGCTGCAGTGGTGGCCGGGAACGTCGAAACATCGCAAGTCGTCACCGACTGCCTATACGGCGCGCTCGGCGTGTTGGCGAACAGTCAAGGCACGATGAACAATTTCACGTTCGGCAATGCGCGCCATCAATACTACGAAACCATTGCTGGCGGCTCGGGCGCCGGCCCCGATTTCAACGGCTGCGATGGTGTGCAAACACACATGACCAATTCGCGCCTCACCGATCCGGAAGTGCTCGAATGGCGCTTCCCGGTGCGCCTGGATTCATTCTGTATTCGCCGCGGTTCCGGCGGCGCAGGCCGTTTTCGCGGCGGCGACGGACTCGAGCGCCGCATCCGCTTTCTCGAGCCCATGACGGCAGTGTTGCTTGCGAATCGCCGTCAAACCGCACCGCAAGGCTTACGAGGCGGCGAGCCCGGCGCAGTCGGTCGCAATTGGATCGAACGTGCGAACGGACGCATCGAAGAGTTCGCAGGCACGCATCAAGCGGATCTCGAACATGACGATGTATTTGTGGTTCAGACGCCGGGGGGTGGGGGCAGTGGGATTAGCCAACCAGAAAACCAGCCAACCGGCCAGATGAGCCAGAGCAACGAAGCAAGAGGCTAGCGGATCTAGCTAATCCGACTGGTTAACTGGTTAGCTAATCTGGCTGGTTCGCTGGTTTTCTGGTTGGCTGGTTTGCTCTAAGCTAAGCTGATCCATCCATCCGAGGGACCTGTCTTGAAAACAATCGTTGCTCTGCTCTTGTCGTGCGTCGTCACTGCTGCTGCCTGGGCGCAAAGTCCTGCGACGACCTTCAGGGAGGGGATCAACTACAGGCGGCTCACACCGGCACAGCCGACGAGCGTTGCGCCCGGCCATGTAGAAGTCGTCGAAGTGTTCTGGTACGGCTGTCCGCATTGCTTCGATCTCGATCCGCTGATCGAATCGTGGCGCAAGCAGGGCAAACCCGATTACGTGGAGTTCGTCCGCGTGCCCGCCATTTGGAACGAGATGGCGAAGACCCATGCGAAGCTGTTCTACACCACGCAAGCTCTCGGTAAGCTCGAAGAGCTGCACACGCCGATCTTCCGTGAAATCCACGTCAACAAAGACCCGCTCAATACGGACAGCAAGATCGAAAGCTTCTTTGCTGCGCACGGCGTGAACGAACAGGAGTATCGCAAGGCGAGCGGCTCGTTCACCGTCATCACCAAGATGAACCAGGCCGAATATCTGAACGAGCATTATCACGTCGCGTCGGTGCCGCTCATCATCGTGAACGGCAAGTGGGTGACCGATGTCGGCATGGCGGGCGGCGAAAAGCAACTCATCGCCTTGATGACCGAACTCGCGGCACGCGAGCACGGCTGAAATTCAGCGCACTTATAAAGTCCCAAAATCATATGCGTTTTCTCAGTATCGTCGGCGCTCTGCTCGTTGCAGCAGGGGCCTTTGTCGTCTTCAAAGGCGTGAGTTATCACAAGGAAGAAAGTGTCTTCAAAGTCGGACAGTTCGAAGCCAAGGTGCAAGAGCGTCACGATGTGCCGCAATGGATCGGCGGACTCGGCTTGGGCGCGGGCGCTGTGTTACTCGTGCTCGGATTGCGCCGCAAGTAGTGCATCGCGATTGACCGGCTGCGGTGCACGCGTTGCGCCGCTCGCATCATTATCGTTCGAAGCTCGTCATACGATGTCGCGCGATTAAGACATCGCCGGCATTTTTTTCCACGTCATTTCCAGACCTCGACGCTCTAGTCGAATGCGAGCGCATCATGCGGAACTTCCCACGTGATCGCATCGTTCACGTTCGGCGAGTTGCTTGCAAGCTCGCCTAAAATTCACTTTCTTCTTCTCTGGAATCCAACCGTGGCCGAAGCTGCAGACGTACAGGCGCGACAATTTGCCCGCGTCGCTGCACCCGAATATGCGTTCATTTGGGTCGTCGGCGCGACGTTTGCGTTTGCCTATTTGCTGCTGATTGCACACACGGCAGCACTGCCGATGCAGGACATGCCGAATCATCTTGCGCGCGCCGTCGTGATGGCGGATCTGGTGTTTCACCACGGAGTGCGCTTCGGCACGCTATTCGAATATCAATTCATGCCGATTCCCTATGTGCTGCCGGATATCGCCTTCGCAGCGCTCGTCGAAATATTCGGACCCCGCACCGCCGGAGTACTTTGGAACACGATCTCGTGGATCTCGGTCCCCGCTGCGTTGATGTTTTATACGCGGGTACTCGACGTCTCCTCGAACACTCGCGCCTTCGTCCTGCTTCTGAGCTTGTATCTGGGGACGGACTGGTTCTTTCTCATGGGCTTCGTGGGATTCCGGTTCGCGATCGCACTCACTCTCATAGGTCTTGCGCTCGCGCAGATGCTGCGCGAGCGATGGTCGTGGCACACTTACCTTTGGCTTTGCGTGGTTGCGGCGATTGGATATTTCAATCATCTAACGACCATTTTGTTTTTGGGCGTAGCCATCGGCGTGACGGGTGCTTGCCGCTGGGTGTACAAGCGCTCCACGCTCAAGACGGAGATTCTCTTACTCGCGCCGCTCGTTGCGCTGCTTGCTTGGCATGTGCTGGTGGCAGCCGGTTACAACGATGCGACGGACCACTCCGTCAACAAATATCAGTGGGGCTTCGTCTCCGGCAAAGTGCGCGGGCTCTACGAACACTGGACGCGCTATAGCAGGCGCACTGATTTGATTCTCATGGCGCTCGCAGCTATGGCTTTTGTTTGGCCGCTGCGCAAACGCATCTCGCGCCGCGCGCTCACACAATTGCCCGTAGTCGAAATGCTGGCCGTATTCGCAGTACTGGTCGCAATGTACTGGGTGCTGCCGTTTTCATATTCGGAGGCAACTTATGTGGAGGATCGTCCGCTCGGATTGATGTTCCCCGTGTTGATCATCGCAATATTGTCGTTACCGGCACATCGGGACGAGCGCAGAGCGCTCTATTCGAACGGACCCGTAATCCTCATTAGCATAGTGCTGCTTCTGAACGCGGCTGCCATCGGCAAACACCTTCTCAAGGACGAAGCATGGCTCGATCGCTACCGTGAAGTCGTCGCCGCCATTCCACAGCGATCCACAGTTCTTCCGATCAACACGCGTCCGAAAGACGGACGTATTTCGCCTTGGTTGCACGCCGGCTCTTTCGTGACGACCGATCGCGACGGTCTGGTGCCCATTTTGTTTGCGGCGAATCGCGGTGATGCGATGAAATATTTCCGCTATCGCGACAAACCCTTCGCGCCGAAGGAAAGCTGGTACTTGGACTCCACCGAGAACGTGGTTGATTGGGAATCGGTTGCCTGTGATTACCAATACGTGCTGGTCTCTAAACCTTTCGAAGCCGAGCGCATTCCTTTTGCACCGTTTGTCGTCAGTCAGAACGACAGTGCCGCTTTGCTTCGAGTCGATCCGCGTGGATGTCCGGCGTCGCTCGGAAAACATCATTGAGCACGCTGAACGAAACCTGAATCTAACGCCGCAAATAAATTGCGCAGCATTCAGATTGCATTCACGCGCAGAAGATCACTCTGTGTCCCACGCGATGCACATATCGCGCGGTAACGAACCGAAAACACATGAGGATCTCATCCATGAACGTACGCAACTATTCCTTCGCTCTGATCATCGGCAGCTTCGTGAGCACAATGGCATTGGCGCAAGCGCCTGCTGCGACAGCTCAGCAGCCGGTCGAGAAAAGCGCGGTGCAGACCAAGACAGAAACCCAGCACAAGGACGCGATGAACGGCGCGACGACGACTGCAACTACTGCCGAGAAGTCGGCCGAGAGCAAGAGCATGGGTACGACGCATGACGGTAAGCATGTCGCCAAGGCAAGCAAGACGGAAGTCAGCAAGTCGGTCGTGACGAAGAAGGAAGAGCCCGCTAAGGCGGTCGAGAAATCACAGGAAGTGAAGTCGAGCACGACTCAAAGCTCGCAGAACGCTACTCAGAACTCGACGAAGTAATCGCTTGATCTAAAGCCCCTCTCCCGCACTCGGGAGAGGGGCTTACTTATTTTGGCGGCCACGAACCGTAGTCGAGCGCTTGAAAACGGCGTTGCCCCAGTTCCTTGATACTCATCCGTAACTTCTGTTCGCGCTCGGCGCTCGCAGGATGCGTCGATAGAAATGGCGGCGGCGATGCACCGTCTTGTCGAGCAAGCGTATGGAAAAAGTCCGGCATGCCACTCGGGTCTATGCCGACGGCAACGAGCGTAGCGAATCCTCGCGCGTCGGCTTCAGCTTCAGCGTCACGCGAGAAATTCAATGAAGTGAGCTCGAGCACGGCACTGCCGAATACACCGCCGCCCACGTCACCCGTCACGAGTAACCACAATCCGCGCAGGCCCATGTTCTTGATCATCGCGACGAGACTATGACGTCGCTCGACGTGCTGGATTTCATGCGCGAGCACACCAGCGAGTTCTTCGGGCCGATGAGTGGCGTCGATGAGTCCCGCGTTTATCACGATGATGCCGCCCGGAAGTGCAAAGGCATTCACGACATCGCTGCGCGCAACGTGAATTCGGTAGTGATATTTAGAGCCGCGCGTCAGGCGCTCCCCCAGGGATTGCGCTGCATCGAACGCGGGACCGCCGTCTTCGAGTTCGAGTGAGTCGCGCATTTGCTTGAATGCGCGATCGCCGAGTGCAACTTCATCCGTGAGAGAAATTCGTTCGGCCGCTGCATGCGCAATGCGCTCCGACTGCCAAAGGAATAGCAACAACGCAAGCACCGGAAGGAAGACGAGCGCACCCAGCAACGTCCAACCCACCGAACGGCCGAACGCATGACGCTTCTGCTGAATACGTAATACGGAGAACTGCGGCAATGAAACAAACGCGGCGTTGTCACGCAAACTATGAACCGCAGCGGCATCGAGCACTTGCAGAGCGCGTGTGCCTTCAGGGGCGTCCCAAGAGAGTTCGATGCCCGCACGGTTGAGTCCCACTTCTCGCACGCGAATCTCATCGAACTGAATAGTGTGCACCTGTCCTGCGGCACGAACCTCGATGTGACTGCCTACGATGGTGAGTTCTGCAGGCTCGCCGGTCGCGGGCGAGCCACCGCCGTGTAGACGAGCGTCAATCGTTGTCGCCATCCAGCAAACCACCCAGCGAACCCAGGATCGAGCCTTCTCCTACTTGGCGTCCGCCGGCGCGCGGCGCAGAGGCCAGGATGCGGTTCGCCAAGCGCGAGAACGGCAGCGACTGCACCCAAATACGACCCGGACCGCGCAGCGTTGCGAAGAAGAGTCCTTCACCCGAGAACAGCGCGCTCTTCAACTTGCCGATGTATTGAATATCGAAATCCACGCTCGGCTGGAATGCGACCACGCAACCAGTATCGACACGCAAGACTTCACCTGGCTGCAAATCGCGCGACATCAAGGTGCCGCCCGCATGCACGAACACGAGACCGTCGCCGTCGAGGCGCTGCATGATGAATCCTTCACCCCCGAATAGCCCCACGCCCATCCGCCGCTGGAATGCGAGCCCGAGCGATACGCCCCGCGCTGCGCAGAGAAAGCTGTCCTTCTGACAGATCAACGTGCCGCCGATTTCCGAAAGCTGCACGGGAATGATTTTGCCGGGATACGGCGCTGCGAACGCCACGCGACGCTTGCTGCGCGATTCGTTGTGAAACACAGTTGTAAACAAAGACTCTCCGCTCACCAAGCGCTTGCCCGCCCCTAGCAACTTGTTGAAGATGCCGCCTTGCTGCTGCTGCGAGCCGTCACCGAATACCGTGTCCATCTCGATGCCGTCTTGCATGAGCATCATCGCGCCCGCTTCACCGATGGCGGCTTCGCCAGGGTCGAGCTCGATTTCGACGTATTGCATGTCGTCGCCGAAGATTTCGTAATCCACTACATCCATTGCCATGAATCAGTACCTCAGAAGAGAACGGGTGCAAGAATAGCATTCCTCAGGAGAATCACATGTTAGACCTCGTCATCGATCAACGGCGCCGCGATCTCGGCGGCTTCGAAGTGGGACGCGTGCTGCCCTCGCAACAGCGTCGCATGGTGGGGCCGTTCATTTTCTTCGATCACATGGGGCCCGTGGAATTTGCGCGGGGAATTCCACGCAGCGTGGATGTGCGGCCGCATCCTCACATCGGTCTCGCTACGGTCACTTATTTGTTTGCGGGTGAGATCATGCATCGAGACAGTGTCGCCTCGGAGCAGGCCATCCGTCCGGGTGAAGTGAATTGGATGATTGCGGGGCGCGGCATCACCCATTCCGAACGTTTTGAGAAGGCGCGTGCGCAAGGCGGACTCTTGCACGGCATTCAATCGTGGGTGGCGCTTCCAACTGAATCCGAAGAGATAGAGCCCGCGTTCGCACATCACGACAGCGGCGATCTACCTACACTGGATCAAGACAATGTGTGGATGCGCGTACTCGCAGGCAGCGCATTCGGTGTCAAAGCACGCGTAAAAACCCACTCGCCACTTTTCTATTTGCATGTGCAACTCCGCGCCGGTTCTAGAACACAACTCCCGAGCGACTATAGCGAGCGCGCTCTGTATATCGTTTCGGGTGCCGTGAAGGTCGATGGGCGAAGCTATGGCGCAGGCCAACTGCTCGTGTTCACGAAAGGTGCTGATGCCGTGATCAGTGCCGATGTAGATACCACAGCGATGGTGCTGGGTGGCGAGCCCGTGGGTGAACGCTTCATCGAATGGAATTTCGTCGCGTCATCGGCAGACCGCATCGAGCAAGCCAAGTCCGATTGGCGTGCGGGGCGCATGAAGCTACCCGATTTGGATCACGACGAATTCATTCCGTTGCCAAGCGGCAGTTAGAACAGGAATGAAGCAAGCCACCAGGTGGGGTGCGCTCGCGTTCCGTGCGTCTGCAAGAGAGCGTTCTCGACAGGAAGGCTCTCTTGCACATGCGCTTCGCTAAAGTTCTCCCTGCTTTGCTGTTCGTAACGGCGTGCGAGATACACGCAGCCGAACCCAAATACGATCACTACGTGCATCTCACACCGGAGAATTCCGCGATCGGCAATTATCCGGCGCAGAAAGCACCCATTCTCACTATCAAATCCGGCGAGACGGTGAAGATCGACACCGGCGGCGGCGCCGGTTGGCGCAATCCCGAGATGGACCCCGACGAATGGCTCAAACAGCACAACGTGCCCACCACGAGTGCGAACGTTGCGCTCAAGGAGACCCTCGAAGTGTTGGAGAAAACCGAGCGCTACGCCGACATCAAGAACGGACATCTCTTGGTCGGTCCCATCAACGTCGACGGCGCCATGCCGGGCGACTCGCTCGAAGTACGCATTCTGTCCGTGGTGCCGCGCATTCCATACGGCACGACGGGCTCGGGCCCGGGGCGCAGCCTGCGCGGGGCTGACGATCCCAAGCCGCCGACCCATGTGACCGTGTTGGATTTGAAACGTAACGTCGGCGTGTTCGAAGACGGCATCGAAGTGCCCCTCGGTCCGTTCATGGGCGTCATGGCGCTACAACCGGCAGCATCCGATGGGCCGAATCGCAGCAGCAGCCCACCCGGCAATTTCGCCGGCAATCTCGATTGCCGCGAACTCGTCGCGGGTACGACGTTGTACATCCCTGTGTTCGCACCAGGCGGGCGTTTCTTCACCGGCGATGCACACGCCGCGCAGGGCGACGGTGAAATCACCGGCACCGCGATCGAAACTGCGAACACGGTGACGCTGCAATTCATCCTGCACAAAGGCAAGACGCTCAAGATGCCGCGCGCCGAAACGCCGACGCACTACATCGCCTTCGGTCTCGATGCGGATCTCGAAAATGCCATGCAGCAAGCGGTCGATGAAACCATGGACTACATCGACGAGGTCACGGGCTGGACAGGCACCGCACGCTCATTCCCGCTCGCCAGCATGGGCGTGGACTTCCACGTCACGCAAATCGTGGACAAGACCAAAGGCATTCATTCGATGATTCCGAAGAAGCTCTTCAAGAATGTGAAGCAGGAGTACTGGTACAAGGGAAAATAATCCGGGCACGAGGATGCGTGCAACCACTAAGCCGGGTCATTCAACACCAACTCACCATTCTCCACCCGAATTTTCTTGCCCGGGTCATGATCCATGCGCACGACGCCGGATT